>JAANMY010001440.1_pt1 | contig 26984 bp, 28 predicted proteins | sample 7279691 | NCBI WGS metagenome assembly JAANMY01 (sample SAMN14094543, study PRJNA606508) | bioreactor metagenome | isolation source: A lab-scale SPAN reactor treating ammonium-rich wastewater day 388 | place: Ireland: Galway | collected 2018-02-07
CTCTAGCTATCCTGTCACCGCAGGATGCTTGCCAGTCTGTGGGCTGTCACTGGTGATGCTCCGCACTTGCGTGCCAGTAGGTAGGTAAGAAAGTAGGCCATGCTGTCTCTCTCTGGTGCGTTGCAGTTAGAGAATGTCACGGTCGATCGTGGCCGCTTGCTGCGGCTTGTTGCGCAGTGCCTCAACGCGGCGCAGGATGAAACTGCCCAGGTCAGTGTTCAGGTCCTCGTCTGCCAGCTTGGCTACCATCCAATCGAGGTCCTCCAGCTTGTATGCGCTGGTCTTGCCTGCCAGCTTGAGGATCAGCTCGCTGTAGTAGTTGGCTGCACGCCGATACTCTGCGCTTGCGCGATACTTGGGGTTATTGGTAATCAGGCGGCTGCGTGTGGTGGATGCTTCCCAGGCCTGGGTCAGTTCTTCCTTGCTGAGCCACTCGCTAGCCCCATTGGTAGCCTCGTCGAGCAGAGCAGCCTCATTAAACAGGGATGCCAGCAGAGCAGAGGGCACCACGGTGTATGCTTCCACGTTGCGCTTGAGGATGCGCTTGGCTGCGCTCTCCAGTACAGCGTGCAGCAGTGGGGCGTATGCCGGAGCTACGCTGGCTTCTACATTCTTCCATGGTGTTGCAGGAATATTGATAGCCACAGTTCGCGCTGGGTTCTTCCAACTCTGTGCAATGGTCATCTCGTCATCGCTTGCGGTCTTCGCCGCGCTGGTGCGGTCAGAATAGAGTGCAGTCGTCGTGCTCTCGGTAGTTGCAGCAGACAGTGCAGCAATTGCGTTGGCGGCTGTCAAGTCCACTACGTGGGGCGTATTCATGTTGTTGGTAATATTGGTGTTCATGGTCATTCTCCAGAAGTTTCAAGTTTCAAGTTTCAACATATACACAAGCGAAATTGCCTGTGCCTGGAAATTATCGGGATTTCCGAGCTTGGTGAATAGTAGATTTTTTCTATCTCTGCAATAGTTTCCTCCTATTCTCTGTCCCCATAGATTTTTCCTATTCCCCATAGTTCCTGGACCTTAGATAGAACTAAACAGCAGTATTGAACTAAACAATTTATTGTGCAATGTAAATACTAAGCAACAAAGCAGAGAAATCACACTTTGTTTAAGGTGTCACCAGTGTCGTTTTCGGCCCTTCGGCCCCCCCCCCGACCCCCCCCCCTAAACCTACCTAATCTCTTATCTACTAATCCATTCTCCTCATCTCTTATCTACTCATTCATTCCCATCTTCCTATTAATATATACCCCCCCCCTATTAAATAATCTATTATTTTATTCATTTCAAAAATATGTAGGGGGCACTTATGGGAAAGCGCAAGTAGGGGTAAAGCTGTCTGCAGGATGTGCGTGAAAACCTGTGAATGATACGTTATGCGGTATGGCACCCCTATGCCCGGTGGGTGGGCCGGAAGGGGGCGGAGAGCCTCGATTTTGCATCCTACGACACCTTATTTAAGGTGTTATTTATCTGCCCTATTAACTACTTCATTTCCTGCCCCATTGACGCATATGCGCACATACGATAATATAGCCTTCTTTCAATGGAGTCCACTATGCCCACGCAAACCAATCTCTCCGCTGCCCTGAAAGCATTTAACGACAAGCTTCCTCCTGGAATTACTGCTAGCTTCAATCGTGGCGTACTGCGCTATAAAGTAATGATGACTACTACATCAGCAATGGGACGTGTAACTCGCCATGGATTAGGAACATTCATTAACTACGGTGACGCAGTCAAAGCAGTAGTTGAATTCAAAGTGCGGGGCTACATTGAGGGTATGCCAAACCTTAAGGAGGAAGTTGCTAAACTTGTAAGTGCAGAGCTTGCAGATGTTAATGAGTCTGCGCAAGAGATGGAAGATGCAGAAATTACAGCAACTCTTCTACTCTCCAAGGAAGCAGCCGCCATGGGAATGATTCAATCTGCCAGCAAAGCTGTGCAACCTGGCGGCATTGAAGGTGCCTTCTCTATTCTTAACAACATGCCATTTCATGAGGTGCCGACGAGTGGCGATTGTGTCACCAGTCTGGAAGATGGAACACCAGTCACTATTCCTGCAAAGATTGTAGCCGAGTGGTTCTCCTCCCTGCAAGCTTGACGCAGCAAGCAAAAGAAAGAAGAAAATTCTTCTTGAGTCCATTTTGATTCTGTGAGATAATGGAAGTTGCTCAGGAAAAGTGTATCTCACACAATCAAGCGCATATTTAACAAGCTGCAAAGCACAAGGCGCGTAGCGCAAGGAAAGGGAATAAGATATGGCATTATCACCATCTACAATAGCAGCAATTGCAGCCGCGCGCGCAAGAGTTGCCGCAGCAGCGGAAGCTAAGAAACAAGCAAGCATCGCAAGTGCTGTAGTTTCCGAGCGAAGCGACCAGATAGCTGCTGTCCCATCTAGTGTAATTAACAAGGCGACAGCAAGCGATGCGGCGGACTCTTCTGGCGTAGCCAATAATGCGGCAGCGCTTGCAGCACCGAGCGGCCTGGCCTTCAATGAACAGCAAAGTGAGGCAATCACAGCAGCCATGCAAGCTAAGAGCTTCTGCCTTATTGGAGCCGCCGGAACCGGCAAGACCACAGTAACACAAGAAATCATTACTCGCTTGCAACAGGCGGCACATGTCTCACCTATCACAGACGCCACAAAGCATCTGACTGCTGGCGCTCCTGGCATTGTAGTTGTGGGCTTCACCAATAAGGCTGTGAATAATATCCGCAAGCGGCTTCCATCTCACTTGCAAGCACACTGCATCACTATTCACAAGCTGCTTGAGTATGCACCTGTGATCTATGAGGATGTGAATGATGAAGGCATGCCAATCAGCACGATGCGCTTCGAGCCTACTTACAATGCAGCAAACAAGCTGCCACACATCTCTTGCATCATTAGTGAAGAAAGCTCAATGACTGGAACTGATTTGTGGGGAGAAGTCATCGCAGCCTTGCCGCGCCCGGCATCTACACAATTCATCTTCCTTGGTGACTTGAATCAGATTCCGCCAATCTTTGGCCCTTCTATTCTGGGCTTCAAACTGCTGGAGCTTCTGACTGTGGAACTCACTCATGTGTACCGCCAAGCGCTGCAGTCTCCAATCATCTCCTTGGCTACTGCAATCCGGCTGAACACTACACTCGGTGGAAACATTGAAGACCTCAGCCGCTTGCCTGCTGCACTGGCTGAAGTTGTCAAGATTGACAAGGGCGAGCATGGCAAAGTTACCATTCATCCTTGGAAAGAGCGCGTAGATTGGGAGTCTGCAATGCACATGATGCGCCGCTTCTTGCCACGAATGATTGAGTCTGGTGCATACGATCCGCAAGAAGATATGATCCTCTGCCCATTCAACAAGAGTTTCGGAACAGTGGAACTGAACAAGATCATTGCAAACTATCTTAGCAAGCAGCGTGGTAGCTATGTGCATGAAATCCGTGCGCGTTATGAGCTGCACTATCTTGCAGAAGGTGATCGCGTACTGTTTGATCGTCATGATGCAGTAATCAGGAAGATTGAAACAAGCATCGGATACGCTGGCAAGCCTGTGCGCCCCGCTTCTCTGACACTTGATCGTTGGGGCTTTGATCCAGATAGCGACATGCCGCCGGAAACTACTCGCACAGCAGAAGAAATCATGAATGCGCTTGATGCACTGGCAGAAGCTGACGAGGAAAGCAAGAATCTGTGCAGCCACCGTATTCATGTCTACATTCCAGACCTTGATAAGACTGAGATAATCAGCACGGCCGGAGAAGTTAACAAGATGTTGCTTGGCTATGCACTCACTGTACATAAGAGTCAAGGCTCTGAATGGGAGCGTGTTTTTCTCTTTACGCATAACAGCCATGCAAAGGGAACGCTGCTTAGTCGGGAACTGCTCTACACAGCAGTCACGCGCGCTAAGAAGGAACTGTACATTATTTGTGAAGGAGATCGCAAGAAAGGAAGCACAGTCTATGCAAATACTATCCGCCGGGCGGCTGATCGGCCCGTCATCACGGGGACTACGCTGGCAGAGAAAGCAGAGTGGTTCAAAGGTAAGGCCGCAGCTATGGGCTTCACTACTGGAGATTGATGCTATGAGAAGCCTACAAATAATGCTTGCAGCGACTGTCCTTGTCCTGCTCACTTATGCACTGACTGCAGAGAGTGCAAGACAGGATGCTGAGCGGGCTAGTAGTTGCAAGCATGTACGCACTGAGCCGATGCGCCTAGCTGTTCGTGAGTACCTGATTGATACTAAGCCCGGGAAAGATCAAGCTGGCGCAGTCCTGGAAGTGATGCCAGAAAGGCACACCTATCTCTGCGCAGATGGGCGCACCATAGTCCGGTAATACCCTGCACACTGTGCATATCAACCCCTTATCCAAGAAGGAAACAATCGTGAGTAATACGCATATTAATTCCAATCTCCCGGAGACTCTGCAAGATATTGAAGATCCAAGCATGGAAAACTACAAACTCACAGCGCAACCAATTGCAACTGTGAAAAAGACTCCTGCAAAGATCATCTACTGCGCACGTAGTGGCTTGCCTCTCTGCAAAGTGGAAGCTCTTTGTTCCCAAGGGTGGCCCTTCCTCTCTAGTCTGCAGAATGAAATGATCCATCCACTCTATGGAATGCCTCTTGATTCCTTGCTTGTGCGCTTGCGTAATGGGCTGGAAGCTGCCGCGGAGATTGCATGGCAATGCTATGAACATGAGGAGCGGGAACTGCAGATCACAGTGTCTGCTGTCATGTACAGTCTTGGAGCTATGTGGCTTCCGCCAGAAGGAAGTGCGCATAAGATTGAGCCGTCGCTTCCTGCTTGGCCGGTAGTTGTGGGCAGCGGTAAACGTCTGCTTAACTTGGCAGGCTGGTATCACCATGCAACTAGCAAGCGCATGAGCTTTCCACTGTACCGCATAACACGCAACAGCAATAATACACGCTGGGAAAATCTCAGTGGCTGGCTGGATGATGCATTCACCATCAAGCAAGAGTGGGAAAAAGGAAGAGCAAGTCATGAACTCAATGCCATTGCTGCACAGAAGCGCGCTCTTGCATCTGACACCGTGCGCGCGGAGCATCTCTATGGTCGCGTAGATTTCAAGAAGGTGTGGAACTGGATTGATCTGCAACTGGCGCAGTCTGCCGAGTATCCGGCGGGACGGCGTGAAACATTCAAGAATCTTTTCCTATCTGGTGACGTCCATCCGGAAGAATGGACAAGCGATGATGTGGAAGATTTGCAGTTTGCAATCACGTCCTGCTGCGACATTGGGAATGAGATTACTTTCTTCATTAACACGCGCTTGAATGGAATCAAGTCTGTCATTGTTGATTTCTTCTCTAGCTTCACCATTGTGAATCGTGTGAGTGGCGGCATGCATCTTGACCTCTCTCCGGAAGAAGCAGCTAAGGAACAAGAGTTCTTCAGCACTTTCGACAGCCGGGCGGCCACCTTGCAGGAACTTCCGCCGGCGCCGAAGAAAGAATCATTTGCAACGCTTGGCCTGTTCCTGAAAGCACAAGCCCAGTGGAATATCTTGAAGAAGCGTTTCGACATGCAAGCAGAGCAAGCTAAGAAAGAAGGGAACTAATCATGTTGTTTAAGAAACTCGACAAGCCGAATGCCAGCCAGACGCAACTCTTTTATAAGCTGCAATACTGGCCGTCCTTTCTACTCAGTGCCAAAGCAAAGCAACTCTGCCACTATCGCAATGCTGTGGTGTTCCCAAAGCGTGCGCTGCTGGACTGCATGAATGAGGAACTCACGCACATCTACATGCCTGGATTTGCTGGAGCTACCAGCTACAAGATTGTCTGGGCATTCAACAACATTCCAACTGAGCAGGAGTGGGACAAGAAGTCTGACGAGTATCTTGTCAGTGTGGAGTTCCGCACCTTTGTGCATCGTCAGCACGAGCCTGTCGCTATCTTTACTTTCTGGAATTGTAGTGATCGCCAAGCATATGGCCGTGACTGTCAACAACTTCAAGGAGAAGAAGTATGACCTTTAATAACCGCGCGACCTATACTACGATCCGCCTGTCGCAAATCATGCGAGACATCGCAGATATTCTTGAGCGTAGTAACTGCGAGGAAATTGTAGAACTGTATGCAGGTAGTTCACAGACTACTTCCCAGTTAACAGTCATGTGCAAGGAAAGACTCTATCGCAGGGCGCAGTACGGACTAGGATTGTGCAAGGCACTGTCTACAACACTGCTTCCTTGGGGAAGTAGAAAGGATAGAGCGGCTTGTGTTGACATTGTCAGGGATGCTATACGTGCCTTATATCCACCTCCCAGTGGAACCTGTTTCAATGCCTTTGATCCCTTCAAAGCATACGGCGCTAGTTATTGTGTGTCGATAGTAGACTGGAAGTTTCGAGCCGAAGCCGCCCGCCGGATTGCAGACTGGATCGAGAAGAACCATACAGATTATACGTTAACTACTACTAAGGAGAATGATGATGAACAACTTTGAGCAAGACCACGATTACATTCCGCCTGCAACAGCGCAGTTTCCATTGTTCAATGAGCACAGTTTTCCGGGAGCAGAGAACTGCATTGCTAGCAAGCATGGCCTTCCCATCCCGGTGGAATGGGCAGAATTTCCTCTGTTTTCCAGCTTGGAAGTTTCGACTACAGCACTAGCTATTGTGGATGAGGCACTGACTGGAGTGGGCAAGGGGGGTGTGGCAACAATGTACATCTGCAACGCATTGGAGATGGCAACCTATCGTGTGACTGGCCGCTTCACCCACCCGGTGCTCACTGAACTCAAGCGCTACATTGCTTTGGCACTGGCTGGCCGTGCCACATATGTGACGTGGCTTACAGACAATCTAGGTGGGGAGATGTATGCTGAAGATAATAATTGGTGTTACTGGATACACGATGCTCGTGCTCAATGGCTCAAGTGGATGGCTACGCAAATATGTAGCAACATCAAGCAACTTGAAGAAGCAGAGACTGCGGCCTGCACTAAGCAAGAAACCTACCTGGCTACGCCGTATCGCTGGTTGACAACTAAGTAAGGAGACTACATCATGAGCGTACATATCACTGACCTGCCGAAGCGCGATGTTCCCCTTGATCGTGGAATTGCTGGCGCTCCCTACAAACGAAGCTGTGATCGCTGCCTCAATCACTTCTACAAAGAGAACTTGTTCCGGCCGCAGTCGCATCCCTTCTTCAAAGTGCTCTGCCTTGACTGCTGCATGGTTGCAAAGGTTAGCTTCACAGAACCAGTTAAGAAGCAGATCGCAACAGCTTGGGAAGCGCGCACTATGAAAGCAGCACGCTAATAATAATTAGTCCTGAGGGGTTGACATTCCCTCAGAGCCTGATACAGTGGAGTCTCTCGTGCAGGCAGCGCACTCTCGCTGCTAACATTCTCCCCGCTGCAATCTTGCAGTTCTTTCTTTCTCACCTAGGAGTTTCAACCATGAACGACGTCGTTACCAAGACCCCTGAACAACTGGCCCTCGAAGCTGGCCGTGCCGTGAACTACAAGTTCAATTTCAAGAGCCGCAAGATCACGAACGAAGCTGGCGAAGAAATCGGCCGCACCAAGAAGCAAGACAGCGTGATTGCTACGCTGCCTGTGCCCAGCACCGACGAGATCATCGCCTGCCTGAGCCAGCCTGACACCGCAGTTTCCAAGCTGATCCGGGAAGCTATCAACAAGATCATCGTTGATGCTGCGCGTGACCAGTTCGATGAAGTGATCGATGGCTTCGGTGATGACACTTCCAAGGCCGTGACTGCTGGCCATCTGGACTACGACAAGTTGACGCTGGACTTCATTGCAAGCATCCCGCCCTCGCAGCGTGGTGGTACTGCGCTCACCGACGAAGACTGGAAGGCTTTCTTCGACGACTATCTGGCTGTCATGGTGCAGGTCACTGGCAAGGAAGAGAAGCGCATCAAGAACCACATCGACCTGTTCAAGCGTCCGCAGAAAGCCAAGGCTGCCAAGGATGTGCTGCATGTTCTGATCGACCAGCTCGATGTGTACATGGCCAGCTCTGCCAACTTGGAAGACACGGGCACCTGCGCAGAACGCCTGCGTACTCGCTTCGACAAGTGGGTCAACGAGCCTGAAAAGACCATCGACAAGGATCTGCTGTAATCCTTGGTGGCCGTGCAGTAATCTGCAATCAGGAGAAGGGGCTTCGGCCCCTTTTCTTTTGCCTGCTCTTTCCTTCTCACACATTCTTAATCGGGTGCGTATAAAGTAGGGAATGAGAGAGCAGACAAAAGAGAGTAACAACAAGCTGAAGGATGACAAAGTACGCTGATCTTTGGAATGAAATTAAACAGACTGGCAAGGTGGATTTCACCGTCAGTAAGGACATAGCTCCGACTGTTATCCATGGCGTACTTAGAACCAAATCAGCAGAAAATGTGGCGCGACGGAATGTGGGATTGATTGGCTGGTCAAAGCTAGTCATTGAGCAGACTGAGTTATCAGCTACCCACATACGCGTACACATGAGACTGTTGTACAGCACAGCACTTTAGAGGATACTAAGCACTATGCCAGTTGTACCTAGCTACCTAACGCCAGAAGGTAAGAGCCACGTCAGAGTGGCATTCATGGCAAGAAGTATTCAGTACGGACTGGCACGTGGCGGAACTGTGCGTGAAGGTAAGGTTTCTTGCCTAGATTTTGCTGTGCGCTCTGGAATTTTTAAGGCCCCATCACTGTTCTGGGATAGCAGTATGGGGCTTCGTCGTGTCTGCCATCCAGCAGAGCAACACTTGGCAAGTATCTGCGGGGCGCACTGGAAAGGTGGCTTGTGGAATCATCCAGCCCTTTCTGTGTATACAGCTACTTCGATGCTTACCACTGAAGATGAGCAATGTTGGATGGCTGTAATTCTTGCAGACAATTTCTTATTACCAGTGAAAGGAATACAATTTATGAAACAATCTGATACAGTGCCGGCAGAGATAATGGCAAGGCTGGAGATGGCGTTGGCTTCTCTGGAGCAAGCACTCATTGCCAAAGACCCATTGATGCCGCAGCATCTGCGCCAATCTCACAGCCTGCTGATTCAGTACCCCGAGACTGTCAATCTGCTGAGTGATGAAGAGGTTGCCAGCTTGATTGATGCTGCAGAGATTCACACCAAGACTGAGATTGTCAAGGCTGCAGCATCTGGTAAGGGCGGCTCATCTGCTCGGGCCAAAAAAGTTTCTGCATCCGATCTTTGATTTCTACTAAGGAGTCACGATCATGACAGTCAGGAACTTTGAGGATGTACTAGCTATCAATATTGGTGCAGCTGCCGGGCACGCCGCCGTCGGGAAGATTGCAAAGACTTCCTACGACAAGTTGGTAGCTTTTGGCAATGTCACTAGCTATAGTATGCAGCAGTTGCTTCATGCCTGCCCGCGCAAGTTTGCAATCAAGAAACTTCGCGCACACCTTGGTGGCAATGAGCGCAAATCGAACACCACGTTTGCATTCGGCCACGCCGTCGGCGCTGGTGTTGCCGTCTTCGATCAAACACAAGATTTACGGGCTGCTATCTGGGCAGCCTTTCTTGCTTGGGACATTGATCTGCTGGAAGAAGAGACCAAAGGAACTCGCAAGACGGGCAAGTCTTTTCATGAAGCGGTCTGGGCATTGTACGCTTGGAGACAGTTTGCGAACGAAGAGACTGACCTTGAAGACTATGACGTTGTTCAAGTCGAAGCCTCACTTGTTGTTGACTTTGAAGATGGCCACTACTATGTTGCGCATGTGGATGAGATGTTGCGCAATAAGTACACTGGAATGCTGCGAGTCAAGGAGAACAAGACGACTGGCCTGATCACTGTTGATCCTGCCATGTACAGCAACAGCGACCAAGGGCTGAGCTACACGCTGATTGCAGACAGCTATGAAGCCGCAGAGTTTGAAGTCTGGTACACAATCTACAGCAGTGCCACGCAGACGTGGTATCAGCATAAGTTTGTGAAGTCGGCAAGCAAGCGAGCTGAGTGGATTCAAGATCAGTTGCTGCAACACCAGCAAGTTGAGCAGTATGCGGAACTCAAGTTCTTCCCCAAGCGCGGCGGCAGTTGTATGCAATTCATGCGGCGCTGCGAAGAATATGAGACTTGTGACATTAGCTTCAAGCGCGCCTTCGGCATTGAGTTCTCTGAACTTCCTAAGTGCGCAGGCGTAGATGACATTCGTGCGATTGAGCACGTAGATACGGTTGTCACGCTGTCCGAAGTTGTTGCTAGACAGCGGGCGCGCATTGGTCGCACCGCCGATAGCCTCCCTGTTTCCTCCACCGTAGCAGCAGCTACATCTTTCCAAGAAAGTGAAAATCAAGATGACCAATCAAACTACTTCTTCCCAGAATTCCCCTAAAGCTTCTGGTGCCATGCGCCTGTTGGGCGTTAGTTTTGTTCCGCACATCTGCGCGCAGTCTGCAAAGTTTGGCAATGAAGATGATACTCTCCAGTTGTGGATTGGCACTGTCGGACTTGTCGGGCTTGTTGAAGAGCGGGACTCGTTGCAGTTCACGATGACTGTGCTGACTGCCCAAGGAGTGGTGCCCACGGCAGACGTCATTGCCGAGCAGGCGGCAGACTGCTTGAAACAACTCAATATCAGCAGCTTGATTTCTGCTCCGGCGGGGCAAGCTGACGGCGTTGTGGCGGAGATTGCGATCTACGTGGATGAGGAGTCTACTCACTTCGATCCTGAAACTGCACGGCAATTCACATTCGGCCTTATCAGTGTCAAGGCAGATGCACAGTACGTGAAGATGGCAGAGGACATGCTGACCAGCGTGCGCGTTAGTACGCAACTTGCCAAAGACAAGACTGCCCTCACAACCATGATGCAGTCCCTCGCTAAGCTGGCAGATGCCGGCACCGACGGTAACGTGCACTGAGCTGCTGCGTTAACCTATCAACAATCAAGCTGGAGAAAATCATGGACAAGAATCTTGCTGCCTTTTTGGATGAGAACGCCTACACTGTCAAGGTGAAATTTCCCACTGGACAGGGTAAGCACTACACCTACGTTACCAACATCCCTGGCCTGATGGTTGGCCAGCTTGTGCTGGTGCCGGCTGTCTTGAATGCAGCAGTCGCAGACTTCGCTGGCATGGCTGATTCTGAGACCTTGCCTGAAATCGGGGTGGACTATCGCATTGGAGTTGCCACGATTGTGGAAGTCCACACCAATGTGGAGATTCAACCCAACGCTGACATCCAGTATGGCTGGGTGGCAGGGGTGGTTAGCCTCGAAGCGTACTACGACTTGCTCAAGCGTAACAAGGAAATCACGCGGGTCGCACACGCTGCGTATCAGGTCAACATTCGCCGCTCCTTTGCTCAGCAGATCCTCGCTGGCATGGACCCTGATTCCCAAGCACGGCTGAGCAATCTGATTGGCAGTAACAAAGCAGCTAACTCTGGAGAGTAGGCAATGAATCTCGATGAATACAATCAACGCACTCGCAGTAAGGTGCTGGTGTATGGCCCACCTAAATCTGGCAAGACTGCGCTTGTCGGCAAGCTGGCTGAACATTTCACCTTGCACTGGCTCGACCTCGAACAGGGGATCAAGACGCTGCTGAACCCTGAAATGCTCAAGCCGGAATTTCGCAAGAACGTCAACGTGGTCAATATCCCAGACCACAAGATGTACCCTGTTGCCATCGACACGATTCGCGAAATTCTCAAAGGTCGCGCAACTAAGGTGTGCATGAAACATGGCAAGGCAAACTGCCCACTGTGTGCAAAGGACGCGGACGCTAAGTTCTCAGTTGTTGATTTGAGCGCGTTCACTGACAAGGACATTCTTGTCATTGACTCTCTCAGCCAACTGAGTAGCAGTGCGATGAACAAGGTGATTCTCAAGGAGCTGCAGAAGCCCGACGGTGCAGAATACAAGTGCACTTTCCATGACTACGCCACTCAGGGGGCACTGCTTGACCAAGTGCTGAGCATGGTGCAGGTACTTGATCTGAACATCTGCGTGATCTCTCATGAGATTGAGAGTGAGATGACAGACGGTAAGGACAAGATCGTGCCGTTGGCAGGTACTCGCAACTTCAGCAAGTTGTCTGCCAAGTATTTTGATGCAGCAGTCTACTGTTCCATCATGAACAAGCAGCATCGTGCCTTCAGTGACACGACCTATGCGCCGAATGTTCTCACTGGCTCTCGTTTGCCGGTGAGCATTGATGATAGCAAAGGCGCAGACCTCTCACTGTTGCCGCTGTTTAAGCGGGGTTGACATTTCGTAAGAAGTGTGTAGACTCTATCACATTCTGTCACCAAAAAGGAGCTATAGATGGCACGACAACCGCAACTCTCTACCACGCAGCAGATTCTGCAACAACGCGGCACACGCTACGGCAAGTTTGCAGATCATGCTGATTGCAGTCAGCAACTGAAAGCAGCGCTGCGCAATCACATGGGCGCCGAGAAGTGGAATGCTCTCACACCGTCGCAACAGGAGGCACTGGAAATGATTTGCCACAAGCTGGGACGCATTGCCAATGGTGATCCGAACTATGAAGATACGTGGCGTGATCTTGCTGGCTACAGTACGCTGATCGCAGATGAACTGCTTGGCGTCCGCCAGTAGTCTTCGTGCACCGCTAACAAGAAACAGTGCTGGCATACCACTGCAAACGTATGCTACTTTGTGTTTGTTTTTTACTTTAAACTATGTCTTTGAAAGGACACGAAAATGACTCAAGCTGCTTTTGACAATCTGGACTCCCTGCTCGACGCTTCGATGGACGATCTGGTTGACCTGCCTCCCATGGGCGTGCCTCCCACTGGCAACTACACGTTGTCGGTGACGGCTTCCCGTGAAACTTCGCAGGACAAAAAGTCGGAATACTTCAAGTTCTCCTACGAAGTCACCGAAATCGGTGAAGTCAAGAACGTCGAAGAAGCCGGCGATGTGAAGGTGGGCATGAAGTTCACCGAGATGTTCTCTCCCTTCAAGAAGGACGGCTCTGTCAATGACCTGGGCATTGGCTTCTTGAAAGAGCGTACCGCTCCGTTTGCTGCGCACTTCGGTACACAGCGTCTGGGCGATACCATCCAGTCCATCAACAGTGTCATCATCAATGCCACGTTGACGCGCCGCCAGGACAAGAAAGATGACACGCGCTTCAACTTCTCCCTGAAGGATGTTGTCATCCTGTAATCGCCTAGGCGACTAATTGATAGCCTGCCTCTAACCATGGGGCGGGCTTTCTTTTCTTCTGGCATCTGCACAAATCAGTGGCCACACGAAAAGAAATTACGCACAGTCCCCAGCACAATAACTAACTAGGAGTTGCCCAATGAACATTGGACTATTCGGCACAGCAGATGACCGTCCTTACTTGCATCGTATGCAGGGATTGCTCGGAGCTAACAGTGTGAAGCTGTCACTCTCTAACGAGGAATATCTCACGTCCTTCGCAGCTAAGGTAAAGGTCGCAAAGTTGGAAGCTGTGATCTGCACCAATCCCGTATCCCTTGTTACCTTCCTCAACACGCAGCCGGACTTCCGGCATCCGCTTGACAAGCGTGGCAGCAAAAAGAGGCTGACATTGGATGATTACGCAGGCTCCTTCTTCTATATTTCCGGCAGCAAACTTGGAATTGATTATGATCTTCCTGTCCTTGTCCTCAATCCGCTCCAGCATCTCGTATCAACGGCTGCGGGTGAATTTATTTTTAAGCGGTTTGTCAGCAAGCTGCTCACGCCGCAGAAGTGGTTTCCGCAAACTGCATTCACCTGGGAAATCTGGAAGCCTGCTAATTCGGCAGCACTGCTGGAGCGCTTCTCTGGCGCTCGTCTGCTTTCTGTTGACATTGAGACTTACCGCGGGGATGAGCACAGGAGAATTCACTGTGTGGGGTATTGTGCTTTGTTCCCTGATGGCTCCACGCATTCGGTAGTTGTCCCGTTCAAGGACATGCTAGCACATGCATTTGTCCGCAAGCTTAATGCTTCCAACGTGCCTAAGCTATTCCAGAATGGTATGTATGACAATGCATACTTTGCTCGCTGGAATGTTCCATGCGAGAACTGGCTGCATGATACGCAACACATGTTCCATTCGTGGTACTCGGAACTGCCGAAGCGGCTGGACTTTATCACAGCTTTCTGTGTGCGGGAAATCCGCTACTGGAAGGATGACAGTGCTGGCGGTGAATGGGAACTCTTTGAGTACAATGCCAAGGATTGCTGGGCAACCATGATGAGCTATCTGTCCCTGCTCACGATGGTACCAGACTGGTGCGTGCAGAACTACCTGACGGAATTCCCTTACGTATTCCCATGTCTGCACATTGAGCTGGATGGACTTAAAGTTAACAAGGAGCGCTTTGACGCGGGCAAGGAGTTGGCGGAGAGCAGATTGGAAGAGCAGGCTCGCCCATTGCGTGCGTGGTTCGGAGAGAAGTTCAATCCAGCGTCGCCCGTGCAGGTTAAGAATCTTCTGACTGTACTCGGTGTTAAGGATGCTGACTCCTCAAGTTCCAAAGTGCTCAATGCTGCCGCGTCGGCGCACCCTTTGAATGCGCGTATCATCGCAGCCATTCTTGCCTATCGGAAGCAGGCCAAACTGCTGAGCACCTACTTCGTGGAAACTAAGTTTTGGAATGGGCGCATCTATTACAAGACTAATCCGGCGGGCACAGAATCTGGGCGCTTTGCATCTACAGAATCATCGTTCTGGTGCGGCCTTCAGATCCAAAACATTCCACAGGGGGCTGCAGTTAAGAGCTGGATTGAATGTGACGCTGATTGGGACGGCCTCGCTGAAGGCGACTACGCACAGTCTGAGGCGCGCTGCGTTGGTTACATGTCCGGCTGTATGGCGCTGATTGATTTGGTAGAGTCAGACAAAGACTATCATAGCTGGAACGCTTCGGCATTCTTCGGCGTGCCGTATGAAGCTGTTGACAAGCCACTGCGCAATCTGTCCAAGCGGGTGAATCACGGAGCTAATTATAACATGGGAGCCGGCGTATTGCTGGAAACTATGGGGCCAAAAGCAGTTGCCGAGGCGCGACTTCTCCTTAAACTTCCGGCATCGTGGACACTCACACAAGTTTGCCAGCACTTGCTGAACACCTATGAGAGGACGTATCCAGAAGTTAAGCGCGATTGGTATGGAGATATCATTCGCACCATCAAGCTGACTAAGAAACTCATCAGCCCACTTGGCTGGACTCGCGTATTCTTTGGCAACATTGCAAATAAGCCTGTGTTGAATGCTGCCGTAGCGCATGGTCCGCAGAATCTCAGCGTGTCTGTTATCAACCCCGCATTCTACAGAATCTGGAAAGATAGTGTGTACGGTGATCTGCGTGATAAGGTGCGACTGAAGGCGCAGATTCATGACAGTATTTTCTTTGCCTATCGCGGGGCTGACACGCCAGCTATTGTGCAGGAGCGCATGAAGAATCCTGTTCCGGTGACCGACATAAAAGGCGTAACTAGGACTATGCTTATTCCTCCAGACATGAGCACGGGTGGCGGCAATGCTAGGTTCTGGGCAGATTTGAAATAGGAACAATATCGTGAGTAACCTATTCGATACATACTTGTCGTATGTGGATCGCACAGAATCGCCGCTGATCTTTCATCGCTGGAGTCTGCTTACTTGTGTAGGGGCCAAGCTGGGAAGGAAGCTGTGGCTACCCTTCGGAGACTTCAAAATATATGGCAACATGTATGTGATGCTTATGGGCGATCCTGGCACTCGCAAGTCTACGGCAATCAAGATGGCCAAGCGCGTGCTCAGTGACACTGGCTACGAGCGCTTCTCTGGAGATAGAACATCTAAGGAAAAGTTTCTGCTGGACTTGGAAGGAGTAGAGGACGAGACAGGTAAAGTGATTGACCGCAACTCTGTCATGAATACTCTATTCGGGGAAGATGGCATGATGGGCGATCCCAAGGAAGTCTTTGTGTGTGCCGATGAGTTCAATGAATTTGTGGGCACTGGCAATCTGGAGTTCCTGTCTTTACTTGGCAGTCTGTGGGACTGGGATGATGAGTCTCGCCCATTCAAACAACGGCTCAAGACTTCCCGCAGTGTCAGTATCTATCAGCCCACAATTTCCATCTTGGCAGGTAATACTCACGCTGGATTTGCTGAAGCCTTTCCTCCACAGGCAATGGGCCAAGGATTCTTGTCCAGGCTTATTCTTGTTTACGGGGAGTCCAGTGGGAAGAAGATTGCGTTTCCTGAGAAGCCGCCGGACCACATTCGCAGGGCGGTGATTGACAACCTCATGGAGATTGATTCCGCTGTGCACGGTGAAGCAACCATGAGTGACAAGGCCCGTGGGATGCTAACCGTGATCTACAATTCTTTCCGGGGCCTGGAAGATGCACGGTTCAAGCACTACTCTACGCGGCGCTTCACTCACCTGTTGAAGCTTTGCTTGCTGTGCGCAGCCAGTAGACTCAGTACGGAGATAAGCGCAGAGGATGTACTGCTTGCAAACACTATGCTTGCATTTGTTGAGCACAGGATGCCGCAAGCGCTAGGAGAATTTGGTAAAGCTAGGCACGCTGACGTGGCAGCAAGAATTTTGGCAGTGCTGAATGACGCAAGTTCTCCGTTGAGTGCGCAAGATATATGGAAACAAGTATCAAGCGATCTTGACAACATGCAGGAACTTACCAAGTTGCTGCTGAATCTGGCCCAGGCTGGGAAGGTGCAATGGTATCAGGCGAAGGGCGGCGGCGTTAGTGGCTACTTGGCAAAGAAGCGACTGCTGGGAAATCAGCAGGTATATGTTGACTACAGTTTATTGAAGGAGAGTAAGACATGAATATTGACATTTCACCTACTGAGCGGAATGAGTTGCAGGCACTGGTGACCAGCAAACTGCACGAGTTGACTGAGTTGCGAAATAATTTTGCAGCAGATAAACAGAGCGTGCGCGTGCGTACTACGGCGGGCATCATCAACCTGCGGATTGCCATCTTGCGGGAACTTGAAATCAAACTTCACAGGAGTGCAGATCATGGCGCAACATAAATTGTTGGGGACACAGGCAGCGCCTGCCGCTGTAGCGGGGCCAAAGCCAGGAGAACGCTGCCAACACTGCATTTACCGGCACGATGGCGTCTACGGCTCTTGGGCGGCACCTTGCCCATACCACGATGATGACGGAAACCCGCGCGTCGACGCCGCCAGCGCAGCCCGCAAGCAAGGAGCAAACCATGACTGAGATGACAGATGGCGAGCTGGATACGCTCATTGATGAAGTGGCAGGCCTTGATTCATCGAATGAGGCGTTCAGAAAATTCGCCCGCGCAGTCCTCGCAAAGTGGAGCCAGCCTGCACACAGCGGGGAGCCGGTGTACGCATTCCGCCGCAAGGGCCTTGATGATTTCTGCACTTGCACCGAGAAGCGATACGCAGAGCTTTCGGCCAAGCCAAATTTGTTTGAAACCCGCATCTTCTACACAGCACCCCAGCCCGTGGAGCGGGAGCCGCTGACGGAGGAGCAGATCAAAGACGAGGCTTCATACCACGGGTTCATTGGCAGCACGGAGATGCTTGTGAAGTTCGTGCGGGGCATCGAAGCCGCCCACGGAATCAAGAAAGGAGGCCAGCATGGCGCTGAGTGACGACCGCATTGACGATTTATCGCGCGAAATGGTCAAGGGCAACAAGTCGGTGAACTGGCTGGCCTCAAAGATCGAGGCCGAAGTCCGCGAGGAGTACACCGAACTGATACAGCAACTGGAGAAGGCCATCCGCGATATGCAAGGCGCCCAGTCTCCACAGAAAACTACCTGAGGTCTCAATGGCAAAACACTACAAACTACTTTCTGAGCGTACGAATGCTATTCGCAAGGACAGTGCTATTCACAGGGTGCTGGCCGCCCTTGAAAAACTTGGTCCGATGAGTTGTACAGCCCTTGCTGCGCACATTGGAGTAGGCGTTAACGTAGTGTATGGACACATCTACACACTGCACGAAAGTACCCCACGCAAGATTCATGTATCTCGCTGGGTGCTTATCAATAATCGCACTTTGCAGGCAGAGTTTTCTGCTGGCAATCTCCCCGATGTCCCCAGACCGTACGGAATATTAGCAGCCACACGAATGGCAAAAGATGGCGACCCGACTGTGCGCATTGCAGGCGATGACCATCTTACCTTCCACGAGCATAAGCAGGCTCGCCAGCGTGCCAGCAATGGAGTAGTCACTAAGAAGGATGGGTACTGCAAATATAATGGCAGCATCCTTACTCGCTTTGCAGGTGGAATCAATCCTTGGACTGGTGCCAAATCTCACGTAGCTGCCTGACTACCTGACTGCCCGACAAAAGAAAATCCCCCAAGAGCCTAAAAACTCAAGGGGGATTTTTTACGTCTGCGCTAGTTAGCCTCGATTACTCTTCAGATTCCTGGGACGGTGGAGCACTTGCATAGTCTTCAATCTGCTCGCCTCCCATGATAGTTTTCAGGTGGCGACCATACGACGTGTTAGTCTTGGCCATGGTCTGGTTGATGATAGATACATTCGCATCACGCGTGGCACGCATCATGAACTGATTGAAGGTTTCAATGCGCCCGCCGCTGCGAGTATAACGGAGCATGAAATCTTCCATCTCTTCCTCAGTAGGTGCCTCCCCGCCATAGAGTTTAGTTTTCACCGCCGTACCAAGTCGCTCAATGCGCGCCTTGTCCAGAACTTGATATGTCTTGTTCCGGTACATGTTGTTGAGCGCAACAGCTTCATCCATGGGCCGAGCGCCCATAAGTCTGCTGACCCCTTCCACAGACACTGTCCGCTCAGCAAGTCCCCCAAGCCAAGATGTAGTCTGCAGCTCATTGGCCGCAGATATCAACGTTCCCTTACTCGTAGTAGTCCGCCCTGCCATGAGCTGCGCAAATCCAGCAAGTGGGCGATTCAACCCTTGGTGCTGTAGGCCATGCAACAGTGCGTCGGAAACATCAACCCCCTGTCCGATGTTTTTACCAAACCCCACAATGGTATCTACTAGTCGCAAGGAGGCTTGAACTGCAGGAACGTCCAGCGGGTTAGTTGGCAGCACAGTCACGTGACGCGGATTGATGTCACCGCGCGTGTAGAGTGCAGGACTGCTACCAGAGAATAGTGGCATAGCAGATGCAGTGCCGTACATCATCCAATCACCAAGCTCCTTGTTAAAGCCCGGCAGGACATTGTAGGCATCCCGGTGCTCGGGATTATTGGAAATCAGCGAACCAATCAAGTGCGTGTTAACCGCATCGAAAAATGGCAGGCCATTGAACCCGAACACCGTGGACTGCAGACCTGCAAAAACTGCAAGGGTCTTCTTGTCTCCCGCCTGCATGTGCCGGTGAAGCTGCTGCAGCACGTTGAATGCGTAAGTCTGGAACAGAGAGACTGCCGCCCCGGTCGTGCCTTGGAAAACAATGGGGCGCTGACTGGTCACATAGTTACCCTGCACTCGATTAACGAAGGTGCTGATATAGGCATTCTGCTCTTTCACAGACAGCTTGCCAGCAGTTACCAGTGGCTCGGTCATTTGTCGCATCACGTCGGCACTAACAAAGCGTGTGAAGTCCTCAGCAAACGTGTTGCCGGTGATCTTCGCGCCCTTCTCAACAGCAGCAGACACCTTGTCCGTCCAGTCTTTGCCTGCGATGGCGGGCCGGAAACTCAAATCATCCAGCACCTCGTGGTAGAGTTGGCTGACTTCTTTGACTGCGCCAATGTCCTTGTAGCGCTTGATGAGCGCATCCTTGTCTTGTCCAAAGAAGTTGCTGATGGCGCTTGCCGTGAGCTTGACAGTGGATGGCGCACGCACTGTCTGCCCAGGAACTCCCACAGTGGTAAGCTCTCTCAGCGCTCCGGCAGCCGCCGCATCATTCTTTATCATCCCTTTGATAGACTGCATCTCAGTGCCCAGCATGATGGGAGTGCTGATGATGTTCAACAGGCTGTTGGCAAAGTCAAGCCGCAGTGTTGCAGTGGCCAGGAACATGTTGGCCTTCTGGAATGCTTCACGGATGAGATTGCGCGGATAGCGCTCGTTCGCAGCAAAGTAGGTATCAACATCTTTGTAGGGCATGCCCATGCCGTAGCGCTCAGCTACTTTGTTGGCATCTTCCCAGCTGACCATGCCACTCTTTGCTTCCCGGAATGCACGCTCCATGGCATCGCCTGCCTTGACTCCGACCTTGTCAACAAAGTCATTCAGTGAGTCAAGAATTGGGACTTCCTGCTGCTTGGAGATATTCAATGCAGTCTTGATATAGTCTCCGAATGGGTCCGCCACCTTACTCTTGAACTTGCTGCCGATGCCGCGAGCAACTGATTCAGCTTCGGCGCGATACATATCAGATAGGTGCCGCACTTCGGAAAAGAACTGACGATTCTTGACTTCAACAGCAGTGCGCACCAGCTTCTCTTCCTGCTTGGCGTGCCATTCCAGCCAGTCGGTTGCAATGTTCTCCAGCCTAGTTTCCGGGAAGAAGTCATGCAATGCACCGGTGCGGCTCAGTTCACTGTTAATACGGGACTCGTTAATGCCAAGTCCGTAATCGTAATCTCCCTTGGCTTTGTGGTATGCGTCAGTGTCTGCTTTGAACAGCACATCAAACTTATTACTGTCAACTTTGCCGACAAGCTCGCGCAGTTGCTCCTCACTCTTGGCAGTGATCATGGAGATATCAGACGCTACCCCAACTTGCTCCTTGGTACGGACGAATGCGTGATAGGGGTACTTAACAGTATTGATTGGTGGAGCGTAGATGATAGGGGTGCTGTGCAGCTGTCTAGTCAGGCCGGCAGCATTATACAGCGTGGTGAATCTCCCCTGCCGGGTATAATTAATGTCTGAACTGGTCCGCAAGAAATCTGCCACAGAGGCTTCACTAATCTCGTAGACATGTGGATGCTTGCCGCCCTGTGCCTTCACAATAGCCATCGCCTCGTCGATAGTCTTGCCCTGTTTCGCAAGATCTGCAACGTCGAGAGAGATAAGTCGCAGCGGATCGGTGGGATCAATGATGAACTTATTGGGGTTGCTGCGCAGTGCATTGGTAACGACGCCGAGTTCTGCGGCAGCCTTGGGACTCTCCCGCAGACTGTTAATAAATGGCGCGAGTGTCTCCACTACCTCGTCACGCTTGCGCTGCGTAATGAGTGCCACATTCTTGCCAGTGTCCTGAACATACAATTTTGCCCGCTCACCGTAACTAGCATTGCTGGCACCAAAGGTAGTTGCCCCGGCGCCCTCAATGCTGGTGTTCCGGCCGAGCTGGTTGAGGTCATGAATGAGCGCATCATCGGCACCAAGTACCGCTGCGGCTGCATTGTTGTTAACCATCTGACGCACTTCGAGTTGGTACTGGCGAGTCAGTTCCTTGGTAGCCAAGTGACTTGGCCCCATGTTCATGTTGTACGCATCCTCTGGCAGCAGCTTGCCGCTAGTTGGAGTGAAGTCCCATTCGGCTTGAATGATCTTCGGACGCAACGCGTCTCCTGTAGGCAGCACTTGTCCAGCAACCCTGTCCTGTGCAGTGGGCAGCCGGTAGCCTCTATCAATAGCCTCTTCCACCCAATCACGGGAAACATTGAGGTGTGCAGCAACAGCGCGAATATCCGGCACGCTGCCCAGTTTGCCATCTGCGAACCGCGCCATCTGTGTCTCAAGAATTTCAAGCCGCCGCACTTCCGCCAGATCGCGCAGACTGGGAATCTCACTGTAGCTGAGTTCCTGCCCGCGGTCCATAAACTTGATGCGCTCCAGCGTGTCGGCAGCTACTTGCGGCTCCAACTCCACCAGTCGCTGCAAGACGGGAAGATCATCCAGATCAACGCGCCCACCAGTCAGCCGAATAACTTCATTCACTCCCTTGTCAGAGGCCCAGGCAAATCTGGCAGATGCCTCCAGCGGGGAGACAGTGAAGTCGGTTGCCTTCTGTGCAGGCATTTGGAAAGTGGTGCGACGATTGCCCGCCGAGATGAAATCATCTCCAGCCTTCACGCCAGCCTTAGTCAGCACATCGCCGAAGGTGGCCACTGCTTCAGGCAGATGCGAGCCAGTCTCCAGATCAATGAACATCTTTACGCGATTCGGATCTTCCGGCACCTTGAGAATGCGAGAAGAATAGGGGTTGATACGAATGCTACCATCCGACAGTTGCACGGCATCAATTGCCTTGTTGTCCTTGAAGGTCTGGTAGAGATTCTTACCTGCAACGTAATCGAACTGCTCAATCTGCAGGTCCGCTCCAGTCACGTCATCTGCCAGGCGGTACGGCTGCTGAGCAAATCCCTTGCCGCGCTTAGTAGAGATGAGATTATCGAAGGCCGCACGGCTACCTGCTCCCTTAGCATCCGGGTGCAGATTGACATAGAACTTCCGGGCATCCATTGCTGCCTCATCCAGATCAATGTGGCCGACACGCTTGAGATTAGCAAGCTGCCCACTGATGGCATCAATGACTTCATCGGCAGAGGCGCCAGTAGCTTTAACTGCAGCTTGCGCATTGCCAATGAACTTGAAGAACTCCTGCCCAACTACAGCATTGCCCTCAGCAAGATTGGTAAATTCAATGGCCAGTTTGTCCGTAGCCATCTTGGTTGCACGATCTTTGGTAGACTGCAGAGTCTCAGACAGCGGCAGCATCATTTCCCGCTTGGCACCATCAAAGGTGTAGCGGAATGGGATGTCTGCAAAATTGTCTGGGAGCTTGGCGATGTTCTCTGCAAACAGCAGAAGCTCCGTACCCTTGGTGAGTCCGAGATTGCCGGGATTGAACACGGTATCCACGCCGCGCATAGTAGCTTGAACTTCAGTCTGCGCTGCCTTCAGGATGCCGCGGGCACCAAGTGCAGCAAGAGGGCCACCAATGCCGCCAGACAGCAAAGTACCCAAGCCAAAATTCCACGCAAAATCTTTGAATGTGTCATTGTCAAATACGGGGGAGTCATTCATGGTCAATGCCACGGCGGCCTCTGCCGCAGCGCCGAGCATCATCTGATCTACTACTTCCCAGCCAAGTTGCTTGCGGCGGTTAGCGCTGAGAATGTTCTTAACTACGCCGCCCCCTTGGGCAACTTCCTTGAGTGCTTCATCCAGATAGTGGGCTTTCCGAGAAGCTGGCAATGCCATGGCGCGGCTGATAGGGCCGAGCGCATTGCCGCCACTGACAGCGCGAGCAGCCTTAATCCCAAGCGTACCGGGCACAAGTGCAGTTCCCACAAAGCCGACAATGTCAACTTCTTTTTTGTGGTCTGCGTAATAGTCTCCCATCTGTTCATCGTACTTGCGGATGACTTGCTCAGTGTCAAGCTGCTCTGCTCCAACGAAGTCTCGGGCAGTATTCACAACGCTGAGTACGCCGCTGATTGCAGCTGCCGGGGCACCTTGAGTTACTGCCTGCCCAATACGCGTAAGCGTACCTGCCTGCAAGTCAGATGTCTCTGCGCCAATAACAATGGGGTGGTAAGCGTAATCGTTTTCGAGAGGCATGATGTTTCCTTTTGTGCCATCGCACAGGTGGAGAGGTGGAGAGAATTAGCGAGCTGCGCCAGTTTGAATACCAAGCAGGGCTTCCTGCTGCACTTTGGGGAGACGGGCATAGGACGGAACTAGCAGGCGAGCTGCCAACCGTTCAGCTTCTGCTTGGTTAATGAGGTCTGCTTTGAGTACATCAGAGAACATGCCGTCTGTTTTGATGGCAGCCTGATAGCGCGTTTGCGGTGCCAGATCGAATTGATCGTAGTTGAAGAACTCCAGATTCTTGCGAGCAGCTACCGAGTAGTACTGAGAAATCTGGCGACCAATTTCGCGCGGCGGCAAGCCCTGCTTAGCTGCAGCTTGCACAGCCACTTTGATTGCCCGCTGCTCATCTTCCCCACTGAGCCGTTCCGTTCCTGGCGGCAAGGCACCCATGATTGTGCCAAGGGCTTTCACCATGACATTATCTTTGAGTGCTGCCAGTTTAGGGTCTGCGTTGATCTGATCAACAAGCACGGCGTGCTGTGCACGATACGGATTGAACACGCGATCGTACTTAGGATCAGTCAGACTGAGCGGCGCCTTAGGATCACTGGCGCTGGCAATAAGCTCAGCTTGGTAAGTAGCTGCGGCAATCTTCGGGACATCTTTAGCTGCCGGCGGCTTAGCCAGGGGATTCTTTGGATCGGGGCGGCGAACAGCATCTTCATACGCCTGCAAGCCAATCTTCAGGCCATCTGCGGCCATGACCATGCCACGATTCTGCTGATTAAGTACTTGGCGATTGGCATACTTGTCGAAGAAGCCAAGGCTCTCATCCAAGCCATCGCCAAGATCAGCAGTCTGTGCACGCTGCCACCAAGCTTCTTGCACATCCTTCTTGGGCATTGCCTTGATCATCTCCAAGCTGTTAACCAGCGGCTTACCATCTGGCCCGACCTGCCCAAGCATCCCAGAAATCATGGTGACGTTGGCATCCAGGCGAGAGATTGCCTCATCCTTCGTTTTCTTATCTGCCAGCTTAGCTTCCATGTCAGCGCGCCGGAGTGCCCGTGCCTCTTGCCGATCTGCGAGACTCATCTGGTACTGAGCAAACTGCATCTGCGTACCGAGAGCCTGACGGAGATTGTCGAAGCGCTTATCTTCCAGTTGAATGAGGCGCGCACGGGCAGCAGACTGCTGGCCCACTAGCCCCATGGCAGCTTCTCGCAACTTGACATTAGCCGCAATTGCATCTGCCTGAGCAGCGGCCTGTGCCTGTTTGGCCAACTCACCGGCAGTGTTAGCTGTGACAGCGCTCGTATACTGCGTGAGCATACGTGTGCGAATTGCAACGTTCTCAACTGCAGCATCTTCTTTCGCAGCAAGTGCATTGTGCTGGGCACTCACGGATGGCAGGTCCATCTGCGCCATGATGTAGCCCATAGGATCATCGAAGAAGTTCGTGGACGCAAGCTTATCGTACTGCCCACGTACCTTCTTGCGCGCTTCTTGCGTAGCAGTCAACTCAGCCATGCTCTGCACATACTGGTTTTCTGCATCATTGGGATCGAGTCCGGCAATTGCTTGGGCCTTGTCCCGCGCCTGATTGCGCACTGCGTCATTTGCAATCTTGAGCTGTGCAGCTTGCTGCTGTGCCTGCGTTGCGGCGGCCGCATCTGCCAGATTGAGCGTACCAAGTTCGAGCAGCTGCGCATTATCCTGCTGGATGGCAGCAATCTCTCCTTCGATGCGCTTGTTACTGTCCGCAGCTCCGGCACCCATCGCTGCCATCAATGCATTCAAGTTCATGATTTCCTCACTTCTGTTGTTTCTGACCACGCCCAAGCGAGTCAACCAGCTGGCCGATGATAGCCTGGGGACTGAGCCGTCCGCCATTGAGTGCAGCAGATACGCCCAAGCGCCCAGCTCCTCCAAGCAGTGAAGCTGCGGTAGTGCCCTGCCCAGCAATGGTATTTGCTGCCTGCGAAATTGCGGGATTCAAGCCTGCTGTCACAGCGCCGCCAAGAATGCCGCGACCAATATTTCCACCAGTTACCCCAGCAACACCGCCACCGATAATGCCGCGAGCTGCAATGTTTGCAGCAGTACTGCCCATCCCAGTAGCGCCACCAATAGAGCTGGCCAAGCCGGGAGCCAAGCCCTGCGCCAGTGGGCCGAGCAACATAGCAAGCACAGGGGCAGCAGATTTCCAGCTAGTGTCTTCAATGTCCAGCCCCAGCAGATTGCCTGCCGTATCCACCTTGTAGAAGCCGCGAGCATTCTTCTGCCCAGGAATTACAAATCCAGCATTGGGGTCTTGGCTGCCAATGAGGTAGCCTTCCAACTCACTGGAACCATAATCCGTCAGAGCTTCTTTGCGAATCTCACGAACAGCGTTGCCTCCGGCCGTGGCCTTGCCAAGTTCAATATCGGCCGGAGATACGAGCCGCTGCAGGAATGCGTCTGTTCCGATATTGGAAAGAGACAAGCTGTTGAAGTGTGCTTGCGTACCGAAGGCGGCAGCTGGATCACCTGCCACCTGACCGCTCTGCGTCGCAGCGAAATCGCGCAGCAGCTCTTCATCGTAATTGGTAGCCTGCGCAGTTTGTGGAGCGTTCGAGGTGAAGCTACTTCCTCCACTCGCACGCCCGCCAGGAACAGGAATGTTCTGTGTTGCCATGCTAATCTCCACAGTTACAGGAACTGGCCGAGGTCAATGAAATCGTCCATCCCAACCACGGGAGGGCCAACGAAATCACTGAGATTGGGCGGCCCCATGAAACCTGGATTCATCATGTTGTTGTCGCCGAATTGCCGCCAAATAGCGCCCATGTCGGCATCTCCGGAATTGTCCAGATTATCGAGCCCGAAGATTGCATCCAGATCCAGCGGCTGGTCGAAATCAGCTGGCAGCGTGGGCTCGCTGACCATACCATTCATAGCGATGGGGCCATCTGCAAGATTGAGCGTAGACGCTGGCATCAGCTCAGGCGCCGCAGCGGCACCGCCACCAGAGATACCGAGAGCGCGGCCAATAGCGCCCAGCGGGCCGTCAGCTCCTTCGGAGTCTTTCAACGTAGCCCGCAACTTACCGAACAGCTGCAGTCCCGCAAGCATCTTAGCTGCATCGCCCATGTTCGTGCCAGTCTTGCCTGTAGTCTGCGTGCCGCGCGTAGCTTGTGCAATTGCCTGAGCTGCCTGCGCCTGAAGCTGCTGATTCTGCAGCTGCTGACGAGCAAGCTGATCCTGCGCCCCGGTGGTAGTCTGCTTGAGCAGTTGCGAAAGTGCTGCCTGTACTGCGCTGTTACCGCCAGAGCGCGCGCCCATGGCGTTGCCAAATGCAGACTGCAGTCCGGGAATAGTACCAGCTGCCTGCTGGAAAATACTCTCCAGCGTTTTGCTGTAATCTGCGCCTTGCAGCTGGGCAAGGATAGCCTGCAGAGCAGCCGTGTCCCCGGGGTTGGTAGACTGCGTTGTACGACTTCCGCCGAGGGAAGTGAGAAGGGATGCAATGCCGGCCAGCGGATTGCC
>JAANMY010001444.1_pt1 | contig 26928 bp, 25 predicted proteins | sample 7279691 | NCBI WGS metagenome assembly JAANMY01 (sample SAMN14094543, study PRJNA606508) | bioreactor metagenome | isolation source: A lab-scale SPAN reactor treating ammonium-rich wastewater day 388 | place: Ireland: Galway | collected 2018-02-07
TGCCGAACGCGAACGTCGCCAGGAAGAACGTCAGCACCAGGATGCCGACCGACGGCATCCGCAGTACCTCCGCCAGAGCGTGGACGTTCAGCCAGCCGCGCCGCCCGACCGGCGGCACGTCGCGGCGCGCCGTCTCCGGCAGCCGGCGGTACGCCAGGAGCAGCGCGCCCAGCGAGAGAAACGCGGCGGCGAGGCCCGGGGCGGCCCGCGACTCGACGAACAGCGACGCGAACCCCAGCAGTGGGCCGAACGTGAACCCGATCCCGAACGCCGCCCCAATCAGCGCCATCCCGTGGGCTCGCCTGTTCGGTGGGGTCGAGTCGGCGATGACCGCCTGGGCGGTGGAGATCGTCGCGCCGGCCACACCCGCCCCGAGCCGCGCCGCGAACAGCAGCAGCAGCCCGAGGCCCGGGGCGCCCGACGCCCCCAGCTCCGACGCGACCGCGAACAGACTGTAGAACACGACCGAGCCGGCCAGCCCGAGCAGGAGGATCGGCCGCCGTCCGACCCGGTCCGACACCCGGCCCCACAGCGGCGCGAAGAGGAACTGCATCAGCGAGAACGACGCCATGAGCAGCCCGAGTATCGCCCCGCGCCAGACGCGGCTCGCCTCTCCCGGGTAGAGCGGTTCGAGCAACTCGGTCGCATACAGCGGCAGCAGCGGCAGGACGATGCCGAACCCAAGCAGGTCGATGAAGACGACCAGGAAGACGATCAGCAGGGCCGCGCGGTTGGACGGCGGGGCCGCGGCGGGCGGTTCGCCGGGGACGATACTCGACGGTGCGGATTCCTGCATGATCGGCGCTTTCCGTTCAACCAGCAACCACCGGCGGCGGGCTCGCGCGGGAGGGGCGCCAGACCGCAAGCGGCACGAATGCTAACGTCGTGTCAACCCGCAAGGCTCTCCCCGCACGAGGCTTCCCTCCCGGCCGCCCTCCCCGGCTGCGTTTGACCGACCGCCCTGTGTCGAGCATCCTTGCTTTCGGCAGTGCTCTACACCCCCGTACAGGAGATGAGGCCGATGGCGCCCGGCGACAGCCCCAGCAGATCCGCGGCCGAACCGGGCGACGTACCCGCGTTCCTCGTCCTCGACGCCGAGAGCGTCCCGGACGGCCGGCTGCTCGCGCGCGTCAAGTACCCCGACGAGAACCTGGCCCCCGAGGACGCCGTCCAGCGCGCCCAGGCGGAGGCGCGCGCGCGGTCGCCGTGCGGGTCCGATTTCGTGCCGGTCAGCTTTCACTACCCGGTGGCGGTGTGCATTCTCCGGGCAGGGACCGACTTCGCGCTGCAGGGGCTGACCTGCCTGGACGCGCCGCACTTCCGCCCGCGCCGCATCGTCGAGCAGTTCTGGGGCGGCCTGGCGGCGTACAAGGAGAAGTATAAGGAGCGGATCAAACTCGTCACCTTCAACGGCCGCGGTTTCGACCTGCCGCTGCTCGAACTCGCCGCGTTCCGCTACGGGTGCCAGGCTCGCGACTACTTCCAGTCCACCCGCAACCGCCTGGGCGGGGGCCACCTCGACCTGCTCGACTGGCTAGCCAACGTCGGAGCGGTGCGCCTGTCCGGCGGGCTCGACCTGCTGTCGAAGCTCCTCGGCAAGCCGGGCAAGATGACCGTCAGCGGCGAGCAGGTCTACCAGCTCCACCGCGCGGGCCGCCTGCAGGAGATCAACGACTACTGCCTGTTCGACACCCTCGACACCTACTTCGTCTTCCTCCGGACGCGCGTGCTGACGGGCGAGCTGACGCTGGAGCAGGAACACATCCTGGTGATGAAAGCGCGGGCGTGGCTCGCCCAGAAGGCCGAGCAGCAACCGGCGCTGCAGCAGTACCTCGACAACTGGGGCGACTGGGATCCGTGGCCGTGAGCCAGTCGGCAGGAAGCAGTCGGCAGCCGCAGGTGAAGGCACCGGACGGCGGCCAATGGGTGCTATTGTGACTGCCGACTGCCGACTGGCTCACGCGCGCCAGAACGGGCCGAGCCCACGCAGCACGAAATGCGCCAGACCCCGGCACGCGAGCAGGCTCTTGCCCGCATCCTGCCGCCGGCCGCGCAGCCGCCGCCACAGGTACTGCAGCCCCTTGCCCGTCATCTGCACCGGAGCGTCGAGCGTCACGATCAGCTTGTACAGCGTCAGCCGCAGCGGCGAGCACCCGCACTTGCGCAGGTAGCGCGCGAACCCGGTGATCATCTGGGCCGAGGCGTACCCAATGTGCTGCCGGGTGGAGACGCGCCCGTAGTGGGTGATCTCCACCTCCGGCAGGTACACCACCCGCGCCGTCCGGTTGACGCGCGTCGAGAGGTCGAGATCCTCGCCGCCGAAGTTGAACTCCTCGTCCCACCCCCCGCAGGCGAAGAACTGCTCGCGCGGGAGCAGCACTGCGGCCCCCATCAGCACGTCCACGGCGCGCACCGTGTGCGGGTCGAAGTCCTCCCGGCGGTACGCCCGGTAGGCGCCGCGGAAGAGGCCCGTCCAGCGCAGCAGGCTCGTGCGGTGCAGGAGCGTCGCCATCGTCGGCCGGCGGCGGTACGACACCTGGTAGCGGCCGCGCGCATCGCGCAGCGACGGTCCGACCATGCCGACGTCGGGGTGAGCGGCCGCATAGTCCACGAGCCGACGCAGCGCGCCCGGCGGAACGACCGTGTCGTTGTTCAGGAAGAACAGGTAGCGGCCGCGGGCCAGCTCGGCCGCCTGATTGTTCGCCCGGGCGAACCCGCGGTTGGTCGGGTTGCGGACCAGGACCGTCTCGGGGAACTCGGCCGCCACCATGTCGGCGGCCCCGTCGGTCGAGCCGTTGTCCACCACCACCGTCTCGACCACCACCCCCTGCGGTCGGTCGAGCACCGACTCCAGGCAGGCGCGAAGCAGATCCCGGCAGTTCCAGTTGGCAATGCACACTGACACCTCGACCGGCTCCGGAGCAGGGTGGAGGCGCCGGGCGGCGCGCCGCTTGCGGCGGAGCGCGGGCCAGGGAGCGAGCGGCTCGGCGTCGTCGGCGACCGGAACCAGGCCCTGCGCGACCTGTGCGCTGGCTGTACAGGTCGCACGGGCCGGCGGCAGACCGGGGATTAGCGGAGCGCGAGGGTGCGACATTCGGTCTCCCAGCGTTCCTGGTCGAGGTACGGGGCGAACGGACGCCGCCCGCACAGCCACCGGCCCAGCCCGTAGCGCAGGCGCTTGCCCCACGGCAGCGGGGCGCGCGCGTACCGGCGCAGGCGCTCGCGGTACTCCTCGAACTGGCCCGGGGTAATGGGCGGGCGCGCCTCGCGGAACGCCAGAGCCCATACGTTCGACGGCCGCCGCGCCGGGCCGTGCCACCCGATCACCTTGCTGGGGTAGTCCTCCAGCAGCAGTTCCAGCGACTCGGGCGTGAAGCGCCAGTAATCGCTCGGGAAGCTGTGGATGTGGAAGTAAAACGGGCAGGACACGAGCAGGGCGCCATCGGGGCGCAGGACGCGGCGCGCCTCGTCGAGGGCGCGCCAGAACCGGGGCACGTGTTCGAGGGTGTTCATGGCGACGACGGTGCCGACGGAACCGTCCGCGTGGGGCAACTGCTGGGCGTCGGCGACGAGGTCCACGCCGAGGCCGGGCCGGACGTCGAGGCCGGTGTACGACTTGCCGGGGAAGAGGGCGCGCAGGTCCGCCAGCTCCTCCTGTCCGGGAACCTGGAACGAGCCGATCTCAAGGATGGGTTCGGGGAGATCGAACGTCTCGGTCAGGGCGCGGGCCACGCCGTTGAGAAACCGATTCATGTGCGTGCGTCCTTGCACAGGGAGTCGTCCGGTTTCCGCCAGGCCGGCAGGAGGCGCGGCGTGGGGGCATCATGGCTGGCATACGGTAAGTAACACGTCCCGGGGGGATGTGTCAACCGCAACCGACCGGGCAACCGCGACCAACCCGGAGCGCCAGCGCCGAGCCTCTGCAAGCGCCCGGCGCTGGCGCTCCTACCCTTCTGCTCCTGCACTGCGACCGGGCCGCGGCGCAGGAGGCTCATCGCTGGATGAACTCGACTCCCGTGGTACGCACCGGCTGGCGGGAGTCGAAGATGAAGTTGCCGGTCACCAGGATCGGTCGCAGTGTGATCCGCGAATCGCCGCTCCCCGGGAGGTTGCTCTCAAACCCGGTGACCGTGACCCCCGCCAGCTCGATCAGGGACAGGACATCTCCGGGGAGGACCATCGGATCGCCGCCGTTGACCGCGAGCGCCGCGCTGGCGCTCGGGGTGAGGAAGAACTGGTCCCCGTTGGGTCCGCCGTTGAACGTGGCGCGAGCCGCCCGGATCGGCACGGCGAAGGAGGCCACGCCCGGCCCCGCGTTGCCGACGTTCACGGTCACCTCCGCGCCGTCGGCGTCAATCGCCTGCGTGGCGATCAGATCCCGGCCAGCGTTCAGGGCGAGCGGGTTGCCCCCCGTGTTGATACCGGCCGTATCGTCGAGTGTGGTGAGGGTCAGGTCGTTGGCGTCGGTGAACCGGAACGGTCCGCCAGTCGTGGCGGCTGCCAGAATGGCGATGTTGTTCGCCTGCTCGAGGGCGAAGGTGCCGGCCCCGCGCAGCCGCAGGCCGGCCGCCTGGATCGTCGAGCCGGCGGCTTCGGTCACCCCTCCCACGTTCAGGTCGGCCGTCCCTCCGGGAACGGTAATGCCCTGGCCGGACCCGGTGCCGATCGTCAGCAGGCCGCCGGTGGTGAGGCGCACGGTCGTGGGTCCGGCGAAGGCGCTCACGCGCCAGTCACCGGCCAGCGGGGACCATTCGCCCCGGCCGTAGGCGAACGGGGCGATGTCCGGAGCCCCGGCGCTGTTGGTGTTCCGCAGATACCATGTACCGGCGCGATCGACGACGCCAACCGTCCATCGGCTCTCGCCGTTCCAGTCGCCCACGACCGGCTTCCAACCAGGGCCGCCGTAGATGAACGGGGTGATGTCCGGGGCGCCGGCGCTGCTGCTGTTCTTCAGGTAGAAGGTAGCGGTCGCCGGGTCGAACACGCCGATGGACCACCCGCCCGTCCCGTCCCAGTTGCCGGCGAGTGGGGTCCACCCGGGGGCGCCGTAGGCGAACGGGGTGACGTCCGAGGCGCCGGCGCTGTTGCGGTTCCGGAGGTAGAACGTGGCCGTCGCCGGGTCGAACGCGCCGATGGTGAACGTGCCGTTGCCGTCCCAGTCGCCGACGAGGGGGAGCCACCCGGCCCCGCCAAAGCGGAACGGGGCGATGTCGGGGGCGCCAGGGGTGTTGCTGTCCCGCAGATACCAGGTGGCGGTGGCTGGGTCGAACACGCCGATCGTCCACTGGCCGTCACCGTTCCAGTCGCCCACCAGAGGTATCCAGCCCGGGGCACCGAACGCGACCCGGGCGACGTTGACCTCGCCCGCGGAGTTGCTGCCGCGCAGGTAGAAGGTGGCCGCGTTCGGGTCGAACGTGCCGACCGTGGTCGTGGCGTCGTCGGCAGGGGCCGCGGCGTTGCTCGCCGCGACAGCGATGCCGTTCGTGCCCGAGACTGACCCGACCGTCAGCGCGTTGACATCGGTGTAGGTTAGCACGCCGGTGTTCGCGGCCAGGGTGGCGACGTCGTTCGCCTGGTCGAGGGAGAACGCCCCGGCGCCGCGCAGGCTGAGGGCGGCGGCCGCGATCGTGGAGCCGGCGTTCTCCGTCACGGCCGGCGCGAGGAACTGGACAACCGCCCCGGCAGCGGTGATGTCCTCCCCCGCCCCGGTGCCGATGGTCAGCAGTCCTCCGGCGGACAACGTCAGGTCGCCCCCGCCGGTGCCGATGCCCGCTGCGCCGGCAACGGTGCCGATCGTGAGTGCATCGACATCAACGAAGTTGATCGGGCCTGAGGCGGCCGCCGCGAGGATCGCCACGGCGTTGCCCTGCGCAAGGGTGAACGTCCCCGCCCCCCGCAGCAGCAGGCCGGCCGCACCGACGCTCGCCCCGGCGTTCTCGACAACCCCCGCCGCATTGAGCTGGATTGTCCCGGTGCCCGCGCTCACGTTCGTCCCGAGCGTCAGCAGGCCGGTCGAGGTGAGAACCACGTCGGCGTTATTCGCGCTCACGCCGCTGGTCTGCGCGAAGCCGCCGGTCGCGTCCGCCGCAACCGTGCCGACGAGGAACCCGCTGGCTTCGTTGAAGACGATGCCTTGCCCGGCCGTGGCGACCAGGGCGGCGAAGGCGGCGACGTCGTTGCCGGACAGCCCGAGGTTGATGGCGTTGACCGCCCGCACGCCCAGGCTGCCGCTGGTGACGATGGTCCCGGCGCCAGTCTGGCTGACGGTGTCTCCCGACACCAGGCGAACCGTCCCGCTACCTGCGTTCACCGCCTGCGTCAGCTCGAGGCTTCCTGCAACGCTGACGACCGCGATCGGCCCGTTCGTCGTCGTTGCCCCCACAATCGAGCCCGCGAGGCCGCTGACCGTTCCGACCGTCAGGGCGTTCGCATCGACGTACTCGAAGCCGAAGCCCGGTCCGTCCACGAGGGCCGCGAGGGTGGTCGCGTTGTTGACCGCGGAGGTGTAGGCGACCGCCTCGAACGAGCGGAAGCTGACGTTACTCGCCGCCAGGTTGCCGCCGGTCTGGGTGATGCCGCCGCGGTCGCCGTCGGCCACCCCGGCGCCCTCGTTGTCGGCGGCGTGCGGTCGTCGATCGTGAGGTCCGGGAACGCTCCGCCCAGGATGACGACCGCCTGGATTCCGACCGCTCCCGTGATGACGATTTGGCGGACGTCGTTGGCGGCGGCGATGCTGCCGGAACTGACGGCGCTGGGGCCGGCGTGAGGGGTGAAGCCGAGGGCCGCGGCACCGCCGCTGACGGTAATGTTCGCTGTGTCCGACGCGACGGTCAACGCGGTCCCGCTCGCGCTCAGGCTCACCGTCTCGTTCGCCCCGTTGATAATGAGCCCGAGGACGTTCCCGGTGAAGTCGATGTTGGTGGTCGGCGTCGTCCGCGTCTCGAGCAATTCCAGGCACAGGACCGACCGGGACGGTCCCGGCCGGCGGCCTCGTTTGGTGGTGGATCTCGTGAGCGCGCAAACGGCGTTGCGAATCCAGTTGCGGATCATGGGCGTTAGCTCCATGGCTGGGACGGGGAAACAGCACAGGATCAGGGGATTGCCACCGGCGGCGGCGCCCTACCAGTCCGCAGCGCCCGCGACGGGCGCTGCGGACTGGTAGGGCGCCGCCTCGGGGCGGTCACTTCCGGGATGTGCAGCGGCGTCCCCGCCCCGGTGGGCGGCGAGTGCCAGACAGATCAGATGGGCGACGGCGAGACGCCGGAACCTCATGGTGCGACCTCCCAGATGAGCGTCCGGCGAGTATAGCAGATGTGCCGGGGAAGAGCACGGGCCGATTTATTTTGTTGGCGCGGACTGCGACCGGGTCGAGTTGGCGGCCCCAGGTCCGGGCCGCGGGGCGCCCGGCGGGTGGTTCCGCATCATCCAGGGTGATTGCAGCGAAACCATCTTCGACCACTGCCCCGCTCCTCCGCCCTCCTACCCATCGTCACCCGCGAGTGTTTACGGGACTGGACTTAGGGATTCTTCAGATCCGCCATCGCCGCTGCCTCGGGCCTGGCATCCCGGTTGCACCTGCAGAGTCGGTTACGGTTTCTGACCGTCGAATCGCCGCGCAGCGCGGTCCCTCTACTGCAGGCGCTCCGTCCATGAATCTCGAAGAGCTAATGAAAAAGTATGCTGACGGCGAGCGAGACTTTCGCGGAGCACGGCTGAGCAACATCGACCTGCGCGGGATGGTTCTCCGTCGTGCGGACTTCACCGGCGCGGACCTGCGCGGCGCGGACCTGCGCGGCGTGCGCCTATCCTGTGCCGTCCTGCAGCGGTGCCACCTGAGCGGGGCTGACCTGCGCGGCGCGGATCTCGACGAGGCAGACCTGAGCGACGCGAATCTGTGTCGCGCCGACCTGCGCGGGGCTTACCTGGCGTCGGCCCGCCTGAACCGCGCCCACCTCGGAGAGGCCGACCTGGGCTGGGCGAACCTGCAGGACGCGATCCTGGCCGAGGCGGATCTGTTCCTGGCCAAGCTCGTTCGTACCCGGCTGTCCGAGGCCGACCTGCGCGGGGCCAACCTGGGCAAGGCCGACCTCGCGCTGGCCGACCTGACGCGCGCCGATCTGCGCGGCGCCGAGATGGCCGGGGCCAATCTCACCGGCGCCAACTGGGAGGGGGCAAACCTGGGAGACGGGGAGGAGCCGCACACGGACGGGCGCCCCGAAACCGAACCGGCAAGTCCCTCAGCGCCCGACTGGCTGCGCCTGACGGGCCTGGAGCCGTGCCCGAAGCCGGCCGAGCAACCGCCCCCGTGGTCTGGCTTCCTGCCGATCGCGCTGCCGACCGAGCCCGCGCGTTTGCGGAGTCGGGGCGAACGGGGAACCCGGGGCCGCCGCCGGCCCCGGCGAGGCGGCGGGCAGGTGTCCTGAAGCCGCACCCGTCACCGGCGCGGGTGGCGGCAGACCGGGGTTCAACTCGACAGGTCCGACCGGCGTGGGCGGCGGCACCTGTCCTCGGGCGCCGGCCGGAATCAGGCACGCCAGCACCCCCGCCCACATCGTGCCGCGAACACATCTGCTCATCATCAACTCCTTCTCGCGACAACTCGTTCCGGGTTCAGACCTCGGCGGAGGCAGTGCCCCCGTCGCAGGCGGGCTGCCGTGTCACCTCGTCCAGGCTGCGTCGCACCTCGTCGGTGAGGTGATACACGAAGGCCAGCTCGCGCAGCAGAGCCTCCGCGGACTGATGGAGCCTTGCCCGGCGGCATGGCTGCGAGGCGCGTGCGGGACCGGACGTGCGCCGCGAAGCAAGAGCCTGAACGTGAGACATGATGACCCTCCTGGCGATGTGGCCCTGAAGCGAGGCGGAGGGGTTATCGCAAGTGCCGTGCCGCCCGGCCGCGAACGGTGATGACAGGGCGAGGGGTATTGCCGCCTCGGCACTTACGCCCATCGTCCGCGGCGGCAAGGAGAAACCGGCCCGGCAAGCCGTTGCAACTTCTACCCGCGCCGGACGGCCGCCGGAGAAACGGTTACAACGACCGTGTGCCGGCAGGTTCGGCTTCCGGCTACAATGCCCCCGATTGGTTCGCCCCGGCCCCACCGCTGCGCTGCCATGCCCTACACACCGATTGTCGCCACTCTGGGCTACCTCCTCTCGCCCGACGGCCAGCGCGTGCTGCTGGTCCACCGCAACCGGCGTCCCGACGACCCGCACCGCGGCAAGTACAACGGCCTGGGCGGGAAGCTCGACCCGGGCGAGGACGTGGTCGCTTGCCTGCGTCGCGAGGTCCGCGAGGAAGCGGGGCTGGAGTGCGACCAGATCGTCCTGCGGGGGACGATTAGCTGGCCGGGGTTCGGCAAGCAGGGGGAGGACTGGTTTGGGTTCGTCTTTCGCGTCGATCGGTGGCACGGCAGCCCGCTCGCGGAGAACCCGGAGGGGCCGCTGGAGTGGGTGGACGTCGGGCGGGTGCTGGACCTGCCGCTCTGGGAAGGCGACCGCTTCTTCCTGCCGCTGGTGTTCGAGCGGACCGAGAAGCAGTTCCACGGCGTGATGCCGTACCGCGACGGCCAGCCGGTGAGCTGGACCTATAGCCTGCTCTGACGGCCAATTGCCTCACGGGATTGGATAACCAGTTAAAGCCCACGGGCCGCAGCCCGTGGGCCTGGTGCAAGACCTTCCCCACCGTTCGCGGCCCGTGGGCTTTAGCTGATGTTTACCTGCGGCGAGCGCTCAGAAGCGCCAGCGGAACTCGGTCCGGTAGGTCTGCCCCGGACCGTGATCGCCGACCGCGAAGGCGCTGCCGATGCCGATGTCGATCCGCTTGCACACGACCACCCGCAGGCCGGGGCCGAAGCTGGCGTAGGTGCTGGAGATGGCATCGCCGACGCCACCGGGCGTAAAGTTCCCGCCCAGAAACGAGTAGAAGTTCCCCTCAAAGGTGCCGATCACCGGCACGTCCGGCAGAATCCGATGCAGGACGTGGTTGAGGCTAAAGTGGTAGTGCAGCACCGGCCCGGCGAAGCTCTGGCTGCCCGCGATCGGGATGAAGTCGGCGAGCTGCGCCTGCAGGTAGGTGTCCGGCGTCAGTTTCAGGGTCGCCAGCAGCGCCGGTTCCAGCGACACATGCCCTGTCCCCAGGCCCTTGTTGAAGTTGCCCATCGGCAGGTAGGTGCGGAACTGGAACGCCACCTGGAGCAGGTCGCAGTCGAAGAGCAAGGTCTTCACACCCAGGTTCATGTCCGCGAAACCCGAGGCGCTGGCGTTCGCGTCCGGGTCGAGCGCCCGATAGGGGAACTCGGAGAACATCGACATCAGCGGGGTGATCGCCGTCTCGGTGTAGATGGCCAGGTCGTTGTAGCGCAGCGCGATCTCCGGTTTCCCCGGCCCCTTCTTACCGATCTGCCCCCAGAAGAACTCCGACCGATCCGGCAGGGTGTAGTTCAGGACCGAGTCCCAGCGGATGCGCATCTGCGTCACCGGCCGGGCGGAGTCCACGAAGAAGGAGGCGTTGGCCTGCGGGATCCAGCACGGCTCGTAGCACGGATCGGGGCAGCAGAGGCAGCAATACAGGCCGCACAGGAACTTCGTCACCGGCCCGCGGCCGGCGCAGTCGCTGCAGCAGTTGATCCGGCCCGGGACGCACGTGCCGCAGCAGCCGCCCTCGCCGCAGGCACACCCGCCGCGGCAGGTATCGCAGACGGTGCCGGTGTCGCTGCCAGGGCCGGCGCGGAGCAACCCGCCGCCACCGCCGCCGCATGTGCTGCACCCCACCTGGACGATACCGCCATCGGGCGGCGAGAGGGTGGCCGCAGCCGGGGTAGGTTTGGCGTCGGGCGCCCGGGCCGGGGCGAGGTTCAACCTGGCCGGTTCCGTCCCGGACTGAGCCCCCGCCCAGCCTGCCCAGCTCAGCGCCAGCACGACCGCCGCCCAGCGCTGACACCACATCGCTCGAAGGAATCGCTTGCCGTTCACAGCCCGCTCCTTTGCCTACCGGGTGGAGGGTAGTTGGTCCGGTATCGGAAACCGTGCGACCGGGGCCGACTCTCGGGGGGCAAGGCGGGACAGGCCTTTCCGGGTTTACGTGTTTCCGGGCCCCGTCGCTCAATCGTTTGGTTGGTCGCATGCCGATTCCTTCTCCGTTTCGGCGAAGCGGCCACGCGGTCTTGAGGCTTCAAACGATTTCTCCGCATGTAACTCTTATTCCGCCTCCATGAGAAGAAGCGAAGCTAACGGTGGCGACGAGAACGAAGAGTACGCGATCCAGGGAAGCGCCCAGGGTTCCACAGGCTCCCCTGGGCGCGGGAGCCACTACCTGGTGCAGGGGGCGAGGGAGTTGCCGGGTAAAATCCACGGGTGGCGTCCCGTGGGCCAGGTCCCCAGCAGGGAAGATCTTGAGAAAATCTCCCGCGGCATCGTCTTTAGATACGTTGGCGGGCCGCGCGAAGCCGCACTCCCGATTCATGCGGCAGATTCCTGAAGGGCGGCAAGGTCGCGTGCCGAATCTTGGAGGTAACGCAACTTCGAGGCGAGCGACCGCCTTTGCGTTTGCGGCAGAGGCGGGACGCCGGCGAGGGGACAGGCCTTCCGACCAGCACGAAGAGGGATCGGACCGATGAAGACATGGACGCAATACGGAATCGCACTCGCGTTCGCCGTCGGCCTGACGTCGCGGCTCGGGGCCCAGATCCCGGTCGCCCCAGGCGCTGCGGCCGTGGGACCGGCGGCGGCTGCACCCGCCGCCGGCGCCGCCGCCGGCGCCGGCAACATCTGGAGCAAGTTCTGCCTGACGCCGGAACAAAAGCTGGCGTGCAAGCTGTGTTTCTGCAAGTCCGCCATCGGCAAGATGATTACTGGTATGATGCGGCCGGTGTCGGTCTTCTCCGGCGGACTGCTCGGCAATCGCTGCGAGGAGGCCAAGACGGCGGCCGACCTGCTCAAGCCGCCGGACAGCCCTGAGGGGGCGGCGGCGCGCATCAAGGCGGACGAGGCCGCGGCCGCGGCCCGCCGCGCCGACGTCCGCTACCTGGGGACGGTCGATTGCCGGTACTGGCCGGAGGCGGAGGAGGCGCTCATCGGTGCCCTGCGCGCCGACCGCAACGAATGCGTGCGCTGGGAGGCGGCCATCGCCCTCGGGCGCGGCTGCTGCTGCACGCGCAAGACGATCGAGGCGCTGGCGATCACTGCTTCCGGGAGCGAGCGCGACGGCTTCCCGCCGGAACGGTCCGAGCGTGTCCGGGCGGCCGCGCTGGCATCGCTGCACCACTGCCTGGCTGGCCTGGCCGAACCGATCGTGGAAGGCCCGCCGCCGGAGGCGGTCCCGCCGCCGAAGGAGGGGTCGAAGGAGGGCGGGCCGGGGTTCCTGCCCGACACCTCCCGGCAGTACTACAAGCGCGTCCAGCAGCAGCCGCTGAAGAAGATCGTGGAAGGCGCACGCCGAACGCTCTCCCAGGCTCGTCCCGTCTCCCAGACTCCCGCCGTCGCCCAGCAGCGCCCCGCCGGTGTGTTCGACCTGATCACCCGCGCGTTCACCCCCGCCGACGGGACCGGCTCGCAGGTCCAGCAGGCCAGGCACGAGACGGTGTCGCCGCCCCGGTCGCAACCGCAGGCCGACCGCCTCGTCCCGCAGGCGGCCCAGCCATCCCAGGGTGTGCAGCCGGCCGCCTACGCCCCGAACCGCCCCACCCCGCCGGCCGCCGGGAACACCCAGCCGGTCCAGGCGCCGGCGCCGCGGCCGCCGGCAAAGTCGATGCACCAGCCGGCAGCGCACCAGCCGGCGAAACTGCCGCCCGAGGCGCAGCACCTGCTCGCCACGCTGAGGTACGGCGCGCTGGAGGGCGACCGCCAGCGCGCCGCCGAGGGTCTGGCCGCGTCTCCGTGGGCCACCCACGCCGACGTTACCGGCGCCCTGACGACGGCTGGCCGGGATGACGCCTCGTCAGTCGTCCGTGCGGCCTGCCTGCGGTGCATGTCGCGCATCAACTTCAACCGCATGGCGGATTGACCGACGCGGTGTGTCCGGTGCCGTCCTACCAGCCTGCAGCGCCGGCGACGAACACTACAAGCGTCCGTCGCCGGCGCTGCGGGCTGGTTCTGCCAACTCCAGCGCCGGCGACGGGGAACGTCTCGCCTTGCCGGGACGCGCGCCTTTCCGGTAGACTTCCGGCCACAGCGTCCCCGGGGCTCGGACGGAGGGCGAAAACATGGATGTGCGGCGCGACCCGCGCCTGGTCCTGGTCCACGACTGGCTGACCGGCATGCGCGGCGGGGAGAAGTGTCTGGAACTGGTCTGCCGCCGATGGCCCGCCGCCCGCCTGTTCACCTTGCTCCACCGGCGCGGATCCGTCAGCCAGACCATCGAGGGGCTGCAGCCGCAGACGAGCTTCCTGCAGCGTCTGCCGGCCGTTCATCGCTACTACCGCTACCTCCTTCCACTCATGCCTTTCGCCGCCCGGTGGCAACTGCCGGCGTGCGACCTCGTCCTCAGTTTCAGCCACTGCGTCGCCAAGGCGGCCCTCCCCCCGCCCGGCGTTCCGCACGTCTGCTACTGCTTCACGCCGATGCGCTATGCCTGGCACATGCGGGCCTCGTACTTCGGCGAGGGGAAGCGCGGCCTCAGGGCGCGTCTGCGCGATCGCCTGCTCGGGGCGCTGCGCGACTGGGACCGGGCCACCGCCGAGCGGGTGACGCACTTCGTGGCCATCAGCAGGACCGTGCAAGCGCGCATCCGGGATTGCTACCGGCGCCCGAGCACGGTGATCTACCCGCCCGTCGATACTGACTTCTACTGCCCCGCGCCGGTCGCACGGGAAGACTACTACCTCGCGGTGTCCGCGTTCGCGCCATACAAGCGCCTCGATTTGGCGGTGGAGGCGTGCAACCAGCTGCGCCGCCCGCTGGTGATCGTCGGCAGTGGGCAGGACGAGCGCCGGCTGCGGGCGCTGGCCGGACCGACCGTCCACTTCCTCGGCTGGCAGCCGGACCGGGCGGTACGCGACCACTTCCGCCGCTGCCGGGCGTTGCTGTTCCCGGGAGAGGAGGACTTCGGAATCGTGCCGGTGGAGGCGCAGGCGTGCGGCACGCCGGTGATCGCCCTCGGTCGCGGCGGCGCGACCGAGACGATCGTCCCGCCGGGCGGGGCGCGCGAGCCGACGGGGATCCTGTTCGAGAACCAGTCGGCTGGCGGACTGGCAGACGCGATTTTGGAGTGCGCGCGGCGCTGGAAGGATTTCACGCCAGGAGTCTGCCGGCGGCAGGCCCAGCGCTTCAACGCGCGCCGGTACGTGGAGGAGATGACCGGATACCTGGCGGGCGTGCTCGACCGCCGGGAACCGCTGCGGCAGGTCGCCTGAAATGCGCGGACCCGGACACAACGGTCCGGGTCCGCGATAGCCACGCTCTTCAAAGTCCACGGGTTGCAAGCCGTGGGCTTTGGGCCAGGAAGAAAACCTGCCGACAGCCCAGGCGCCAGCGCAGGGCCATCCCGCGCTGGCGCCTGGGCTAGTTTTGCAACCGTTTCCTAGTGGGCGCAGGCCACCGGGGCGGCGGGCGCACACGGGACGCGGACCGGGACGCGGACGGTCGTCTGGTAGGGCACCGTGACGCACACGTTGCGGGTGACGACCTGCGGCACCGTCTGATACTCCGGCACCAGGCGCGTAACGTTCTGGACGCGCTCCTGCGGCACGCACTGCACCACGTTCACCACGCGCTCTTGCGGCTGCATCTCGACGACGCTGACCGTCCGCTTCTGCGGCTGCATCTCGACGACATTCACCACTCGCTCCTGCTGCTGGTACTGGCAGACGTTAACGACGACTTCCTGCTGCTGCGGGACGGTCGTCATCACGGTCCGCTGGACCTGCTGGTATGTCACCTGCGGCCGGCACACGGTGTAGCAGTCGCCGCACGGCGTCGCGCACGTCACCGGGACCATCGTGCAGACCGGCACGGTCTGGGAAACCACCTGCGGCACGCAGACGTAGCGGGTGACGACCTGCCTTTGCGGGACCATCACCGGGACGGTCACCGTCTGCTTGCGCGCCACCGTCACCGGCGCCATCACCGTCACCTCACGCTGGACGGAGACCGGCACCATGACCGTCTGCTTCTGCTGAACCGTCACGGGCGCCATCACCGTGTACTTCACCGGGGTGACCTCGGTCCGGTAGGTACACCTCGTGACGTTGACCTTCTCCTGCACCTGCTGGATCTCGGTCCGATAGGCCGTCACCACCTGCTCGACCCAGGCGACGGACGTGCCGCAGTTCGAGGTGCTAGCCACACCACATCCCGGAGCGCAATCGCCACAACCAGAAGAACGCCGCCGGCCGAACGCCTCACTGTCCCCGGTTGTGGCCATGACGGCGACGACCGCCAACGCTGCTAGTACGAGCTTCCTCATCGTGTCTCCTTCGCCTGGTGTTTGAGAAGTCCGTTAAATCGGGAAGGCTGGGTAATATGAAGATAACTTGCCAATCTCTGTCCGTGATTGCAATGCCATTTCGTCCTTTTTTTCACTTTTTCTCGATCGGGGGTGCCGCGCAGAGTGCGCATCATGGCAAGCGAAAATGAGCCGTACAGATCGCATCGGATGTCTGGGAAGTATAGGCTGATTGCGTCGTGCTGATGAGAGTGAGGCGCAGGAGTATGTGGCGGCCGGCTTTGTGCCGTCCGCTGGCAGGACAGCAGAGAAAGGGGCGCGCCCCGGCCGGAGGGAGTGTACAAGCCGGGGACACGCGCGCAGGCCAATCAGTTCCCGTTTTCTCCGCTGGCGCCCGAAACCACGCGCACCCGGTACGATCCGGTGGAGGCGTTATTCCACGGACTCGGCCCGATGTGCAGGTACAGACGCCCGGTTCGGGCCGGGCGGCCGGCGTAGCGCTCGCCGATGACGAACAGGGAGCCGTCCTCGCCGATGCGACCGACCAGAACTCCGGGTCCGGCGACCGGCGCACCACCCGCGATCCCCTGGGGGTTCGGCCGTGCTCCGGCCATCCCGTTCGGGCTGGCCATGTATTGCCCCGGACCCTGCGGCCACAGGTCCACCAGCCCGGTGGCGGTGATCCGCAGGTCGAAGTGCGGATCGACGCTCAGGCCGGTGTCCAGCCACTGGTTGTGGGCGCTGCCATACCGGGCCGCATCCACGACCACCTCGCTGTCGCCGGCGCGCTCGAGCCAGCGAATGGCGATTAGCTGGTACGGTTTGAGAGTCAGGTCGCCGAAGTACTCCGACTGGGCCTTGATGGCCGGAGTGAGCACCTTGCCGACGATGGTGAACTTGGTCGTGCGAATCAGATCCTCCTCCTTGAGCCGAAGCTGCTTGCTCGGCACCTTCCCCTCGATCAGCTTGATCGCGGCCAGGGCGCGCTGCGCGACCTCCGCCTCCTTGCTCCTGGTCGCCCGGTGCAGGGCCGGATAGGCGTGCGGCCCGAGCGCCACCAGGTCGCGCACGGCCCCGTCCCGGTGGCGGTAGCTGACGCTGCTGAGTTGCTTCAGCGCATCGTCGATCTTCGCCTCGATCCCCTCGGGCAGGTGGACGCCGAACTCGATCGAGCGGATTTCCCTGGGCGGGATCGTCAGCTTGCCGAACGGCGTCATGACGTCGATGTGCTCGTGGACGATGGCCATGAAGACGGTGCTGCCGTTGGCGAAGCGAACCTCCGCCTCTTTCAGGCGGGGGGCATCCTTGCCGGCCGGGTCGGGCGGCGGCTTTCCGCTCGGGGGGAGCTGCTGCGCCTGCGTGAAAGGGGTGAGCAGCAGACAGGCGGCCAGGAGTGTCAGGCTATGGTGTTTCACGACAATCCCTCCTCGCATAAACAGGTGTTGACGGGTAATCAAGTTTACCTCAGTGGCCCCAACCGGGACAACGCCAGTCGGCCGTGACAGGCGGCTGACACGGGCGTCGGCCAGCCGCGGCGGGTCCGTCCGCGGCCAGCGTTCGGAGATGGGGGCGGGTTTCTGGAGCGCGGGCGTCCCCCCCGCTGGAAGTATAATGCCGGCCGGACGCCGGCGCCCGGACGGGGGCCGGGGCGATTTCTTTTGGCCTTTGCCGGCCGCCGGGATACCATGCCCAGGACCGCCCAACCCCGCCCCCGCTGTGAGGCCACCTCCATGCCGAGCTTTCGCGCCGTCCCCGCCGATGTCCTGGAAAGGCTGCGCACGTTCGACACCCCGACGGTGTGCAACGTGATCGAACTGTTCGACCTGCGCCCGCGCACGGCCGGCTACATGGACCGCCGCATCCAGGCGTGCTACCCGAAACTCCCGCCGATGGTCGGCTACGCCGCGACCGCAACATTCCGGTCGGCGTCTCCGCCCCGGGCCGGCAACGTCTACGCCGGCCTGGCCGAGCAGGCGGCCGCGTTCGCCGAGTTGCCGGGACCGGCGGTCGTCGTCTTCCAGGATCTGGACGACCCGCCAGCGGCGGCGACGTTCGGCGAGGTGATGTGTACCACGTACAAGGCGTTCGGGGCCGTCGGCCTGATCACCAGCGGAACCGGCCGCGACCTGGACCAGGTGGAGGCGCTCGGGTTCCCGTGCTTCACCAGCGGCACGGCCTGCGCCCACGGGTACTGCCACATCGTGCAGCTCAACGTCCCCGTCCACGTCGGCGGTGTGACCGTCCACCCGGGCGACCTGCTGCACGGCGACCGCAACGGCGTCACCACGATCCCGAACGAGATCGCCCCGGCGGTCGCGGACGCCTGCCCGGAATTGATGGCGGCCGAGGCGGTCGTCCTGGACTACCTGAAGGCCGGGCGCCTCGACCCGAAGGGGTACGCGGCGGCGCGCAACGAGTGCCAGGACCGGATCGAGGCTCTCGCACGCCGCCTCAGGCAGGCGTGAGCGCCCCGACCCGAGAGCGAGGAACGCGGGCGGTCCGGGCGTCAATACCATTATCGAGGCATTCACCCTCTTTCTTGCTCCCTTTTATCGGTTCGGGGGCAGGGAGAAGGCGGAGGGAGGAAACATGGGCACTCGTTCGTGGGTCGTCGGCCTGTGTGCGGCGGTACTGTGGTGGGGAGCGAACCCCGGCGCGGCGGGCCGCGCTGGCGAGGGCAAGGCGGTCCGGGTGCTGTTGGTTCTCGGCAGCCCGCCGTTCCACGACATCCGCAAGCTGCCGCCAATCCTGGAGAAGGTGCTCGCTCGGGTGGGCGGGTTCAAGGTGACACGCCTGGAACCGCCCGCGGATCGCCCGCCGAACGACCCGGAGCACATGAAGAAGCTGGCGGCGGTGAAGCGGGCCGATTACGACGTGCTGGTCTTCTACACGACCGGGTACAAGCTGGACGAGCCGACGGAGCGAGCCCTGGAGCAGTTCGTCGAGGCCGGCGGCGGGGTCGTTGCGCTGCACGGAGCGTCGGCCAGTTTCGGGAACTCGACGGTGTGGACGCGGCTGATCGGCGGCCGGTTCACCGGCCACCTGCCGGGGACGCACAAGCTGCCGGTGGTGCCGACGGAGGTGAAGCACCCGATCACGGCGGGCGTGGGACCGTTCGAGGTGGTGGACGAGGAGTACACGCACAAGCTGGCGGATGTGCCGCGAGAGGTGCTGCTGCGGTTCAAGGAGCGCCCGAAGGGAAGCAAGGGGACGAATCACGACGTGTTGTGGACACGGCAGATCGGTAAGGGGCGGGTGGTGTACAACGCGCTGGGGCACGGACGCGAGGCGTGGGAGAACCCAGCGTGGCAGCGGCTGGCGGTGCAGTCCATCCTGTGGGCGGCCGGGCGGCCGCGCGAGGTGAGCCTGCGCGGGACCGGCGCAAAGTAGTGTCGTCCCGGGAGGCGTTGACCTGGCCTGGCGGACCGTCGTTGCGGGGTCGGCAGGCCAGGTTGACACTCCAGGGGCCGGCCGCTACCATCCACTACACGCCGGCCCCTTAGCCAAGTGGTAAGGCAGCGGATTGCAAATCCGCCATCCCCGGTTCGAATCCGGGAGGGGCCTCTTATAAAGCCAATAATGACAAGAAGTTACGACGACGGTTTTCTTGGACAAATCGTTGGCTAAATCGGTACGGTAGGCGGTACATTTGAAGAAACCAGGGATGCGTCCCCGGCTTTTTTCATTTTGCTCAATCACGTTGCCGGACATCTGTCACCACTCTGGTGCGAACCCGACCTGACGGGATCTTGTCATTCCCGTCATGGACACGAACCTTCTCGACCTCAAGTTTGCTCGCATTGGCGCTCGCCTGAAGATCGCCGACCGTCCGGTTCGTCGTTCCCGCATGACCGGGCCGTTCTCGCTCGATGTCCAGGCTGACCGCAAGGGGGAGTTCTTCGAGATCCTTTGCCAGCCGGGGGCCGACGCGGAGATCGCCGTCCTCGACGTGCAGCCCGCTGACCGCCACCTGCTGCTCCTCGTCCGAGAGGGTAAGGAAAAGAGCAAGTTCCTCTGCGGCCACGATGAGCGCCACTGGTTCGTCGCCGGCATTCCTGAAAAGGCTCCGGTCGGCAACGTCCGTCAGGCGAAGGAAGCCCTGAAGCCTGCCGAGGTCCAGATGGCCCAGGCTCGCAAGGGACTTCGCGCCAAGGCCCGCAACCGTCGCAAGAACGCCGCCTACATCCGCCAGGGTGAGTGGTTCTTCATCCCCGATGGTGACTTGGCGGTGGACGAGAAGTTGGTCCTGGCGAACGAGCCGTTGCGCCGAGGCAATGGCGGCAAGCCTCACTGGGCCGAGTTCTGCTACCGGACGGGCGGTGAAACGGTTTACGTTTGTTCTCGACACCCGAACGGCGTCACCGAAGCTCAATACAAGGTGATCCTTGCTGGAAGCGCCAAGGCCAAAGGCTGGGGCTGGCGGACCATGCGTCGGAACCCAGGCGTTTACGTCAAGGGCCGCGTCCGGCACGCCGACCATGCGACGATCATGTTGCATGGCTGGCATCGTGTCTTGATGAACACGGAGGGCCAGTCCAAGGCGATGCGAAACGTGGCGTTTCTGGATTGACGCCCGCTGAAGCGAAACCAGACAGCCCGTGGCGGCGAAGGCTGCTGCGGGCTTCTTTCGTTCTTGGGCCGGATGTTCGACGTTGCCCAGACCCTGATCTGGCCAGCACTGGACAGCCTGATGGAATAGCAGAATGCGGACTTGATTGGCACTGCGGTCAGAGGCTCAAGCGATGTTGCTGACGATCACCACGACACATCAACCGGCGAACGATCTCGGCTACCTGCTCCACAAGCACCCCGAGCGGTTCCAGTCGTTCGACTTGAGCTTCGGCAAGGCCCACGTTTACTACCCCGAGGTCAGCGCGGAGCGATGCTCGGCGTGTCTACTCCTCGACGTGGATGCCGTGGGGATGGTCCGGGGCAGGAACGCTGAACAGAGCTTCCTGCTGGCGCAATACGTCAACGACCGGCCTTACGCGGCTTCGTCGTTCATGAGCGTGGCCATCGCGCAGGTGTTCGGCTCGGCCCTTCAAGGCCGTTGCAAGGACCGGCCCGAGTTGGCGACGACGGCCATTCCCCTGACGGCCAGGATCGACGTGCTGCCCGTCCGAGGCGGCGAGCGGTTCCTTCGTGGCGTCTTCGAGCCACTGGGCTATGAGGTCGAAGCCATCCGTTCGCCTCTGGACGAGCGGTTTCCCGAGTGGGGCGAGAGTCCATATTTCGCGGTGACCGTGCGGAAGAACACGACGCTGCCAGAGTTGCTGACCCACTTGTACGTCCTGATCCCGGTGTTCGACAACAACAAGCATTACTGGGTCGGCGATGACGAGATGGAAAAGCTGCTCGCCAAAGGCGAAGGCTGGCTGGCAAACCACCCGGAGAAAGAGGAGATCACTCGACGTTACCTGAAATACCAGCCCAGCCTTTTCCGGTTGGCGCTGGCCCGGCTGGTTGAGGAAGAGGAACCGGCAGAAACCGACGAAGGCGACCAGCCGAAGGAGAAGGTTGAGGAGGTGCTGGAGAAGCCCATCAGCCTGAACGAGCAGAGGCTCGGAGCCGTCGTGGCGTCATTGCGAGCCAGCGGAGCCAAGCGAGTTCTCGACCTGGGCTGTGGCGAAGGCAAGCTGATTCGAGAACTGCTCAGGGACAGGCAGTTTGAGGAAGTTGTGGGCCTGGATGTCTCGATCCGTACTCTCGAAGTGGCGCAACGCCGGTTGAAGGTGGATCGACTCCCGACAATGCAGGCGAACCGTCTGAAGCTGATCCACGGCTCGCTGATGTACCGCGACAAGCGGCTCGAAGGCTTCGACGCCGCTGCCGTTGTCGAGGTCATCGAACACCTCGATCCGCCACGGTTGTCGGCGTTCGAGCGAGTATTGTTCGAGTTTGCCCGTCCCAGAACGGTAGTCCTGACGACGCCGAACCGGGAATTCAACGTGACTTGGGAAACGTTGCCGGCGGGGAAGTTTCGTCACCCGGATCACCGCTTCGAGTGGAGCCGTCAGGAGTTTCAGTCGTGGGCGCAGGGGATCGCCGAACGGTTCGGGTACGTCATGCGATTTCTGCCCGTGGGACCGGAACATTGGGAGTATGGCCCGCCGACTCAGATGGCGGTGTTTCAGCGGAAGGAGGATAGTCATGGGCGCTTCCCGTGACGATTTCGTCAAGTACCCGAGAACGCCGCATTTGTTCGGCTCGAAAGGAACGGACGACGACAAGCACATGAGCGAAGCGGAGTCCATCGAGTTCATTGCGGACAAGTCGCTGATCGTGGAGGAGAAGATCGACGGCACGAATGTCGGCATCCACTTCACTTCGGCTGGGCAGATGGTCCTTCAGTGCCGGGGCCACCTCATCACGCAAGGGATGCACCCGCAGTACGACTTGTTCAAGCAATGGACGGCGGTGAAGCGTGGCGTCATCGAAAAGCGGCTGGAAGACCGCTTCATCCTTTTCGGCGAGTGGGTCTACGCCCGGCACTCGGTCCACTACCGCCGGCTGCCGCACTATTTCTTCGAGTTCGACATTTATGACAAGGATGGAGAGGCTTTTCTTCGCCTGGAAGAGCGACTGGCCTTGCTGGAAGGAACAGGCATCGAAACCGTGCCAGTGCTGCATCAAGGGACTATCGACAAGGAAAAGCTTGAGGAACTGATCGGTCCCTCGCTGTTCGACAGCGTGTTTGAGAACCCGATGACGAGGCGAATCGACAACCTGATGGAGGGGCTTTACCTCCGCACTGAAGCGGCCACGTCAGTCACGGGCAGGGCGAAGTTCGTGCGGCCTGAGTTCGTGGAGAAGGTCAAGCAAAGCACGCACTGGCAACATCAGGCAATGGTCCCGAACCTGCTCAAAGAAGGGGCGGACATCTGGCAATGAAATGGAACGAACTCTCACAGGCATCGCTCGATGAGATCATCGCCTGGGCGAACGATCAGCCCTGGTGTCGAGCGATGGCCGGCTGTCAGCAGGATGTCGGGTGGCACGCCGAAGGCGATGTTTGGACTCACACGAAGATGGTCTGCGCCCAGCTTCCCAGGCTTGCTGATTGGCCGGTGCTGACGCCGCACGAACAGACGGTGTTGATCTTCACCGCTCTGTTTCACGACTCGGCAAAGCCGCTCACATCGCAGGTCGATCCGGCAACGGGACGGGTTACCTCACCCAAACACGCAATCAAGGGTGAGCATCTGGCGAGGTCAGTGCTGCGGGATCTGGAATGCGACTTGGCCGTTCGGGAAGAGATCGCTCGGATGGTTCGTTTCCACGGGCGTCCGGCATTCCTTCTGGAGAGATCGAACCCGTCGAATGAGGTTGTGTCGCTTTCATGGTCGGTGAGCAACAAGCTCCTCTACCTGTTCGCCCTGGCGGACACCCGTGGGCGAAACACTGCCGAGATGGGGCGACCCGAGGAGAACCTGCACTTGTGGAAAATGGAGGCTGAGGAACACGACTGCTTCGAGAAGCCGTACCAGTTCGGCAACGATCACGCCCGATTCCAGTTTTTCCGGCAGAAGCAAGCCAATCTGCACTATGTCCCGCACGAAGACTATCGCTGCACGGTAACGATGATGTCGGGTCTTCCAGGGAGCGGCAAGGACCACTGGCTTGCAACAAACCAAGACGCCCTCCCAGTGATCTCGCTCGATGAAATGCGGGAGGAGCTTGGGGTCGAAGCTACCGACAACCAAGGCCAAGTCGCCCAGTTGGCCCGTAAACGCTGCCGTGAACTGTTGCGGGAATGTACCTCATTTGCCTTCAACGCCACAAACCTGCTGAGGCAGACCCGGCAACGGTGGATTGACCTGTTTGCCGACTACAACGCACGAATCAACATGGTGTACGTTGAGCCGGCCCTCTCGGTCATCCTCGATCAGAATAGGCGGCGAACAAAGCCAGTTCCCGAGGGCGTGATTGTTGCGTTGGCGAACAAACTGGAGCCTCCGACTTGGACGGAGGCTCATGGATTGGTCATGTGCGAGGGGAACTCGTCAGGCCAAACCGATGGGAGAAAATCGTGGAAGCCGTGATCTTCGTTGGCCTTCAAGGGGCAGGCAAATCGACGTTCTACAAAGAGCGGTTCTTTGCCACGCACCTGCGGATCAACTTGGACATGCTCAATACCCGGCATCGGGAGAAACGGCTTCTGCTTGCTTGCGTCGAAACCAGCCAGCCCTTTGTCGTGGACAATACGAACCCGACGCGGGCCGAACGCGAAGTCTACATCAAGGCTGCAAAGGATGCCGGGTTTCGGGTGGTGTGCTACTACTTCCAGTCCCGCGTTGAGGATTGCAAGCGGCGGAACGATCAACGACCACTCGTTCAACAAGTGCCGCTCCGTGGCATTCTCGGCACGGCTGGGCGAATGGAGTTCCCTACCCGTGCCGAGGGATTCGACGACTTGTTCTACGTCAGGATTGACGAGGCCGGCGGCTTCGTGATTGAGGGGTGGAAAGATGAAGTTTGACGAACTGGACGACAAGATGCGGGTGTTTGAGACGGCTCACGACCTGTGCGTCCTCCCCGAAATCTACATGGTCGCCCGCCTGGACGGACGCAGCTTCACTCGGTTGACGAAGGAGGTCCACCAGTTCGAGGCTCCGTTCGACGCCCGGTTCCGCGACATGATGCTGGCTACCGCCGAACACCTGATGACTGGCTGCGGTTTCAATTTCGTTTACGGGTACACGCAAAGCGATGAGATCTCGCTTCTGTTCGGCCTGGACGACAACAGCTTCCAGCGAAAACTCCGCAAGCTCATCTCGGTCTTGTCCGGGGAAGCCAGCGCCAAATTCTCGCTTTTGCTGGGTGCGGTCGGTGTATTCGACTGCCGCATCTGCGAACTTCCCTCGGTCGATCTTGTGGTCGATTACTTCCGGTGGCGTAACGAAGATGCCCACAGGAACGCCCTGAATGCTCACGGATACTGGCTGCTGCGTAAGCAAGGAAAAGCCGTGGGTGAGGCGACGGCGGCGATGAGCGGGCTATCGGTCGCCCAGAAGAACGAACTTCTGTTCCAGAACGGCGTCAATTTCAATGACCTACCGCTGTGGCAGAAGCGCGGCTCGGGCTTGTACTGGGAAGAATATGAGCGGCCTGCTGAAAATCCCGTCACGGGTGAGAAGGTTACTGCTCGGCGCAGGCGGGTGCGCCGTGACCTTGAGTTGCCAATGAAAGACGATTACTCGGCGTTCCTTCACAAGCTCCTGAACGTCCGATGATGGGCCACGAACATGACCGAACGAGTACACCACCATCCGAACCTCATCTACTCCCTCGGCACGCAGGTCGTGACCCTGGCCCCCGTCCTCGGCCAGAGCGGTAAGGTACTGCAACCCCGTGGCTCGGTCGGCGTCGTCATTTACTCGCCCCCGGATCTGGATCACCCTTACCGCGTCCGCTTCGCCGATGGCATCGAGGAGTCGCTGAACCGGGATCAGGTGACGATGCTGGCGCGGTTCAAGGAGTCCGAAATCGGCGACAGCGCCATGACGGCCCTGCGCTGCAACCTGTACGAACGGGTCATCTATCGGTGCGTCATCGGCTCCCAGGCGTATGGCCTTGCTGGCGAAGGATCGGACATTGACCGCCGGGGCATTTACCTGCCGCCCCCCGATCTGCACTGGTCGCTCTACGGCGTGCCGGATCAACTGGAGAACGACGAAACGCAGGAAGCCTACTGGGAGGTGCAGAAGTTCTTGGTGCTGGCCCTGAAGGCGAACCCGAATGTGCTGGAATGCCTCTACACACCAATGGTCGAGAAGGCGACTCCGCTGGCCGAGAAGCTGTTGGCGATGAAGTCGATCTTCCTCTCCTGCATGGTGTACCAGACTTACAACGGCTACGTTCTGTCTCAGTTCAAGAAGATGCAGGCCGACATTCGCAACAAGGGACAGGTGAAATGGAAGCACGTCATGCACCTGATCCGGCTGCTGCTCTCGGGCATCAGCATCATGCGGGAAGGGTTTGTGCCGGTAAAGGTGGATGAGCATCGAAACAAACTGCTGGCGATCCGGCGAGGTGAGATGCCGTGGGACGAGGTCGAGGACTGGCGGAAGTGTCTGCACCATGACTTCAATGCCGCTTCGGAGAAGACGAGCTTGCCGGAACTGCCCGATTACGAGCGAGCCAATGCGTTTCTGATCGAGGCCCGCCACTCGGCTCTTTCGGAGAACCTGCCATGATGAACGACCCACGCTTGCAACGGCAGGTGCAACAGCATCCTTATCCGTTGCTCTTCGCCACGATCAGCGGGGCGCACCTGTATGGCTTCCCGTCACCGGACTCCGATTACGACCTGCGCGGCGTCCATCTGCTTCCGCTCGAAGAAGTCGTCGGGCTGAAGACAGGCCAAGAGACGGTCGAGAAGTCGGGAATTCATGACGGCCTTGAGATAGATCTGGTCACTCACGACGCTCGCAAATTCTTCGGCTTGTTGCTGAAGAAGAACGGCTACGTCTTGGAGCAGGTGCTGTCGCCGCTGATCGTCCATTCGACGCCGGAACACGCCGAACTGAGGGAGATCGCCAAGAACTGCATCACCCGGCATCACGCCCATCACTACCTGGGGTTCGCGGAAACGCAGTGGAAGCTCTTCCAAAAGGAAGATCCTCCGCGCGTCAAGCCTCTGCTGTACGTCTACCGGGTTATGTTGACCGGCATCCGCCTGATGCGGACGGGCGAGGTTCAGGCGAACCTGGGCATCCTCAACGAGAGCTTCAAGCTGTCGTACATCCCCGAACTGATCGAGCGGAAGGTTAGTGGCACTGAGAAGGGTCGATTGGAAAAGGCGGATCTGGATTTCCATCAACAAGAGTATCAACGGCTACGAGCCGAACTGGAGCAGTCTTATCAGGACTGCAAACTGGCGGAAGCCCCGAGTGGGGCGGCGGCGCTGCATGACCTGCTCGTCCGGGTCCGGTTGGGCAAACGGCAAGGAGTAGTCCGTGAAGTTTGACGATTATTCGCCACCGCATTTGCCGTCGCTCGACCAACAACAGGACGCCTTACGAAAGGGTCTTGGTCGAGCAATGCAATGGGCAATGAGCGGGCATCTTGACGACGCACCGCTCATGGAGGCGTGTCTTCGTGACCAGCGATTCGACATATCGGTTGAAGATTCACGGGGGAATTGGCTCTGGGAAATGATCCAGGCGGTCGGTGGGACAGGCCGGTTTCGAGTGCCGATTCTCCATGCCTTCCATGACCTTTCCGACGACTACAGCGCCGGCCAGCTTTGTGAACTCGCCAAGCACTACGCCAAGCAAGGCGACAGTGCATTCCGCACACGGCTGTACGAGATCGTGGACCGGAAGCCTTTTGTTGATAGTCCTTGGCTCGGCGAAGAAGAGATTATCGAACTGGATGGTGAATCGGCCTTGGCTTTTGCCATCGGCGTTCGCGGACGGGGGCTGACGAATCGTGAGTGGGCCTGGGATGACGAGCAGGGCTGACGCATCAAGCTCCCGTCCAATTATTCGCGGAGCCTTGTTTTTGTCAATCTGCCACGCTTATGATTCTTTCCGGAACAGAGCCTTTCT
>JAANMY010001450.1_pt1 | contig 26830 bp, 23 predicted proteins | sample 7279691 | NCBI WGS metagenome assembly JAANMY01 (sample SAMN14094543, study PRJNA606508) | bioreactor metagenome | isolation source: A lab-scale SPAN reactor treating ammonium-rich wastewater day 388 | place: Ireland: Galway | collected 2018-02-07
TAAAGGCACCCGGCACGGCAAACAGCACCACTTTTTTATTGGCAAAGATCTGGCTGGTGGTTGGGTTCATTACGCCTTCTTTAGTTAGCTGTGAAAAGCTAACCTCAGGTAGTTTATCGCCAACTTTAATCATTTTATTCTCCCCATGAGTATGGTTATTTATTAACTATTATTAGATTGCCGCAATCACGTAAACGTCAAAGCGGTTGTTTTTCCCCGTCACCGACAATGTCGGTGCTTGCTGTGCTAAAAAATCGGCATAGCCCGGCCGTTTTACCACCACACGCTTTTGCGCCAGTTGCAGCGCCGGTGCCAGCAGCGCATCGGCGTCGGTATCACTGCCTACGACATCATGAAAGGCGCGCATTTCTTTTTTCACCAGCGCACTTTTATCGCGTGGCGGAAACATCGGGTCTAAATACACCACATCAACCGGCGCTTGGGCGCCAAGTGCTGCTGTCGCACTGGCATAGCATAATTGCATACGCGCATTTAGCCAGTTTAGCTCGTTATGCGCTGCAGCGCGGCGCAGGCCATCATGCAGCAGCGCAGCGACTACAGGGTTACGCTCTACCAGCGTTACCTTAGCACCTAAACTGGCTAACACAAACGCATCGCGGCCTAAACCAGCGGTAGCATCCAGCACGCTAAGGTCGCGCTTTTTAGTCAGACCACAGGCTTTGGCAATGGCTTCGTTTTTACCACCACCGTGTAAACGGCGGTAACTGGCAGCGCCACTGGCAAAATCCACCAGGATATCGCCTTGCTTGGGTAAATCGCTGTTGCGCAGTACCAGTGCCTCGCCCTGCCAGGTCAGATGCCAACCGCTGGCAGTCGCGGCTTGGCGTAAGCCAAATAGCTGACACAGCAATTCAGTATAAGCTGCATCGGCACCCGACTGAGTTAAAAAAGGTAACATGACAATTCGCTGAAAAAAAACAGGAGCACAGTGTAACTGGGCTCCTGTCATTTTTGCCAGTAATAGTACGCGCTAGAGTTGAATGCGGCGGATATTATCGGCGCTGTCGCGGTCGATCAGGTTAATGTAAGGATCAACACCGGCGAATGCCGGTAATTGCTCCAGCACGATTTGCAGTTGATTATCACCAGTATGCAACAGATGCTGTTGCAGGTATAACTGGCCTCCATCAGCATTGAGCTCGTCCGGGTTCGCACTAAACAAACCAATACTCACCTGCTGCTGCATTGGCTCGCTATTCTGGTTACCCCGCTCATCGGCGCGTAATTTATCCGCATAGATCTGTAACGTGACCTGATAGCGGCCATCGTCCAGCTTCACCGCGCTGGCTTGCTGTAAACGCAGGTCATACAGGGTAATATTTTCAAACTGATCGCGAATAAAAGCGGCCTCCTCGGCACTGGTATGCAGCGTCAGGTAATCGAGCAAATCCAATGTGGTGGGATAAGGATCATTGCGAAACAGATAGCGTTGGTTAAACGCTTTAAGGTTAGCATTAAGCCTCGCTTCCCCCAGCAGGTCTTTAATGGCCATCATCACCACAGAGCCTTTCTGATAATGGATATAGCTTTGGTTTTCCGCGCGCAACAGTGGCATTTCAGCAATACGTTCGCCTGAGCGCCCCTGTAGGTAACGGTCCAGTTCGTACTTCATAAACTTGCGTATTTTATCGGCGCCGTATTTATGCTGCATCACCATTAATGCCGCATATTGTGACAAGCTTTCCGAGATCACCGCACTGCCCTGCACATCGGCCGCACCTACCTGATGCCCCCACCACTGATGGGCTACTTCGTGGGCAGTGACATAATACACCGGGTCAATATTGTCGGGGTTGCGCAAGTCCGTTATAAAACCAATGCGCTCTGAGTACGGTACCGTATTGGCAAAACTCTGGGCAAAGCCACGGTAGCCCGGAAATTCGATAATACGCAGCTGTTTGTGCTGATAGGGCCCAAATTCAGCGCTAAAATAATCCAGCGAGTCGCGCACCGACTCTATCATACGGTCGACATTCCAACCGTGTGCCGGATGATAATACACCTCTATGGACACCCCGTTATGCAGCTGCTTTTGCACGGCATAACGGCCAGACGATATCGAGTAAAAATTTACCATCGGCTGGTCCATTTCATAACGGAAATAGTTACGGCCGTCCTGTTGCCAGTGGCGTTGCAGATAACCCGGCGTGATAGCGGTTTGATCACCCGCCGTTGATACCGTAGCAGCAAACTGAATAAAGTCACCGTCGGCACCAAAAAAGCTTTGTCGGTAAAACCGGCTATCTTCCAGTTTATTTGCCCGTTCATTCGGCGCCAAATCGCGCTTAAGCCGCTCATGCCGGTCTTGCAACTCATAGCGCTGCTGATAACCAAAACTGGGTAACAGTTCCCAATTATTGATAAAGGTGCCGTTTTCTACCACGGTGCTGTCAAAGTTGGTTTCACGCAAGCCAACAGACTGGCGCACCAGCTCAATAACACCTGACACACTTTGGCCAGGCTGCAGTGCCGGCGTAAAGGTTAACCAGCTGGTACGCAACTTATTATCGGGCGCACTCAGGCTGCTGCCAGCGATACGGATCTGCATTAATTCGGTATTCTCTGGCCAATTAACTAACACCTTTTCAATTGGCTGGTCAGATTTATTCTGCCAGGTCAGCATCAGCTTGGCGGAAATTTTTTGCTGCTGTGGATATATATCCACAGCAGCATCCACCTGGGTCGTCACCGGAAACGCCAGCTCAGCATATTGTTTAAACTGCTTTTCATATGCGGCTTGTAAATCACGGCGCTGATCTTCAGTTTGGTACGTGTTAAGCATAGTGGTTTGCTGAAATAAAAAACCACCGCTGGCAACAGCCATCACGACCGATGCGGCAATAATGGTTTTACCCGTCCGGCCAAGCTGATAGCCCAGTTTGCGCCAACGCTGCTTCAGACTTTGCATCGGCCCGCGGTGATACAGGCCGTAACCCAGAGTAAACAGCAGCAGACTGATAGCGCCCCAATACAGCATATACCAGCTGTGCGTAACCAGATTAGGGCCATACTGGTTTAGATCAGAAAAACCAACATTGGGTGACATCGCAAAATTCAGCAGGCTATGGCCCAAACCCCAGTTGGCCAGCACCAGCGACAACAGGTAGTAACCGACAAACAGCCCCATACCAACAAATTTATTCGGGCTAAGCACCTGAAAGAAAAAGGCCAGCACCAGAGTTAATAGCATGGGTAACCAATACTGATAGCCCAACCGGATCAGATACTGGCTTAGCTCGATAGCCGTTACACCTTTAAGCAGCTGATAAGTGATGGTACACAACATGCCCAGCGCTAATAACAATAACAACACCACACTGACGGCCAGCAGTTTTGCCAGCCAGAATGTCAGGTTAGGTACCGGCATGGTGTCAATAATATCGCCCATACCCGAGCTACGCTCGCGCCAAACTACTTCAGCACTGTAGTACACTGTGACAACAATGATCAATAACCCCATCGCTTCAACAATGTATGTCGTCATAGCTTGGGTTAAAGGCCAATCCGACGTGCCGTACCAACCAAAATCGGCGAACAGGGGCCCAATTAATTGTGTTAACGAGATAATGGCCAGAATAAAAAATGGCGCTGTCCAAAGCACCTGGCGTATCTCAAACTTAATACGCGCCCACATAGCACTGCTTGCGCCAACATGCAGCGCCTTTTGTTGCAAACTTTTGACAGCCACCGGCGTAAGAACAGAGTGCGTCTGCTTAGGCTTTTTGCTGTCCTTTACCTGCAACGTGGGTAACCGGAATAGACCCGACAGCGCCAGTAAAGCCAGCGCAAGCAGCAGCCACAAACCACGGTTTTGTAGCAATACTCCACTTAGCTCAATTAGCCGGGTGTTTTTTTCCTGAATAGTCCAATACCGGGTGACATCAGCAAAGGTGCGCAAACCAAACGGGTCCATCAGCGCGGCAATGTTGCGGTACTCTGGCAAACTGGCAAAGGTGCCAGAGACAACATACAACACCAGCAGTACCACGGCGATTAAATACAACGGCATTAACGAGCGAAAACGCACGGCAGCGGCATAAAATAGCGCCGCCAGCACAAACAAACCCGGCACTGATAACACAGCAAAGTTATACAGGTAAAAGGTCAACTGTGTCGGGCCAAAACGACTGGCGTCGACCCAGGGCATAAAACTACCGGCTAATATCCCCAGCGGCACCGCCAGATACACTAGCACCACCACCAGATAGCTGCCGAGGAAATGGCCAAACTGATAACTAAAAGCGGCTAACGGCTTGGTGTACAGCAGTTCCTCCATCTGATATTGCGCATTGCGCACCGCGGCACTGCCAACAAAGTTCACCACCAGAAACATGGCAAAGATACTGAGGATCAATAAGGTTTGCGCTATTGAAAACGGGCTGTTTTTAAATACTTCGCCTCCGCCACCGATAACAACATTGTTTGACGCGACAGAAAAAAAGCTGATAAAAAACAGAATTAAACTGACAACATAAAATGAGGGCTGACGCAAAAAATAGCGCAGCTCAAAACGCAGCATAGAGCTAAACATAAGGCCCCCTTAAGCTGCGTTTTGTCTGTGAGCAGACAGTGTGGAAAAATACACGTCTTCCAGGCCGGGAGCTGCCGGGCTAAAACCTTCCGGTTGTTGCTCGGCAAATACATGCAATACAGTACGCCCAGCCAGTAAGCGTTTAGCAATAACGGGTAATTGCTGTTCCAGCTCAGCTGCTTCGGCGCTAGACACCGTTTTATGCCAGATCTTACCCTGCAAAGAGGCAATTAATTCGGTGGGGTTGCCTTGCTGCACAATCTGCCCGCCGGCCAGCACCGCCATGGCCGGACACAGCTCAGCCACATCATCAACAATATGGGTAGAAAGAATAATGACTTTTTGCTCACCCAGGCTAACCAGCAGGTTGTGAAAACGGTTACGCTCTTCCGGATCCAGACCGGCAGTGGGCTCATCAACAATCAGCAAATCTGGGTCGCCTAACAGCGCCTGGGCAATACCAAAACGCTGACGCATACCACCGGAAAAGCCACTGACGGCTTTGTCTTTGTGCTGGTAAAGGTTAGTGTGCGCTAACAGACCATCTACCAACTCTTTGCGTTGCTTTTTATTGCTAAACCCTTTTAATACTGCCAGGTGGTCCAGTAAATCAGCAGCCGTTATTCTGGGGTAAACATTAAAGTCCTGTGGTAAATAGCCCAGCGTTTTACGCAGTGCCTGCGGGTCGTTTAGTACATCAATATCGTTGAACTGAATACTACCACTATCAGGTTGCTGCAGAGTGGCGATAGTGCGCATTAACGACGATTTACCAGCACCATTTGGCCCAAGCAGGCCAAACATTCCCTTGGGGATAGCCAGGTTAATATTGTTTAAGGCTTTTACGCCGTTAGTGTAGGTTTTGCTTAGCCCTGTTATTGTTAGCATGATGATTCTCCGTGAAAAATTCCACTCAAACTACCATGCTATTACCGCGACAGGATACAACTTAAAAGCAACAAGGTCAGATCAAATGTAACTAATCATTACGTTAAAATCGCCAGGCTGTTAACGCTGCATCCCAACGATATTCTCGCCCACGCTTAGCGCAATAATCTGGCTGATATGCGTCAGGCTGCGGCCCGATTGCTGCTGCCACAGGTTAAACTGTTGCTGAATTTGGCCAAGGCTGCGCTTACTGGTTAAGCCGCCGTCAAACACCTTAGTGGCACGTAGATAAGCTTCCACGTCCTCACTTAAGATAAAGGTGTCTTTACCGATAGCCCTAAGTGCATAAGGCCCGGTATTGCCGCCTAACCGGGCGCCATGTTGTTTTAAATAGGCCCACAAACCAATAATATCGCTGCTTGGCCACTGCGCAATAAAACGGGCGAAGCTGCCGTGTTTATGGGCAATATCGTCGATCATCATGGCATTATGGCGAATGGTAAATACCTTGGCAGCGTTACGGATAATACGCTCATCGCGCGCTTTGGCTTCGAGCATCTCGTCGCTCATCAACAGCATTTTCTCGATGTCAAAATCGAAAAACACCTCACAGAAACCCGGCCATTTTTGCCGCACTACGCGCCAGACAAAGCCGGACTGAAACACCTTCTTGGTCAGCTCGCCCAGCAGCAGATTATCCGGCAGACTGGCGATTTGCTCATTGCTAACAGTCGGGGTTAACAGCGCTTCCAAGGCGTGCGTGCCGCCTTTGCGCTCGCAGGCACGTTGATAAATGCGCTGAAAAGTTTCTGCAGTACTCACGAAAACACCCGAATAAAAGAACAGGGCAACAGTTTACCTGCTGCCCTGTGGTTTAGGCTAGTTAACCGGCGCTTTATTAATACCCGGCGGCTTATTAATAAACGTCGCTTTCACCGCCAGCTTGCAGGGTACAAACACCGTCTTTTAACACTACCGCGGGTTTAGGTACTACCGCACAGTCAGACATCAGTCCCCGCCGCTCGTTTTCGGCTTTCACCGCAGCATTATATTGGCCAATCAGCGCCATGATCTGCTGCTCATCCAAATCTTTTACTGACACGGCAATGTAACTCGATGGCCCGCCGCACGGCTTGCTGCCAAAGCCCACTACCCGGCACTGGGCGACGTTATCGGCTTTCGCTTCGCCCACCAGCGCCATGATTTCAGCGCGCATCGCGTTGATATTGTCTTCACCGGCCATCAGCTGTTTCCTCGCTTTTACTGCCGCCACCGGATCTTTAACCGGATCGATAGGCTCTACTATAGGCTCTGGCGCCACCCGCTGTGTGGCACCTTCGGTATTGGCCTGGCCTTGCTGGCAGGCCACCAGCAGCAAGCTGGCGGCTAATACTAATGCTGTCTTACCTTGCATAACACCTCCTGTTATTCAGCATCAGCTTGGCAGAGCACGGCTGAATTGGCAATGAATTGTTAACCCGCAATGCCCATATGCCGCAATAAGGCTTCATTGCTCGGCTCACGGCCACGGAAGGCTTTAAACAGCTCCATTGGCTCGGCGCTGCCGCCACGCTCTAATATCCAGCACAGGAAATCACGCCCGGTGTCGGCATTAAAAATACCGTCTTCTTCAAAGCGGCCAAAGGCATCGGCCGATAACACTTCTGCCCACAGGTAGCTGTAATAACCTGCCGCATAGCCACCGGCAAAAATATGACTAAAGCCGTGCTGAAAGCGGTTAAAACGCGGCGGAATAATCACCGACACTTCGCTGCGCACTTCATCCAGCATGTGCTGCACCCGGCCGCCCTGTGCCGGGTCATATTCGGCGTGCAGACGAAAATCGAACAGCGCAAACTCTAACTGACGTACTAAAAACATCGCCGACTGGAAGTTTTTCGCCGCCAGCATTTTATCCAGTAAGTCTTGCGGCAGTGGCTCGCCGGTCTCGTAGTGGCCAGAGATAATGGCCAACGCCTCGCTCTGCCAGCACCAGTTTTCTAAAAACTGGCTGGGCAGCTCTACTGCATCCCAGGGCACACCGTTAATACCGGCTACGGCGGCAGCATCAACCTGAGTCAGCATATGGTGAATACCATGGCCAAATTCGTGGAATAAGGTGACCACTTCATCATGAGTAAACAAGGCAGGTTTACCACCCACCGGCTTATTAAAGTTACAGGTTAAATAGGCCACCGGTGTTTGCACGCTGCCATTTTGCAAAATACGCCGGCCCTGACAATCATCCATCCAGGCGCCACCACGTTTTTTCGCCCGGGCGTATAAGTCGAGGTAAAAACTGCCGCGAAGCGTGCCATCAGCAGCAAAAATATCGTAAAACTTCACATCAGCATGCCAGACATCAACACCGTCACGCAGTTTTACCGTTACACCAAACAGTTTATGCAGCACGGTAAACAGGCCTGCGACTACTTTATGTTCAGGGAAATAAGGCCGCAGCTGCTCGTCAGAAATAGAATATTTAGCCTGTTTTAGCTTTTCGGCGTAATAAGTGACGTCCCAGGCGGCGAGCTCTGCCGTGCCATATTCATTGTTAGCAAAGGCTGCAAGCTCAGCTAAATCCTGCTGTGCCTGAGGCTTAGCGCGCTTGGCTAAGTCATGCAAAAAATCCAGCACCTGGGCGGGTGACTCCGCCATTTTAGTCGCCAGTGACTCTTCAGCGGCATTGTTAAAATCCAGCAACTGCGCCAGCTCATGCTTAAGCGCCAGGGTTTCTTCAATAATGCCGCTGTTATCAAACTGACCGGCAGTCGGGCCCTGATCTGACGCCCGCGTGCAGTAAGCGCTGTAGAGCTCCTCGCGCAATTCACGCTTATCGGCGTAGGTCATCACCGCAATATAGCTGGGGAACTCCAGCGTAAACACCCAACCCTCCAGCTCGCGACTTTTCGCTTCTTCTACGGCGGCAAGTTTGGCATCTTCTGGCAAGCCGGCTAACTCTGCCTCATCAGTCACCTGCTTAAACCAGGCCTGAGTGGCATCCAGCGTATTGTTGGCAAACTGCGAGCTTAAATCGGACAGCCGGCTTTGAATGTCGCCATAGCGCTGTTTTTTCTCGGCGGATAAACCAATACCCGACAATTTAAAATCACGCAGCGCATTTTGCACCACCTTTTGCTGCGCTGCCGTGAGATCTTTATACTCTGCACTTTGCGCCAGTTGCTGGTACTTCTGATACAACCCCTCGTGCTGCCCCAGCCAGGTGCTGTACTCTGACAACAACGGCAGGCAGCTTTCGTAAGCTTCACGTAGCTCTGGCGTGTTCACCACCGAGTTCATATGCGACACCGGCGACCATAGCTTACTTAAGCGATCGCCGTCTTGCTCCAGCTGTTCAACCAGGCTATGCCAGCTCACATCAGGGCTGGCCACCACCCGCTCTACGGCCGCTCTGGCCTGAGCAATGGCCTGCTCTACCGCAGGTTTTACCTGCTGAGGCGTTATTTGCGAGAACGGCGGTAAACCGGTAAAAGACAACAGCACATTTTCTGTAGCAGGCATAGCAGACCTTCAAAGGTTAACGACATAATACTAGCTAATGTTGGGGCAGCGCCGGTTATTGTCAACCACTGCTGAGCGCTATTGGCAGGCTGCCCAGCCTTGGTTATACTGCTGACGACTTGTTAATCAAAGGAATGACTCGAAATGAAAATGTTAGCAAAATACCTGTTTAGCAGTTTAGTTATCGCCAGCCTGCCGTTATGCGCCAGCGAAGCTGAAATCAATGAAGCCATCAGTGCCGCCAGTAAACATTATAAAGCCGGCGAGTTGTCGCAAGCCATTGCCCAGCTGGATTATGCCAGCACCCTGATACGGCAAGAAAAAGGCGAGCTGGTAAAGCAGGCATTCCCACCCGCCCCTGCAGGCTGGCAGGCTGAAGAGGCACAAAGCGAAGTGGCTGCTGCGGCCATGTTCGGTGGCGGCATTACCGCCAGCCGCAACTACTACAACGATAACCAGAGTATTCAAATGCAGCTGATGATGGACTCGCCGATGCTACAGGCGTTTTCGATGATGCTAAGCAACCCGTCGATGATTGCCATGTCGGGTGGCAAGCTGGTTAAAATTCAGGGTATACAAGCCGTGCAAAAACTGGAAGGTGGCCGCTTAGAGCTGCAGTTTGTTACTCCTGCCGGCGCTATGATCACGGTATCAGGCGATAGCGCCGCGCAAAGCACTATGCTGGCGCTGGCCAATGCCATTGATCTGAAAAAACTCTAACCCTGTCAGCCCGGCGCTACACCGGCTTTTTTTGCCGTACAGCGCACAGGGCTTGTAAAAGCCGCTATCACCCCTTATAACCAGCTTAACGCTAGTTCTGGCCAAGCAGTTTGGCAGTTGTTGTGGAAGGGGTTTATGTCTCGTCATTTTAATTATCTTGCCATCGGTGCCGGTAGTGGCGGTATTGCCAGCGCTAACCGTGCCGCCCAGCGGGGCGCCAGTGCCGCTGTTATAGAAGCCAAGGCCGTCGGTGGTACTTGTGTTAACGTGGGCTGCGTGCCGAAAAAGGTCATGTGGTACGGCGCCCATATTGCTGAGGCGTTAAAATACAGCCCGGCTTATGGTTTTGATGTCACGCAAAACCAGTTTGATTGGGCCACGCTGGTAAAAAACCGCGAAGCCTACATTGAGCGTATTCACGGCAGCTACCAGCGCGGCTTTGCTGCCAATGGCGTGACCTTAATTGAAGGTTTTGCCCGCTTTGTCGACGCTAATACGGTGGAAGTAAACGGTGAGCATATTACCGCCGACCATATTACTATTGCCGTTGGCGGCCGCCCAACAAGGCCGGATATTCCGGGCAGCGAATACGGTATCGACTCGGACGGCTTTTTCGCCCTTACCCAGCAACCGAAAAAAGCCTTAGTGGTTGGTGCTGGCTATATCGCCGTAGAAATTGCCGGCGTGTTGCATGCGCTGGGCACAGATACGCATTTGCTGGTACGCAAAGATCGGCCGCTGCGTAATTTCGACAGCGACATTACCGATATGCTGCTGGAGCGCATGGCGCAGGATAAACTGCAATTACATACGCACACTGAAGTAAGCCGGGTAGAACAAAACGCCGACGAGACTCTCACGGTGTACTGCAGCAACGGCACCGTATTTAGCCATGTTGATTGCCTGATTTGGGCCATTGGTCGCGAGCCCGCCACCGACGCCATTAACCTGGCCGCCGCCGGTGTACAAACCGATAAGCAAGGTTTTATCCGCACCGATAAGTACCAAAATACCAATGTTAAAGGTATATATGCCGTGGGCGATATTACCGGCGAAGCCCAGCTGACACCGGTAGCCATTAAAGCCGGCCGTATGCTGGCCGAACGGCTATTTAACCCGCTACTGCCTGATGCGCATATGGATTACGCGCTTATTCCTACCGTGGTATTCAGCCACCCGCCGATTGGCACTATTGGCTTAACCGAAGCAGAAGCTATTGCGCAGTATGGCGAGAGCAAGGTCAAAGTGTATCGCAGCAACTTTGCGGCTATGTACAACGCCATTACGCCGCATCGGGCGCTAAGCCGCTTTAAGCTGGTGTGTGCAGGCGACGATGAAAAAGTGGTTGGCCTGCACGGTATTGGTGAAGGTATGGACGAAGTGCTGCAGGGTTTTGCCGTGGCAATGAAAATGGGTGCAACCAAAGCAGACTTTGATGCCACCGTTGCGCTGCACCCAACCAGCGCAGAAGAGTTTGTCACGCTACGCTAAGCGTGTTACTTACTCAGCGACAGCCAATTTAATCCGTAGCAGATAATTGCTGGCGGTAATATACAGCCAGCGGTTATCACTGCTTAGCGCCACATTGGCTGCCGACACACCGGTTTGAATAGTACCTAAATGTTCTCCATCGGGCGATATTACCCAAACCCCGCCGGGGCCGGTAGCCAGCAAGATGCCGGATGGCAGCACTTTTAAACCATCGGGTAAGCCATTTTGCTGCTGCGCCTGAGATGTCGCATCGAAAAACAGTTCGCCTTCGCTTAAGCTGCCATCGGCTTTTACTGCATAGCGCCACCACTGGGCAGCGTTTTTATCGGAATTTGCCACATACAGCCATTTTTCATCCGGCGAGAACACCAGACCATTGGGTCGGGTTAAGTTATCGACCAATAAAGTGAGTTTGCCATCGCTGTCCAGCCGGTACACACCATTTACGCTAAGCTGCTTTTCAGCCGAATTGTCGCCACCGGCGAGGCCATAAGGCGGGTCGGTAAAGTAATAGGCACCGCTGCTGTGTTGCACCAGATCGTTCGGGCTATTGAGCAATTTGCCATTAAAGGCAGTAACTAAGGTTTGATACTGTGGCGCACCGTTGGCAAAACCGCTAAGCAGCGCCAGCCGGCGGTCACCATGCTGCGCCAACACCAACTGGTTGTTATTATTAAAAATCAGCCCATTGGCGCCCTGCCCGCGGTTATTTTGCGGGTGCAGGCCGGTATAGCCAGACGGCTGCAGATAGACGGTTAACCCCTGGGCTTCATTCCAGCGATAAACTGTATTCTCCGGTACATCGGAGAAGAGAATATCGCCGCTGTCCGGCTCAGCGATAGGCCCTTCAGACCAGCTAAAGCCCTCTGCCAGCACTTCTAACCTGGCATCGCTGGCGACCACCTGCTGCATTGCAGGGTTAAGGCTGAGTACCGGTTGCTGCGGCAATGAATTGGCGGATAACGCCAGGCTGGTCAGTAAAATTGGTAGTAACACAATGATACGCATAACAACTTACACCGCTGGTAAAGGATGCTCTAAAGGCTAGCATGAGTAAGCGCCGGGCGAAATGCGTAATTCTGTAGCTAGTGATTGAGTAGTGCTTGCTCTTCCGGCCGCAGCGTCAGTACCTCGACGCCGGTTTCGGTTACCGCCACGGTATGTTCCCACTGTGCCGATAACTTTTTATCGCGGGTTACCACAGTCCAGCCATCTTTCTTGGTTTTCACTTTAGCGCTGCCCTGGTTCAGCATCGGCTCTATGGTAAACACCATGCCAGGCTTAAGCAGCATACCGGTGCCGGCGGCGCCATAATGCAATACCTGCGGCGCTTCGTGCATTTCGCGGCCTATGCCGTGGCCGCAATATTCACGCACTACGCTGTAGCCTTTACTGCGGGCAAATTGCTCAATAGCAAAACCGATATCGCCCAGGCGGGCGCCGGGTTTCACGGCGTTAATGCCCAACCATAACGCCTGGTAGCAATCATCCACTAACTGCTGCGCGGCAAAGCTTAGCTCACCTATGCCATACATTTTGCTGGAGTCGGCAATAAAACCGTGTTTTTCCAAAGTGATATCGACATTAACAATATCGCCGTGTTTTAGCAGCTGCGTAGCAGAGGGTACGCCATGACACACCACGTCGTTGACTGAGGTATTCAGCACATAAGCAAAGCCATACTGGCCTTTACTGGCCGGCCGCGCCTGTAACTCATCAATAATATAGCGCTCAACCAAATCATTGATTTGCAAAGTAGATATACCGGCAACAATATGCTGATCCAGCATGCTAAACACCTGCGCCAGCAGCCGGCCGGCCTCGCGTTGAAGCGCCAGCTCTTCGCCAGTTTTAAGCTGAACGCCGCTCATCGCCGCCTCCGGCCAGTTTAACGTCAGCTTGCTGCAGCAGCATCTGCACTAACTGCTGATAATTATGTGTTGGGTGCAACTCAGCCAACATACCCATTTTTAGCCAGAATTCGGCCTGGGCATTAATAGAACGCGACATAGCACTGCTGGCTTTACGAATTTCTTCATGCAGCTCATCGGCAATTTTGACAATACCCAAGTGGCTTTCCTTTGGCGCTAAGAATATACGAATTATATATAAAACATATATCAAGTAAAGTGGCGTTTGCACTGGCAACTGGATCTTAACGAAACAACTAATTAACAATGCTTATTGCCAATTTAAACGTTATCGCTAACACTATCACACGCTGATATTGAAGAAGGATGATAACTATGCCCCGCTTTGCCCTACGTAACCTCTATTTACTGCCATTTCTGTGCTGCCCGTTAACGGTATTGGCAAAATTTGATCAATGCAGTATTGAGGTGCCAAGTGCAGTGCATGGCAGCCAGATCTGGTTACAGCTGGGCCATCCACTGAATATGACTACAGAGCGACTTGGCCGCTTACAAGGCAGTGCAGGGGCTAAGCTGATTGCAGTGGCTTATCAGGGTTGGCAGCAAGGCAAAACCGAGCAGCAAATTAGCAATGAGGTTGCGGCACTGTGTAAAACCTTTAGCACTGATGAGCTGGATGCAGATATCGTTGATAGCCCCTGGCCGGTACCACGCACGGTGTGCGGCGATGTCAGCGAAAGTGTACTGCATGCCATGAACGACTCAGGCAGTACTGTTGCAGCCATCGTACTGTTTCAGTTAAAAGGCGAAGAGCCCGCGCCAAACTTATTACCGCTGGCCGAACAGGCAGTAGCACTGAAACGGCAAAATATGGCCGATATACAGATCCTGGAGCAGCTTTATAACGGCTGCGCTAAAAAAAGCGCCGCGGAAAAAACGGCGCTGGGTAAAGAGTTTTATGTCGAGTAATGCGGCTTACAACGATGCCAGTACTGCCAGCGAGCGATCAATCTCCTGCTCGTTATTAATCAAACTGGGGGCAAAGCGGGCATAGGATGTCCGGTACGGTGTACTGCTGATAATAATGCCTTTACCATGCATGGCTTTAACCACCTCATCGGGTGCCATTTGCTTATAGTCGAAACACACCATCCCGGATGATAGCTCAGCCGACATCGGCGTATGTAGCGTAACACCTTTGATTTGTTGTAAGCCTTGTTTGGTCAGGCTATTTAACTGATGAATACGCGCTTGCACCTCTGCTTTGCCCAGCTGCAGGTGCAGTTTAAATGCCTCGGGCAAGGCCCAACGGTGTTCAAACGAATGAAAACCTCCGGGCGTCATATGCTCGCCCAATGGCACTTGATCCTGAGTGCTGCCGCCCAGCCAAACATCGTATGAGCGGCTAAAGCTTGGAATAACGGCATGGCAGTTATCCCAACCCCGCTTGCTACCCCAGATCACACCGGTACCACGTGGGCCGAAAATCCATTTATGCGTACCGGCGATAAAGAAATCACAACCGAGTGTTGATACATCAACGTTTTCAATACCAAAGCCATGCACGCCATCAACACAAAAGATAATCTGATCGGCTTCATCCCGCTGATTATTTTGCTCTGCCAACAGCTGCGCCATAGCGCGGATTGGCAGCTTAACGCCGTTACAGGAATGCACCCAAGTTACCGCCACAACCTTAGTAGCAGGCTTAATTGCTGCTTTAAGTTTGCTTAGCACCTCATCTACAGACACCCGTGCCGGCTCATCGTATAGCGCCACCTGCCGTACCTTAGCGCCTGTTCGGTCAGCCCTTAGCTGTAACGATAAATCTGTTGAATAATGATCATGCACCGTTTGCAGTATTTCGTCGCTGGGCCGTAACTTAAGCCCGCTATATACCAATGCCAGGCCCATAGTTGTGCTGTCGGTAAGCGCAATTTGCCAGGCTTCGCCGCCCATATAATCAGCCGCTGCAGCAGCTATTTGCTGATCTATGGTCATAAAGTGTTCGTGCCAGTAATCGGCTGGGTTTTCATCAAAGGCTTTACGGTGGCGCGCTATCGCATCGGCTACCGGTTTGGGATGTGACGCCAGCAAAAAGGTCGCCAAATGAATATAGTCGTGCGTTAAGGCAAACTGCTGCCGCAGTGCCCGCCAGTCGGCTTTTGCCAACGCTGTTGCTGACGCCGGTTCAACGCCGGCATGCAACAAAGCAGATACCGGCAGCAGGCTGCTGCCAAGTATCAGTGAAGTTTGAGTAAGAAAGTCGCGGCGTTTCATTATCAATCATCCTGATTACATTTTAATCAGTTTAGTCGATAATCCACGCCGCAGTGCAGTTAACGCGAAAGCCCGCTTACAACGCCAGCCCGGCAATTATTTCATCGTCAACCCGGTTGGCCAGCGTAACTTTTAACTTCGGTGTTCTGGCCATTTCACGTTTAATAGCAAAATCGGCCTCGGCGTTACGCGCCCAGCTGCGACGCGCGATACCGTTATTAACATCGAATAGCAGCATCGATTTTAACCGCCGCTCGGCATCGGCTGAGCCATCGAGCAGCAAACCAAAGCCACCGTTGATCACTTCGCCCCAGCCGACACCGCCGCCATTATGAATAGACACCCAGGTGGCACCGCGGAAGCTGTCACCAATCACATTATGAATGGCCATATCGGCGGTAAAGCGGCTGCCATCGTAAATGTTAGAGGTTTCACGAAACGGCGAGTCAGTGCCGCTGACATCATGATGATCGCGCCCCAGCACCACCGGGCCAATTTCACCTCGGGCAATAGCGGCATTAAAGGCCGCAGCAATTTCCATCCTGCCTTGCGCATCAGCATATAAAATCCGTGCCTGTGAGCCTACCACCAGCTTGTTCTGCTTGGCGTCTTTAATCCAGGTAATGTTATCCTGCATTTGCTGCTGAATTTCCTCAGGCGCCTGCGCCATAATGCGCTCTAGCACCTGGGCAGCAATGGCATCGGTTTTGTCCAAATCTTCCGGCTTACCTGAAGTGCAAACCCAACGGAACGGGCCAAAGCCGTAGTCAAAACACATTGGCCCTAAAATATCCTGCACATAAGACGGGTATTTAAAGTCGATACCGTTATCGGCCATCACAGCACCGCCGGCGCGCGAGGCTTCCAGTAAAAAGGCATTACCGTAATCGAAAAAGTAAGTGCCTGTGGCGGTATGTTTGTTTACCGCATCAGCGTGGCGTTTTAATGTCGCCTGCACTTTGACTTTAAACAGCTCTGGCTGTTCACGAATTAAGCGATTCGCTTCATCGTAGCTGATGCCGACCGGGTAATAACCGCCCGACCAGGGGTTATGCAACGAGGTTTGATCTGAGCCTAAATGCACAAAAATATCGTTTTGGTAGAAGCTTTCCCACACTTCAACCACATTGCCGATATAGGCAATCGACACCACCTCTTCGTTAGCCTGGGCCTGTTTTACCCGGGCAATCAGTGCGTCCATGTTATCGATTAACTCATCAACCCAGCCCTGCTGATGGCGCTTAGTGGCAGCTTTGGGGTTTACCTCGGCACACACGGTAATACAGCCGGCGATGTTACCGGCTTTGGGCTGGGCGCCGCTCATACCGCCTAAACCGGCGGTTAAGAAGATTTTGCCCTTAGCACTTTCGCCTTTTTGCAACACTTTACGAAAGGCGTTCATTACCGTGATGGTGGTACCGTGTACTATGCCCTGTGGGCCGATATACATATATGAACCGGCGGTCATCTGGCCATATTGGGTGACGCCTAAAGCATTAAAGCGCTCCCAGTCATCGGGCTTAGAATAGTTCGGGATCATCATACCGTTGGTTACCACTACACGCGGTGCCTCTTCTGATGAGGGGAACAAGCCCATAGGATGGCCGGAGTACATATGCAGCGTCTGATCGCTTTGCATCTCGCTTAAGTACTGCATGGTTAGCCGGTACTGCGCCCAGTTTTGAAACACCGCGCCATTACCACCATAGGTAATCAGCTCTTGTGGGTGCTGGGCCACAGCCGGGTCGAGGTTGTTATCAATCATCAGCATAATCGCCGCCGCCTGCTGGCAGTTTGCCGGGTATGCAGTAATCGGCCGCGCTTTTAGCTCGTAATCCGGCTTAAAGCGGTACATATAAATACGGCCATAGTCGTTTAGCTCTTGGGCAAACTCTGCTGCCAGTTCGCTATGCCAGGCTTTGGGGAAATAGCGCAGCGCATTACGTAGCGCCAGCTGTTTTTCCGCTTTAGTTAAAATGTCTTTGCGCTTCGGTGCACGGTTAGCATCCGCCGGATAGGGCTTGGCGGGTGGTAACTCAGAGGGAATACCCTGCTTAATCTGGTCCTGAAAAGTCATGTTGTTATCCTCTTAATTCAGCGCAAAGCTAACGCTAAAGGCCTGGCTTTTTACCAGCGCAATCATCGCATCGATATCCGGCTTTAACAGACGGTCTTCTTCCAGTTTGGCCACTTTACTGCGAATAAGGGCAAAGTTTTGCTCAATGATATCTGAGCATTTATGTGGCCGACGAAACTCGATGGCCTGCGCCGCGTACATCAGCTCTATCGCGAGGATTTTCTCCAGGTTGCCCAAAATTTGGTTTAACTGACGGCCAGAGATACTGCCCATCGACACATGATCCTCCTGCCCCATCGAAGTCGGCACGCTGTCGGCCGATGGCGGGAAGCACAGCGATTTATTTTCGGTCACCAGCGCTGCAGTGACATATTGCGGGATCATCATGCCGGAATTTAAGCCACCGGCTTTGGTTAGCAAGCGTGGTAAACCATGCAGGCCTTCCAGCAGCAAATAGCAGCGACGATCGGAAATATTACCCAGCTCCGCCGCGGCAATAGAGGCATAATCCAGCACCATGGCCAGCGGCTGGCCGTGGAAGCCACCACCGGAAATGGCTTCTTCGCTGCTGATTACGATAGGGTTATCAGTAACCGAGTTCATTTCAATTTCGGCCAGCTCTTTTAAATGGTTATACGCATTACGCGAGGCGCCGTGTACCTGTGGAATACAGCGCAGCGAGTAAGGGTCTTGCACGCGGGCACAGCCGGTATGCGAGGCCATATTTTCTGAGTCTTTAAACAAGCGGCGCATACGGGCAGCCACTTCAACATTGCCGGCAAAGGCGCGAATTTGATGCAGCTCAGCGCGAAACGGTGAGCCACTACCCTGCATACCTTCAATACTCATAGCGCCGGCCACATCGGCTAAATCCAACAGGTAGCGCATCTTGGTTAGCGCGGTAATGGCATGCGATAAAATAAACTGGGTGCCGTTAATCAGGCCCAGGCCTTCTTTCGCCTGAAGCTCCAGCGGTGCTAAGCCATGTTTTGTTAAGGCTTCAGCGGCACTGATACTGCCATTGCCCTGCCAGAACTCGCCTTCACCAATCAACGGTAAAAACAGGTGTGACAGCGGTGCTAAATCACCAGAGGCCCCTACTGAGCCTTGCTCCGGTACTACCGGAATTAAGTCGAGCTCAAGAAACTTTAGCATGCGCTCTACCACCTCGAGGCGCACGCCCGAATAGCCCTGGCTTAAGGCATGCACCTTGGTGATCAGCATCAGTTTGGAAATGGCTTTGGCAATAGGCTCGCCTACACCCACCGCATGGGTGATTAGCAGGTTTTTTTGCAGCAGCGCCGTTTCGGCCGGGGAGATTTGCGTATCGCACAGCGGGCCAAAACCGGTGTTAATACCGTAAATGGCTTTGTCCGATGCGGCCATTACCTCAACGTTGTTGCGGCTTTGGTTAATTCTGGCAATGGCTTCTGCGCACAGCTGCGCCTTAATACTGCCATCAGCAATACCGTTAACGATATCTACATCCAACCGGTCTATCCCGTAGCGAAACGTCATGTTGTGCTCCTAAATTCTGCGGATCTTTATTGCCGCCATGCTAGCTTGCACAGGTAGTTTTATAAATACATAATAATCGTAACTTATTCCGACTTTACCGAACTAAAAGAGAGTGATATGCAAGTACAAGATGTCGACCTGAGATTACTCAGAGTGTTCGTTACTATAGTCGAGTGCGGCGGCTTGTCGGCGGCTGAGTCGCGGCTGAATATCGGTCGCTCTACGATTAGCGCGCATTTATCTGACTTAGAAATCCGCTTAGGCGTAAAGCTGTGTAAGCGCGGCCGCAGCGGCTTTGAGCTAACCGAGCCTGGCCGCATTACCTACCAGGCCTCACTGGAACTGCTGCAGCAATGTGAAGCCTTTGCCAATACCATTGCCGGCTCTAAACAGCAGCTGTCCGGCAGGGTCAGTATTGCTATTATCGACACCCTGGTTAGCGATCCACACTGCAAAGTGGCGCCGGCCATTGCCGCGCTAAAAGACAAAAGCGATAACATTCAGTTCGACTTGTATGTGTGTGAAGCACGTGAAGTGGAAACCGCCGTCGCTAATGGCCGCTCTTTACTCGGCATTGGCGTAAGCCGCCATCCTATCCGCGGTCTGGATTACACCCCACTGCACTATGAAACCAATTATCTGTACTGCGCCGCCGGCCACCCGCTGTTTGCCTGCACTGAGCAGGATATCAGCCGGTTACTCAGCCGCGCTGAGGTCATTACCAGTAACTATCTGCGCGATAAAGAGCGGCGTAACGATGGTTTACATTACCCCAACAGCGCCATTGCCTATCACGATGAAGGCATAGCCCACCTGATTTTAACCGGTAAGTTTATTGGCTACCTGCCCGAGCATTACGCCAGTTACTGGGTAGATAAAGGTCTGTTTAAAGCCATTTTACCGGCAAAATATTCGTATCAAATTCCGCTAATGCTGATTACGTCGAAGCAGCATGCCAATACGCCACTGGCACAAGCGATGATTAAGCAGATTAAACGCAGTCATGCGGTGAAGGAGTAAAAGTAGTAACGCGCTTATCTACCAAGGTTACCAGGTGGGAACATCAAACTGTAAAGTAAGTTCTGTCCGCTGATGCAGTATTCTCGCAACTTTAATACCCTGCTCAGCAGGCAGGTAAAAAATGCAATGCTTGCCCGATGGAAAGCTCTTTACACCAATAAAGATGTCGTCTCTTGGCCTACCTAAATTAGGATTCTCTGCCAAAGTCATCAATGTTTTATGCAGTTTCTGCAAGTAAGTTTTGGCTTGCTGCCCACCCCATTGCACTATAGTAGCGGCAGCAATTTCCCGAACATCAGCTTCAGCAAGTGCAGAGAGCTGATATTCAGCCATTAACACTTTGCTCCACCTCTGAAAAAATATCTAACACATTTTTAGACGAGGTGTGACCCGCTGATAACTGCTCAACGCCACGCAAGACTTCTTGCTGTAACAGCTCAAACTGTTGCTGTTTAATCAGATCTCGTTCAAAAAGCAACCGCAAGGCATCGCGGATCACCTCGCTGGCAGAGGTGTAAAGCCCCGAAGCAAGCTTTTCATTAATCCGTTTTTCAAATTCCGCACCTAATGAAATATTCATCGTTCACCTCAACCCAACACTATACAAACATAATATGCGCATATTATGGATGCTGCCAGTTTAGCCAAAGTTCAGTGTTATTGAAACAAACTAACCAATATTGTGGTATGACACTAACAAAAAATATATTTAGTCACGAGCAGATGAAATAATAAATTAAATAAAACTTTGATTTACATCGACTAAAAGAGTTTGGTGCCTAGGGTCGGACTCGAACCGACACGGAGTTTCCCCCGGCGGATTTTGAATCCGCTGCGTCTACCGATTTCGCCACCCAGGCACTGAGGGATATTTTGAGGTAAACGCCTGCATTATACGATGCGGATAGCGTTGCGCAAGCGAATTTCTGCCATTCGTCGTTAGTTGCACAAAATATCAACAGCTTCGAAAAAGCCTTGCTGCATGCTACACTTGCGCCGTTTTTTTACTTCGGATAACACTATGTTTGCTGATGCACCCCGTGCCGGGTTACTGCGCCGTTTAGCGGCGTTGTTGTATGACTGGTTAATTTTAGCTGCGCTGTGGATGCTGGCGATGGGCATTGCCATGGCCGCTGTGGCGCTGCTAAACCAAGTAGGGCTGATTTCGCTGGCGGGTTACACCGACTATGCCGACTTTACTACCCAGCATAAAATCTGGTTTCAGCTGTATTCGGTAGGCTGCTTTTTTTGGTTTTATTTGTACTTTTGGTATAAAGGCGGCCAAACACTGGGCATGCGCGCCTGGCGCATGTTATTGGTGCAGCATAATGGTGCGCCAATAAGCCTTAAGCAGGCAGCGTTACGCGCCGTCACTGCACTGCTTGGTTTGGGTAACCTGTGGCTGTGGTTGCGTTGGGGTAAGGGGCTGGCACTGCAAGACCAGTTAAGTGGCACTCAGGTCGTAGTGCTCACCAAAGAGCAAAGCAAGCAGTTAAACCTGCACAGAGCCGCCCGTTAATACGGGCGCTTTAGCCACACTAATCGGCTAGACCTTTTTTCGCATAAAGTATAGCGACAAACCGATAAACAGCAGGCTGGGCAGTAAAGCGCCAGCCAGTGGTGGTAGCTGATACACCAGCGCTACCGGGCCAAACACCTCGTTACTCATATAAAAGCCGAAGCCAGTCAGTATGCCCATTAGCACTCTGGCCGCCATGGTAACACTGCGCAGCGGGCCGAAAATAAACGACAGCGCCATTAATAACATGGCAATAATGGTGAGCGGCTGCAAGGCTTTACGCCAAAACGCCAGCTCGTAGCGGCTGGCGTCCTGCGAGTTTTGCGCCAGGTAATCCATATAATCGGTAAGCCCCTGTAATGACAGCATTTCCGGCTTAATAGTAACCACACCCAGTTTGTCGGGCGTCAGTGATGAGCGCCAGCTTTGGCTTGGCCACTGTTGTTTTTCTATCCGCTCTGGCGTAAAGCCTAAACGCACTACCTGCTGCAGCTGCCAGGCGTCCTGCTGATAAACTGCCGTTGCGGCACTGAGCAACGACACCAATTGCAGCTGATCATCAAACTGATAAATCACCACATCCTGCAGGTTACCAAAATCATCTACTTTGCGAATATTTACGAACTGATCGCCATCTTTGGCCCACACGCCCTGCTGGGCGGCAAACAGGCTGCCATCTGAAATAGCCTTGGTACGCAGCTCGCGCGCGGCTCTGTCACTGACCGGCGCGCCCCACTCGGCAATGGCCATCACCAGCAACATCATCAGCACCGCCGTTTTCATCACCGAGTTAATAATATTCACCCGCGACATCCCGGCTGCTTGCATCACCACCAACTCACTGCTGCTGGCCAGCATACCCAAGCCGATTAAGCCGCCTATCAGCGCTGCCATCGGGAAAAAGGTGACTAAGTCACCCGGCACGCTATACAGGGTAAACAGCGCGGCGTGCACCATATCGTAATAACCGCGGCCGATAGAGCGCATCTGATCGATGAACTTGAACATGGCCGAGATAGCCAGCAGCACGCTGAGCGTAAGTAGGGTGGTACTTAAGATGGTGCGGCCAATATAGATATCAAGTATTTTCAGCATGTTAACTTCTACCTGCCAGCCAGGCCTGAAACCGCTGCGCGCTGCTGCGGCTGCGTAAGATCAGCACGGTACCCAGCAATAAGGCTAAGCCATGTAGCCACCACATACCCAGCGCTGGCGGAATCTTGCCGTCTTCCAACGCCGAGCGGGCGATAATCAATAGCGAGTAATACCCCAGATACAACAACAGCGCCGGCAGCAGGCGGCCAAACTTGCCCTGGCGCGGATTCACCCGACTCAGTGGCACAGCAATCAGGGTTAATAGCGGAATCGACAGCGGGATAGCAATACGCCAGTGCCATTCGGCAATAGCTTCGCTACTGGGGTTGTGCAACAGTTCAGCAGTGGGCACACTGCCTAATTTGCGCCGGCGCTGCTCTACTTCCTGCTCGCGGATCTGCATTTGGTATTGTTCAAATTCGGTTACTTCAAATGCAGGTGAGCTGACGGCACCGGTATAGCGCCGGCCTTGCTCTAATTGCAGAATCTGCGCGCCGCTGGCATCTTCCCGTACGCTACCGCTTCTCGCATACACTATGGCATGGCCACCGGGCTCATCACTGGCGCCACTTTGCGCCACAAACACCCGCTCTAACTGGCCACTGTTATCGCCACGGCCTAGCTCATGCACGAAGATCACCGCTTTTTCATTCGACGTATGTTGAAAACGTCCGGGTACCATAGACAGCAAACCCGCATTAGCATCAGCCTTTTCCAGCAGCCGGTACTCCTGCTCAGTGGCCCAGGGGCTTAAATACAAGGTTACGCTACCAGCCAGCAGCGCCATGAACAACGACAGCACCAGGGTAATACGGGTGACATACCATTCGCTGACACCGGTAGCGTGCAGCACTGTCATTTCGCTATCAGCGTAAATACGGCCATAGGCCACCAAAATGCCGATAAAGGCACTTAATGGCAAAATAATCACCGCCAGCTGCGGTAACTTTAACGCAACGATACTCATGACCAGCTGACCGGGCAGTTCGCCTTCAGAGGCATCGGCCAGAATTTTGACAAAGCGCTGGCTAATGATAATGGTCATTAAAATGAGAAATACCGCCAGCTGCGATTTAAACACCTCAGCTAACAGGTAACGAAAAATAATCAAAACGCCCCCTAAAAACCTGCCTTTTTGCTGGAACCCTGGCGATTTTTCAGTAAACTTGATATTTATAGCAATTATTATCGACCAAACGGCGCAGAAAACCGAGCTTTTTTATAAATTCACGGTAGAATTTAGCCAATAATGTGCCCGTTATCCTAGCACAGTCTCTTAGAATCAGGAGTTAGTATGGAGTTCAGCGTAAAAAGCGGAAGTCCGGAAAAACAACGCAGTGCATGCATTGTTGTCGGGGTGTACGAACCACGCCGCCTTTCCGCCGTGGCAGAACAACTGGATAAAATCAGTGAAGGTTATATCAGCAACCTGCTGCGCCGGGGTGATTTAGAAGGCAAACCGGGCCAGATGTTGCTGTTGCACCATGTGCCTAACGTACTGAGCGAGCGCGTATTATTGGTAGGCTGTGGTAAAGAGCGCGAGTTAGACGAGCGCCAGTACCGCCAGATCATCGCCAAAACCATCAGCACCTTAAACGAGACCGGCTCGATGGAAGCGGTGTGCTTTTTATCCGAGCTGCACGTGAAAGGCCGCGACACTTACTGGAAAGTACGCCACGCGGTAGAAACCACCCAAGACTGCCTGTACGTATTTGACCGGTTAAAAAGTAAAAAAGATGAAACCCGCCGGCCACTGCGCAAAATTGTCTTTAACGTCCCCACCCGACGTGACCTGACCATTGGTGAAAAAGCGGTTGAGCATGGCCTGGCTATCGCCGCCGGCATTAAGCAGTGTAAAGACGTTGGCAATATGCCGCCGAATATCTGTACGCCACTATACCTGGCCGAACAGGCGCAGCTGTTAACACAGCACAGCGACAAAGTATCGGTTGAGGTACTGGGCCCGGACGAGATGCACAAACTGGGCATGCACTCTTACCTGGCGGTAGGCCGTGGCTCGGTAAACGGCCCCCGCATGGCGGTTATCCACTATAAAGGCGCCGGCAATGACAGCGCACCGGTGGTGTTAGTGGGTAAAGGCTTAACCTTCGACTCGGGTGGCATCAGCTTAAAGCCGGGCGAAGGCATGGACGAAATGAAATACGATATGTGTGGTGCCGCCTCGGTACTGGGTACCATGCATGCGGTGGTGAACCTGAACCTGCCGGTAAATCTGGTGGCGGTATTAGCCGCAGCGGAGAATATGCCCGATGCTAACGCTTACCGGCCAGGCGATATTTTAACCACCATGTCGGGTCAGACGGTAGAAGTGTTAAATACTGACGCCGAAGGCCGGCTGGTACTGTGCGATGCGCTAACCTATGTTGAGCGGTTTGACCCTGAGCTGGTGATTGATGTGGCCACCTTAACCGGCGCCTGTGTTATTGCCTTGGGTAAACACGCCACAGGCTTAATGAGTAACCACAACCCACTGGCGCACGAGATTCTAAATGCCTCTGAGCAAAGTGGCGATCGCGCCTGGCGCCTGCCGCTATGGGATGATTACCAGGAGCAACTGGAAAGCCCCTTTGCCGACTTTAGCAACCTCGGCGGCCGCGCTGCCGGCACCATTACTGCGGCGTGTTTCCTGTCGCGCTTTACCCGCAAATATAACTGGGCACACCTGGATATCGCCGGCACCGCCTGGCGCAGTGGCGGCAAAGACAAGGGCGCTACCGGCCGGCCGGTACCGCTACTGACCCAGTTTTTAATTAACCGGGTTGGTCAGCAGCAGGATCATTAATGCACGTTAGCTTTTATCTGCTAAGCCCACCGCAGGCAGACTTAGCGACACCCCAAAATGAGCTGAGCACCACGCCAGCTCATTTTGCTTTAGCCTGCCAGCTGTGTGCCGACTTGTACCGCGCCAGGCAACGGGTTTTCGTTTATACTGCCAGCCAACAGCAGGGCGAAGCGTTTGACGAGCTGCTCTGGCAATTTGATGCCGAGCGCTTTGTACCGCACAACCTGGCCGGCGAAGGGCCAAAGTACGGTGCGCCGGTAGAAATAAGCTGGCAGCCGCCACGGCAAAACCGCCAGGTGTTAATTAACCTGGCCGACACCGTGCCGGCCTTTGCCAACCGCTTTAACCAAATCATTGAATTTGTTCCCGTTGCCGAGCACGACAAGGCGCTGGCACGGGCACGTTTTAAACAGTATCGCCAGCTGGGCTTAAACCCCGACACCATTAACGCTGGCTGAGTAACAGGTATTATCATGGAAAAGACGTTTAACCCCAGTGAAATTGAGCAGGCAATGTACAACGCCTGGGAAGCTAAAGGCTACTTCAAGCCAAGTGGCGATGAGCGCCATGGCAATTACTGCATTATGATCCCACCGCCAAACGTTACCGGCAGCCTGCACATGGGCCACGCTTTCCAGCAAACCATTATGGACGCGCTTACCCGCTACCAGCGTATGCAAGGTAAAAATACGCTGTGGCAGGTGGGTACCGACCACGCCGGTATTGCGACGCAAATGGTGGTTGAACGTAAACTGGCCGCCGAAGGCCAGCCCGGCCGCCATCAGCTGGGCCGTGAGGCTTTTATCGAAAAAGTCTGGCAGTGGAAAGCGGAGTCAGGCGGCACTATCACCTCGCAAATGCGCCGTTTAGGTAACTCGGTAGACTGGGAGCGCGAGCGCTTTACCATGGACGAAGGCTTGTCCAATGCAGTGCAGGAAGTGTTTGTACGACTGTACGAGGACGATTTGATTTACCGCGGCAAGCGCCTGGTCAACTGGGACCCTAAACTGCACACCGCCATTTCGGATTTAGAAGTAGAAAACAAAGAGCAGAAAGGCCAGATGTGGCACCTGCGCTACCCATTGGCCGATGGTGCAACCACAGCCGATGGTAAAAGCTATTTAGTCGTCGCCACCACGCGGCCGGAAACCATGTTAGGCGACACCGGCGTAGCCGTTAACCCGGAAGATGAGCGTTATAAAGCGCTGATTGGCAAAGAGATAATATTGCCACTGGTAAACCGCCGTATTGCCATAGTTGGCGATGAACATGCCGATATGGAAAAAGGCACTGGCTGCGTCAAAATTACCCCGGCGCATGATTTTAACGACTACGAAGTCGGCAAGCGTCATCAGCTGCCAATGATTAACGTGCTGACACCGGACGCCACAATCCGCAGCGAAGGTGAGTGCTTCTTTACCAATGGTGAGGCTAACCTGAACCAAAGCGCTGCCATACCGGCAGAGTTTCAGGG
>JAANMY010001452.1_pt1 | contig 26814 bp, 21 predicted proteins | sample 7279691 | NCBI WGS metagenome assembly JAANMY01 (sample SAMN14094543, study PRJNA606508) | bioreactor metagenome | isolation source: A lab-scale SPAN reactor treating ammonium-rich wastewater day 388 | place: Ireland: Galway | collected 2018-02-07
GGTTAGAAAATAATTGCGTATCGATATGCTATAATAATTACATCCCTTCGGGATTAAAAAAACCATGCGAAAATAATTACGGTGTTGTTTGGGCGTTCAAACCAACAGCGTCTGATTTACAATTGACAAAAGCTTATTTAAAGATAGTAGACAATCTTTAGATAAGCGCCTGACCACAAATTTTTGTGCATGTATCTTTGTATACAGGGGTTTTCAGCATGCAAATATTTATGTTCAGGTACTTATGATATCTCCTTTACGGAAAGATCGCGATATAGAAAACCATGTAGCTTTAAAATCGGTACCGCACCACATACTGATATCTTCTGGACCTGAGATACAAGATTTTACAGATGATATGACTCCTTATGGCAAGTTACCAATTGTAAACTTAGCGTTGAACTATTATAATATTTGTATTATCATTTACTGCGGATTCGAAGGCATGCTGATATCAGAAGACAACAGATTGTGGATATTATTAAAGTATATTATTTCTTTCAAGGGTATTAAACATATTACGATAAGCGGAGTAACAAGCCGGATAGGGACTATAAAAGCCGCGATATACATGCATGAAGATTTATGGCAAATTTATAAACAGGGAATAATTGCTTACCACGACTCAGCAAACGAGATAATTCACGAGCGACTTTAGATTTATCCATCTTTTATGAATATTATGCATGGTATTATGACGGGAGGATGAAGCAATGAGAGGGCCTCTTAATATTTTAAGTATTTTTTGGGGTGTGGTATTCATATTATCCACTTCTGCTATATCGATAGGGGATTCGTGCAATAAATTTATAGAAGGATTCGTTATCACACGGTTTCATACACTTCAAAAGAATACTTTATGCTGGTATGATACAGCCTCACGTAGCCTTACCTTCATGGTAGGTTTTAACCCCTATGGGTTGGCTTTTGACGGTACCAATATCTGGGTTACTAATTATGGCAGTGATAGCATCTCGAAGCTAAGGGCAAATGATGGAACTCTCCTTGGAACCTATGCTGTAGGCTTTAACCCCCGAGGGATAGCTTTTGACGGCGCTAATATCTGGGTAGCAAATGCTAGCAACAATAGTGTAACAAAGTTGAAGGCAAGTGATGGGTCTATGCGTGGTACTTATGGTGTCGGTTTCTATCCATATGCGGTTGTTTGTGATGGAGTCAACATTTGGGTAACAAATTCTGGAAGTGGTACCATATCAAAATTGCGGGCGAGTGATGGAGTTACGCTTGGCACTTATGCTGTTGGCGCCAATCCAAGGGGTATAACCTTTGATGGATCTCATATCTGGGTGACAAATGCTAACAGCAATAATGTGGTAAAGCTGAGGGCAAGCGATGGCGTTATACTGGGCCGTTATGCCATGAACTTCTATCCCTATGGGATTGCTTCTGATGGAAGCAATATATGGGTAACAAATCGCAGCGGCAATAATGTGATAAAGTTAAGGGCAAGTGATGGAAGTGTGCTTGGCTCTTATTGTGCAGGCATCTACCCATATGGAGTAGCTTTTGATGGAAAAAACATATGGGTAACAAATTCTGGCAGCAACAATGTGATGAAGCTAAGGGCACATGACGGAGTCTTACTTGGCACATACTCAGTAGGTTTTAATCCAATGGGAATCATATTTGACGGTACTAATATTTGGGTAACAAATTATGATAATGGTACCGTAACGAAACTACAAACGGACTAAAATATTTCGTTATTGGGAATGCGTATTATTATGTTATTAATCGACGAAATACCGTGAAAATATTTTTATAGATAAACGAAACAGGGAAAAATTTCTGGAATACCTTGCAAAATGAATATCTTGTCCTGCTTTCCCAGTATATCTATCTTAACTCTGTTCGTGCAAAGAGAGTAACATATCTTCTCGATTATTCCCTGAATGATAAGATAATAACTTGAAGAAATAATTTGAGATGTGACTTCCACTCAGATCCAAGATAGAAAAGGTACTATATCCAATGGATTATGATGTAAAAATTTCTTCTTGAGTGTTCGTTTAAATAAGCTATACTTGCGCGAAAGTTTTATTATGCAGACAACATGTGCTTGTGGAAGTATAGATTATATTGAGGTCTTATCCGCTCAGTTTTCATAACTTTTCTTTTTTATTAATTTAATGCAAAAGAAATTGTTATCACGGTATTCAATAATGGAGGCTATGTAAATATACGATGAAAATGAAGGCAGGTCTTATTGCGCTTTTTATCGTCATTTTGTCTTTCTTTTTTTTGAAGAATCATCCAGTGTGTGGGCAAACGGAAAACCGGGAACTCCCTGTTGCCGGTAAACTGGTTGCCACAGAAGAGGTAAATACCGTAGACGCCCTTACTGATATTGTTCAGGTGATTGTGGAATTAGGGAAAGAAATTGAAGACAAAAAAGCGAAACTCCATGTGGCGGAAACACACGAAGAGAGATCAGAAATATCAAAAGAAATTGATAAACTGAATGAACGGTTGGGAGCTCTCAAGGTAAATTTTGAGGAAATTGCAACCGGGCTGGATTTAGGAACGTTTTATACAAAGCCACAAAAACGTTTCGATTGGAAGGAGGAAATCCAAACCCTGATAGGACCGATTATTAATGACTTGAAAAGCTTGACCGCCCGCCCCCGGTTAATCGAAAATCTGCGAACACAAGTGGCTTACTACGAAAAACAAATTTTCCTGATAAAAAATGCCATAGAAAATATCCATAATCTTGCCGCTCAAGTGAAAAGCGAAAATCTGAAAACTCAACTCGTTGGCCTTGAAACCGACTGGTACAATAAAGGAAGACAAATTTCAAGCCAGCTTACCGTGTCAAAATACCAATTGGCTGATAAATTGAGTGAAAGGAAATCTTTTCTTGAATCGAGCAAAAATGTCGTACAGGTATTTTTCAAAAGTCGGGGGAGAAATTTTATCTTAGCCGTATTTGCATTCCTTTTTGTATTCTTTTTGCTTCGTTATATTCATCGTAACATTTATAGAGGCAGTTTTATTCATAGAACGGTAGCGAGTTCATTTTACATTCGTCTTGCAGAAGTGCTATATTATATACTCACTTTTGTCGGCGCCACGGGGGCGTTGTTGCTCGTATTGTATGTTTGCGGCGATTGGGTCCTTTTAGGTATTGCATTCATTTTTATTTTAGGGCTTATTTGGGCAGCAAAACAAACCCTTCCTCGTTTCTATGAACAAGGCGCCCTTTTATTAAACCTGGGAACTGTAAAGGAAAATGAGCGCGTAATTTACAATGGCCTTCCATGGAAGGTGGTTTCGTTACACCTCTCTACCCACCTGGTCAATCCGGAATTGAAGGGAGGAATGCTCAGGATTCCCATACGAGATCTTAAAGATATCAGATCTCGCCCATACCATCCGGATGAACCCTGGTTTCCTTGTAAAGAAAACGATTGCGTTCTTCTGGCAGATGGGACAATGGGCAGGGTGATTACGCAGACTCCCGAGGTTGTACAACTTATGATCGGCGGTGGCAGTTATAAGACGTATCGTACAGAGGAATTTTTGAATCAAAATCCAACCAATATTTCTAAGAATTTCCGCGTTAATGTTACCTTTGGTATTGATTATCAATATCAGTCAATAAGTACTACAGAAATTCCTGAGAAACTGAGAGAAATGATAGAAGCAGGGCTTATAAACGAAGGTTATGGAAATGATATGATCAAGTTTACTGTGGAATTTAGCGAAATAGGCGATTCATCTCTCAACTATGTAATTTTTGCAGATTTTTCGGGACGAGTTGCAAAAGATTATAATAAACTTTCCCGAATTATTCAAAAATTAGCATTGGACACCTGCAATAAATTTGGGTGGGAAATTCCTTACACAACATTTACCATACACACTGCTCCATCCCAGTATCAGCAAGGAATTTCAGCGCCAGTTGAACTCGCCGCAGATACTGTAAAGGTCGCAAGCAGGGCAAACGTATCAAAATGAGATTAGAGAAATAGGAGTAACAAACAGGGCAATTGCATCAAAGTGGGAATTGTTCAGCCCGTTTTGGGTGGCGCTGACAAACTCTGTTTATCAGTGTTTTCCCTTCCCTATCCCTGTGTGCATTCAAACAGGCACGGACAAATCCCATCCCTGTTCAAGACATACGGGGACAGAGTTTGTCCGGGCAACCCCGTCCGGAAGGCATTGCAAAACTTCAAATGTTAATTTCATGCATATAAGGCAATGCCCTATTGGCTAAATTTAATGCGATTGACCTGAGGTCACAGGAACTTCATCTTGATGGTCAATACCCTTACGGTTTTCACACTTCATCTGACTTTGTGCATTCTCAAACGACTTAATAAACACACACTTCTTCTCCATCATATGCCGTTCGGTTTCAACTATTAATTACAATAATCCAAGCCTGAATGGCTGTCATGTTTATCGATAATGAACAAAACCATAAACCAATAACCCCGAAGGGGTAATATTGTATTATGTATTGTATTGATAGTACATACTCATATATGTATAATTTATTAAAAATCGAATATTATAGAAAAATCAACATTACCACGGCCTGTCTCAGGAGAAATGCGTAACTCTACGTCTTTACCATCAAAAATATCATGTATAAAACAGAAATTTCCTCAATTACCAATATGTCTTTGGCAGAACTCGAGGCAGTATGCGCCTCAATCGGAGAGCCTGTTTACAGGGCCAAACAAATACTTTCCTGGATTTATAACAAAGGGGCAACCGATTTTAACCAGATGTCTAACCTGCCGAAAGACCTGAGAAGGAAGCTTGCAGAAAAGTGCCAGGTCTTCCAAACAACAGTCGATACCCTTACACAAACAAAAGATGGAACAGAGAAATTCTTAGTTCGTTTACCTGATGGGAATGAAATTGAGTGTGTCTTATTACGGGAAGGCAAAAGAATCACCGTATGCGTTTCAACTCAGGTAGGTTGTGCGATGGCCTGCCGGTTTTGCGCTAGCGGCATGCCCGGTTTGGAAAGAAACCTTAACGCCGGTGAAATTGTTGAACAAGCCCTTCATGTTAAAAATCATCTTCCGCCTGACGAACGCCTTACCAATATTGTCTTTATGGGTATAGGCGAACCCCTTGCAAATTATGATAATGTTATCAAGGCCATCAGGATCATAAATGCCAAATGGGGGTTAGGAATTGGGGCACGGCGCATCACTATCTCAACCGTTGGAAATATTCGTGGTATACACCGATTGGCTCAAGAGGAACTCCAGATAAATCTGGCAATATCCCTTCACGCGCCAGATGATGTTACCCGGTCTAAAATAATTCCATCGAACAAAAAAACTGGTATTAAAAATATTATAGCTGCAACTCAGGAATATTTTCAAAGTACCGGAAGAGATATCAGTTTTGAATATATCTTAATTGATGGCATGAATGCATCCAGACAAGATGCTGAATCACTGGCCCGTTTACTCAAGGGTATCCAATGCAACATCAATCTTCTTCCCTTAAATCCCATCGAAGAATTCAACTTCAAGCCTCCATCACGAGAAGCAATTGAAACGTTTTGTAAGATATTGAAAAAACACGGCCTTATTGTCACTTTACGAAGGAAAAAGGGTGATCATATCAATGCCGCATGTGGTCAACTCCGCCTACAAAGTATAAATTTTTATGGAAAAGATTAGAAGTTTTTTGTTAAATAGATTCTGCCATTTTCTGCTATTTTACAAATATAAATTAAGCCTTCGGTAACCTTTATCTTTTATCAAAACGTAGGGCAGGGCTTTAGCCTTGCTTCCCCGCCTGAATTGTATATGAGGATAGCAAACCTAAAAAGGCTGTCCGAGAATGCTTTCACACGACAAATTCTATACTATATGCTGACAAAATATTAGCATGATAACAATATTTAGTCTGGCATTTGTGGGTCGATTGAATTCTCGGACAGCCTGTAAAGGTTTGCCCTACGGAATTGAAATTCCTATACATCAAATTAAGCTACCATAAGTAGCAACTTCTTTGCTTATTCCCAAATTCTTCCCCATGCCCTCATGAACATAGGGAAGAATTTGGGAACAAGCAGTTACAAATTGAAATTCCTGAATATTAATTAAGTTCCTCGTTTTGCCCGAATAGCATTTTGGTGTTACCATACATTTTGAAGACAAAACAGCCGAAGAATCTCAAACACTGAGGTTCCGGACATGGACTTAATGCCTATCTCTGTAAATCATACTAAATCCTAGTTAGATCCGTTATTTTTATTAATAAGGAGAATTCCTATCGCAAGTCGTATAAAAATTGCGCTCATAGATGCATTACAGGAAACGGTTACTAAGGTCATTCAACAGACTGATTCGCTGCACACTTGTAAATATGCCGATATTAGAATTGGTATTAATGAGATGAAACATGCAAGCGCTGAGGACGGCAAGGCTAAAGGGGCGGGAGAAGATGTCTCCATCTCTTTTGGAATCAGGGCGCTAGCTGGTGAAATGACTGCATGGGGATATTACGGCCAGGAACTGGGAGAGGCTGAATCTAACCCGAAAAGTATTCATAAAAGACTCACGTTAGGAATGCATACGGCATATGCACGGGCTATTACCAATGCAAAGAAAAAGGCAGAGTTTCAATCTCTTGCCCCCTCATTAAGGGAAGTAAATCTCGCTAAAATTGACATCTGCAATGATACCATTCATGCTACCTTCGATGAGGACCCCAGAAATGTACTCTTGAAAGATATCGTTACTCTGTGCACAACAACATCTCAAGATATGCGCAGTATTAGCAAAGATGTGCGCTATACGTATGCCTATGTGCAAACAGGTATAAACAGGGAGCTCTTTTGTAGCACTGAAGGCGCCTGTATTGACCAATCATATGCGCTTACGCAGGGAGTGGTCTCTGTAGTAGCACAAAAGGTTGGCGGTATTCCGGAAATCTGTTATGATTATGTAGGAGACCTTCGCGGATGGGAAGTTCTCAAAAATAAAAATGTTTATCAGCAATCATTTGATGAATTTGCGTTATTGCGGACACGTGAGACCCTGGAGCTTATCGATGCAGAATTTTTATCCGCTACAGACGAACCGGTTATCGTGGTGACAAATCCACATTTTAATGCGCTCCTCGTCCATGAGATTGTAGGGCATCCAACCGAAGCTGACAGGGCGCTGAAATTAGAAACGGCATACGCAGGACGGTCATGGCTATTCCGGGATTTTGATGATAATGAATTGGGGAAACAGATTGCATCGCCACTCTTAACTGCATATTCTGACCCATCTATACATGGATATGGACATTATAAATACGATATGGAAGGAACACCCGGTAAACGGGTAAATCTCATTGAGAACGGGATATTCAAAGGGTTTATGAACGGACGTGAACAGGCTGCAATTCTTAACCAGCCTCCAAATGGCTCAATGAGAGCAACAGAATCGTATTACGTCCCTGTTGTACGAATGACCAATACCGTTTTTGCAAACGGAGATACCCCTCCCTCAGAGATAATTGCTGAAGTCAGGGATGGATATTATATCGTCAATCATCGGATTCCATCTATTAGCGAATCCCGGGAAAATTTCCGTATATCATCTCAGAGGGTATACAAAATAAAAAATGGACAGATTACAACCTTGTACCGGCAAGGTGGTATCACGGCAGATTCAAAAGACTTTTTAATGAATATCGATGCTGTTGGAAATGATTTTGAAGTCTTTCCCATCCCTCATTGTGGAAAGGGTCAGCCTATGCAAATAATGCGTGTTGGAAACGGCAGTCCAACATTGCGTTCCAAAGCAAGATTAACAGGACATCAGGAATTATGATAACAATAGAAGAACTGAGGACATGCATACGTAACGGGATGGATTTCGTAAAAAAACAAAAGGATGTTATTGATGCAGAGATATTCGCATCATGGAACGAACATATCACCGTACGATTAAACTATACATCTGATATCCCCTGCAATGGAGTTCATGAGCCAAAATCAACTCAAATGAATGGTATTAGCTTATGGGTTGTTTTTCGTGCAGGGAAGGGGATAAAGGTAGGATTTGGCAGTGTTTCCAACACGATAAGTCAAAAAGGCATTAGAGAAGCATTCCGAAAGGCAAGGAAAAATAGAATATATGACCCCGATTTCAAATCTCTTCCCATACCGGCAGGGAAACCAACCTTAGAAAACTATCACGACCCGGCAGCAATGGAGATGAGTGATGAAACAATTGTAGATTTAGGCTGGAAAGGACTAAAAGGGGCGCTTACAGAATTCAACAAAGGGCATTTTAATAAATCCATCATAGTCGGCGGCGATATCACCATCATAAAAGAGCGTGTAGCTATCGCAAATACACACGGTATTGATGACTTTGATGAGTCTACCATCCTTACGACAAACATTACCTCTATGATTGAGAAGGAAAGAGTCAAAGGCACAGGATGGACAACAAGCGCCCATATGCCCTCTTTTAACCCCGAAGAGGCAGGAAAAGAATCGGCTGAAAGCGCAATAAAGACTATTGGCGGAGAAAGGATATCATCAGGAACTTACAACGTTATTTTTGGAAGACAACCTTTGACAGATCTCTTTACAAACATTATAATTCCTGCTTTAAGTCTTTCAACAGTTAATGTATCGGATACACCTTTCCTCAAAAAATTAGGACAAAGGGTTACATCAGACTTATTAAATGTCTATGATGATGGTACGATAAAGGGCGCTGCCGGTAGTAAAAGAATCTCGTGTGAAGGAATTCCTACGGGAAGAACCAATCTTATTTATAACGGATTTTTGGTAGGTTTTCTTGCAAATAATTATCTCTCTCAAAAGCTGGGAAATGTCTTTACTTCATTTATACCGAGGAATGGATTCCGGTATTATAAAGGCGGGAGAAGTCATGCGATACAACCGAGGATATGTCCAACTAATATTGTTATAGAAGGTAAGGATGAAATAGACAGGCAATCTCTCTTCTCAAAAATACATAATGGTGTTTATATCGGTAGAATTTGGTATACTTATCCTATTAATGGTCTTGCCGCAGGAGACTTTACGAGTACAATCATTGCGGATTCCTACCTGGTAGAGAAAGGGAAAATTGTTAAACCTTTACAACCTAACACGGTAAGGATCAATAGTAATATAAAAGATATACTCAATAATATCATTGCTCTATCAAAAGATAAAAAACAAACGATTGTCTGGGGAGGAGAGGAAATTGTACTGGCGCCAGAAATGGCTGTTCAAGGTGTTAAACTGGATAATATCTCAGGTTTTACCCCTTAAGAAGTTTTATTGAATTTTAAAAATATATAGATAACAATCAGATCGAGAAGGGAGGTATGGAAGACGTAAGCAGTTTTTTCATTTACGATAATTCTTTACTACTTATTTTAAAAAGGAGGTAGTCATGCGTGCTAAAGTAGATCCGGATATCTGTACAGGTTGTGAACTTTGTACACAAACATGTCCTGAAGTTTTTTATATGAATGGTGATATAGCTGAAACGAAAGACACTGACGTACCGTCAGATATTCAAGATTCCTGTAGACAAGCAGCGGAAGAGTGTCCGGTAGAGGCAATTATCATCAGCGATTAGCTGTTTGGCAACAATCAAAAAGACCTTAAATATCTCATCGGATAATTAAGGTCTTTTTTTTATACAACTAGACATCAAGGAGCGGCCTTCTCCCAATCCTTCTTCTTCTTTTCAAGATCGCGCGTCCACCCTTAGTTCGCATCCGCTTCCTGAAACCACACATCCTTTTATGTTTTATAGAACTCTTCCTGATATTAACCTTCATAGTTGTTTATCTCCTTAAAATTTATTACATACTCCTGCAATACAATGAATACTAAAGTTTATGGGCATCTTTATGACTTACAATCTTCAGCCAAAAAGAAAAAAACAGCGTTTTTACGATAGCACATTTATCACTGTTCTGTCAAGATATTTTAAAGAACAATTGAATTATGAATCTATAACATATATCTTAAATTTAGAGTTCTAAAAGTGTTAAAATCGTATTGACATTATTCTTTTGAATTGATAATATGTCCAAAATTAATCATAACTATCATTCCTAGAGATTAGTTAAGACTATAAGGAAAGTTTTTTCTAATTTTCTGTTATTATCGAAGGAGGTGATGTTAAGCTTTCTCACGGATCCATCCACGTGGATTCTTCCAGGAATTGTCACTTACTCATCTATTGTTATAAAAGGAGAAATTGTAATGCAAACGACGACAAAAAGGGACCTATGTGAAAAGATTGCCAGAAGGACAAATAACACACATATGATTGTGAAAAAGACAATACAAATGTTTTTGGATGAGATTATAAGTGAACTTGCACAAGGCAATCGTATTGAACTGCGTGATTTTGGTGTTTTCGAGATACGTCAGCGCGCCGCAAGAAAAGCCAGAAATCCGAGAACCGGGGAAGTAGCATTCGTGCCTTCTAAAAATGTCGTGGTATTCAAAGTTGGTAAACTAATGAGGGAAAAGGTTGGAAATGCAACAAAAACCCCAACACAACCCTCTCAGGGAACTTAATTTTTTGTTACGAATATGTTTAGCCAGGAACAAATCGTTGAAAAAGGCATCATAAAATATATACATGGAAATCGAGCAACGGTAGAAATAATAAAGCCCGATTCAAATAAGTGCAAAAGTTGCGGTGTTTGTATGGGTATAGAGAATACAGGAAACCTTTTAGAAGTAGATACAATTCCTCAGGTAAGTGTAGGGCAGCAGGTAACCCTGCAGATAACCGGATATTCTCCATACAAAAGCATACTATTACTTTTTATTCTACCTATCGTTAGCTTGCTCATGGGCAGTTTCGCAGGTCAGAAAATTGATTTTATTTATCCAAATTCACAGGATATGAGAATGATAGGTTGTGGATTTATTTTTTTTCTCCTCTATATTGTATCTCTGGGTATCTACGATAAAAAGCTCCGGGTTAAAAAATATGCGTACCGAAAAATCATATCAATAGATACTATACATAATTCAACCTAACATGATCAGCTCTCTATCAATCATTCCTTTATTTTTTATCCCATCGCAGGATTGGTTCACGTGCAGCCTTAACCTCATCAGGACGGCTTATGGGTGTGGTTTTCGGTGAATTATGCACTACATCGGATTGTTGTTCGATATCTGAGGCTATCTGAATCATAGCAGCAGCAAAAGCATCTAATGTCTCACGTGATTCCGTTTCTGCAGGTTCTATCATAATAGCCTCTTCCACAATTAATGGGAAGTAAATTGTAGGGGCATGGAAGCCGTAGTCAAGCAGCTTCTTGGCAATATCCAAAGCTGAAATGCCCTTCTTCTTTTGCCTTGTGGCAGAGATAACAAATTCATGCATACACGTTTTACCGTAAGGAATATCATACTGTTTTTCAAGCTTGTACCGTAAATAATTAGCATTTAAAACAGCGTATTTACCAACCTTACAAACACCCTCTTTTCCTAACGATAACAAATAGGTATATGCCCTGACCATCATACCAATATGGCCATAAAATGCTCTAATCTTTCCTATTGAATCAGGATAGTCATAATGTAAAATATATTTTTTCTGCACATCATTCCCGATGCTTTTTGTAATTAACTTATCCACTGCTTTAATCCCTGGAACAGGTAAAAAAGAAGCTAATTCATCAGTAACACCAATAGGACCAGCGCCAGGCCCTCCTCCGCCGTGTGGTGTAGAAAAGGTCTTGTGAAGGTTCAGGTGTAAGATGTCTACCCCCATATCTCCTGGCCTGGCAATGCCCAGCAGTGCATTCATATTTGCCCCATCGCAATAAACAAGCCCCCCCATATTATGGGCAATTTTACAGATTTCCAAAATATCTTTCTCAAATAAACCCAGGGTGTTAGGGTTGGTAATCATAATTGCCGCTGTATCCTGGGTAAAGATTTCTTTTAATTTTTTTATATCGACAAGGCCATTTGCATGGGACCGGATTGATTCTGTTTCGTACCCACAAAGAGCAGCAGATGCAGGGTTTGTGCCATGCGCTGAATCAGGAATGATAATCTTGCGCCTTTTCTCACCCTTTTTTTCCAGATAGGCGCGAATGATCAACATGCCGGTTAGCTCGCCGTGAGCCCCGGCTGCCGGTTGCAATGTGAAGGCCGACATCCCGGAAATATCTTTGAGCATTTGCTCAAGGTCATATAATAGTTTTAAAATACCCTGACATTGCTCAACAGACTGATAGGGGTGCAGTTGTGTAAAACCATCCAACCGCGCTGCCTCTTCATTCGTCTTGGGATTGTATTTCATGGTGCAGGACCCCAACGGATAAAAATTAGTATCTACACAGTAGTTCATTTGTGAGAGTCTCGTAAAATGCCGCACAACATCAATCTCTGAGACCTCAGGCAGTTTTGTTTCTTTCTTCCTTAACATATCCCGGGCAAGAAGCTCTGTTATAGGTTTGACGGGAACATCACAAGCGGGAAAAACAAAACATCGTCTGCCAGGCGATGTTTTATCAAATATAAGAGGTTCAATTTGGTTCATTATTCCATTCCTTATATCTGAGACAATTCAAGAATCAGACGATCAATCGATTCTTTGGTTTTTGTCTCTGTCACACACAAAAGCATGCAATTATCCAGTTCAGGATAAAATCCGGAAAGTTCTAATCCGCCAATAATTCCCTTTTTTAACAGGTATTCATTCATTTTGTTTACCGGGATATTGCCCTGAGCTTTTAAGACGAACTCATGGAAAAAGGGGGTTTTGAATACGGGTTTTACCGTATTCAGGGCACAGAGCCTTTCATAGGCATAATGACTTTTTTGTATATTAAGATTTGCCAGCTCTGCCATGCCCGTTTTCCCTAATGCACATACATAAATACATGCCCTGAGTGCCAGTAATCCCTGGTTGGTACAAATGTTGGAAGTAGCCTTCTGACGACGGATATGCTGCTCCCTTGCCTGCAGGGTGAGGACAAAACATCTTCTCCCTTCACTATCTACCGTCTCCCCTACAATCCGGCCAGGCATCCGGCGCAAAAATTCTTTTTTTACCGTAAAGAAACCCAAATACGGCCCGCCGTAGTTTATATAATTTCCTAATACCTGGGCCTCTCCAACGGCAATATCAGCATCATATTCTCCGGGAGATTTCAACACTCCAAGTGAAATAGGATTTACACATGCAATAAACAAGGCGCCCTGCTTATGAGCAATAGTTGAGATGGTCTCCATATCTTCAATACAACCAAAAAAGTTTGGACTTTGAATAAGCACGGCAGATGTTTTATCATCTGCCATCTTTTTCAATTGATCTGTATCGGTTATCCCTTCCGGCGTATCTATTTCAATAATTTCCGTATGCAATCCCTTGAGATATGTTTTAAGTACCTGCCGGTATTCCGGATGAATCGCCCGGGAACAAATAATCTTGTTCTTCTCATGTAAGCGCAAAGATAATAGCGCCGCCTCAGCCAGGGCCGTAGAGCCATCGTACAGAGAGGCATTCGACACATCCATACCTGTTAGTTCGCACATCACCGTTTGGAATTCATAAATGACCTGAAGTGTGCCCTGGCTTACTTCAGGCTGATAAGGGGTATAACAGGTATAAAATTCACTCCTCGATGCCAAATGGTCCACGATGGATGGAATATAATGTTCGTAAGCGCCAGCGCCTAAAAAAGAAATGTATGCATCGGTACTGATATTTCCTCCACTTAAATCCCGTAATACCCTTAATACTTCTGGTTCTGAAAGACCCTGATGAAGTGATAAGGAAAAATTCCGTAGGGGAGCAGGAATATCTTTAAGGAGCGATTCAAAGGAAGGTACCTTCATCTCTCCAAGCATCATTTCCCCGTCATGTTCAGTGTTTGGAATGTAATCCATTGCATCTCCGGTTCAATGTAAAATTTTTAAAACAATAACAATTACTCTGCATCGCCCAGGATAATATACACCCTACGGCAGCATACAATCAGATTATTTATCGGAGGTGTACAGGCTCTCTGTGTGATAATACTCTTGGATAGGTTTTACGTCAAGAATTCCGCTTTTCAGCGCCTCAATAGCCTTTGTAGCAGCAATAGCGCCAGCAACGGTTGTAAAATAAGGGATACGATGAATAAGAGCTGTTCGCCGTATAGAATAAGAGGCTTCCTGGGCAGCTTTACCTTCTATCGTATTAATGACAAGCTGGATTTCATTATTCTTGATATGATCAACAATGTTAGGTCTTCCTTCGATTACCTTCAAAGCACGGGTAACAGAAACATTATCCCCGGAAAGCACCATGGCAGTGCCTCGTGTAGCAACAATCTTAAATCCCATGTGTAAGAGTTTTTTTGCAATGGGTACCATGGACTTTTTATCCCGGTCCCTCACGCTCATAAATACCGTCCCGGTTAATGGGAGACTACAATCAGCGGCCATTTGTGATTTTGCATAGGCGCGGCCAAAATCCATGTCTAGTCCCATGACTTCACCGGTAGATTTCATCTCGGGTCCCAGTATCGTATCAACACCTTTAAATTTCAAAAAAGGAAATACTGCTTCTTTTACTGCAACATGCTTCAACTTCATATTCATGGAGATGCTTAATTCGCTGAGTCTCTTTCCAGCGATCACCTTAGCCGCAATCTTGGCCATCGGAATACCTATCGCCTTGCTGACAAAAGGCACGGTTCTTGACGCACGGGGATTAACCTCCAGCACATAGACCATCTTATTTTTAATTGCATATTGTATGTTAATAAGTCCTATGACATTCAATGCCAGCGCAATAACCTGCGTTTGTTTTTTTAACTCATGAATAATATCTTTTTCGATAGAATATGGGGGCAGGGAGCAGGCGCTGTCTCCGGAGTGGATACCAGCCTCCTCAATATGTTCCATAATGCCACCGATAAATACCTCTTTACCATCACAAATTGCATCTACATCAATTTCTATGGCATCTTCTAAAAATTGATCTATCAAAACAGGATGTTCAGGCGAAACCTGCACAGCATGAGTAACATAATTCTCCAGACCCATTTCATCATAAACAACCCGCATGGCCCTTCCTCCCAGAACATAAGAGGGGCGAAGCATTACGGGATAACCTATTTTACTGGCAATAACTTTCGCTTCCGCATCAGAACGGGCACAACCATTATTCGGTTGCCTTAATTTTAGTTGATTCATTAAGGCTGCAAATCGTTCTCGGTCCTCGGCAATATCAATACTATCAGGAGAAGTTCCTAATATTTTTACTCCCTCTTTTTCTAAGGGCACTGCCAATTTTAGCGGAGTTTGTCCTCCAAATTGAACAATAATACCCTCTGGTTTCTCTTTATCAACAATCTCAAGAACGTCTTCCAGGGTAAGGGGTTCAAAATAAAGACGGTCTGAAGTATCATAGTCTGTGCTCACTGTTTCCGGATTACAGTTAATCATAATGGTCTCATAACCCAATTCTCTCAATGCGGAAACTCCATGAACACAACAATAATCAAATTCAATTCCCTGTCCAATCCGGTTAGGTCCACTCCCTAAGATAATAATCTTTTTTTCCCGTGTTGGCTCAGCCTCACAAGAGGTCTCATAGGTAGAATACAAGTAGGGTGTAAATGCTTTAAATTCTGCAGCGCAAGTATCTACATGCTTAAATACCGGTCTAATGGCTTCTTTTTGCCGGTACTGCCGTATAGTTTTTTCATCAACATTGCATAAATAAGCCAGATATTTATCTGAATATCCACATTGCTTTGCCTCAATGAGCATCTCTTTTTCTATGTTAAATCCATTATCACCCTGATAAAGAGAGGCCTGTGAGAGGTTATCCCTGTGCTTTGGCCATTTCTGTTTTATCTCAACTTCCAGATCTAGTACTTGTTTAATATTATAGAGGAACCAACGATCAATATGTGTCCATGTAAATATCTCGTCCAGATTAACACCAAGCCGTATTGCATCAGCAATATACCACAGCCTATCAGGATTTGGGACCATCAATTTTCCTCTCAAAAACTCTAACCGCTGTTTTGTAGACCATTTGTCGCTTCCCAAAGGCCATAAAGTCTCAAATCCATACCGTCCGATTTCTAACGAGCGAATGGCTTTCCCTATAGCTTCCTTAAAAGTCCTTCCGATAGCCATAACTTCTCCTACAGATTTCATATGAATGGTAAGCGTAGGATCAGTATCCGGAAACTTCTCAAAATTAAATCGTGGTACTTTTACGACACAGTAGTCAATAGTTGGTTCAAAGCATGCAGGTGTATAACGAGTAATATCGTTAGGAATTTCATCAAGGGTGTACCCCACAGCAAGTTTCGCTGCAATTTTAGCAATCGGAAACCCGGTTGCCTTCGATGCCAGGGCAGAACTTCGCGAGACCCTTGGATTCATCTCAATTGCCAATACTTCTCCATCTTCCGGATTAACGGCAAACTGAATATTGGACCCCCCGGTTTCTACCCCAATCTCCCGGATAATCTTAATTGCCGCATTACGCATAAACTGATATTCAACATCGGTAAGCGTTTGGGCAGGAGCCACCGTAATGCTATCACCGGTATGCACACCCATTGGATCAAAATTCTCAATAGAGCATACGATTACAACATTGTCTTTTAAATCGCGCATCACCTCAAGCTCATATTCCTTCCATCCAAGAACTGAGCGCTCTATCAGTACTTCATGCACCGGACTTGCATCTAAAGCTATCTTAATATATTCTTTATATTCTTCGATATTATAAGCAGCATTTCCACCAGAACCTCCCAGGGTGAATGAAGGCCGGATAATAGCGGGAAAACCGATCTTATCAATAATCTCCATTGCCTCATCGTACGAATGAGCATAACCACTTTCAGGCACTGAAATACCAATCCGTTTCATCGCTAATTTAAACAGTAGCCGGTCTTCAGCCTTTTTAATGGCTTCCAGTTTAGCGCCTATCAGTTCTACGCCATACTCATCCAATACCCCTTTTTCTGCAAGCTGAACGGCCGTATTCAGACCGGTTTGACCACCGAGTGTTGGAAGTAATGCCTGAGGACGTTCCTTTGCAATAATCTTTGCTACTATTTCATGGGTAATTGGCTCAATGTAAGTCTTATCGGCAATCTCAGGATCTGTCATAATGGTGGCGGGATTACTGTTTACAAGAACAACGTTGTATCCCTCTTCTCTGAGCGCTTTGCAGGCCTGAGTACCCGAATAATCAAACTCGCAGGCTTGACCAATAACAATCGGGCCAGAGCCAATGATAAGGATTTTCTCTATGTCTGTTCTCTTAGGCATATATTTTTAAAAGGCCAAAATGATGTCGTTTTTTTACTACATGGGTTTAGGGGTTTCAGGAGACCTTGTATTGAATTCTCACCTATACGATGAGGTTCTTGATACTATCTTTCATGTTTCATCATCTCAATAAATTGTTCAAATAAATAGGTTGCATCGTGTGGACCTGGCGACGCCTCCGGATGATATTGCACGGAAAAGGCAGGTATAGAATGACATCTTAACCCCTCCACCGATTTATCATTAAGATTCAGATGGGTAATCTCTACATCACCGTAAGGGCTTTTTTGTCTGGTGCCTTGAGACGGACTTGTTACAGCAAAGTTGTGATTTTGCGCGGTAATCTCAACCTTTTTGGTTGCCAGGTCTATTACCGGTTGGTTCCCGCCATGATGTCCAAACTTAAGTTTATACGTCTTTAGTCCTAAGGTAAGCGCAAGAAGTTGATGCCCAAGACAAATCCCAAATACTGGTTTCTTACCCAGCAAACCCTTAATATTTTCAATCATATAAGGAACGGCTTCCGGATCACCAGGGCCATTGGAAAGTACAACTCCATCAGGATTCATATCAAAAACAGTTTGAACTGGTGTGTGAGCAGGAACTACAAGAACCGAACAACCGGCATCCCTTAGTTTTCTTAAGATATTATATTTTACACCACAGTCATAAACGACAACCTTATATCTTTTAGACTCTTTCAAGTCCTTATCAACATCCTGCCACTCATATACGTCACTACATGTCACTGTTTTTACAAGATCCGATCCGGCTAATCCGGGTGATGCCTGTATCTTTTGTATAAGACTTGCAATATCAAAATCGGTGGTAGAAATAATACCTTGCTGTACACCACAATCACGTATATGTGTTGTTAATCTCCTGGTATCTATTCCCTGGATACCTATAACTCCATTTTTCTTAAGAAAATCATCTAAACTAATCTGTGAACGCCAATTACTCGGAAAAGGACTGCACTCCTTGGTAATAAAACCCTCCAGGAATAGTTTTCTCGACTCGTAATCTTTTTGATTGATTCCATAATTACCAATCAAAGGATAGGTCATAACAACCATCTGTCCTTTATAGGAAGGATCGGTAAGAATCTCCTGATAGCCCATCGTACTTGTATTAAAAACAACCTCACCTATGGCCTCGCCAGAGGCGCCAAGAGAGAAACCTTTAAAAACTATCCCATCTGCCAGGACAAGTATTGCCTTTTTTTTATCCATACTATTTCTATATTATTCTATACAATACAATAAAAGCCTTTCGACCCCTAAAGTTCATACCAATTGCTCACTGGACGCTAAATCGTACTAATAAAACAAGATGATGTCAAGCCAAAGTTTTTTGCTTGACTAACATGACGCCTTTGCTATATTAAACCGTATTATCACAGCAATTAATTATGCTGCGAGGTTTTAACCTGTCCAAATAATAGTCTGTGTGGTTTTCACATAAGCAGGCTGACCATAAGGGTCGAATGCTACATTTGCTTCTTTCACTGCGCCCCTTTAGAGAATGCAAGAGAGAATAATGCTCTCATTTTCCTTAAGATCTTCAAGGTATGCCAATTTACCATGTTTATAAGTTACCGTTTATGTAAATTTTACTTGATAAAACTATGTCTTATGTAAATTTTAAGACTTCCGGGAGATCTCTCATCGCGATACATTATTTAATAGCAGCACCCCCTACGAGCAGTATGAGTTTTATCAATTCACACCGAAAAGGTAAACAATATGCCTTTAGCACATCATTATCAGCTTACAGGGCTAACAAAGGAGAATCTTACCCTCTATTCAAAATGAAATTGAGCTTGTGTCATAACTCCTATGGAAAACAGCGCAAATTCTTTAATTGAGGTTTCTCCATGTTAACCCTCTCTAACAAAATCAGTCTTAGCAGAATATTTTTTATTCCCCCGCTTGTGTTTTGCATCACACAAGTACAGCATAATAGCCACTACCGATATGCCTGCCTCTTCATCATGCTTGTGATTGGGTTAAGCGATATGCTCGATGGCTATGTAGCACGGAAGAGAAATGAGATAACAAAACTGGGAGGATATCTTGATCCTGTTGCTGATAAACTTGTTCTGATGATCTCTTGCATCATACTCTCTTCTGATCGCATATGGCCGGAACCCAGATTTCCCAATTGGATTCCAACGGTTATTGTCTGTAGGGATCTTTTACTCATGCTTGGCACTATGGCGCTACTTCTTGTTACCGGGAGAATGAATTGCAAACCAACAATACTGGGTAAGGTATCGACATGCTTTCAAATTATTGCTATTATATCCGTACTTATCGGAAATCATGTTCCTCTCCCGGCTCTCATTACTATCTGGTGGACAACCGTAGTTTTCACCTTTATCTCCGGTCTTTTCTATATGTATAGAGGTGTAAAACAACTATAATTGACTATTTCATAGGAAAGAAAGTACAAGATATAGGTCGGGCTTTAGCCTTGCCAGGCAAACCTGCTCCGTAATTGAAATTCCTATACACTAAATGAAAAGACTTTACAATATCTATCTTTTTTACTATTATTTATAAATAAAATTTACATTACTTTCCTGAAGTATAAGAGGTATTTTAATGCGATTTAACACAATACAAGAAGCCGTAGAAGACCTTAAACAGGGTAAGATGGTTATCTTAATAGATGATGAAAATCGTGAGAATGAAGGGGACCTCATCATTGCTGCTGAAAAAATTACCCCTGAAGTCGTTAATTTCATGCTCATGCATGCACGTGGCATCGTTTGCATAGCAATTGATGCCGAACGGGCAGAAAAGCTTAATCTTTATCCCATGGTGAGTAACAATACATCAAACTTCCAAACACCTTTTACCGTCTCTGTCGATGCCAGAAAGAATATTACAACGGGTGTTTCTTCGAAAGACCGGGCTACAACAGTATTGACTATTCTTGATGATAAAACAACGCCAGAAGATCTTGTCAGACCTGGTCATATGTTTCCACTAAAAGCACAAAAGGGCGGGGTACTGGTAAGGACAGGACACACAGAAGGTGCAGTCGACCTAACCCGCATTGCAGGGCTTAAACAAGCTGCGGTTATCTGTGAGATTATGACAGAAGATGGGAATATGGCTAAACTTCCGGAACTAAGAAAATTCGCTGAAAAATACCATCTGAAAATCTGTACCATCGCTGATATTATTAAATACCGCCATGAACAGGAGCGATTAATCGAAAAGCGTGTTACCGTAAAGTTACCTACTATCTATGGAAATTTTACTCTCCACCTTTACCGCTCATTTGTTGACGAATATCTCCATTTAGCCCTTTGCCTTGGTGTTGGCAATGAGAGTGGAACCAGCCCTTCTCCTTTGCATACGGAACCTGTACTGGTTAGAGTTCACGATGAATGTTTAACGGGAGATATCTTTGGCTCTCTGCGTTGTGACTGCGGGGAACAGCTTCACAATACCTTGAGAATGATACAAGAAAATGGAAAAGGGGTATTGCTCTACATGCGACAGGAGGGCCGTGGAATCGGTCTGGAAAATAAATTGCATTCTTATTTATTACAAGAGAATGGCTTAGATACCGTTGAGGCAAATGAAAAACTAGGATTTCCCGCTGACAAGAGAGATTATGGTATTGGTGCGCAAATCTTAAGAGACCTGGGCATAACGAAGATGAAATTGCTTACCAACAATCCAAAAAAATTTGCAGCGCTTGCCGGATACGGACTGGAAATCGTAGAAAGAATATCTATCGCTACAGAGCCAAAAGAGGAAAATAAGCATTACCTCCGGACAAAAAAAGAAAAACTGGGGCATATGATAGAAATTGTATAATCAGCCATTTTCGTGAGGTATTTTACACCCTGGTGAACGTGCTCCCCTCATTCCACACATAAGTAGGATATCCTTATCCTTCTAAATTCTTGTCCTTATACAAAAATTTATCCTGGTATCGTTATTCCTTTTTTCTTCGTTACTTCGGCAGCTTCCTCATAACCTGCATCTGCATACCTTGCAATCCCCATCCCAAAGTCTGCTGCTAAAACCTTTTCAAGTCTCTCATCCCTCTCTTTTGTACCATCAGCTACAATAGCCATACCGGCATGGAGTGAGTTGCCAATTCCTACATTGCCCCCGTGATGAAAACTTACCCAACTAGCGCCATTCGAAGAGTTGAGAGAAAAGTTTATGAGCGGCCAATCAGCAATAGCATCGCTGCCATCTTTCATATTCTCAGTTTCCTGGTATGGGGATGCTCCGGATCCGCAATCGAAGCAATCTCTGCTCATAACAACAGGAGCTTTGAGAATACCCTTTCTCACCATATCATTAATTATCAAACCTAGCCTGATACGCTCACGGTATCCTAACCAGCAGACCCTGCCTGGAAGCCCTAGCTGGGGGGCTTTCTCTCTGGCTAGCGTTATCCATTTCACCAGCGATGTATCTTCAGAAAAATTTTTGATAACTGCTTCATCGATCTTTTCAATATCCGCTATGTCACCTGACAATGCTACCCACTGCAATGTTCCTTTCCCCTGGCAGAATAGAGGACGTATAAACGCAGATATAAAACCGGGATACCAATACCTTCCTTCAGAATCTCTCATTGATACACCAGCCATCTCCGCCTGAGACCTCAGATTATTCCCATAATCAAAACATACAGCTCCGTTTCTCTGCATCGTGAGAATTGCTTTTGCATGATCGATAATGGCATCTAATACCTTTTCCCTATAAACTCGTTTATTTTTTTCTCTTAGCTTATCGAGTTCCTTTCTATCGCCGATTGGCAAATAAGACATCAAATCATGAGCGGGGGTTTGATCTGTAACAACATCAGGGATAATATTTCGATTGATCAGTTCAGGATAAATAACAGCCGCATTTCCAACCAGCCCTACTGATAAGGGATGTTGTTTGGATTTTGCATCTAAGATCCAACCAAGCGCTTCATCAAGATTATCCGTTATCTTATGGCAATACCCCTCCTTGATCTTTTTCTCTATACGTTCCCTTCGCATTTCTACGCAGAGGATCACACCTTCATTCATTGTTACGGCCAATGGTTGAGCTCCGCTCATACCTCCCATACCCGATGTAAGCACAAATTTACCTTTCAGGGTTTCTGCCTGAAAGATCTTCCTTGCAAGAGCCGCAAAGGTTTCGTATGTACCCTGCAAGCTCCCCTGTGTACCGGTGTAAATCCAACTTCCCGCCATCTGACTGTACATGGCAAGGCCCTGCTCATCACAGGTATCGAATACCTCCTGCTTAGCCCATGCAGGAGTCAAATTCGAATTTGCAATGATAATGCGTGGCGACCAATCATGAGTCTTTGCAATATATACCGGCCTGCCTGATTGAATACACAGCGTCTCATCTTTTTTCAATGTTTTCAAAATACTGATAATTCTTTGGTATTCCTTCCAGTTCCTTGCAGCGCGGCCGCTGCCCCCATAAACAATAAGCTCTTCTGGCTGGGTAGCCACATCAGGGTCGAGAGTATTCGTAAACATCCGCAAGGCTGCCTCACTATCCCAGTTCTCACAGGTAAGATTTGCACCTCTGGGTGCCTTAACAGGCATCTGCGGTCTACATTCATAAAACATTGGTCGCACCATAAAAGTCTATTCCTTTTCAATTATTCCCCAGGTAAAAATTTAGCCAATTCCTGCATCCACTTCCATGTTTCGTTCTTTACATCCTCAGCTTCAACACCGTCTTTAAATGAATCTTCGTTGTCTTCAATAAAGCAATAAACCTTCCCTAAAAATTCTTTCAGGTCTGACACCTGTTTTAAGATATCCATATATGGTTTCCCTCCATAAAAAGGCCCCTTGCAATCTGGTAAATAACAAACTCCGGAATTATAAGATACAGAAGCGTAATCCTGTTTTAAACTCTTCAGAAGAAAATGTTATTCCTTATGAGAAACGAACAAAGGGATAGTTTTGTTATAATCTGTTCTACCTTCTCTTGTGTATAATCAAAAAATTTCTCAATGAAATATACCATACATTCCTTATGCAATGCAAACAGTTCTTGATACACAGGTAATATAATCGCTTATATGCGCGGATTGTCAGGACTAAAACTAAACCCCCTGCCTTGCTCTATTTTTTCTCTTATTGGCATATCGTTTAAAAATGAGGGAATGTCATCCTTTTTCTTTTATTTTTTCAATCCTAAACATTTCCTCCCTTATTGTGCCATGTCTCACTTTTGCGATATCACGCCGTTGTGCCATGTCTCACTTTTCATCATTTTATTCTTGTAATCCAGTGGTTATATGCATGTATCAATACTCAATGTAAAATACAATAAAACAATTCTTTATAACATTTTCTTTACCTGTGTTTTTCTGATCCAAATGATCTTCTATGGCTCAATTTATGATAATTATAGTATGTACTGGCTTACAATCCACTATGATGTAAACAGTAAAAGAATAACTACGGAGCATTTTTCCTTAGGTTATCTATAGCTTTTCTGCCAAAATAATATTAAACTATTTTTATATTCCTTATAGGTATGGCATAAATTTTTCTGAATAGTCTTTTATACCTTAAAAATTCCTGCAACCAACTCATCAAACAGGGGAAGAGAAACATCATACTTATATAAGTATAAGCTCAAGAGATAATACTATGAATAATGAACTTACTTTAAAGATAACAGGTGAAGCAGGTCAGGGAATGCTAACGATAGGATCAGCATTATGTAAAATATTTGAGAATGCCGGGTTTTATCTTTTTGCTAATAATGATTATATGTCGAGAATACGCGGGGGTAACAACTTTCTTCAATTAAGAATTTCAGACAGACCATTATATACACTACGGCAGAACATTGATATCACCGTAGCATTAGATAGCAAGAGCGTTAGCATGCATAAAGAAGATGTATCTCGCGACGGTGTAATTATCTTAGATAAGAAAAGATTTCATATCTCTGAAGAAAACAGTATATTTCTCGACATACCGATGTATGACATGGCAAAAGAGATAGGAAATGAACTATTTGTTAATTCAATTGCTTGCGGGCTTTTGACAGAAATGACAGGAATAGAATTTCACTATATAGATAAAGTATTAAGGGCTGCATTTTCTGATAAAAAAGAGGATATAATAAACAAGAATATAGACGCTGCTCAGGCTGGATACGATTTTGCTAAAAATAATTTTAAACGAAATACCTTTAAAATAAAAAGAGGCAATGCCAAAGATACACTCTTAATGACTGCCAACGATGCAATAGTATTGGGCGCAATCTCTGCAGGATGTAAATTTTATTCTGCATACCCGATGACACCTTCCACAGGCATTATGGATCTTATGGCTCATTATGCAAAAAAATTTCACATGGTTGTTGAACAAGCAGAAGATGAGATTGCAGCTATAAACATGGCAATTGGCGCATCGTATGCGGGAGTTCGCTCCATGACGGGCACTTCTGGCGGAGGATTTTCACTCATGGTAGAAGGCTTAAGCCTTGCCGGTATGACCGAAACGCCCATTGTCATTTATGAAGGACAGAGGCCTGGCCCCGCTACTGGTTTTCCCACAAGGACAGAACAGGGAGACCTTGCATTCCTGCTTTCGGCAGGCCACGGTGAGTTTGCAAGGGTAATATTCTCGCCAGGCACGATAGAGGAGGCGTTTTATCTAACGATCAAGGCATTTAATATTGCAGAAAAATTCCAGATCCCGGTATTAATCATGTCAGATCAGCATCTGGCAGATTCTTACAGGAATATTGAGATGTTTGATTTGAGTAAAGTAAAAGTACAAAGGTATATCATATCAAAGGAAGATTCCAGAGGAATCAAGGATTATAAAAGATATCAATTTACGGAATCGGGCATATCTCCCCGGGCGATACCTTCATGGATAAACGATCCCATATATGCCGATAGTGATGAACACACTGAAGAGGGACACATAACCGAGGATGCCGGAATACGCACCATGATGGTTGAAAAAAGATTCTCCAGGAAAATGGCTGGTCTTTCAAAAGAGATAGAAAAGCCCAAAGCGTTCGATGTAAAAGGGGCCGATTGTATTTTGATTGGTTTCGGTTCTACGTATGGCGTATTAAAAGAAGCAAAGGAATCGATAACGAACAAAAAAATAGGTTTTATTCATCTGCCTCAGGTTTGGCCTTTTCCCGCAGCCGAGATGATTGAATTACTACAAGGAGCAAAAAAAATCATTGTTGTAGAAAATAATGCCGGAGCTCAACTTGCCCGGCTGTTAAAACAGGAAACAGGAATTAAAGCCGATAAATCTCTATTAAAATTTGATGGCAGGCCCTTTAATTTAGATTTTCTTATCCAGCATATCGAGCAGGAGAAATAATATGCCAGAGGCCAAAGATCTGAAGACAAACGATGAGATAGCATGGTGTCCGGGGTGTGGAAATTTCGGCATTTTAAATGCAATGAAAAAGACTATCGCCAGGCTTGATAGAAATCCGAAAGATATCGTGTTTGTCTCTGGAATAGGTCAGGCTGCAAAACTGCCTCACTATATCAAATGCAACTGTTTTAATGGTCTTCACGGCAGAGCGCTTCCTGTTGCAGCAGCGATAAAAATGGCAAATCATACCTTAACGGTATTGGTTAGCACAGGAGACGGAGACTGTTACGGAGAAGGCGGAAACCATTTTATCCACAACATAAGAAGGAATATTGATATTACGGTAGTTGTCCATAATAATCAGATATACGGCCTCACAAAAGGACAAGCTTCACCTACCACAGATCCGGGGTATGAGACAAAATTTCAGCCGGAAGGAGTAATTTTAGAGCCCCTGTATCCCTTAGAGATGGCAATTGCCATGGGAGCAGGATTTGTTGCAAGGGGATATGCCCTTGATTTAGAGCATCTTTCCTGGTTAATACTTGAAGGAATACATTATAAAGGCTTTGCCTTAATAGATGTATTGCAACCTTGTGTAACATTTAACAAAAAGAACACCTTTGACTGGTACTCGAAGAGGGTTTATAAGATCAATGATGATAGTTCGTATAATCCTCAGGATAAAATATCGGCATTCCGGAAGGCATCTGAGTGGGGGGATAGGATTCCCATTGGAATAGTTTATAAAACCGAAAAAGAAACCTATGAGGAAAGGAGTGGAATCAAGAAAAGACCTCCCCTCGTAGAAGAACAGATAGAAAATATTGATATAAGAGAAGCACTAAAAGAATTTATATAAATTAGGTTGGGTTTTAAAAGACAAAACCCAACGACTTTTTACCCACCCCCCCTCAATCCCCCTCCCAGGAGGGGAATTTTTGATTCCCCTCTTGAGAGGGGTTAGGGGGTGTGTTAATGGCATAATGATAAACTTTCAATTTCCTATACATTAAGTTAGGCCTTTCGGCGACTTTTTCCCCTCCCTTGACGGGAGGGGTTAGGGGAGGGTGGTTGTCCTTTTCCTTCACCCCCACCTAACCTCCCCCATCAAGGGGGAGGAACTCTTTGTTTGAATTTCCTAAGCATTAAAATA
>JAANMY010001453.1_pt1 | contig 26762 bp, 25 predicted proteins | sample 7279691 | NCBI WGS metagenome assembly JAANMY01 (sample SAMN14094543, study PRJNA606508) | bioreactor metagenome | isolation source: A lab-scale SPAN reactor treating ammonium-rich wastewater day 388 | place: Ireland: Galway | collected 2018-02-07
GATGGGCACGACTGCTCACTTTCGTTTCGTAAACGATAAACATTCTTGACAATCATAACCGCCCGGTCACTCGGAGACAACCGCTTGTAGCGGAAAGTTGATGCGCACGACGGCAGGCGGGTTGCCCGGACCCTCCGTAGGATCAGGACAACCCGGCCGGCACGTCGTCCGCGTTCAGGCGGGCCTGGTGGCGGTCGTCGATCAGTTCGTCGAGTTCCTCGTTACGCGTCGTCGCCTGGGCGAGTTCCTTGGCCCGCTGCACGGCCCGTTCGCTGAGGCCGCCCGCCTCGCGGGTCTGCAGCTTCCAGAGGATCTTGCGGATCAGGTGCGTCCGGTGTCGGGAGTGTGTCAGTTCGCCGAACAGTTCGGCGAAGCGGTTGGCGAGTTGGCCCGCGGTCATGCGTTCGAGCGCGGCCTGCTCTTTGTCGAGGTCGAGTGGCATAAAGACCTCGTCGGTTGGAGTGCGTTAAAACCCATAACGCCGAGACCCAGTGAGCCTCGGGTCCGCACCCGACTCAAGACCTTCTTCCGGGGTTTTGAGAACTTCTTGGTCCGAGTCGGTCGGAACGCGCCAGGCCGCCTGCTTGAGGCGCAGTATGCCCCGCGCGAGGATGGCGGCGACTTGGGCCATGCACTGCTGGGGAGTCAATTCGGAATCGTCGTGGGACATGTCGTCAGGCTCCATGAAGGGTGACCTGACGGTTATGTATGCCGTCCGATTTTAAGTTGTCCGCGAAGGGTGTGACCGACTAAATCAAACTCAAGAGACAGCGGAGAACGGCGGGATTTCAGGCGGTTTTTCGCCGGTCGGACAGGCCGGGTTATGGACGTGTTTCCGCCGGCCATAACCCGCCGCACTCTCGGCAGCAGAAGCTAGGTGAACAACCGTGCTATAAATCGGCCGATTTGAGAAGTAACCCGAGACGACGAATCGAACGGCGGCGGTCGCCCTGTAGTGACTCTCACAAACTGCCGGGATGAGCCGGATGTTCAACGTTCTTCTTGCGGCTGACGACCAGCTTGACCGTCCGCTCGGCGGACTCGATCGCTACGAGGGCTCGCCCATCGAGGCGATTCGCGGGGCCGCCCGAAGAGTGTTCTCGAATCGGGTGCAACTGGCGATTACGGAGCGCATCGATTTGGTCCTGCAGTCCGGCGACATTTAAGATGGCGACTGGCCCGACTACAATACAGGACTGTCCTTCGTGAGGGAACTCCGCCGACTGGGCGAGGCAAACATCCAGGTCGTTCTGATCCGCGGCAACCACGACGCCGAAAGCCGAATCACCGCGCGGCTGCCGCTGCCGGCGGGATCACGGATCGTTGAACGTGAACGCTACTACAGGTCCGCCAAGCCAGAGGTTCGCAAGAGGTGCCCTTCCGAAGAAGCCATGCTGCTGGCCATCGAGAGTAGGCATGACGGGCCGTGGGATGACATGAAGCAAATGAAGGAGTAGGCCGTGGCGTTCAGCGAAACCCTCGCCAGCCGCATTCGAGATGCTCTGGCCCGTAAAAGGAACATTGAAGAAAAGAAAATGTTCGGCGGCGTTGGCTTCCTCCTCAACGGCAATATGCTCGTTGGTGTGTGGAAGAGTTCGCTTATCGTTCGACTTGGCCCGGACAACTACGATGATGCCCTGTTGGAGCCGCACGTTCGAGAATTCGATATTACCGGCAAGCCGATGAAGGGCTGGGTCATGGTCGAGCCAGATGGCGTCGAAGACGACGACCCGTTGAAGGAATGGATCGAGCGGGCGGTGAAGTTCGTCAAGACGTTGCCGAAGCAGTGAGCGATGAACCCCGATGAGTACCTCATGCTTCTGTTGTCGCTGGCTTTTGCCATGATATCTTTGCTCGCCCACGGTTGGACGGTGAACGGCATTGGCCCGGCACTGCTCTCCACGGCGGGCGGTTTCTGGCAACTGTGGATGCAGTGGCTCCGGCATCGAAGCTATCTGCGTCACAAGGACTCTGATTTCATCCCCGGCACGCAGCATCTGGCGATCTCCGGCTGGCTCGGGTGGTCGCTGGCCACGTTTACTGCGGTGATCTGGGGAATGCTTACCCTGAAAGACCTACGACCATGACCACCTACACCCACATCCTCGATCTAGCCAACGAAGCCGAGCCGCCTGCGGACGGCATCTTGAGCCGTACGATCTTTCAAGATGACAAGATCAAGGCGGTCGTTTTCGGCTTCGGCCAGGGCCAGGAGCTTTCGGAACACACGGCGGCGAAACCGGCGATGCTCTTTTTCGTGAAGGGCGAGGCCAGTGTCGGCTTGGGCGATGACGTTCAAGATGCTCAAGCGGGTACGTGGGTCCACATGCCCGCCCATCTCAAGCACTCGATCAAGGCGAAGACGCCGGTGGTGATGCTGCTGGTGCTGTTGAAGGGATGATCGCATCATGGCGAAGGCGTAGACGCCCACCGCTCGGTCAAGCTGCTCTCCTCCAGCCACAGCACGCGGGCCGGCCAGGCCGGGGACGCGTTCGAGGTCGCCGGGCCGGGTCGGGTGGGTGACGCGGCCCAGCGCGTCGAGCCGCGCCCGCCAGCGGTCGTCGAAGCCCCAGGTAGGGATCAGGTGAACGTCGAGCCGGCCCGCCGCCAGAGCTTGACGGTGTGCCAAGCCTCAGTATTGGCCCCGCCCATTTCGCCGGGGTAGCCGGCCTGGGAGTCGCGCATGGAACCTCTGGTCAGAAAAAGATGATCAAGCTGCTCTTGGTAAGCGGCGGCGAACAAAAATGTCGCGCGACGAGTTGACAAAACCAAGGAGCTTGTTAATTTAACTATATGGTTAAACGCGATGCGAATCTCGACGCGATCTTTACAGCCTTGGCTCACCCGGCTCGGCGCACGATCCTTCGACGCTTGTGCCGTGGTGCCGCCACGGTCGGTGAAGTGGCCAAGCCGCTGAAAATGTCTTTGCCCGCTGTCACGAAACATCTCGACATTCTCGAACGAGCCAAACTCATTCGGCGTAGTGTTCAAGCTCAGTGGCGTCTGTGCGAGCTTCAATTCATGCCACTGGACCAAGCCTCACAGTGGATTGCCGAGCAACGCCAAATCTGGGAAGCGCGTTTGGACCGGTTGGAGCAACATCTCCACGATCTGGAATCCCAACATGAGGAGAAAAACCTATGATGACCACTCCCGAACGTCAGTTGATGATTCAGCGTGAATTGCCCTTCCCACGGCATTTAGTCTGGAAAGCCATGACTGAGGCCGAGCATGTCAACCGCTGGTGGGGGCCGGACGGCTTCACGAACGAGAACTCAACGATGGACTTTCGCGTGGGAGGGCAATGGAAATACGAAATGGTTGGCCCGGATAAGACGCGATATCCCAACCTCGTGACCTTCAAAGAGATTATCGTGCCATCACGCATCGTGTTCGATCACGGGGACTGGGACCGTGTGTGGTTCGAGACCACCATCACGTTGGAGGAAACGCCTCGGGGGACATTGGTCACGATCGTGCAGACATATCCCACTCCCGCGGCGCGCGATGAAGTGGTGGAGAAGTACAACGCGATCGAAGGAGGCAAACAGCACATCGCAAAACTCGAAGCCTACATCGCAGCGAACCTCGCTTGACGCCCGATCCCCCGGCCGATGGCCGTGTTGTCGAGCGGCTCGTGCAGCAGCGCGAACCGCCCGGCGGTGATCCGGTCATCGGCCGTGCCGCCCTCGTCGGCCGCTTCGGACTCGGTGTTGTGCTGCCGGGCGCGGACGTCGTTGGCGGCGTCAACGAAGCCGTTGAACGTGTCGGCCGGGATGACCAGCCGCTGGCCGGGCAGTGCCTTCTTGAACGGGTCGGCCGGCATGTCACACCCCGATGCCCAGGAGGCGAAGTTGCAGTGCTCGTAGATCCGCTCCTTCCCATTTGAAGCTGCAGCCGGCGGTTTGGCTGCCGCTCGACGATCTCTTCGACGTGGCTTGATCCATCGAGATTTGTCACTCGGATGCGCGTGCCGATGATCCCCGGCGGTTGCGTATCGAACGACGCCGTCTTGATGCCTGGGATGAGGCCGTAGCCGCGGAAATGAGGCCATTGCGACAGGTCGAGAATGAGCGAAGCGATTTCCTCCGGTGGGAAGGGCAAGGTCGCTTGGCAGGAAAAGGTGATTGGTTTCATGTTGCTTGCTGGCATTGGTTGTGATCGACGGCGTGACGATCAAACAGCCCCAAGTCAGTTCCTCCATGAAAAAACAACCGCAAGTTCATGGGCCGATCTGAGGTTCGATGCACTTGGGCAGGTCGTTTCTGGGATTGTTGACGAGTTTGTTGACGGGATAGGCCTGGAGCCAATCCGCGGGGCAGGGCGTGAGCCAGCTTTTGAGCCGAGCGGTGTCTTGGTTTTGCGGGTCGAGCCAGGCTTCATACAGTTCGGGCGCTAGAATGACCGGCATCCGGCCATGGATGGGGGCGAGCAACTCATTGGCAGCCGTGGTCAGGATCGTGAAGGTTTCGATGGGGGGGCCTTCCTTCTCCCAGTGCTCCCACAGCCCCGCGACGGCAAACGGTTCGTTGTCCCTCGCCACGATGTAGTAAGGTTGCTTGCCGCCCTCTTCGAACTGCCGCCATTCGTAAAAGCCGGACATGGGAACGAGGCAGCGCTGCCGCTTGAAGGCGGAGCGGAAGGCGGGCTTCGTGTCCACGGTTTCGGATATGGCGTTGATGGTGTGGTAAGCGATTTTGCGATCCTTGGCCCAGGAAGGCAGGAGGCCCCATTGCAGGACGGCCACCTCGTCGCGGTCGCCTTTGGGCTGCCGCCGGAAGGCGGGGGCAGGCTGGCTCGGCGCGATATTGAAGCGGGCCCGCTCCCAAATGGCGAGCTGCATGGCTTCATCCATGTCGATGTTGAGCCGCTCGGCGATCTTGCGGGCCTTGGCGATGAGCGTGAATCGTCCGCACATGGGTGTGATTATAGCTCCATGGCCCGGCAAGCGTTCATCAAATCCGCTCGCCGATGAGGGCGGGCATGCGCGGGCTGCGCGTCATGGTGCGATAGTAATGACTGGCCGGTTCCACGACCATGTAGACGTAGGGTTGATTCATCGGATCGAAGACGAGGAGCCCCTCGATCCCTTGCCGCAAAGCAAACCAGATGCCGCGCTCGCACCCGGCATTGGCGGGGATGATCACGGGATGGGTTTCCAGCCCGGCCCAGCCCTGCCGCTGAATGGTCTCCTTCCAGGTCCAGCCGGTCTTGGGCAGGCCGCGCGCTCGGCCCCGGCGATTGCCCCAGGGGACGAGGCGGAGTTGCCGGTCGTGCAGGACGGGCAGGAGCGGATCGGGATCGCGGTAGAGGAACCGCGCCTCGGCTTCGCCGCCGCGCTGATGGATGCGGCGCTGGACGTCGGCGCGGCCGTGCCATTCGACGGGCAGTTCGGTCAAGGAGAGCGCGATCCCGGCACACATGTCCCAACTCGGTCGCAGGGGGTCAAAAACAAAACTTGCCGCGGATGTCGCAGGCGTCGTAATTCAGGGCGTCATCGCGGTAAACGTCGTCCAGGGGCAGCGTGGCGCCGCTGCGGAGCAGAAAGCGGCCCAAGCGCTCGTTGATCTGGCGCTTGACCAGGCTCACTGTCCGGGCCGGCTCGTCGGGCGGATCGAACAGGCCGCGCGGATAGGAGCCAGGCTGGTGGAGATCGGTGCCGATCAGATGCATGCCGTTGACGGGCCGGCCGGGCTGCCAGCAGCGGACGAAGCAGACGCGGAAATAATCGAGCAGCAGATCGAACCGCGCCGTGGGGGTTTCCAGCCGGCAACCGGCCGAAGCCGCCTGATCGTCCTGAAACCGCAGGACGAGGTCGACCCGGCCTGGCCGGACGGCGTAAAACTCCAACTCCTCGACGAAACGTTCGAGGTTGCGAACCACGAAGGCCCAAACGCGGCCGACGCGGGTCGACGCCTGGCCGATGGAACCGCCGCGCGACAGGATTTTGTGCCGGGGCCGCTGGGGACGGACCGGCTCGACGGCTTCGCCGTTCAACTCGTGCCACAGGCGCAGGCCAACGATAGTCAGCAGCCCGCGGATCAGACGCGGCGGCGCCTGGGCCAGGTCCAGGCAGGTCTTCAGCCCATAGGGTTCGAGCCGCCTGGCGCGGCGATGCGAGATGCCGGTGATGTCCGTGATGGACCGCGTGGCCAGGATGGCGCGTTCTTCCTCGAGGCTGAGCAGCGCCTTGGCGCCGAAGGGCTTGATCGTGTCGCCGAGCAGCTTGGCGAGCGTGCGCGACCGGGCGATGCCGACCGTCGCGGGGAGATGCACGTCCGCCCAGAGCCGGGCCCGCACCTCCTCGGCGAAGGACTGCGGCTGGGCCCCCTCGGGGACGACGAAGAACAGTTCATCGATGCTGTAATACTCGACACAGGGGGAAAGCTGCCGGAGACAGTCCAGCATCTTGCGGCTGACAACTTCATACCAGCGGAAGTCGCGCTTGACGTAGATGCCCTCGGGGCACTTTTGCAAAGCGTCGGGCAGCGGTTCGCCGGTGGTGATGCCGAGCCGCTTCATCTCGTTGCTCTTAGCGATGACGAAGTAGCCCTGATTGCTGATGACGCCGACGGGCTTGTCGCGGAGAAACGGCTGGCGGATGCGTTCGGCGTTGACGTAAAAGGCATCGCCATCGACGTGGCCGATCAGGCGGCGGAAGGAGCGCGGCGCGGCGGACATGGGGAACCTCAGCGAACAAAACCGAAACCATACATGTACTAACGTATACTATCTCAGGGGGTTGCTGTCAAGAGGCAAGCGGACATGCGGACAGGCTAGCGGCATCGCGTTGGCCGCGCAGCAAGGAATGTTGAAGGACATCAACGACGGTCGGCGTGCCGAAAGATTGGCTCACGCTGGCGGGTAGTTGTCCACGCTCTTCTTGATCGTGCCGGAGCAGTAGTTCTGCACGAGTTGATAGAAGACGCGGAGGTTTGGAATGGTGTTGAGCTGAATGATCCAATGCTGCGATTTGCCGACGGAGCGAATTTCGAGGATGTGCGCCTTGGCTTTCTCGTTGTACCCGGCGATGACTTTCTTGATGTTGCGCCAGGGGAGAAACTTGTCCTTGTAGCTCAAGCCGCTGCGGCTGATGTCGAGCGGACCAAACGAGACCACGCCGCCCTTGTTCAGCGTGATGATGGCGGCGGGGAGATAGCGCTCGTTGACCTTTTCGGTGATGTATTCGCCGAGCGCCTCGACGTCGCGGATGGAGTTCCGAAGGTCGACCACCTCGTTGTCGATGAGCACGAAGCGGTATCGGGGCGGCATGGGCGGCATGCCCAGTTGCCAAATGTCCTTGATCTCATCCCACCGGACAAAGTGATGCTTCGAGCCGATCTTCTGCAGCAGGCCATGCGAATAGATGACATAAGTGACGCTGTGCAAGCTCCAGGTGACCAACAGGCCGACGACGCCCAGCAACATCAGGAAAATCGCGGCCCCCAGGAGGAAGCCGCGCGGCAGCGCCTGGGGGACGAATTGCGGGTTGTACCAAAAATAAAGGGACAAACCGGCCAGGCCGAACACGCCGAGAGACAGCAAGAGCATGAGGAGCTTGGTTTGCATCGTGGTGGCGTGCACGCGGATCGGCAGCCCCAAGGTCGCGGGATCCAGGTCCTGGTCGCCGGGGCGAATCCGCAGCCAGCGCCCGCGGACGAATCCGAGGATCGGCAGCAGACCCACGCCGCAAGCCAGGAGCGAACCGAGGAATTTGCCGATCATCGCGGCTCGACTGGGCACGGACAAACCCGCTTCGAGCAGCCAACCCTGAATCAAGTTGAATCCCGATTCGGTTAATTCCTGATAGGCCCGCGGCTCCAAATTGCCTTTGATGGGCCGAAGCACGCCGGCCAGGGCGGGTTCGGCGCAGTTTTTTTGCAATTCCTTCAAAGAATGCACGTCGCGAAAGCGGGCCACGAGCGGCGGGTGCGGCGAGTCGTGTTCCGGATTGACCGTCAAGACGACCACCACCCAGTTCCAGCGGTTTGGCGTGGCTTTCTCGGCAATGTAATTGCCGGACCAATGGAAGTCATTGACGGCCACGTGGTGGTTGCCGCGGGGGCCGCGATCGAGCAATTGCCGCAAGGTGAGCGACTGTGAAGCATCCTTGGCGATACCGCGGAGTTCAAGGTCGTCCATGGCGGCAAGGAAAAAAAAGACGCTTACCAGGAAGCAGACCAAAACCAAAGCGATCCAGCCCGCGCGAATCAGTTCCTTTTGCCAGCGCGGCAGCATCCCCTCCAGCGGCGGAGGGAGCGGCTGTTCGGGCAGCACCATGCGGGGGGGCTGTTCATAGGGAAATGGCGGCGGCGTATCCAGGTTGATTTGCGGCGGCGTGTCGTTTGAACTATGCAGCATCTCCATGGGGGGAGGCGAAGGCGCGGTTAGAGCAAAATTGATATCCTCTATCGAACCGATGTCTTTTTGCTGCAAGTCGATGCTGGTAACCCATGGCCGTTGATCGAGCAGTTGCGATTGCGCCAGCACGCGCCAGACGATCAGCAGAAGCGAGACCGTCATAATCACGATGCCCACGACCACAGCCAGGAAAATCCAGGCCAATTCCTGCGGCTCCAATTCCTGGGCGGCGCCCAATCGCGGCTTGGCTCTGGCGGGCGTAGACGCCTGGGGGTCGCTGGGCGGCACCGACTGCTCTGGCGAGGTTTTTTCCTCTTGAACGTCAGACGCGGTTCGAAGCGCCGGGGTCGCCAGCAAATGAACCGCGATCGTGCCCTGTCCAAGTGTGGAGGTGGTCAGCGGTTCCGGCCCCATGGACCAGAGAAGGGAACAAGCGGCTATCAGCACCCAGTGAATCACGTCATCCAACCTAGACGGCTTGAGTTCGACGGCAGGCTGCGAGTTTCCGTGAATACGATTACAACCGAAAACCAGCCATGAAACAAGATATCATTTCCTTCCATCCTATGAAGGATTTGAAAAAGGCCATGCCTGGTCGTCGATCCCATGAGACTTGGTTGTGGCGTGAATTCGTGCATAATGGAAGAATAACCTGGCAACGAAGAGGAGCAACCCATGCAGCGCATTCCATCCATGGTCTTTTGGGGCATGTCCATTTTGCTGCTGTGCACGGGGCTGGCCGCGGTAGGGCGGGCATCGGGGCAGGAGGCCAGGCAAATTCCCGAGCAGAATATCTCCAAGGAAGAGGCCAGGCTGCTGGCCGAGGCCAACCAATACTTTTCAGATCAGGATTGGGCCAAGGCCGCGAGTCTGTATCAGGCAGTGCTCGATAAAAATCCGAAGATCGGCTCGGCCTGGCATCATCTCGGCTATTGCCTGCACGTCCTGGGCAAATTGGACGAAGCCATCGTCGCCCATCAAAAAGCTTCCGAGTTTCCACGCTTTCGAAACTTGGGCCTGTACAACCTGGCCTGTGCTTATGCGTTGAAAAAGGACAAGGATAAAGCCTTTGCCTATCTCGAGAAAGCCATTGAAGCAGGGTTTCAAAGCAAGCAATTCTTGGAGACGGATTCCGATCTGGACTTATTGCGCAATGATGAACGCTTTGCCGAATTGATCAAGAAGACTTTAAAGGTGACCTTGGCCGAGGCCAGTCAACAGCTCGATTTTTGGATTGGCGAATGGGAAGTGAGCAGCCAGCAGGGCACGAAATTAGGCACGTCCCTGGTGGCCAAAAAGGACAAGGGCAAAGCCATCAGCGAAACCTGGCTGGCCACGGGGGGCAGTTCGGGAACCAGTCTGCTCTACTTCGATCCCAGCGAGAAAAAGTGGCACTTGGTGTGCGTCATGGATCAAGGTGAAATCTTCCGAGGCTCTGGCAGCATCCAGGAGCGAACCTTGAGCATGGAAGGGGATCACATCCGCGGCGATGGTTCCAAGGGGCGCTTCAAACTGACGCTGTTGCGGCAAGACCAGGACAAAATTCGCTATAGCATCGAGGTCTCCTCGGATGACGGGAAAACCTGGCGGTTGGCCCACGACGCCGTCTACGTCCGCAAGGCGAATTCCTGAGCCGGGACAGGGGCACGAAGTGCAACTTGCCTCTTGTTCATGGAGGAAAAAGCTACTAGGATCAATCATCATCAGGAGCGAGTCATCACCCAGCCGCGGGCAACATGCCCTTGGGGTTTTGCTCCGACGCCATGGCTGAGATTTCCGCATCGACTGATCGGTGATCTTGGCCATTCTTGTTTCCATGCGGCGGGTCGCGAACCCGCGCGAAGCCAGTTCGACTCCCGCTGAGATAAGTCGAGGAAAGGCATGATCGAAGTACAGCAATTGACCAAGTATTTTGGCGCCGTCCTGGCGGTGGACCACGTCAGCTTCGCCATCGACCGGGGCGCGATCGTGGGGTTTCTCGGTCCCAATGGGGCGGGGAAGTCCACCACCATGCGCATCTTGACGACCTACCTCCCCGCCACCAGCGGCTCAGCCAAGGTTGCCGGGTACGACGTTCGCAATCAGGCGATGGAAGTGCGGCAAAGCTTGGGCTACTTGCCGGAAAATGTGCCCCTGTATCCAGAGATGCGCGTCGATGAGTACTTGCAGTTTCGCGCCAAGCTCAAGGGCGTGGATCGATCCCAGCGCAAACAGCGGCTTCACTATTGCATCGACCGCTGCCGCCTAACGGGCGTGCAGCGGCGCCTGATCGGAACCTTGTCCCGCGGTTATCGGCAGCGCGTCGGCCTGGCGGAAGCCATGATCCACGACCCTCCGATCCTGATCCTCGACGAACCGACCGCGGGTCTGGACCCCAACCAGCAGCAGGATACGCTGGGTCTGATCCGCGAACTGAGGGAAAATCACACGATCATCCTGTCCACGCATATTTTGCCGGAGGTGGAGGAGGTCTGTGCGCAGGTCATCATCATCGCCCAGGGCCGCGTCGTGCTCCAAGACGCCCTCGACCAGTTGACCAAGGATTCGGAAATCCTGATCGAAGTGCGCGCGGATCGAGCCGAAGTGGAAAGCGTCTTGAAAACCATGAACGGTGTTGCTCAGGTCAATCCCCAGGCGGCGGACGACCCCGGGCTGGCGAGTTTTTCCATCGTCACGGTGGATCAGCAGGATTTGCGCGAGCCGATCTCCCGGCAACTGACCCAGCGCGGCTGGACGTTCCGCAGGCTCGATTTGCGGCGGCGAACCTTGCGGGAGCATTTCGTGGCCGCGACGATGGGCCGGCGGAGTACGAATTGACCAAGGCGCGCTGCTCATGCAAAACGGCCTTGGCGAATGGTCTTGGCCCAGAAAACGAGTTGATCATCATCAGGAGTCTGGCATTGCCAGTAGTCGATCATGAGTGAATCTGAAGTCGCTGCTCAATCCTTGAACAACGTCGACCGCTTGAGCACCCCCTCTAAAATCGAGGAAGCCGAACCCACGTTTCCCCGATTCGTAGGGTTTATCGGTTCGATCGTCCTGGTGGTCATGATCCTTTTGGCGCTGTGGGTCAGGGTGTTGAATCGACCCTTGCCCATGAACTTGACCATCAGTTGGACCTTCATCCGCATCTGGGCCTTGATCGGCCTGGGATTCCTGGTGCTGCAAGCCATTCTGGACCGCACGCGGTCGACGCGGAGAAACTTTGCCCTGCTCGGCAGCGGTTTCCTCGCCATGGGCATTTTGGTCCTGGCCTTTGCGACGATGAGCGCGAGCTTCGTGCAAGATGAGGCGGCGGAAGGTTTCGGCTCCACGTCGTTTTTTATCGCCTTGGCCGCGGTCGTGGTGTTGGGGCTGGTGCAGTTTTTTGCCTTCATCGTTCCCTTTGTGCGCGCCTCTTTGCCTGAAGGGGAAGCGGCTCGGTTTCATTTCCTCCGCGTCGTGCCAGCCTGGTTGGCGCAATTGGGGAAGAGTCAGAACTTGATGCGGTTGAGCTTGGGGCTGCTCAGCGTCTTGGCGGCTCTCGTGGTGTTAGCCATTCTGATTCATGCGCCGTTGAAGCAGACGCTCCTTAACGTGGACAAGATGAATCAAGACAGCCTTGTGCCCTACGGGTTCGGACCCTTGGCCCTCACGCTGATGCTGTCCGGCTTGTTGTTCCTGCTGATTTACTCGCAAAGCGAAAGCGAACTGGAATGGGCCCAGGCGGGAGTGAACCTGCTCGGCGTCAACGGCGTGCTGTTCGCCACGCTGGCCATGCTCTCGGGGGTCGTTGATTTGTGGGGTTGGCCAGACGTGGTGGCGCCTTACGGCTTGATGTTCGCATTCATTGGCTTCACGCTCGTCTGGGGCTTTTTTATCCGCCAAGAGCGGGATAGCTCGATCAGCTACCGCGTCGGGTGGTATCTGGTGATCCTGGGAACGCTCACGGTCCTGTTGGCCCTGGGCCGGAGTCTTTACCCCATCTGGGTGGAGTATCGCACGGGTCAGTTCATGCCCTCCTATTTGTCCCACAACGGCTTCTTGCTGATTTGCATGGGTCTGGTGTTTGCGTTCCTGGGTTTGACGCGCATATCGGACAACAAGATCGTGGTCATGACCACCCGCGAACTGGGGACCTACTTTACCTCGCCCATCGCCTACCTGGTTGTGGCCGGCATCGCCATCGTGGCGTGGTTTCAATTGCTCATTTGGCTGCCCTACCTGGAGATGTCCTCCATTGAATTCCGGCGCTCGGTGACGGTGCCGGAGCCGATCGTGAGAGGCTTTACCATGGGCTTTTTCCCCATCATCAGCCTCTTGGCCGTCATTCCCATGTTGACGATGCGCCTGCTCAGCGAGGAAAAGCGCACGGGGACGCTGGAAGTATTGATGACGGCCCCCATCGACGAAACGGCCGTCGTCCTCGGCAAATTCTTCAGTGCCTGGATCATCTTCATGTTCGCCTGGAGCATTTGGTTCATCTTTCCCTTGATCGTGCGGGTGGTGGGCGGCGAATCCTTCGACTATCGCCCGCTGCTCAGCTTTACCCTGGGCATCAACACCATGGCGGCGGCCTTCATCGCCTTTGGCCTCTTTTGTTCCTCGCTGACCAAGAACCAGATCACCAGCTTTCTCTTGTGCCTGGCAGGCATGTTCGCCTTGTTGGTGCCGTACTTCCTGACGCCCGATCGGCCGGGCATGACCGACGCCAGCGGCACCTGGATTGAATTTTTACAGTACATCTCGTTCGTGGAGCATTACTTCCAGTTCGCGACAGGCTCGATGCATTTGAAGTCGCTGCTGTTCTACGTCTCCATGGCCGTCTTTTGGCTCTTCTTGACGACCAAGGTCCTCGAGGCGCGGCGCTGGAAATAGCCCCGCAACCTTGAGACCCATTGGTTTGGCATCCCAAAGGCAGGAATCGGCATGACTGATTTGCTTCAACAAGACCGCAATGAGGGGCAGCGCCGCTTGGCGTTCTTGGTGCTTCTGGGCATTACCGCCGCCATGCTCTTGGTGATGGTGGTGCGGGGGACGTACCTCTATCACCAGGTCAACGAGGCCCATGCCAAGTCCGCGGCGGAAAAGCCGCGCCTGGAAAAAGACCCCATGGGCGAAGACAAGCCGCGCGAAGCCGCGTCGGCTTCCATGGAGCAGTTCTGGGAAGCTTATCGGACCGATCCAATCTTTCTTTGGGCTTTGGTGAATGCGGGCTTGCTGGGCATCGGCGCCACGTTGTTCTACACTTTGACGCGGCCTTCCGCCGCCACGGGGGAGGCCATGGTCGCTCCGCCCTGGCAACTGCTCTTCCTGGGAGTGGGCGGCGTGATCGGCTTCGCCACGACCTGTTTTCTCGGCATCGGCTACGTCTTCAAATATTGGAACGAATGGTCCCAGGGGCTCAAGGTTTGGCGCGAATTATGGCCCTGGTGGATCGTGCTCGCCATCGTCGGCGGCTTGATGGTGACCTTCATCAGCCTCATTTCCGTTCGTTCCCTGGAGCAGGATCATCCGGGACTGCGGCGGTTGATTTACGGTTACAACGCCGTCCTGATGGGCTTTCTGCTGCTGGCGATCTTGATCGTGTTCAATGTTCTCGTCCTCTACTTCGGACCGGCCACGCCGACGGATTGGACGGCCTCCAATATCTACTCCATTTCGCCCGAATCAAAAAAGCAACTCGCGGCCTTGGACAAAGAGGTCATCGTCTACGTCATGCTCGGACGCGATCCCCTCGGCGAAGACGTGGAACATCTGCTTTCCACCTGCCAAACAGTGACCAAGAAACTCAAGGTCGAGAAACTGCATCCCAACCTCATGCGGGATCAAGAAAAAATCGACAGCCTTTTGAAGCAATACGGCCTCCTGTTTCAGGAAGGGCTGCTGCTCGTCTACGATCCCCAAGGGGAGAATCAATTCGTTCAGATCAAGCGAACCGGCGAGGGGGCGGACGACCTGGCCCTGGAAGATGCGCCGCGGATGGGACGGGATCTGCCGAATTTCAGGGGCGAGCAAGCGATCATCTCCGCCATCCGGCAGTTTCGCGAGGGCAAGACGGCGGCCACCATCTATTTCACCCAAGACAGCGGCGAGATGTCGATCACCGATTTCAGCAAGAACGCCCGGGGACAACTTTCCGGGTTCGACCGCGGCTTAGGATCGCTGAAAAGCCGCTTGGAAAAACGCGGCTACACCATCAAGGAATGGAAGCTGGGGATGATCGATGAGCAAACCCTGGCGCCCGCCCTTATTCCCAGCGACGCCAGCCTGGTCGTCGTGGCGGATCCCAGCGCCACCATCGGCACCGACAACAAGATCAAGGCCCTCGAGGAATACCTGCAACGGCCCAATGGGAAAATGATCATCCTGCTCGATCCGCGAACGTCCTCCTCGGGCGAAATCATGCCCACGGGCTTGGAGAAACTCCTGGAACGCTACGGCGTCCAGGTGGGGCAAGACATCATCTTGCACCCTCCCTATCAAGAATTGTCTAATCCGACCATGGCGAGCATCGTCCTGGCTGACAACGCGGACACCGCCTTGCGGCAAGCCTTCATCGAGCAGTCGCAGCAAGTGATTGGCTTCATGATGTTCAACGTGCGCACCGTGCGGCCTATACCCGGCCACGTCGGACACGACGTGAAGCCGCTGCTCGAGACCAACCAATTGCTCAACATCGGCGCCGGACAATGGCCGGAGACCGAATTGAAGGGCGATCCGCGCGCCTTCGTGGACAACCTGCGCAAGAATCAACTTGGCGATTTGAACCTGAAGATGCGCAGCCCCAGCGTGCCCGTGGCGGTCACCGTGCGCGACAAGGGCACGCAATTGCCGCCGACGCAGCCGCATCTGCCTCCCGAAACCAAGCCGGGCGATCCCAAAATGGTCGTCTTTGGCGACGCCACGTTCGTTTGCAATGAATTGGTCGATCAGCAGGTCGGCGAGATCATTTTCTACAACCTGTTCGCCAGTTCCGTCAATTGGCTGAGGGATAAACCTATCATCCTGGACATCGCTCCGAAGGAGCGCAAGGCCTATCGACCCAACATGACCCGGGACACCGTGGAAAGCTTGAAATGGTGGCCCATTGCCCTTTTGCTGGTCTTCGTGCTCGTCAGCGGCATTAGCGTTGGCATGATGCGGCGGCGCTAATCGGAAATCGCCCGGCAACGCAGGCTTTCATGGAGAGATGGTGGAGGTTCGGACCGATGAAGATTCGCACAACCTTGATCCTGTTCGGCATCTTGCTTTTCGGGTTGGGCATCTTTGCGCTTTTGCAGCTTCTTGACATCAAGCCATCCGAGGAGCGCGCGGAGTTGAGCACGTTTCTGCTCCCCAGCCTCAACCTGGAAAAACAGGCCATGATGGGGCAGGCGAGCCGCAAACCGATCAATCCCTCGACGTTCAACACAGTTAAAATCGAACGCCTCGATCCGGCCACGCAGCAGCGGGAGACCTGGGAATGGCTGCGCGAAAACAACCAATGGAAGATGGTCGCGCCGCATTCCTTCCGCGCCGATGAGAACGCTGTTTCCGGGCTGGTCAGCCAGATCGCCTCGGCTCAAAGAGAATCCACCACCGACTTGACCAGCCCGCTGGCGGATTACGGCCTCGATCAGCCGCGTTTCACGGTCACGCTCACCAAGGGCGATCAAACATACACGGTCAAAGTGGGCAAACAGGGACCCGCCGCCAAGGACCCCGTTTTTTATGCCGTTTCCTCGGAAACCGATTCGAAGCCCGTAGCCGTTCGCAAATCGCGCATCGACAAGCTGTTTGAACCCCTGGGGCATTACCGGGGCAAACGCTTCTTCACCAGCTCCTTCGGCATCAACGAGATTCAACTGGCCGGTGCTGCCCGCAGCCCTTTGCATTTAAAGCTGGAGAATGGCGTTTGGAAATATCTGCAGCCGAACCTGGGCCATGCCGATGCGGCTCAAGTCCAATCTTTGTCCACGGAATTGGCGGCCTTGCAGGTCGAGCAGCCCTCGGATTTCGTTTACGACGGACCCCTCGATGAAGCCACGCTCAAAAAATACGGATTGGTCCCGGGGCAAGAGGCTTATGCCATCACGCTTTCCCAGCCCAAGCCCGGCGGCGACGCGGCCTCCACCATCACGGAAAAAGTGCATATCGGCGTCGTCGAATCCGAGGAGACGGTCGATCAAGCTCAGCGAGCCGCCTTGGCCTTTCTGCATCCGCCCTCGGCATGGGGCTGGCCCGTGATCGCCGCCGCGGTCATGAGCGAAAAACTCAAGGTCAATCCCGCCGGCGGAGCGAAACAGTATTACGCTATGAAGCAAGGCGAGAACAGCATCATGCGGCTGCGTTCCCCGCAGGATGCAGGGACGTGGCCCCTCTTGGCGGCCTTGGACAAGAAAGTCGATGATCTGCGCAGCCGGCAGTTGCTTCAGTTGGAGGTCGCCAAATTGGATGCCATCGACCTCGCCACCGGCGGCGACAAACTTCGTCTGCGCCGGCCGGTCATGAAGGCAGATGGCTCCAGTCCCGCGGATTGGCAAATCCATAGCGACCAACGCGCCAAGACGCCCGCCCATTTGCCGACGATCGAATCCTTGATCAATGCATGCAATCGCGCTGCCCTGCACGATGCGCGGGGTTTTCTGGATGATGAAACCCGGCAGAAAGCCTGGTTCGGCAACGATCCCATCAATCTGGGACTGGATCAACCCCTGGCGGAGATCACGTTTTGGCTTGAAGCCCTGGTTCGGGATGACGCGGGCAAAGTGACCAATGAAAACGAACCGCCATTCAAGGATGGGGTGAAGGATCGACCCGCCGCGAAATTGACGATTGGCCGCAAGGACGATGCGAGACAAGTGGTCTACGTGCGCCGCGAATTGCCCGGCCAGAATCCCGTCATCCTGGCCATTCCCGATCCGTGGCTGCCTCCGCCCAATCCGAACCTTCCTCAGCCCGCGGATCCCAGGCAGGTCTTTTCGCTCAGTCGGTTGGCTTCGGGCGGCTTCTTGGCGTTTCGCGACCGGTCTCTGCCCTCCCTTCGTGCCGATCTGGCCCATGCCCTGACGGTTCAAAAAGGCGGTCAGCAACTCGAAATGGTCAAGGAGGAAAAGAAGGATGACAAGGGCGCCACGACGATCCATTGGAAGATGCTCAAGCCGGTGGAAGCGGCGAGCCCGGCGGCGGAATTCCTGATCTTGAATCTCAACCAATGGTCCGCCGATGCCTTGATCAACGACCGCGCCACGCCGAAGGATTGGGAGGAAAAGTTTGGCCTGGGGAGCAAGCCCTTCATGCGCTTCACGCTCGCCTCCAAGCCGGGCGAGGGGGGCAAAGCGCAGACCTATTCCTATCTCATCGGCAACAAGATCGAAAATCACGACGCTTATCCGAACCATGTCTACGCTCGGCTCGAGGTCGAGGGCGCTGAAACGCCTATAGGCGACAGCCAAGGGTTCGTGTTTGCGCTGCCCTGGTCGATGGTGCAAACCTTGGACGTGGAGCTGCGCGACACCATCATCTTTGCCCATGATCCAAACGCCAAGCCCGTGAAGATGACGTTCGTTTGGAAGCAGCGTGAGCCAGGACAGCCGCTCAAGGAGACCCGCTTGGAAGCCGCCTGGGATGAGGAGAAAAAACAATGGCTGAGCAAATCACTAAGCGTGGACGGCAAAGCCGTCGCGGAGTTGCCGAGCCTTGATCAAGGAAAAATCCAGGGGATGCTCACGGCCAGCGGATTGCCCTCAAGCAGGGCCACCGGTCCCAAGCTCAATCCCCTTCAGGCAGATCGTTTCTTGATCTACACGGGAACCATCGACCCAGCTTGGCGCGTTCTGGCCGATAATGTCGATCATCCCCCGCAACTGACGTGGACCATCGAGGACGGCCAAGGTCAAGCCAAGACGCTCTATTTAGGGGCGGCTTATGAACCCAAGGAAATGGACATGCCGTCGCTGGCCGGTCGCAAATTCCTCATGGCCGCCAGTTCCACGGTGCCGGGGGCGGTCTTTCTGATCGATCAGGCCTCATATGAAGACCTGGCGCGAAGCATGGATTACTTGAAGGCCGCCGCTGCGCCGCCGACCACGCCTAGCCCATCGACCCATCCCTGAAGCTGAATCGCAACCTTGGGAAAAAGTCGCCCCGGAGATGGATGCCTCCTCCTCCGGGGCCGATGGAACTTTTCTTGACTGCCACGCAACCTACTGCGGCTTAATGTCCACGCTGATCGGATCGACCCAGTGCTTGGCGTCGGCGTTGTAGTACAAATAGGCTCGGCTCGCCGGACCGCGGAAGCTGCCCGGGATCTGCGCGATCAAGTCGATGGGCACCTCGATGACCGCATCGGGGGCCAGGTCGCGCCAGTAGAGGATCAATTCGCGGCCGCGCGTTTCCCACGCACTGATGAGACCGGGCTTCGTGTCGTCGTCGCGCAGACGGGCATGGTCCTTGAGCTGTTTGAAATCTTCGGGCAGCGTGAGTCCCGCGGGCAGGCCGATGATGGCCACGGTCATCCCATGGCCCCGGCCGCTGACGTTCTTGACCGTGACATTCAGCCGAACCGTGTCGCCTTCCTGTATCTGCCGCTGCTTCAGTTCCGTGGTCAGGCGGACGGCACAATCCTCGTGGCTGACCGGGGTGATGGATTGGAAGGTCCAACCCAGCGAATAGGGGAAGCGATTCTTGCCGGTTAAGGTGAGGCGGATGCGATTATGTCCGGGCTGGAGATATTTCTCCGCGCTGGCCACGGCGAGCGTCATGGTGTCTTGCTGTTTTTCCGTGAAGGTCATCGCGGCAACCTCCGTGCCATTGACGGCGATGGCCCATTGGCCTGGTTCGATCAGTTGATTTTGGCTGCGTGCAAAGGTGAGCAGCGCTTTCAGGGCCAGGATGGTGGACTGGGTCGAACCAAATCCGCCATGGCCGCTGCGCTGTTGGCTGAGCCATTGCATGCTCTGCTGCAAGGGCTTGTGATAAGCGACCACGCGATTGGACTTCAGCCAAGAGAGAATCGTCAGGGCCGTGGTTTCAATGCGGAGATCGCGCCCCCCCGAACCGGTGATGCTGGTTTCCTTTCCTTGCAGGCTGCCGTCCTTTTCCTGCAGGTCGGTCAGTCGATCGAGCAGCCGCTGGGCATCCTCGAATTGCTTGAGGTTGAGCATGCCGTTGGCCACGAGGGCCAGGAAATAGGGATCCTGCGACGTTTGCGACTGGCGTTTGAGCAGTTCTAGCTCCTTGCTCAAGTCAGCCGAGGTTCCGCCTTCGGAAAGCGACCACAGGATATAGGCATTCGTGATGTGTTCGGGAGCCCGGCCATAGCGGTCCAGGCTGCGCGGATTCCGTTTGAAGCCGCCCTGGCCGTCGCGGCTGTCGAGCAGGAAACTTTCCGTCCGCTTGAGCATCTCTTGGTCGACGGGATAGACGGCCGCCATGTCGCGGAACTGCATCAGGCCATAGGCGGACAGCGCTTCGTGGGGAGGCACGTTCCCGCCAAACCAGTCATAGCCGCGGCGGGTAGTCGCGTCCTTATAGCATTCGAAGGAGATCAATTTCTGATAGCCCCGATCCATCAAGCTTCGGGCGCGGCGCTCGATCTCCGGATTGAGCTGGCTCGTCTCGCGCATGTAATTGAGGATCATGGTATTCGGATAGTTGGTCGAGGAGGTCTGCTCGAAGCAGCCGTGCGGCTCGCGGAGCATGCTCTCCAGACCGGTTTGCAGATCGGCCAGAATCGAAGGATACACCGAAGCGTGCAGCTTGAGGGTCCCCTTGAGCCAATCCTTGGGCAGGACCAGGTCATGGTTGACGATTTGATCCAACTCGCCGCCGAAGCTGGCGACGATAGGGAAGCCATCGGGCACGATCGGAATGGTGCGCCGCAGCGTGTCGGTGAAGGCGCCGCTCGAACCGCGCAAATCGAGGATGGCGTCCCCTTCGATCACGCTGGGTTTGAGCGTGAATAATTGACGCTTCCGGCTCTGCGGCGCCAATTCGAAGGAATGTTCGGCGGGGCCTTCGACGTGCTGATTTTGCCCCGTGAAGGTGAGCCTGACCTGTTGGCGATCCTCGGTTTCATTGGCCACGGCGACTGGAAGCTGCAGCGTGTCCGTCGCGGTCATTTCCACGGGCAGCTTGGCTTGCACGTGGAACGGCAAATTGGCCTGGAAGAGCAAGGTTTGCGCGCCGAGCCGGCCATCGAGCGTATGTGCGTAAGCCGTCACTTGATACGTGGTCACGGAATCGCCAAGTTCGAAGGAGACGGTGATCTTCCCCTCCTGGGGAAGGGCGATCACGGGATGCCAGTAGACCGTATCCTGAAAATCGTGCCGCATGGCCGTCATGCCCTGGGCATGGAAGTGGGCGTATTCCCGAATGAACAACGGCTCGGCAATTTCCCATCGTCTGCCGCTGCTTCGTGTTTCCTTTTCTATGTGCAGATGCCTGCTCTCGGCGCTGCCGCGACCTCTACCGCCTTCCCCCGTCATGCTTGGTTTGGCCAATCCGCCGGGAGGAACGGGTAATGTGGCGGTCTCTTTGTTGAGATCGCGCCCTGCATCGTCATCGAGCCGTTTGGCTTTTAGGTCTCGCCCCAGCCCCGCATCCGCCTTATCCGCCAATTCTCCTGGCGCTTTGCCTTTCTTGGCGTCGACGAGTCGATTTTCCGTGAGTTCTTCCCTGGGGGGCTTGGTTTCGATGAGGGAATCGGTGCCAGTGGCAACTTTGGGAAGGGGGCGCGTGGCTGCCGGGTCCGCTTGCCCAGCCGCCATCGGCGGAGCAGGGGCGGCCTGTTCCGGTGTTGCGCCGAGCTGCGCTTCAGCCCGCGAGTGCTCCGCAGGTGCCTTCGCTGCCGTTGTCGGAGGTTGAATGGTTTGCAGCATGTCTTTTCCGTCCCATTCTCTGTCAACCATTCCGCCGTCAATGCGATTGACATCGCCGCCGCGAACCGCCGCGGCCCCGCCACCGCCGCCGCCAAAAACGCTCCCAGCATTCGAGAAGATGGAATTGGATCGACTCTCCTGAAAATGCAGACTGGTATAGCCCATCAAGATGGCGGCAAGAACAAAGAGCATCGTCCAAACAGCAGCGGTACCGAAGCCACTCTTCCCTTTGAGCAGCCGATGGACCGAATTAATCAGAAAGTAGAAGGCCATACCGATGAGGAAAAAGGCCAGGGCCGCCCAAAGGATGAACCAAAAATGTTCCATAAACTTGGCCCAGGCATAATCCAATGAATCGTACTGGCTGCGCGCCCACAGGATGAGTCGATTCAACTGTTGCAGCGAATCGCCTTCGGGTCCGCGCTGAAGTCGACTCAATTCCGCTTGCACCCTCACATGTTCGGTCTCCAACGCGACCTGGCGTTGCTCGACGGGTTCGAGGACGGGGCCGAGGCTGGATTTGATGTGCACGTCGAGGTTTTTGGCGATCTCTTCGTAATTATCCAAAGGCACGGGGGTGCCCAGACCGCTTTGCGCCAACATGCGCTCGGCGTCTTGAGCCAAATGCTTGCGGAATTCCTCGGGGTCCTGTTCGGCGAAGCGCCGCCAGCCCTGCGTGCCCAGAAGCAGGTCCAAGGCCTGCGCCGCCTTGGGATGCGGGCTGAGCATGAAGTCCATGAATTCGAGGTCTTCTGGCTTCCGCAGTTCGCTCGTCAGCACGAAGTGCGTCGGCATTGAGCGCGCGGTCTTGTCGTCCGCCAAAGTCAAGATGCTCTTGTCCGTCACGGCCAGCATCAAGATAGCGGGGACCGGCTTTTCCAGTTCATTTCGAGCCTGGACCGAGAGCATAACCTTTTCGCCTGGGACATACTTCTGCCGCAGGGTGCTCAATGTCAAATCAACACGTTCGGAGGAGCTGCGATAAATGAGCCGCTCGGCCAGGGGACGAAAGACCCGTTTATTATTGCGGACCAGTTCTTCGAAGACCGTGACCCGATAAACGCCGCTCTTGTTGCCTTCGGGGAGCAGGCTCACTTGTGCGGTCTGCTCGGCGGTGACGGCCAGGCTTTTCTGGGCCAACAAACGGCCGCGGCAATAGACGCCGACCAGCAGCAGCCGGGCCGGCCCTTGATTGTTCAGTTCCACGTGGATCGGTTCATTGGCCAACCCGACCCCTTGCGGGATATGCAGGATCAGCCCTTCCTTTTTCACCTGGGGCATGGTCCATTCGGGGACGAGACCCGCGGGCTGATCGATCTTGAGGCTGTAGGTCTTGTCGGCTTGCGGCGTGAATTCGAACATGCCCATGCCCTGATTTGCGCCGGGTTCGCGGTCATCGTTGAGGGTTTTCAAGGAAGCCACGGTCTGGCCCTGGTCGTCGACGAGCCGGCCGATCAACTCGGCGGGTTTGTCGAGAGGGTCGCGGACATGGAAGTAAACCCGATTATTGACGCCGGCTACCAGATCGCCCCCTTCGGGGAAAAGGGAGACAAAGAGTTTGTTCAGCACGATGGGAATGGGGCGGGCCAGGGTCTCGACGTTGGCGCCATCGGTGAACTGCACGGACAACGTCCCTTGCCCCTTGTGCATCTGCTTCGGCAAGCGGAAGCGGACCTGGACTTCGCCTTGATCGTCAGTTTGCAACGTCCAGGGGGCATCCGTCGGCTCGCCCCTGGCGTCAAAGGATTGACCGTCGATCAAGCAGCGAACGACGACGGGCTTTTGGGCCAGGGGTTTTTGCGTTTCCGAAACCTTGACCTTGCAAGCCGCCACGACTTCCTCGCCGGGGCCGTAGGTTTTGCGCGTGAAGTCCAGTTCCTTGTCGAGACGCGGGTGCTCATAGCGGTTGACGATGAATTTGCGAGATTCCGTTGGGAACCGCTGCTGCCGTTCGGAAACGGTTAGGGTATATTCGCCGCCTGCGGCTTCCGGGTTAAGGATGAACTGCCCTGCGCCTACGCCCCTTATGGGAAGGTTGTCCGGCCCAAGCACGGAACGATTAGTTTTGGGATCCACCATTCGGTCCTGGCCGATCAGACTGGCGACCTTTTCTCCCTTGCCATCGAACAGTTGGTACTCAAGCACGAGGTCTTCGCTCGGCGGCTTGAGGCTGTAGCGTTCGATGGTGAGGGATCGGAAATGGACCGTTTCGCCGGGTTTGTACATCGGCTTGTCGGTCGTCAGGTGCGTCACGAACCGCGAGGAGAAGAGTTTGAGCCGCTCCGACAGGCGAGCCGATTTGCCGTTGGCGGCCTGGGCGACCACCTCGACGACCACCTCGGGGAATGTTCGCGGATTCAAATCGGGGGGCAAGCTGATCTGGTATTCATGCGGCGCAACCCTTTGGGAGATGATTTTCTCCTGGGGCACGATCTCCTTATCGCGCTGGGGGTTAAGCACGCGAACCTGCACGTCGGCGTCCATCGGCTGATGGAGCAAGTTCAGCGCTTGCACCTTCATTGTGTAAGGAGCGCCGGCTTCGTAGGTTTCCGGGTGAATAACCTTGACGTAGGGTTGGCTGGAGCGATTTTCTTGCTCGAGTTGGGCGATCTTCTGGCTGCGCTCCTGCGAAGCCAGTTCCTTGTTCGCCTGGATTTCATTGAGCTTGTTCCGCAAGACCAAGAATTGTGCGTCGACCTGGGTTCGTTCCTGCTGGAGTTGATGCAGTCTAACCCGGAGTTGCTCTTTGTTCTGTTTAAAGTCCGCGTAGCGGTACATGCCATAGCTGGACCAGCCCGCGAGGCCGATCAGAAGGCAAGCGGCCAAAGCCATCCATGGACGCCATGCCAGCCTTACTCTGCCCCACAAGACGGTTGGTTGTGCTTGTCTGGCCGGCTCGAGGGCGGGCAGCGGCTTGAACTCCAGGGAACCGCCCTCGATCTTCGCCGCCTTGGCGATCAACCCTTGAAACAACTTGGCCTTCTCCAGGGCCGCCGCCGCTTCGGGATGGTCGCGGAGATGCGCTTCCATGGCGGAGCGCGTGACCCCCGCTTCGTTCGGCGACTCGTCGAGCAGGTCGTACAGGTAATCCAGAAGATGAGCTTCGAAGAGTTCTCGCGTCATGGTTCATCACTCCGTCAAGGAGGCGGATGGTCGAGTCGGTGCTCCCCATGATGAGGGGCCGGGGCGGCGGCTCATTGCATGAGCACGCGCAGCTTTTGCAAGGCGCTGCGCATTTGGGTTTTCACTGTTCCCACGGGGACGTTGCGTTGTTGGGCGATTTCGTCGTAGGTGAGATCGCCATTTTGCCGCAGGAGGAAGATTTCTTTTTCTTCGTCGCGGAGTTGGTGCAAGGCCGCCTGCAGGCGTGCCATCTGCTCTTGTTCTTCCAGGGCGCTATGGGGAGAAGCGGCATGGGCCAGGGTCATGATGTCACCCTCCGGCAGGGGCTTGGCGCGTCGCCGCCAAGCGCTGCGCTGCAAATCCGTGGCGGTGTTCATGGCCACGCGAAAAATCCAAGCACGCCAGTTTTGCACGTCCTTCAGATGGTCCTGATTCCGCCAGCACTTGATGAAAGTCTCCTGGGCGGCGTCGAGGGCGTCCTCCTGATGACCAAGCATGTAATAGAGCGTGCCCACCAGTTCGTCTCGCAGGTCGTTGAACAAACGGACCAGCGTGTCGCCAACAGGTTCTTGCTCCTGGGCGGAAGCCGACCGGGGCTTGGGTTCGATCCGCATGGGTTTGTTCATGACCTTCACCTAGACGACGAACCAGAGCACGGATTGGTTTGGCAGAGGTGCCAAAAAAGATTGGTTCCTTCGGCCATGATAATCCAAGTCAAAAGAGAGAGGGCAAGAAAAGAAAAGGGTTTTTTCGAGGCTTGATGCGGACGATCCTGCAAGGAACCCATCCCTTTGCCAAAACGACCCCCTTTAACCATTTCCTCGAAAGCGCGAGAAAATGCTGCATCTGGTCTTGCCATGCGGGGCCGCTTTTGGCATAGGCCCCTCCCAAGCGATCGTCTGTTTGGATCGTGAAAGCTGGCGAAAAGGGGATGCGCTTGCGGACGGGGCGTTGGCTGGGAATTTGGCTGGTGGCCTGGTGCGGCAGCCTGATCGGCTGTTCGACGACCGGCCCGCTCCAGCGGGAGGCGATCATGCCCATGCCGCCTCCGCCGCTGGAAAATCCCGTCTTCGTGCCGCAAGGACCGGAAGGCTACAAGCAGGTTTATCATGAGGTGTACACCGCCGTGGCCCATTACTTCCCCGTCACCCGCAGCAACTTCTACGCGGGAACCATGGAAACCATGCCGGTGATCACGGCGGGCTTTTGGGATGCCCCCAAGCTGGATTGGTACAGTTTCCCCGAACTCTACGAGAGCGCCTTGCAGACCATCCGCCGCCGGGCCTTGGTCACCATCACCCCGGCGGACGTGGGCGGCTTCTTCGTTGAAATTCAAGTCCACAAGGAGTTGGAGGACTTGCCGCGCCCCATCCATGCCAACGCCGGCGCCGCCACGTATCGCTTTGAAGTGCCCATTGAACGCATCGGCGACGTCGTCGATGTGCCTTACGTCACCAAGGGATGGATTCCCTTGGGCCGGGACCACGCGCTCGAGCAGCGCATCCTGGCACGCTTCCGAGACGGTCGTTAATTCAAGGGAGATTGGCAAACCATGAAGCGTTATACGCTCTTGATGTCCATGCTGGGTCTATGGGGTGGCTTGGCGGTCACGGCCTCGTGGCTCTTCGCCCAGGGCACGCCTCCCCCGGCGCCCCCCAAGGCCGAACAAGCCGACGGCAAAACCAGCGCCGCGCCCCCTGAGCAGGACAACACGCCCAAGTTGATCCACTTGGAATTCAAAATGGTTCAAGTGCCCGCCAGCTTCGCCAAGAAGGTGGATGAACAAATTCGCAAGCAGTTTTCCCAGGAACTGGAGCAAAAGGGCTTCGTGAAGTTGACCTCCGCCGAAGTGACCCGGCTCACCGAAGCTGCGCAGACGGAGCCGAGCGCCAATTTGATGTTTGCCCCGGAAATCAACACCGTGGACAACCAGGCCGCAACCCTGAAAGTGGAAGACATGCTGGCCTTGGCTTGCCGCCCGACGCTCAGCAAGGATGGCAAGGAACTCACGTTGACGCTCGAGGCCAACGCCCGCGTGGATGCCGCTTCGGGAAAGGCCCTCTGCAATTTCAAGACGACGCAATCCGTCGACCAGCAGGGCACCTTGCTCGTCAAGGGAACCCTGACGGCGGGCCAGAAAAGCGAGCTAACTTATTGGCTCCTGGTCACGGCCAAGGTGGCGGACCAATAGCATCGGATCGCTGACTCCAATGAACCGCGAACCACCCATGCGATCTCGCATGGGTGGTTTTTTAGGGTTGCTGGATTTGCAGTACCTAGGATTTGAAGCAATTAGTCTTAGCGCCCGCTCCTCCGGCTTGGTCTCTTGACAGGCGTTCTCTTTTCGTCGAAAATAGCCTAACTGCATGCCGCCGATGTTTCCCGCCTTCCCGCCACCCTGGCAGCGGCATCCTCCCCCAGTTTGAGGCTCACCGA
>JAANMY010001454.1_pt1 | contig 26756 bp, 14 predicted proteins | sample 7279691 | NCBI WGS metagenome assembly JAANMY01 (sample SAMN14094543, study PRJNA606508) | bioreactor metagenome | isolation source: A lab-scale SPAN reactor treating ammonium-rich wastewater day 388 | place: Ireland: Galway | collected 2018-02-07
AAAGAATTTAGAGTGCGTTCCGTTTGAATTATTCTATATTCTTTTCTTCTATTTTGTGAACTTAAAGACAGTTCATTTCTTTCAAAAAAACACCCTGCAATTAATTGAGTAACTAATTCGTTATGATTATTCCATTCGGGTACAAACACTTCTGATAGTTTGTTTTTAACCTCATCTCTTACTAATTGGTTGTCGTCAATAAATGCAATAGAGCTTGGCAAAATAGATAGTTGATTAGCTATGATTTTGATGTTTTCACTTTTGTCATTGTCATTTGCGATTATAAAATCTATCTGATTTTTTAGAGGAAAAATCACTTCGCTTAATTCATTTATAGCCGATTCAACTACAATAACTGCATCACTCATGCCTGCAACAATACGGTTGCGACTTGGAAAATTTTCTTTATCAGGTTTGGTTCCACTTATAAAATCTGAAATAATTCCCCCTTTTTCCATCATTTTATCTGCTGTTGATTTATGAATAGCAGGATAGAGAGAATCCAATCCGTGAGCAACAACACCAACTGTTGGAATATCATTCTTAAGACATGCTTTGTGAGCAGCAATATCAATGCCGTAAGCCAGGCCACTTACAATCAGCAAATCATCGTGCAAGCTTAGCTCCTGAATTAGTTGTTCAGTAATTGATTTGCCATATTCTGTGGCATTGCGTGTGCCTACAAAAGCCAAAACTTTTGAAGCATTAAAATTGCAGTTGCCTTTTACAAACAGCATGGCCGGACCATCGTTACATAATTTCAAGCGTGATGGATATTCTTTGTCAGTATAAAACAGCGCTTTTATTTTATGTTTTTGAATAAAACCTAACTCCGATTCAGCCAATGCCAAAGCTTTGGTTTTGCCCTGTTTTATATTATCCGCAATAATACTTCCTATTCCGGGTATTTTTTTAAGTGCATCTTGTCTTTCCTTAAAAACGGTTCCGGCACTGCCGCAATAGCTCACTAGTGTTTTGGCCAAACCATGTCCGACACCCGGCAATTGAGTTAGTGCCAACCGGAAAACCAATTCGTCTTCGAACTTATTTTCGGTAGCTGTTTGTGTGATATTGTCAGAATCTGTTAGGTTTGTGCCCATACAATCTTATTACTGCAAAGTAAAACATGTTTTTGAAAATGAAAACCGCTGTAATAGTAATTTTTTTACTGATTACAGCAAGAGCACATGCTCAGACTACAATTGTTGAGGGCAAGGTAACGGACGGAAAAGAATCACTTCCGGGAGTAACTGTTTATACGGATGAGAAAAATGCAACCGGCACTGATGCTGATGGGAATTATAAACTGGAACTGCCGCAAGGTAAAGCAACAATTCATGCTCGCTCACTCGGTTATGCTGAAGTGATAAAGGAGGTCGTTCTTTCGGGAGCAACCTTCAGGTATGATATTGTAATGACACCTTTGAGCACACAGTTAAGTTCAGTTGTTGTGAGTGCCGGAAAATTCGAACAGAAACTGGAAGAGGTAACAGTATCCATGAATACTGTCAAACCGGGAGCAATAGAACAATTTTCTGATAACAGTATTGAAAGTGCCATCACCAATGTTACAGGAATAAATGTAAACGATGGACAGGCAAATATTAGAGGTGGAAGTGGCTTTAGTTATGGAGCAGGAAGCAGAGTGCTCGTATTGGTTGATGATATGCCAATGCTTTCGGCTGATGCCAATGATGTAAAATGGAGTTTTCTTCCGAAAGAAAATATGGAGCAGATTGAGATTATCAAAGGAGCATCATCTGCTTTATACGGTTCATCTGCTATGAATGGCGTAATAAATTTCAGAACAGGATATGCAAAATCTGAACCAGTTACACACATTACACAATACACCGGAATTTATGATTCACCGGCACGGAGGGAGATTAAGTGGTGGGGCAAAAACACTCAGATGATGACCGGTGCCAACATGTTTCATGCCCGCAAGATAGGTAACTGGGATTTTGTAATTGGCGGACATTATTTGCTCGATGAAGGATTCAGAGAAGGAGAAACTGAAAAAAGAGCAAGGGCAAATCTGAATATACGATATCGTTTTAAGAAAGTGGAGGGATTAAGTGCAGGTGTGAATTTAAATTATATGGAAACATTTGGAGGTTTGTTTATTATTTGGAATGATGACACTACCGGGGCTTATATTCCAAGCGGAGGCATGAATGATTCCACAACTACACTCAGTATATATCATACCAAAAGATTTAACGTTGATCCGTTTATTACCTATGTTGGCAAAAAAGGATTTTCAGCAAAATGGCGTTCAAGATTTTTCCGTACTGCCAACTTCAACAATACCGACCAGCAGGCTTTTGCTGATTTGTTGTACAGTGAAATTCAGCTGCAACAGCATGTTGAAAAATGGAATCTTACTGTCACAGGAGGTGGTGTTATTTCAGACGGTGGGGTCATCAGTGATTTGTATGGAAGCAGAAAAACTTATAACAAAGCTATTTATGCTCAGGTTGATAAAAAATTCTTTAACAGACTGAATATTTCTGCAGGAGGAAGATATGAGCAATTTCGTTTCAGATACAATAAACCTGAATCTAAACCTGTTTTCAGGGCCGGAGCAAATCTCAGACTGCATAAAGCTACCTACATCAGAGCAAGTATAGGTCAAGGTTATCGTTTTCCTTCTATTGCTGAAAAGTACGTAAAGACCAGGGTAGGGTCTATTGTAATTTATCCCAATGACAGTGTACATTCAGAAACAGGATGGACGGCTGAAATTGGCATCAGACAGTTGTTCAGTATGGGGAAAAGAGTTTCTGGATATGTAGATGCTTCCGTTTTCAGAAGCGAGTATAAGGACATGCTTGAATTTGCATTTGGGCAGTATGGTGATTTGTTCAACGACCCATTGTTTGGTCTTGGTTTTAAATCGGTGAATATTGGAAATACGCGCATTGACGGAATGGAATATGAGTTGGGATTACAGATTGCTGTACTGAAAAATTTAAATATCAATATCGGTGGCGGATATACTTACATTGACCCGCAGATGTCAGACTTTGATTCACTGAAGGCATCAACAGGAACGGTATCCTATAATTTTTTGAAGTATCGTTACCGTAATATGTTCAAAGGTTATGCAGGTGTTGATTATGGCAGATTTTCATTTGCTCTCAATTGTCGTTACAACAGTTTTATGGAAAATATTGATAAAGTTTTTAATGAGCTTATTCCCGGAATTAAGCAGTATCGCTCTCAACATGATAAAGGTGACTGGGTTTATGATGCCAATATCAGTTATAAGATTACTGATTATCTTACAGCATCTGTGATATCAAGAAATCTGTTTAATCATGAGTACATGGGCATTCCTTCGCAAGTTGAAGCACCGCGCATGTGGTTGTTTCAGGTTAATCTGAAATTATAATTCGTAATAAATTTTGGTACAATAATTTCCTTCGTTTTTTTTAAGGGAATTTGAACGAAACCATAATAAAAAAAGCCTGCGAATTATCGCAGGCTTTTTGATGATAAACACTTATACATTATTCCACAACAATCTTCACCTGATGGTTTCCTGAATGTGTTTGAACATTCAACATATAAGCTCCTTTGGCAATTCTGCTTAAGTCAAGTTGTTGAGTATTCTCACCTGCAACAGATTTGAATGATTGAGACATTATCACTCTTCCGCTCAGGTCGAGTAATGACATCTGCGTTGTACCTTTCTCAGAGGTATAAGTTACATTCAGCATACCGGCAGTAGGATTTGGATAAACCTGCAACTTGTCTGCATTCATACTGCTTTCTCGGCAGTTGATTACGGCATTGTATGTGCGGGTACCTGCACCGCATGCATTGCTTGCAGTTACCATAACAACTCCGTTGTTTGCGCCCCAGTCGAGAGTCAGCGAAGTAGTATTACCACCACCAGATACATAAGATGTAGTTGGAGGGAATGCCCAAGAGAGGGTATAGCCACCGGTGACATTACTTACATCTGCAGTAAATGTAATACCCGCATCATTGGCACACCAGCTTGAAGGATTTGCTGTAATTGAAGCAGGTGTATTAGGCGCACCTTTAACAGGAATACAACGTGAAGCACTGGTACCGCATAGATTAGTTGAACTTACACATACTTGTCCCGTTGTGAAACTGCTGAAATCAACATTTATACTGTTGGTTCCGTTTCCACTTACAATGGTTGCTCCTGACGGAACTGTCCAGTTGTAAGATGTAATTCCAGGAACAGCAGGAGTTGAATAGTTTACACCAAGTGCATTACACAAACCATTCATAATACCACTAAGGCTAGCAGGTCTGGCAGGATTGCCCGGAACAATAGTTTTACACTTAAGAGCAGAAGTAACACCGCAAGTGCTTGTTGCACTGACGCAGATGTTTCCAACAGAATTATAACCTGCATCAAAGTTTACAGTAACATTGTTGGTGCCCTGTCCGCTAATTACAGAAGCATTTGCAGGAACAGTCCAGTTATAGGAAGCAATACCTGTTCCCGGAGTTACAGAGTAATTTTGTTGAGAATTGGGACAAGCAGTAAACAATCCTGAAATCACACCGAAGTTAGTTCCTGAAGTACCAATAGCTAAACATTTAAATGCAGAAGTATAACAACTTGTTTGAGCAGCAACGCAAAGCGTACCGCCATTCCAAGTTGGGCCGAAGTTTACTGTAACACTGGTTCCATTACCAATTACTGTTGCATCACCTGATATAGTCCACAGATAAGAAGTAGCACCGGTGCTTGCAGTTGTTGTATATGTTCCGTTGGTATTAGCACATGCAGTAACTGCTCCTGAGATAGCAGCAGGTACTGAAACACTGTAGCGTACTTTTTGAAGTTTATGTATTGAGTTTCCACAACTGTTTCCTGCCTGAATACCTATTTTATAGAGTGAAGTGGTAGGAGTACCGAAAACAATTGTAGCATTTGGACTTGTAGAAATATATGGTGAAGGATTACCATCAAAAGTAGTACCCGGAGGGCCATCCCAAGTGTACATGGTAGCATTGGCAACAGGAGGAATACTCAGGTTGGCGGTAGTTCCCGGACAAGCGTTAGCAGGCATACCGGTGAATGGCATTGTTACAGCCTGTGCAGGTGTTCCTGCTGTTACGGTTACGGTAATACTTACACATGTTGTCGTATTACAAGTACCTTCAGCTCTTACAAAATAAGTTGTTGTAGATGATGGCGAAACAGTAACGGATGCACCTGTGCCAACCAATGTGCCGCCACATGAACCACTGTACCATTTCCAGTCTGCACCGTCACCAAGGCTTCCACCATTGGCAGTAAGAGTAATATTTCCACCGTTGCATATTTCGTCATTTGGTTTATCACTTGTTGCAGAAGTTGCAGCAGTGCTTTCAGTTAATACGGTAACAGTTTCTGATGCTGTTGCAGAACAGTTGAATGCATCTGTTACAGTAACGGTATAGGTGCCTGAAGTAGTAGCAGTAATTGCCTGATTTGTTGCACCGGTACTCCACAAATAACTTGCACCAGCAGAAGCAGTCAGCATTACACTTCCTCCATTGCAGAAAGTAGTACTTCCACCGGGTGTGATGCTTGCTGTACATGAACCACAGTTGTTCACAGTGATGAATTGAGAAGCCTCAGCCGAACAACCATTACCATCGGTATAACTGTAAGTGATAAGGAAAGTACCTACACCTGCAGCAGCAGGGTCGAAGTTACCACCGCTCACACCTGTTCCACTGTAGGTACCACCAGATGGTGAACCACCGGTAAGTGCAAATACAGGATCGCTTGTACACACTGCGCTAAACGGATTTAATGTAACTGTAGGTAATGGATTTACGGTAACAGTAGTTCCTGCAGAAGTTGCGCTGCAGCCCTGAGCATTTGTTACAGTAACTGTAAATGTTCCTGAAGCAGTAACATTAATAGTTTGTGTAGTTGCACCATTGCTCCACAACCAGCTTGCACCGGCAGAAGCTTGCAAATCAACACTTCCTCCCTGACAGAAAGTGGTACTTCCACTTGGAGTAATATTTGCTGCAGGAGGACTTACAGCAGTTGTTGTGATGGCGTTGGATGTATGTACGCAACCATCCCAGTCGGTTGCAGTTACAGAATATGTTCCACTGGTACTTACTGTTATGTCAGCAGTTGTTTCACTGTTGCTCCATAAAAACGATGCATATTCACCGGGATCTTGTGTGTTAAGTGTTACACTACCCGGTATGCAGAAGGTTGTCGCTCCACCTGCAGCAATTACTGCAGAAGCAGGATTACATGGAACGCTGAAATTGGTTATATTATAGGAGTTATAATTTCCTGAGGTAGTAGATACCCTGAAATAGTAATCGCCTGCTGCAAGAGAAGTAAAGTTGAAACTATATGTACCTCCATAGAGATAATTATTAAAGAGAAGTGTCTGAGCTGAGTTGTAAAAACTGAAGTAACAGAGATGACCATTTGCCATTTGAATATCGAAACTGCAATCACCGGCTGAATACATCGTGATTTTATAATAGTCATCGGTATCAAATGTTCCGCCATTTTCACGATACGCAATATGCCCTGTACGCGTAGGTCTGTTATTCATACGATAAGCAGTGGCAAATGAATTGTTGGGTTCAATATCATTGGCATAAGGTGGCAGAATAAGTGTGTCTTTTAAGCGGTAGCTGTTATAGTTCGTTGCATAAACTCTGACATAGTATGTTCCTGCTGCCAATCCGTTCACTGAATAATTACTACTACCTCCATAGAGGTAAGCACTGTTTAGTAAAGTTACACCATCATTATCATAAAGATTATAATAAACAAGATTACCGGTTTCAGTAGTAATGGTTAAGCTTAAATCTCCATCCTGTGGAGTAACAATTTTGTACCAGTCCATGGTATCACGGGCTAAGTTATTGTAATGACCAATATGACCTTCGGTGCTGTCATTCACGTTCAGAGTTAGTGCCCATGAAAATTGTCCGTTGGGTTCAGTATCCTGTCCATATAATGGAGCAACCACTGAGTTATAGAGTTTATAACTGTTATACCCGTTACCTGTAGTGTAAACTTTAACATAATAATCACCTGCAGCAAGACCATTCACTACATAGGATGCATTGCCTCCATATAGATAATGGTTAGTGCTTATACCGGTAGTACCATCTGCATCATATAAATCGAAGTAAACAATGTTTGATGTGATAGAAGTCATGCCAATAGTTATATTTCCATCCACTGTAGTAGTTAGTTTATACCAGTCAGGATTGTCAAAAGTACCTCCGTTGTAGCGATAGGAAAGGTGCCCGAAAACACTGTCGTTTTCGTTTAAAGTTAAAGCCTGTGTATATAACCCGTTTGGTTCAGTATCGTTGCTGTAAGGTGGTGGCGTAAATGTATTCCTCAAACGGTAACTGTTATAGTTGGTTGCATAAACTCTGGCATAGTATGTTCCTGCTGCCAATCCGGTTATTGTGGAAGAACTGTTTCCACCATATAAATAAGTGCCACCCAAAATGGTACTGCCATCATTATCATAAAGGTAATAATAAACTATATTTCCATTTTCAGTAGTAATGGTTAAGTTTAAATCTCCATCCTGTGCGGTAACAATTTTGTACCAGTCCATGGTATCACGGGCTAAGTTATTGTAATGACCAATATGACCTTCTGTACTGTCATTCAAATTCATATTAAGTGCCTGTGTATATTGCCCGTTAGGTTCGGTATCCTGATTGTAGAGCGGTAAAGTCTTTGAATTGTAAAGTTTATAACTGTTATACCCGTTACCTGTAGTGAAAACTTTAATATAATAATCACCTGCAGCAAGGCCATTCACAACATAAGAAGCATTGCCTCCGTATAGATAATGGTTGGTGCTAATACTGGTAGTGCCATCTGCATCATATAAATCGAAGTAAACAAGGTTTGCTGTAGTGGTAGTGATACCAATAGTAAGATTTCCATCCACTGTAGTAGTTAGTTTATACCAGTCAGGATTGTCAAAAGTACCTCCGTTGTAGCGATAGGAAAGGTGCCCGAAAACAGTGTCATTTTCGTTTAAGGTTAATGCCTGTGTATAGAGATTGTTAGGCTCAGTGTCGATGCTGTATGGAGGTGGAGTTAATGTTGTAGATACGGTGTAGGTGTTGGAATTTGAAGAAGCATATATTCTTACATAGTAAGATCCTGCAGCAATACCATTCATTGTAAAATTACTGCTGCCTCCATATAGGTAGGAACTGGAGAGTATAGTAGTGCCATCATTATCATAAAGGTAATAATATACTAAATTACCATTGGATGTGGTTATACTCACATTCAAATCACCATCGGCAGATGTTGTCACAGAATAGTAGTCGTTAGGGTCAGTGGAAAAATCAATACTTCCTGATTGAGATGAGCCACCGGGTACCAGAATATCGGTAGTTGTTCCCGGTGCATTGTTATCCGGTTCGTTGTCAGCTTTTACAATTCCTGTAAGTGACAGGAAGAAAACTGTAAGCAGCAGGTAACGCGCACACCAACCTAGTGGGTGCAACGTAAGGCGTTTGTTGTGTTGCATAATGAATTGATTTTAGTACGGTTTATAATTGATGTTGCAAATATTCTCTTAATATATGTATTGTAAATACTCAAAATGTATTACCAAGAGCGGTTTTTATGAAAAGTTTGTTGAAAAAATATCCCTCTGCTACATCAAATTAAGTATTGACTTCAGATAATCATGAAGAAGAGGAGCGTATATTGCACGTGCATTATATTTGCATGTATGTTGGTGAAAGATAAGCTTAACTCTCTACTGATAATATGTGTATCTGTTTCAATGTGGATGTTTCTGCCTTTGTTTATTTCAGGTCAAACACAGCGCATTGACAAGTTGCGCAAGGAATTGTACTCAACAAACGTTGAAGCACAAAAAGTTTCGGTACTGCTTTCATTATTTCAGGAAGCCAGGTCAATGACATCAGACAGTTTGTTAAGCTATGTTACAATGGCCGAGAAACTGACAAAACCAAATACTCCTGAATATCTTATTGCGAATACTTATAAAGGACTTTATTTTTTACGCATTGGCGATGGGAGCAACGCTTTATTGCTTCTGGATAAACTGGTGAATCAAATACCTAAAGATGACTCGCGTTTTTTTAATGCTTACATGCAAATACTTCATGCCAGAGCTGTTGCCTGTGTGCGTAATAACAGGAATAAGGATGCCATACAGGATGGATATACCATGTTAAAGTTATCAGATGTCAAAAATTCTTCTGCATGGAAATCAAGGGCAAATCTGTTGTTGGGTTATGCCAATATGGAATTGTTAAAATATAACGTGGCAATTGATTACTTACATAAATGTATATCCCTGCTCAACAGTGACTCACTGATTGCAGTTAATGTTTATGCTTATTCAAATATTGCCTCCTGTTTCAATAATATTAATCAGTTGGATTCGGCATTTAAATATATTGAGCTGGCAATAAAATATGGACATCAGTTTGAAATTTTGTCATCCTTATCCAATTCGCTTAACATCAGAGCCGACATGTATTTAAAACAGAAACAGAATAAACTCGCCATGGTTGACCTTGAAGAAGCTTTGCATTACAGAAAACAGGCAGGTGATATTATTTACATCATTTCTGACATGGCGCAGTTGTCAGAGTTTTATGCATCCATCGGACAAACAAAAAAGGGAATTCAACTGGCAAATGCAGGGATTGAAACTGCTCGAGAAAAGAAAATGTTAGCCAAACAAATATACCTGATGAATGCACTTGCCGAAAATTACAAAGTAGCAGGACTGAGAAATGAATATGAGCAGGTGTTGTTGAATATAATTGCATTAAAGGATTCGCTGTATCAAAAAAATTCGGCTGATGATATTGCAGGATTTGAAGCAAAATATCAGTTACAGAAGAAAGAAAACATAATTATCCGTCAGGAAAATAAATTAGCGCAAAACCGTTATACTACTATTGGCATCATTGCACTTCTTACATTTATTTTCATTGCATCCGGATTGCTTTACCGCAATGCACAACTGAAACGTCAGCATAAGTATGAACAACAATTGATGGAGCAAGAGTTGTTGGCTAAGGAAAACCTGAACAAAGCTATGGAGACTGAAAGAAAACGTATAGCAGCCGACATGCACGATAATCTTGGAGCTTATGCAGCAGCTATAACCAATCAGATAAAATTAATCAAGGACAAATCTGTTGTTTATGATTTTATTGTTATCAAGAATCTTGAATCGAATGCAGCCAGTATGGTATCTCAACTGAGTGATACCATTTGGGTATTAAAGAATCAGGAACTTACTCTTACAAACCTTGCAGACCGTTTTAAATCATGGATGCAGAAGTTGATGAAAAGTTATCCCGGTATTGATTATCATTTTAAAGAAACAATTGAAAAGGAGTATAACTTCTCGCCCGTAAATGCCTTACACATTTATTATGCTTTGACGGAATGTGTGAATAATGCATTGCAACACAGTGGTTGTAATGAAATAGTAATTTCATTTGTAAGTAACAACTCGGTAGAAATAGTAGTGAGCGATAACGGAAAAGGTATGCATCCCTTTTTTTCAAGAATTCCTGACGGTAACGGAATCGGACATATTAAACATCGGACCTATGAATGTGGCTGGAAAGTGAGATGGGATGACAATCAACCTCATGGTACAAATGTTGTGCTTAGCTATACTACATAATGAGTATTTTTAATTTTAAAAAACAGCTATATTTTAGTCGGTTTATTCAATGGGTATGAGAATAGCTATAGTAGATGACAATCCTGTAAATCAGAATAGTTTCAGACAAAAGATTGAACCATACACTGATTTAGAATTGGTTTTGGTATCTGACAGTGGCGATAGTTTTTTGGAGCACATGAAAGGCTCCCCTGTAAACAACTGGCCTGAAGTAGTTTTTATGGATATTCAGATGCCGGGATTGAGTGGTGTAGAAACAATAAGAATTGCTAAGGCATTATATCCTTCCATATATTATATTGTGCTTACAGTGTTTGAAGACAATGAAACAATCTTCGAAGCAATACAGTCGGGTGCATCAGGATATCTTTTGAAACAGGATACCTATCATACCATGAAAGAAGCTATTGATGAGGTTGTGGAATATGGAGGTGCCCCCATGAGTCCGGCTATTGCACGCAAAGCACTGAAGTTGCTCACACAAAGAGAGGAGCAGAACAAGAAAGACAAAGACAAAATGCTCGATGAGTTACTTTCGGAACGTGAACGTGAAATACTCACACATCTGGTCAGCGGTTATGATGCAAAAAGAATTGCAGAAATTACCAATATCAGCACCTTAACTGTTCGTAAGCACATTGCTAATATTTACAATAAATTACATGTGAATTCCAAAGCGCAGGTTATTTCCATGGCGCATAAGAACAAATGGTTCAGATTATTCTGATATTTTTATTATTGTTCTTCGGCAACCACTTCTTCCACTTCAGGTACAAGGCGTTTCAGAAGATTCTCTATACCGGCTTTCAGCGTAAGCGTTGAAGAAGGACAACCGCTGCACGAGCCTTTAAGGATAACGGTTACGATACCATCTTCAAACGATTTAAAATCTATGGCGCCACCATCTCTGGCAACTGCAGGACGAACATATTCATCGAGCATGGATTTGATTTTTTCCACCACATCACCGGTTTCTTCTTTGGAGGAAGCAGGTTTTTTCAAATACAAAGCTTCCGGTACAACGGTTGCAGTATCTTTACTTTCTGACTTTTTAACTTCAGGATAGACATAAAAAATCTTATCACCAGAATTCAGAAAAACAATAATAAACTCACGCAGAATATTGGTGATATCATACCAGTCAATGTCCGTTTCTTTGGTAACAGTGATGAAATTAGAACTGATAAAAACCGATTTTATTCCCGAAAAATCGAAAAGCTGATAAGCCAACGGACAATCTGCTGCCTCCTGTTGCGATTTGTATTCAGCTACACCTTCGGGCAACAGAATCTGGTCTGTTACAAATTTCAAACTGTTGGGGTTGGGTGTTAATTCTGCATAAACCTGGTGGTTATGTGCTGTGCTCATGAACTGTTACTTTTGTGAAATGTTAGAATGTTATGCGAAAGTAAACAATAGCATGGCAGTATAGTTTTTAAAATAAATATTTATGTCTGTTAAAACGGATTTTCTGGTAATAGGATCAGGCATTGCAGGACTGAGTTTTGCGCTGAAAGCAGCCCGCCATGGCAAGGTAACCATTATTACTAAAAGCAATGAAGATGAATCGAATACTAAGTATGCTCAGGGTGGCATAGCTGCGGTTTTGCCCGGTTCGTCAGGCGACTCCCGCGAAAAACATATTGAAGATACCCTTATTTGCGGAGCAGGTTTGTGCAATGAAAAAGTGGTGCGAATGGTAGTGAATGAGAGTTATGCGCGCATTGATGAACTGATAAAATGGGGAGCAGAGTTTGATAAAGATAAAACCGGTCATTATGATTTGGCACGAGAGGGTGGTCATTCCGAGCACAGAGTCTTGCACCATAAAGATATTACCGGTCTGGAGATTGAAAGGAAGTTGCTTCAGCAAATACACAGTCATCCCAATATTACCATACATACTCATTTGTTTGCAGTGGATATTATCACACAGCATCATCTTGGCAAAGTGGTTAAGCGAAGTACACCAGGCATTACATGCTTTGGAGCTTATGTGATGGATACCCGCACAGGAAAAATAGATACCATGCTTGCAAAAATTATTGTGATGGCAACAGGCGGTGCAGGTCATGTGTATAAAACAACTACCAATCCTGTAATTGCAACTGGCGATGGAATAGCGATGGCCTATCGTGCAATGGCAAGAGTCAACGGGATGGAGTTTATTCAGTTTCATCCTACGGCATTGTATAAACCCGGTGAAAATCCTTCCTTCCTGATTTCTGAAGCTGTACGCGGATTTGGTGCAGTGCTGAAAACTACTGACGGAAATGAGTTTATGCAACATTATGACGAGCGCGGCTCACTTGCTCCAAGAGATATTGTAGCAAGAGCCATTGACAGTGAGATGAAAAAACGAGGAGATGATTTTGTGTGGCTCGATTGCCGCCATCTCAACATTGAAAAGTTTAAAGAACATTTTCCAACCATCTATGCAAAATGTGCTTCCATAGGAATTGATATTGCAAAAGAGTGTATTCCTGTTGCACCTGCACAACATTATTTATGCGGAGGTATTCAGGTGGATGAGAATGCATGTTCATCCATTAAAAATTTATATGCTGTTGGCGAATGTTCGTCCACAGGGCTGCATGGTGCAAATCGCTTGGCATCCAATTCACTTCTCGAAGCAGTGGTGTTTTCACATCGTGCTTATCTGCATGCACAGTCTGTTGTTGACTCCATTACATATTGCGAGAATATTCCTGACTGGAGCAGTGTTACAACCAGACATTCAGCCGAGTTGGTACTGATTACCCAAAGCCGTAAGGAGTTGCAGGAAATCATGAGCAGCTATGTCGGAATTTTCAGAAGTGATATGCGGTTGAAGCGTGCATTGGAACGATTGCGTTTACTTTATCTCGAAACAGAAGAACTTTACGAACAGTGGGAGCTTTCACCAAAACTTTGCGAATTGCGTAATCTGATAAATGTAGCTTACCTGATAGTGAAAGCAGCAATAGCAAGAACCGAAAACTGCGGACTGCATTACAATGTGGACAACTGATGCCAACAGCTGAAGAGTTAAGCAAACGAATTTTTCAAAACGAGTTTCAGTTTGAAGAAACAGCATTAGATGTGTTCCGATATCAATTTGAGGGAAATGAGGTTTACAGACAATATGTGCAGTTGCTGGGCATACAACCTGAAAGTATAACAACCGTAGCTGATATTCCTTTTCTCCCAATCAGATTTTTTAAAACTCATAAAATAATTACAGGAAATCAATATCCTGAAATTACTTTCACCAGCAGCGGCACATCAGGGCAAACAGCCTCCCGGCATTTTGTAACTGACGTATCTCTTTACGAAAAATCTTTCATCAAAGGGTTTGAAAAATTTTACGGCTCTGCAGAGGAGTGGTGCATTCTTGCATTGCTGCCATCCTATCTGGAACGCGAGGGTTCTTCACTGGTTTATATGTGTGAACATCTGATAAAAAAGTCAAAACATCCCCTCAGTGGATTTTACCTGCATAACTATGACAATTTATACTCAGTACTTGAACAACTGGAATCAGAAAAACAAAAAACATTGTTATTAGGAGTGTCTTATGCATTGCTCGATCTGGCAGAGCAATTTCCTCTTGCATTGCAACATACCATTATCATGGAAACAGGGGGCATGAAAGGAAAACGCAGAGAAATGACCAAAGCGGCTTTGCACAACAGACTGAAAAATGCATTTAATGTTGATGTCATTCACTCGGAGTACGGCATGACGGAAATGCTTTCACAGGCATACAGTTTGGGTAATGGAATTTACAGTTGCCCTCCCTGGTTGCGTTTGATAGTGCGCGACAGTTATGATCCTTTCACTCTCGTTGATAACGAAATTACAGGAGGCATCAATGTCATAGATCTGGCGAATGTAAACAGCTGTAGTTTTATTGCTACACAGGATATGGGTGAGGTGTTTGATGAGGGTACATTTGAAATTATCGGGAGGTTTGATGATGCTGAAATAAGAGGTTGTAATCTGATGATAGAATAATTTATCTTTGTGACATGGCAAATATCACCAACCTTGAGTTTATCACAGGCTTCAGCAAAGGAAATATGGAGCGGGTGCGTAAATATGTACAAATGTTTCTGGAGGCATCGGCAGAAGGGATGCCTGCAATTGAAAAAGCTCATGCTGATAAAGACTGGAAAACATTAAAAACTGCAGCTCACACACTGAAGTCAATATCAGGATACATGGGAATGACAGATACACAAAATTTGTTGAAGAAAATGGAAGAGAATGCAGCCACTGAAAAGCAACTGGATGATATGCCAAATGATGTCAGTTTGCTGAGGCAACATCTTCAACAGGCAGAAGAAGAGCTGAATGGTTTCTTAGCTCAAAATTAATTTGTAAACTTGTAAAATATTTCTCAAACTAAAATATGTCAAAGAACACACTAATATTCATCGTTGATGATGACCCTATGCAGCTCGATATGCTTAAAGATCATCTTTCGGCCATGTCAAATTTTAACATATATACATTTTCAAACGGAGAGGAATGTCTTGCACAAATTGACAAAGCACCTGATATAGTATTTCTGGATTATAACCTGAGCAACAAAAACACCAATGCAATGGATGGGTTGGAAGTGTTAAGAGAGTTAAAAGAGAAGAACCCAAACGGGGAAGTGGTTATGCTTTCAGGACAGGATAAAATTGAAGTTGCAGTTGATACCATGAAGTATGGTGCATTTGATTATATTGTAAAGGGTGAAAGTGCTTTTTACCGTGCAGAGAAAGCCGTTTTTAACCTGTACAAATTAGCCAAACTAAAAAGAGATGCAGGATTTTATCGCATACTTACCATTGCTTTCGGAGTAGCCTTGCTTCTTATGATTATTCTGGTCATATATCTGAAATCGAAAGGGTTGATTTCGGATATGGCAGGCTGGATGTAAATTATTCCATCATGTCCAAGATTCGTTTATTTTCCGCTGCTTTGAAATTATCTTGCGTCTTCTCATTGTCAATAATCCTGTTCAGTTCTTGCCGAAAAGAAGAAAAGTTTCCAATAGAACCTGTGTTAACGAGTATTTCCATTGGCCAATATGAAAAGAACAGTTTTCACATCATAACCGGTTATACCGATGGTGATGGCGACCTTGGACTTTCTGATGCTGATACGTTAGCTCCTTATGATAAGGACAGTAAGTATTACCACAATTATTTCTGTACATTTTCGCAAATGACCAACGGCAGCTGGGCAATAATAAATTTTGCAGTGCCCTATTATTATCGCCTGCCATTGCTTACTCCTAAACAACGGAATAAAAATATCAAAGGTGACATATCTGTTGATATAAAAAACTTTTTGAGCCCTGTTACAAATGGTGTTGCCGATACATTTCGTGTGGATGTGTATATTGTGGACCGTGCGTTGCATGAGAGTAATACAGTAACTTCAGAGCCTTTTGTGATAACTCATTAGTATTAACTGTAAGCTGATCATATTTGATAGCTGAGTGTTAATCTGCAAAGATTGGAATTGAAAGTTCAGATGAAAAAACTGCTGCTTGTTTTTATATTGTTTGGAGTAATTGCATCCAATGCACAGCAGTTGGATTTGTTGAAGGAGCAATTAAAAAATGCTTCTGCTGACACAACAAAGTTGCGCATACTGAATGAACTTACCGAAAACGCTGACGATTTTAATGTATGGCCCGACTTTGCGAAGCAGGCTTATGAGCTTGCTTTGAAAATTGCTGCCAATCCGGATTCTGTAATAAGAAAAGCGGGTAAGAAAGGATTGAGTGCTGCTTTGAATAATATGGGAGTGTATAACAACCTTACAGGAAACAGAAGTGCAGCACATGAAATGTTTATGCAAAGCCTGAAAATAAGAGAAGAGACAGGTGATGATGCAGCATTGTCAGAAACATATCACAATCTTGCATCATTGTATTTTGATCTGGAAGAGTTTGATCTGGCCAAATCCTTTTTTGAAAAAAGTGCAAGGCTTTCAGAGAAACTGAATGACAGTCTTAATCTGGCTGTGAGCAGAAATTATTTAGGAATGATTGCTCTCAGAAAAAAGGACAACGAAAAAGCCAAGGAATATTTTCAGCAGAGTATGAAAATGTTTGAAAACACAGGTGACAGCCTGAGCCGGCTTAAAACCATGGTCAATCTTGGTGCTATTTTGTATCAGGAAAACAAGTTGGACTCAGCTCTGAAACTATTTAATGAAGCTTATAAAATTAACATCATTCACAACGACCCTATAAAAAGTATTATCCTGATTAATATTGGAAGAGTTTATTTTAAGCAGGGAAAAACAGATGCAGCGCTGAAATATGCCGGAGATGCACTTACCGGTGCAAAAAGTGAAGGAATACCTTCAGAAATTGCATCAGCAGAATATCTCTTATCTGAAATTTATAATGCAAGTGGAAGATATCAGGATGCTTATTCGCATTTGATGATGTACAACAGTTTGAAGGAAGTGCTTTCGGATGAGAATGTGCAACGGGTTATTGTTGCTGAAAGGGTGAAGCATGATTATGAGAAAAAAATAGCTGAAGAACAACTGGAGCAAAAAAGACAAAGAGAGATTGCTGAACAGGAAATCAATAAACAAAAAATAATTATTGAAGCTTTTGTTGCGGGCGCATTTTTGCTTGCATTACTGATAGTGGTGCTTATCAGAAATAATCGTCAGCAGCGAAAAAGCAGAATGGAATTACAGCAAGCGTATTCCGATTTGAAGAGAACGCAACAGCAACTGATTCTTCAGGAGAAAAATGCATCGCTTGCACAGTTCACTGCAGGGATTGCTCATGAGCTTAAAAATCCACTGAATTTTGTTGCTAATTTTTCTCTCTTATCCAATGAACTATTGCAGGAAATGGAGAGTGCTTCGGATGCAAAAGAAAAAGAAGAAATTCAGCAGCAGCTTAAAGGAAATCTGGCCATCATCAGAAATCATACAGAGCGTGCAAATAAGATATTGAGTAAGATGATGCAGCTTGGCAGAAGTGAAAATCTGACCAGGCAACCCACCAATATCAACCGAATTTGCGAAGATGCCATTGAAATGGCATACACCAACATGGTTTCATCCTATCCGGGCTTTCAGTGCGACATTAAGAAAAGTTACGATAACGGCATTGGCGAAGTGATGGCTGTTACTCAGGAAATTTCAATGGTATTATTAAATCTGCTCAACAATGCATTCTTTTCAACCCGGCAAAAATCAGCCACAACGCACGGTTACAAACCGCTATTGTCCATTCAAACGAAAATGAAAGCAGAGAGTAACCTGAAGCAACCTGCTGTGGAAATAATTATTCATGATAATGGAACAGGGATTTCGTCTGCTGTAAAGAACAAAATATTTCAGCCATTTTTTACAACAAAATCTGCAAACGAAGGCTCAGGACTTGGGCTGAGCCTGTCTTCAGATATTATTAAAGCGCATGGAGGAGAACTCACCTTCAGCAGTGTGGAGAATGAATATGCAGAATTTATAATTCTGCTGCCTGCTTCAGTTTAAATTACTACATTCACTATCCGTCCGGGTACTACAATTACTTTTTTAGGTGCACTGCCATTGGTCCACTTCTGCATTTCTTCGGCTGCAAGTACGCGCTGTTCTATTTCATCTTTCGAAATCTGCAAAGGCAGGTTAATTTTAAACCGCGTTTTTCCGTTCACAGAAACGGGATATTCAAATGCGTCTTCCACAAGATAGCTTTCATTGTATGTCGGAAATTCTGCATGTGCAATGGATGGTTCATGACCGCAAAGTTTCCATAACTCTTCAGCAATGTGTGGTGCGTAAGGCGAGAGGATGATTGCCAGCGGTTCCAGTATTGCACGTTTGTTGCATTTCAAATCGGTTAACTCATTCACACAAATCATAAAAGAGCTGACAGATGTGTTAAATGAAAATTTTTCAATGTCTTCCTGTACTTTTTTAATGGTTTTGTGAAGGGTTTTTAGCTCAGCTTTTGTGGGTGCATCATCAGAAACATAAAACGAATCATTGCTGTGATAAAGCTTCCACAGTTTGCGGATAAAACCTGATACACCTGCAATACCATTGGTGTTCCAGGGTTTGCTTTGCTCAAGCGGTCCCAAAAACATTTCGTACATGCGCAAGCAGTCTGCACCGTATTTTTCTACAATTACATCGGGCGTAACTACATTGTGCTTGGACTTTGACATTTTCTCAATCTCATTTCCGCATAAATATTTTCCGTCCTCAAGAATAAATTCTGCATTTTTAAAATCATCTCGCCATGCTTTGAAAGATTCAATATCCAGTTCATCATTGGCAACGAAGTTTACATCTACATGAACGGGAGTTGTTTCATATTTTTCTTTCAACCCAAATGATACAAACTTATTTGTATTTTTTATCCGATAAACCAAACTGCTTCTCCCCTGAATCATTCCCTGATTAATCAGTTTTTTAGCAGGTTCTTCTACTTGAATGTATCCAAGATCTTTCAAAGCTTTTGTCCAGAAACGCACATACAGCAAGTGACCCGTTGCATGCTCACTGCCTCCAATGTACAGATCTACATTCTGCCAGTAGTTAAGTGCATCAGCAGAAGCAAATTCTTTTTCGTTGTGTGCATCCATGTATCGCAGATAATACCAGCTGCTGCCTGCCCATCCGGGCATGGTAGTAGTTTCTATCGGAAAACCGGATTTGTCAACACTCTGAGTTTCTTCGTTCCAAAACCATTTGTCTGAACGTGCCAACGGTGGCTCTCCTTCTTCTGTTGGCAGAAATTTATCAATGGCAGGAAGGTGAAGCGGTAATTTATTTTCAGGCAATGTATGTGCAATTCCGTTTTTGTAATACACCGGAATGGGTTCCCCCCAATAGCGCTGTCTTCCGAAAACTGCATCACGAAGGCGGTAGTTGATTTTGCCTTTACCCAGTTTTCTTTTTTCAATTTCAGCAATACATTTTTTTATTGCATCTTTTACGTTTAATCCATCAAGAAAAGAAGAGTTGATGAGTGTTCCTTCTTTTTCATCCCATGATGTTTTCGAAAAATTATGTTCACCGGTTGGAATAATTACTTGCTTAATGGGCAGTTGATAAAAAGATGCAAAACGAAAATCACGTTCGTCATGTGCAGGCACAGCCATCACTGCACCGGTGCCGTAACCGGCAAGTACATAATCGCCCACCCACACGGGTATTTCTTCGCCCGTAAACGGATGGATGGCATACGTGCCCGTAAACACTCCGCTTACAGTATTTACTTCAGCCTGTCGCTCGCGTTCGCTGCGGTTTCTGGCTTTGGCTATGTAGGCTTCCACTTCAGGTTTTTTTTCTGAGGTAGTAATTTTTTCAGCTAACTCATGTTCAGGAGCAAGAGTCAGGAATGATATTCCGAAAACGGTCTCAGGTCTTGTGGTGAAAACTTCAATCGTATCAACTGAATTTTGAATTTTAAATTCCAAGGAAGCTCCCTCACTTTTTCCAATCCAGTTGCGTTGCGCTTCTTTAATGGAATCGCTCCAGTCAATTTTTTCCAAATCGTTTAACAAACGGTCGGCATAAGCAGTAATGCGCATGCTCCATTGTTTCATCAGTTTGCGTTCAACAGGATAACCTCCACGTTCGCTAACTCCGTCTTTCACTTCGTCATTGGCAAGTACAGTTCCCAAAGCAGGACACCAGTTAACGTACGCTTCGCCCAGATAAGCTATGCGATAATCCATCAGCACATCAGCTTTTTCTTTTTCGTTCAGTTCATTCCACTTTTTTGTGTTTCCGTTGATGTGATGTTCTGTATTTTCAGAGGAGAATTTTTGAATCAGTTTATCAATGGATTCCGTTTTGTTGGTTTCAGAATTATACCATGAGTTGAATAACTGTATAAAAATCCACTGTGTCCATCGGTAATAATTCGGGTCGGAAGTGCGCACTTCTCTGTCCCAGTCGAATGAAAATCCGATTTTATCTAACTGTTCGCGATAACGTGCAATGTTGGCATCGGTAGTGATGGCAGGATGTTGTCCGGTTTGAATGGCATATTGTTCAGCAGGTAAACCGAATGAATCGTATCCCATAGGATGAAGCACGTTAAAACCTTTCAAACGTTTATAGCGTGCATAAATGTCGGAGGCAATATATCCCAACGGATGGCCTACATGCAACCCTGCACCTGAAGGGTAGGGGAACATGTCAAGCACATAATATTTTGGTTTTGACGAATTGTTTTCAGCACGGAAAGTTTTTTTGTCAGCCCAGTATTTCTGCCAGTTCTTTTCTGTTTCTCGAAAATGATATTCCATTGTATAAATGCTCTTTCAACGAGCGAAAATAAGGAATAACTCTGTAGTGCTGTAAGTGCTTCAGCCGGAATTGGTATTTTGCAGAAAATTTTTTACCGTTTCAAAAATCCACTGAGGATTATCGGCATGAACCCAGTGGCCGGCAGAGGGTGCTGTGGCAAAAGTAGCATGAGGGAATAGCCGCAAAATATCCTGATAATCGTTTTGCTGAATATAATTTGATTTTTCTCCTTTGATGAAGAGTGTTGGCATATCAGCATTAGAATCTGCGTCTATTTCTTCGCCTACAGATTCAATATGGTTATTCAGTGAATAGAGATTGAAACGCCACTGAAGTTTATCACCTTTCCAGTATAAATTTTTTAATAAAAACTGTCTGGTTCCCAAATCATCAATATATCCTGCAAGAATTTTGTCGGCTTCGCTGCGTGTATTCACCGTATCCAAATCAACAGCATTCAGCGCTTTGAAAATTGTTTGATGGTGTGGCGGATAATAACGTGGAGCAATGTCAACTACAATCAGTTTATCCGTCATATCAGGATAAGAAAGTGCAAACTGCATGGCAGTTTTTCCTCCCATTGAATGGCCTAATACTGATGCACTTTTCAACTGTTGTTCCTGCATGAAATGCATTACGTCAGATGCCATCAAGCTATAATTAAACTCATCAGTGTGCGGTGAACTGCCATGATTGCGTAAGTCTAAGGCATAAACAGCAAAACCCGATTCAGCCATTTGCTTTGCAAAAGTCTGCCAGTTATCGGCAAGGCCGAATAATCCATGCAGAACCAACAGCGGAGTTCCGTCACCATATTTTCGAAAGTGCAACGACAGAGCCATTTTATTTTCTGATGACTGCACCAAGATTTTTTTCGAAAGCTGTTTCTATCTTTTGCATGATGATGTCAATCTGTTTGTCGGTGAGTGTGGCTTCATCATCACGAAGTATGAAACTGAGTGCATAAGATTTTTTTCCTGCTTCAATTTTATCTCCCTGATAAACATCAAAAATAGAAACATCGCGCAACAACTTTTTTTCCTGTTTCAATGCAAGTTCTTTCATATCGGCATATTGAACCTGCGCATCAAGCAACATGGATAAATCGCGTTTTACCTCCGGAAAACGTGGTGCAGGTTTAATACGGTGTTTGTACTGCGCTGCACGTTTTATTAATAAATCCATGTTCAGTTCAGCATAAAAAACAGGATGACTGATATCAAACTGACGAAGGAAATTTTTCTTCAGCATGCCCATATAACCGATGTTTGACTGACGGTTCTGCAGAGATGCATAAGAAGAAAAAACAGCATGCTCGGCCATTACCCATTTCAGAAAATCGGAAGGCACCGGTGCAATCTGAATGAGCGTATCTAAAACGATAGACTTAAGATAAAACAAATTTGCTTCGCGGTCCTGCTTATGCCAGTCTGACTCATGCAGATTACCTGTGACAGCTATTGCAAGTTTGTTGGTTTCATTATTTTTTCCTTCTGAATGAAAATATGTTTTTCCGAATTCGAATAATTTTAAATTTTGTTGTTTGCGGTTGCTGTTATACTGCATGGTTCCAAGCATGGAGAATAACAGGTCAGTCCGCAGAATATCCAGTTCGTTGCTTAAAGGATTCAGAATTTTTACCGGAGAAATTTCAGCATTGTATTTCTGCGCAAGTGCAAGAGATGAAAGCGAGTTGTTGATGATTTCAAAAAATCCCTGAGCAGTGAGGTAATGCGATATTTTCTTTTGCAGCGCAGGTTTGATATCGGCCTTATGGTTGGAAATGGCCATGCCGAATTTTTCATTCACCGGAATATGATGATAACCATAAGTGCGGAGAATTTCTTCAACGACATCTGCCTGACGTGTAACATCTGTTTTGTATGTCGGAACAGAAATCAAAACTTTGTCATCACTTTTATTCAGTAAAGTCATTCCGCAATATTGCAGAATCTCATCTGTCATTATATTGGTAATGTTCAGACCGGATAGTTTTCTTACTGCATCATAACTGATTTCAGTTTTTGCGGGTTCTATTGGATCGGGATATACATCAATCAGATCAGACACTATACTTCCTCCTGCAATTTCAAGAATCAGTGTTACTGCACGTTTAAGTGCAAAAACAGTATTGGCAGGATCGGTACCTCTTTCAAAACGGAATGAAGATTCGGTTTTGAGCATGTGTTGTTTGGAAGCTTTACGAACCAGCGCAGGATTGAAGTAAGCACTTTCCAGAAAAATATCTGCAGTGTCACTACTCACTCCCGAATGAATACCTCCGAATACACCTGCAATGCACATGGGTTCATGTTCATTACAAATCATCAGTTCTTCTCCGTTTAATTTTCTTTCGGTTCCGTCAAGGGTTACAAAAGGAGTTTGTTTGTGCAGTTTTTTTACCACAATTTTTCCTCTCACTTTATGTGCATCAAAAGCATGCAGTGGCTGTCCGGTTTCAAACATCACATAGTTGGTGACATCAACAACATTGTTCACCGGTTTAACTCCTACACTCAACAATGCATTCTTCAACCATGTTGGTGACTCCTGAATTTTCACTCCGTTAATGCTGATGCCACTGTATCGTGGACAATCCCCGGCATTTTCAATGGTAACAGTTACAGGGTTTTTACGATTGGTGATTTTTAACTCTGAAATGGTTGGCTGAATAACCTGAACAGGTTTGTGAAAGAAATCTTTTTCGAAGGCAGCGCGTGTGTTAATTACTGCAGCGAGATCGCGGGCAACACCCATATGCGATGCTGCATCCACACGGTTGGGGGTGAGTCCTATTTCAAAAATCACATCTTCTTCCACTTTGAAATATTCTGCTGCATGTGTTCCGGGAACTGCATGAGCATCCAACACCATAATTCCATCATGCGATGCTCCAAGACCTACTTCGTCTTCAGAACAAATCATCCCTTCTGAAATCTGTCCTCTGATTTTTGAATTTTTTATATCGAAAGGTTCACCAAATGAAGGATAAAGGCGTGCACCTTCCAAGGCCACCAGTACTTTCTGACCTTTGGCTACATTGGCTGCACCGCATACAATCTGCAGCGAATGACTTTTGCCAACATTTACTTTTGTAATACTTAACCTGTCGGCATCAGGATGTTTTTCTTTTTCGAGAACTTCTCCTATTACCAATCCGCGCAAACCTCCTTTTACTGATTCAACCTCTTCATAAGCTTCTACTTCCAGTCCGCAACCGGTAAGCAATTGCTCCATCTGGTCAGGTGTAAGATTAAGGTCAATATATTTTTTAAGCCAGTTATATGAAATTTTCATCTCTGCAATTCCGTTTTTGAAAATGCAAAAATAAGGAATTAGGCCTTGCAGAAAGTGATGTTACAAATCGCTGCCGAAACCGGTGTTGCTTTTTTGCTGTTGGTTTTGCTCGTATTTGCTGCAGTCCGTTTCTATGCTGACTGGATGTTCAGGTTTTTCAAAATCTCCCTGATAAATATTGAGGTCTTTATCAGCATAAAGTTTTTTCATGTAAATAGCCCAGAGAGGCAGAGCAGTATTTGCTCCCTGACCGAGATATGTAGTTCTGAAATGTACAGAGCGGTCTTCACAACCAGTCCACACACCTGTAACCAGATTAGGAGTGATTCCCATAAACCATCCGTCACTCTGATTTTGTGTTGTGCCTGTTTTTCCTGCAATAGGATTATTCAATCCGTAACGGAATCTCAGACGTGCACCTGTACCTTTTTCTACAACACCCTGCATCAGTTTAATCATCAGATAAGCTGTTTCTTCACTGATAGCTTCCACTTTGCGAGGCACAAACTCCTGTAATACCAAACCGTTTTTGTCTTCTATTCTTGTAATGTAAATAGGTTCTGTCCAAACACCTTTGTTGGCAAATGTGCAGTAGGCACCACACATCTCAAACAGTGAAACATCAGGAGTACCCAAACAAATTGAAGGAACTTCGTCAATGGGAGATGTGATACCCATTTTTCGTGCAATCTGAATAACTGCACTCGGACCAAACTCTTTCATCAGATAAGCAGAGATGACGTTTACTGATTCTGCTAGTGCTTCTTTCAGAGTAAGCATTCCTCCGTACTTTCCATCGCTGTTAGAAGGTGTCCAGTCTGGTTGTCCGGGAATTGGAATGGAAACCTTCACATTGGGTACTTTAAAACAAGGCGAATATCCTTCCTGCATGGCAAGGGTATAGAGGAAAGGTTTAAAAGTAGAACCCACCTGTCTGCGTCCTGCTTTTACATGATCATATTTAAAGAAGCGATAATTATTTCCACCAACCCATGCACGTACAAAACCTGTTTGAGGTTCCATACTCATCACACCTGATTGCAAAAAGCGTTTGTAGTATTTAAGAGAATCGAGAGGACTCATGACAGTATCAATGTCACCATGCCATGAGAAAACTGTCATCGGAATTTTTGTGTTGAAGTTTTCTTTTATTTCTGCTTCTGAGAGTCCGTCAGCTTTCAAAGAAGCATAGCGCGCACTTCGTTTGATTCCTTCTTCAATAACTTCGGGATGCTGTGCCCAGGGTACGCGCCCTTTCCAGTGTTCATCAAAAGTTTTTTGAAGAGCAGTAAGATGTTCTTTTAATGCCTCTTCTGCATATTCCTGCATCCGTGAATCTATCGTAGTGTAGATTCGTAAACCATCACGGTAAAGGTTATATGTTGATCCATCTGCTTTTTTATGTTCACTACACCATTTTGTGAGTTCAAGGCGCAAAGTTTCTCTGAAATAAGGTGCCAAACCTTCATTGTGATCTTCTGCTTTGAAATTAAGTTTAATAGGAAGTTTGCTTAATGAGTCGTATGCACTTTGGGTAATAAAATTATATTTCGACATCTGGCTCAACACCGTATTACGTCTGTTTTTTGCATTTTCAGGATTGCGCACAGGACTATACCGTGAAGGTGCCTGTAACATACCTATGAGCATAGCCGACTCTTCTGTATGAAGCTGAGAAGGAATTTTATTGAAAAATGTTTTTGCCGCTGATTTAATACCGAAACTGTTATGTCCGAATTCAACCGTGTTCAGATACATAGCCATAATTTCGGGTTTAGTGTAATTGCGCTCCAACCTCACTGCAATAATCCATTCTTTGATTTTACGGATAACCAGTTTCAGGCCACTTTCATTCTCACGTGGGAAAAGATTCTTGGCCAATTGTTGGGTGATAGTACTTCCACCGCCTGATGATTGCTGTTGAAGTATTACAGTTTTAAAAAACACTCGTGCCAGACCTCTTAAATCTACTCCGCTATGTTGATAAAAGCGGACGTCTTCAGTAGCTTCCAGTGCCTTTACGGTATTATCTGCCAGTTCTTTGAAATGAATATTAGAACGGTTTTGCACATAATATTTACCGAGAATAACATTATCGCTTGATATTACTTCGGAAGCAAGTGCACTTTTTTGGTTTTCAAGTTCTTCAAAAGTAGGCAGCTTACCAAACTTTTCAGCATTCACAGCTGCCACCAGTATAATAATGGCTGCCGGAGGCAATAATGCCAACAACCACATGATGCTGATGTACTTACTGTAGGAGCCTTTCTTTTTTGCGGTTTTCGTCATATTATTTATTCCCGAAGCGGACAAAACTATAAATAGTGCTTTAATTAACGCTGATGTTTTGATTTTATTCCGGAAAAGTCTTAAACAGTATATGTGGAAAGATTTTTCAGACAGATTTTTGTTGAAATTATTTTTTACAATAGTATTCAGGCCGCTCTCATATTTATGATTTTTATCAGATTGACAATAACTGTTGAAAAATCCTCT
>JAANMY010001456.1_pt1 | contig 26723 bp, 28 predicted proteins | sample 7279691 | NCBI WGS metagenome assembly JAANMY01 (sample SAMN14094543, study PRJNA606508) | bioreactor metagenome | isolation source: A lab-scale SPAN reactor treating ammonium-rich wastewater day 388 | place: Ireland: Galway | collected 2018-02-07
CTCGGTCGTCATCAGCGTGATGACCCCGTCGGCGGTGAGGGTGATCGCCAGCGGCTCGTTCTGTTCGGCGGGCAAGGCCCCGGCCGCCGAGCGCGGCAGTTCGACCGGCACGCCGACCACCAGCATCGGCGCCGCCACCATGAAGATGATCAAGAGCACCAGCATCACGTCCACGAAGGGCGTGACGTTGATCTCGGACATCTTGGCGGCATGGCCGCGGCGCCGCCGCCGTGTGCCCGATCCGCCCTGTTTCCTGATCGCCTGCGCACCCATGGCTCAGGCGTCCAGATTGCGCGACAGGAGGGTGCCGAATTCGTCGGCGAATTGCTCATAGCCCGAGGCGACGGTGTCGCTGTCATCGCTGAGCTTGTTGTAGAAGATCGTCGCCGGGATCGCCGCCAGCAGGCCCAGGCCGGTGGCCAGCAGCGCCTCGGCGATGCCCGGCGCCACGACGGCGAGGTTGGTCGATTGCGCCAGAGCGATTTCCTCGAAGGCCGATTTGATGCCCCAGACCGTGCCGAACAACCCGATGAACGGGCTGGCCGAACCGACCGAGGCGAGGAAGGTCAGCCCGCTGTTCAGCTCGCGCGCCTCGCGGTCGATGGCCACGTCCATCGAGCGGTCGATACGCTGCGCCGCCCCGGCGATCATCGCCCCGTCAGAGCGGTGCGACCGCTGCCATTCGGCCATGCCTGCGGCGAACACCCGTTCCGGCCCGCTGGCCGGGGTGGAGCCGATGCGGGCATAAAGCTCGTCCAGCGGCTCGCCCGACCAGAAGGCCGCGTCGAACGCCGCCGCCTGCGCCCGGGCGCGGCGGAACACCAGATGCTTTTGCACGATGATCGCCCAGGACCAGAACGAGGCGACGATCAGCAAGAGCATCACGATCTTGACGATGAGGGTCGCGCGAAGGAAGAGCGCGATGAGCGAAAAATCGATGTCGCTGGCCTGCGCCAGGGTCGCGGTGTCCATGCCTTCTGTCCTGCTCGTGTTGGGGCACGCCCGGCGGGCGGCCCTCGTTTGCACCGATTCTAGCGCGATTCCCAGACAAAGGCCAATGCCAGCACGCGATTGTTACGCGTTTTCGCCGATCCCGCGCAGGGCGGCCGGCAGGCGGCGGGGTTTGCCGTCGAGTGTGATCGCCACGAGGGTCACTTGCGCGCGAAACAGGCAGGTTGCGTCCCGGTGGACCTGCTGGTCCAGCGTGAGGCGGGCAGGGGTGGTGGCGAGCGGGCGGGTGGTGATCTGCAGCCGGTCGTCGAGCCGGGCGGGGGCGAGGAAATCCGCCTCGATCCGGTGAACGGCAAAGACGGTCCCGGCGGCGCGCAGGGCGTTCTGATCGATTCCCAGTTGGCGCACCCAGTCCGAGCGGGCGCGTTCGATGAACTTCAGGTAATTGGCATGATAGACGATCCCGCCGAGGTCGGTGTCTTCGTAGTAGATGGTGACGGAAAAGCGGTGCATGGGGCGATCATAGGGGCTGCGGGGCGGGGCGGAAAGGGGGTGTCCCACGATGGGACATTTTTCGAACCGCCCGAATCCAAGGGGTTACGCCCGCCGATTCACGAATTGTTAGGAATTGACCGGGGGCCGCCCCGCCCTCCGGGGGCCCTGACCCGCCGCGGGGGCATCGGCCGGTGGGCGGGGGCCTTTATCAACTCTTGTCGGGCAAACTTGCTTTCTAGAGCAACTTATCCCATATTTCTTTCCATGGAGGGCCAGACCATGCCGCAACTGCTTGCCAGATCCCTGCCCCGCCCCAGCCCCGGCGATACGCTGCTGGTGGCCAAGGCCTTGCTGCGCGCCGGGGCCGCGCTGGGCCTGAAACAGGCGGAAATCGCCGCGATCATCGGCGCCAGCCCCTCGCAGGTGTCAAAGATGAAGGACGGCGCCGCGCTGAGCGGAAAACCCTTTGAACTGGCGCTGCTGGTGATCCGGGTATTCCGCTCGCTGGATGCGATCACCGGCGGCGACAGCACGACGAACAAGGCCTGGATGCGCAACCCCAACCACGACCTGAACGGCATCCCGGCCGACTTGATGCAATCCGCCGCCGGGCTGGTGGCGGTGATGAATTACCTGGACGCCACGCGTGCCCCGCTTTGAACCCTGGCGCGGCAATGTCTGGCGGCTGATCGAAGGCCAGTACCGCCCGGCCACGCTGAAGATCGTCGACAGCCTGGCCGAGCAACAGCGGCTGGAGGATCTGCTGGAAGCCAGCAAACCGCGCATCCCGCCGGATTGCGCGCATCTGGATTACCAGTTCAGCGCCCCCTTCCGCTATGGCTGCTATCCCCGCGATTCCCGCTTTCGCCGCAAGGGCCAGACGCCGGGGGTGTTCTATGCCTCGGACAATCCGCTGACCGCGGCGCTGGAGAGCGCCTGGATCAGCGTCGGCTTTTACCGCGCCTCGCCCGCCACGCCGCTGCCCGCGACCACCACTGCCCACACGGCGATCCTGGCCGAGGTGCAGGTGCCGGTGGCGGTGGACCTGACGGCGCCCGACAACGCGGCGCTGGGGGTCTGGGATGACCCGGTGGATTACACCGCCTGCCTGACCCTGGCCGACGAGGTGCGGGCGCTGGGCTGCGAGGCGATCCGCTATGCCTCGGTCCGCGACCCGGCGCAGGGCGCCAATCTGGCGGTGCTGACCTGCCGCGCCTTCGCCCAGCCCCGCCCGGTGGATAGCCAGAGCTGGCACGTGTACCTGACGCGGGACTGGGTGGTGCTGACGAACGAGACGCTCAGGCAGGGGTATGAGTTTGCGGTGGGGGTGAGGGGGTTTGTGGGGTGAGGGGGGCGGCCCTATCTCGCGCTCACTCGCCCTGAGCCCAATAGACATCGTCCAGGATTGACACATGCGAACCGGCACGCCGTGCCGCGAGGAACCTCGAATAGCTATTTCTATTGGAAAGATGATAGCCTTCCAAGGCATCCAACCCACGATCTGTGATATACGAAAGTCTATAGGTTCCTAATAACTTCGCGTTCGCCAAGCTGAATTTTCCTGTCTTTCCTCTCGAAAAATCGAAAAGGGCACCCACAAGCGCCTGCAAGTCAACCCAATCCTCAATCAAGGAGTAGTATTTATAATACTCCACAAGCTCTGTATCCGCATCTTCCGTTTCTGGCATCGAAAACAGATCGATGACCTCAGTGTCGCGCCAACGCGCAGTCAGAACTTGATAGATCCGGATTATCCTCTTCAGCGCATCTTTCTCTTCAGAATCAGCATACTCTATGCATTCCTTCAAAGTGGAAGCATCATCACTTGAAATGACCCATTTTTCCTCAGGACGTGGATCTTTCCGACCCTGACACAGCGCATCACAACGCTCTGTACAAACCTGATGAATTCCAGAAAGTACCAAAGGCAAGACGCTTATGGCGGCGTCAAGTTTTGCGGCCCGGATACGCTGCTCAATACTAAAGCTACTTTGTATCTGTCTCTGGATTCCAATATATGCAATTGCAGCAGCTAGCAAGGTCGCGCCTATTGCCGTAAATTCGACGATCTTTTCTGAGAAAATTGGGCCGAGCCGCGGATCGATACTTGCGACAAGTGCAAACGCAAGTATGACGCCAACCGCTAAGCCCAGCGGAAATCCTTTTGGCCGCATCCTCAAATCCCCCTTACCAAAAACAATAGCGATGGAAGCGCCCCTACCCCACCCGCGCCGCTACCCTCAGCGCGTGCGAAGAATCCCGGGCGGCCACCGGCATCGTGTGGTCGTAGCAGGCGCGGATCACCGCGGCGATGTCGGGGTTGAGGACGGCAACCCCGCCCGCCCGGGCCAGCGGCGGGTGGTCCTTCAGGGCCTTGTCGGACCACAGGAGCAGGCTGTGCACCGCCTGCGCCAGCGCCAGATCGGCGGCGGGGAGGTCGGCCAGCGCGGCATCGAGGCGGATGAAGGTGACGGCGGCCTTGATGGCGCCGTTCGCATCAAAGCGGAAGCTGCGGTACTGGTTGGCGCCCTGCGCCTGCAGGCGGGGGACCAGGGCCTCCAGCCCCTCGACAAGGCCGCCGAGGCCGGGGACGGCCAACAGCTCGTCCCAGTCGCGCAGGAAGAACAGCATCAGGTTGGCGCCGAGTTCGGGGTCGGTCTCGGCCATTTTATGGCCGGCCATGGCCACCACGGCCTCAAGCGCGCCCTTGACCACGCCGAGGGTGGCATCGTCAGTGCCAAAGACCACCGGCACGATGGGCCGCCCCCAGCGGGCGAAATGATAGCGCCCGTCGGGGCGGGTGAAGAGGGCGGCGATCTGGTCAGCGGTCATGCGGGCAACGAGCGGGGGATGCGGGGATAGAGCAGCGCCTGCGAGACGCCACGGGCGAGGTTGAACAGCATGAGCGAGGCCCAGAGGCCGGTGTTGCCGTAGCCCCAGCTCGCCCAGACGCAGACGGCGTAGACGGCGGCGGCGAAGGCGGCGGTCTGCACCATCTCGCCGGTGAAGGTGGCGCCGATGAAGATGCCGTCGTACATCCAGGCGGCGATGCCGACGACGGGCGCGGCCACCACCCAGAGCAGATAGGCGCGGGCCTCGGCGCGGACCGGTTCGGCGGTGGTCATGATGTCGATGATCGCGGGCCCGGCGAGGGCAAAGGCCGCGGCCATGCCCAGCGCGCCGATGACGCCCCACAGGCTGGTCAGCCGCACCGCCCGGCCCAGCGCGGCGCGGTTGCGCGCGCCCACCGCCTGCCCGACCAGCGTTTCGGCGGCAAAGGCGAAGCCATCGAGCAGATAGGCGGTCAGTTCCAGGAATTGCAGCAGGATCTGGTTGGCGGCGATGGTCACGTCGCCGCGCCCCGAGGACAGGAACACGAAGGCGATGAAGCACGCTTGCAGCAGGACCGAGCGCAGCAGGATGTGGGAATTGACCCGGGCCATGTGCCGCAGGCGCAGCGCGTCGAACACCCGGGCGCCGCGGCTGGCCAGACCGGCGCGGCAGATCCACAGCCCCAGCGCGACGCCGCTGACCTCGGCGATCAGGGTGGCCAGCGCCACCCCCTCGACCCCCCAGCCCAGCCCGAGGACGAACCAGATGTCGAGGACGATATTGGCGCCGTTGGTCAGCAGTTGCAGCGCCAGCACGGCGCGGGTGCGTTCCAGCGCGATCAGCCAGCCGGTCAGCGCATACATGGCGATGGTCGCCGGGGCGCCCCAGATGCGGATGCGCAGATAGGCGGCGGCCAGCCCCTCGACCTCGTCCGAGGCCGGGGCGAGGCGCAGGGCGGCGGCGGTCAGCGGCATCTGCAGGGCGATCAGCACCAGCCCCGCCGCCCCGGCGATCAGCAGGCCGCGTTGCAGGATCGCCCCGGCCTCGGCGCTGTCGCCCGCGCCATGCGCCTGCGCGGTCAGGCCGGTGGTGCCCATGCGCAGAAAGCCGAACATCCAGAAGAACGCCGACAGGATCACCGCGCCCAGACCGACGGCACCGATGGGCGCCGCCTGCCCCAGTTGTCCCACGACGGCGGTATCCACCAGCCCCAGCAGCGGCACCGTCACATTGGCGGCGACGATCGGCAGGGCGATGCGGAAAACCCGGGCGTGGGTCAGTGCGATCATGGGCGGGTGTCGCGGCCGGGGATCAGGAAATGCCCTGTCGCCTGTGCAAAAAGGCGGCTGCGGTTGTCCTGCCAGGCCTCGACATGGACCGAGGCATAGCGCCGCCCCGAGCGGTTGACGCGCGCCCGCGCATAGGCATCGCGCGGCAGGCCCGAGCGCAGGTAATCGACGGTGAAATCAATGGTCTTGGGCAGGCGCGGGATATGCTGTTCATCGAGCGCGCGCGGATCAAGCGTGCCTTTTTCCATATCCTCCCACAGCAGCGACCAGCTCAGCTCGATCATGGCGGTGATTTCCAGAAAGGCCGAGGTCACGCCGCCGTGGATGGCGGGCAGGAACGGGTTGCCGATCAGCTTTTCGTCAAAGGGCAGAGTGGCGCTGAGTTCGTCGCCGCGGCGGTCGAACTGGATGCCCAGAAAGCGGATATAGGGGATGCCGCCGACCAGCGCCTTGAGCGCGCGGTCGCGGCGTTCCTTGACCACCTGCACGGGTTCGGGGCGCGGGCGGTTCATTGCGCGGCCTCGCGGGTGGCGCTTTCCATGGTGAAGGCGCCCGAGGCGGTGGCGACGGGCAGGCCCTCGTCCTCGTCATGGGCGGTGGCGCGCACGAAGGCGACGGTGCGGGTGGCGTGAAAGCATTCGGCCCGGGCGGTGATGCGCTGGCCGGGTTTGGCCGCACGCATGTAGTCGATGCGCAGGTCCAGCGTCGCCGTGCCGCGCGCGCCGGGATAGGACATCACGGCAGCGCCGCAGCAGGTGTCCATCAGTGCGGAAACCGCGCCCCCGGCGATCACCCCGGTGGCCGGATCGCCGATCAGCGCCGGGTCATAGGGCATCGAGATCACGGCCTTGCCGTCACCGATCGATTCGAGCCGCATGTTCAGCGCCCGCGAATGCGGAATCGCTTCGATGAAACGCTGGGCGGGGCTGGGGTCGGTCATCGGGGGCCTGCCTTTGGGATTTGCCCCCAAGGCATCGCGCGAAACCGTGGCGCTTGGCAAGACCCGGCCCGCGACCTAGCGGCGCAAAGCCCGGTTGCCTCTGCCCCGGCGGCGCCTTACGCTGCGTCCGTCGATCAGGGCGCGGAGGCCGCAAGTCGGGCGATGAGCGAAGCGAGACTGTCCTTCAAGGAAATGTGCGCGCGGTTCGATGTGACCCCGCGCACCCTGCGCTATTACGAATATATCGAGCTGCTGAAGCCCGAAAAGGACGGCCGTAACCGCTATTACGGCCCGCGCGAGATTGCCCGCATGACGCTGATCCTGCGCGGTCGGCGGTTCGGATTCGCGCTGGAAGAGCTGCGGCAATGGCTGCTGATCTATGACCTCAAGGGCACGCGGCCGCAGTTCGAGGCCTTCGTGCAGATGGCCGACCGGCAGTTGGCCGATCTCGCCCGGCAGCGCGACGAGCTGGCCGTGACCATCGCCGACCTCGAAAACCTGCGCGACGAGGTGGCGAGGCTGGCCGAGGCACAAACCCCCTGAGGTGACGGGCGCCGATTGGCGGGCCGCATCCCGCTGGGCGGGCGGGGCTTTTGTCGGGGATTTGATTGACATGGTTAATCACATCCGCCAGATTGGTCGGAAGGGGAGTGCATCGATGACCGGCTACAGGCTGCACCAGAGGCTGGGCTTTCGCGTCTCGCGGCTGGCGCGGCTGATGCAGGCCCGCCACGAGGCGGCGCTGCCGCCGGGCCTGACGCGGCTGGGCGCCACGGTGCTGGCCGGGGTCGGCGACGAGGGCGTGGTGACGCCGTCGGATCTGGCGGCCTATGTCGGCATCACCCGCCCGGCCATGTCGCGGCTGCTGCGCGGACTCGAGGCGCGGGGCCTCATCGAGCGGGCGGCCAGCGGTGGCGACGGGCGGCAGATCGAGGTGGCGCTGACCGTGGCGGGCCGCGCCGCGCTGGCGCAGACCCGGGCCGCCGCCGACGCGCTGCAGGCGCATTTCGCCGCCAAGCTCAGCCCCGAGGCCCTTGCCCAGTTGACCACCGCCCTCGCCCGGCTTGCCGAGGGCGAACCCGATCCCACCGATTTCTGAGGACAGCGCGCGATGCCGCTCTTTGCCCATGCCGACCGGCCCGTCCATTTCGGCCCCTATCCGCTGGAGCGGCTGCGCCGGGGCGGCAGGCCCGATCCCGCCGCGCTGCCGCTGTCGGCGCCGCTGGTCTTTGACCATGCCGATCCGCGCTCGCTGGTGCATGCGATGGCGCGCTATCAGGCGATGTTCGACATCGTGCGCGACGGGCCGATCACCCATCTGGCCGCCGAAATCCCCGACGATCCGCAGGCGCGCAGCGCGCATCTGAAGGCGGCGGGCTATTATTTCGATGCCGATCTGATGGGGATCTGCGCGCTGGACCCGGCGCATCACCTGCCCGAGCCGCACCGCAACCCGCAGCTCGACGCGCTGCGCGCCGAACTGGCGCAGGGCCAGCCGCAGACCCATGCCGCCGGGATCGACGCGATCCATGCCGATATCCTCGACGCGGCGCGCAGCCCGCATGGCCCGGTGCCGCAGCATCGTTTCGCGCTGGTGATCGCCGTCGGCTTTACCCGCGACCCGGTACAGGGCGAGCCGGGCACCGACTGGCTGCACGGCGCGCAGGCGCAGCGCGCGGCGCTGCTGGCCAACTACACCGCCGTGGTGCTGTCGTCGTATCTGCGGATGCTGGGGCACGAGGCGCGGGCTCATTCCGCGACCACCTCCGAGGTGGATCTGCCGCGTCTGGCGCTGTCGGCCGGGTTGGCCCATGCGCAGGACGGCGTGGCGATCACCCCCTATCTGGGCAGCCGCTATGCCCTCGCCGCCGTAACGACGACGCTGGATCTGGCCGCCGACAGCCCGCTGGCGGGCGACGGGCGCAGCGCGCGCAGCCATGGCCCGGGCTGGTGGAGCGGCGCCGCCGCCCCCCGCCGCGCCGCCACCGCCGAACCCTTTGCCCACCGCGAATTCCGCATGGGCCCGCACCCGTTCGAACGCCTCAAACGCCGCGACACGCCGACGACGCTGATCGACGAGGCGCGGGTGCCCCGCTTTCCCAAACGCGCCGATTTCTTTGCCCGCGCGCTTTATGGCGACATGGGCAAGGCGGTACAGGACGGCGCCAAGGGCGGGCGCTATGTGCTGAAATCGCCGATCGGCGCCTGTGCCCGCCGGGCCTTGGGCGCGTTGCTTTTGTTGCAGTTCGGCGAGGCGCGCGGGCCGGTTCAGGCCTCGGACCCCGAACAGAATGCAGAAAATCTGAAAGCCGCCAGCTATTTCCTCAGCGCCGATGCGGTGGGCCTGAGCCGGGTGCCGGACTGGGCCTATTATTCGCACAACTCGGCCGGCGAGCCGATCACCCCCTATCACGCCCATGCCGTGACCATGCTGCTCGATCAGGGATTCGAGACGATGGAGGGCGCCTCGGGCGACGACTGGATCAGCGTGGCGCAGAGCATGCGCGCCTATCTGCGGTTTTCGCTGCTGGGCGGGGTGATCGGCGAACAGATCCGCAGGCTGGGCTATTCCGCCCGGGTGCATTCGGCGCTGGACGGCGATGTGTTGCAGCCGCCGCTGCTGCTGCTCAGCGGTCTGGGGGAGGTCAGCCGGATCGGCGAGGTGATCCTGAATCCCTATCTGGGGCCGCGGCTGAAATCGGGGGCCGTGACCACCGACATGCCGATGGCGCATGACCGGCCCATCGATTTCGGCCTGCAGACCTTTTGCGAGTCTTGCAACAAATGCGCGCGCGAATGCCCCTCGGGCGCGATCACCGCTGGCACAAAACGGATGTACAACGGTTATGAGATCTGGAAATCGGACGCCGAGAAATGCGCCCGCTACCGGATCACCAACAGCGCCGGCGGCATGTGCGGGCGCTGCATGAAAACCTGCCCCTGGAACCTGCAGGGCCTGTTCGCCGAGGCGCCGTTCCGCTGGCTGGCGATGAAGGCCCCCTCCAGCGCGCGGGCGCTGGCGGCGCTGGACGACCGGCTGGGACGCGGTTCGATCAACCCGGCCAAGACCTGGTGGTGGGATATCGAACTGGACAAAAGCGGCAAACGCTATGTCGCGGCGGCGGCGACCCACCGGCGCGGGTTGAACCCCGATCTGGTGCTGCGGCCCGAGGACCAGACGCTGGCGGTCTATCCGGCCGATGTGATGCCCCTGCCCTTTCCGATCACCCAGCCGCTGAACCGCGAGGCGGGGATCGCCCGCTACCGCGCCCTGCTGACGCCCGAGGAATACCGCAACCGGCTGGCGCGCGGCGAGACCGACGGGCTGGCGCCGGGCCCGCGCCGCCCGGGGGCGCCGCCGGTGTTCCCCGTCACCATCACCCGCCGCGACGATCTGAGCGACGACACGATGCGCTTTGAACTCGCCCGCGCCGACGGCCAGCCGCTGGCGCCCTTCACCGCCGGGGCGCATATCGACGTGATGATCGCCCCGGAATACCAGCGCGCCTATTCGCTGGCGGGCGATCCGGCGGATCCGACGAAATACGTTCTGGGCATCCAGCGCGAGGCCGCCGGGCGCGGCGGCTCGCTGCTGATCCACCGGGTGTTCCGGCCCGGGCGGCGGCTGTTCGTCACCCCGCCCGCCAATCTGTTCCCGCTCGACGAGGCAGCGCCGCTGACGCTGCTGATCGGCGGCGGCATCGGCGTCACGCCGATGCTGACCATGGCCCACCGGCTGCACGCGCTGGGCCGCGATTTCCGGCTGCATTACCTCGCCCGCGGTACCGCGCCCTTCGCCGGGGAAATCGCCGCCGCGCCCTGGGCGGCGCAGGCGCAGGTTCATGTGAAAACCGACGGGCCGCGCGTCGATCTGGCCCGGCTGATCCCGCCCCATAGCCCCGGCGCCCGGCTCTACACCTGCGGCGGCGGGGCCTTCATGGACGGGGTGTTCGACACCGCCCGCGCGCAGGGCTGGCCCGAGGCGGCGCTGGCGCGCGAGTATTTCGCCGTGCCCGAGGCGCCGGATCATGTGAACCATGCGTTCACCCTGCATCTGGCGCGATCGGGCCGCGACATCGCCGTTGCCGCCGATCAATCGGCGACCGAGGCGCTGGCGGCGGCGGGGATCGACATCCCGACCAAATGCTCGGACGGGATCTGCGGCGTCTGCGCCGTGACCCATCACACGCCCGAGGGCATCGAACACCGCGATTTCGTTCTGTCGGCCGCCGAGCGCGCGACCCGGGTGGTGCTGTGCTGCTCGCGCGCAGGCGAACCGGGCGGGGTGATGCGCGTCGATCTGTGAACCAGCGCACAGAGACCTTGCGCCGCCGCGTCTTTACCGGCGCCGGGCGCAGGCTTAGGTCTGGGCCAAACAGGAGTTTCCCATGACCGACATTTCTCTCGGACTCGATACCTTCGGCGACGTCACCCTCGGCGCCGACGGCCAGCCCAGCCGCATGGACCAGGTGCTGCGCGATGTGGTGGACGAGGCGGTCTATGCCGACGAACTCGGCATCGACTTCATCGGCCTCGGCGAGCATCACCGCGACGATTTCGCCATTTCCGCCCCGGAAATGGTGCTGGCCACCATCGCCGGGCGCACCTCGCGCATCAAGCTGGGCACCGCGGTGACGATCCTGTCCACCGACGATCCGGTGCGGGTGTTCCAGCGGTTCTCGACGCTGAACGCGGTGTCGAACGGCCGGGCCGAACCGATCCTCGGCCGCGGCAGCTTTACCGAAAGCTATCCGCTGTTCGGCTATGACATGCGCGATTATGATCAGTTGTTCGAGGAAAAGCTGGAGATCTTCGCCCGGCTGCTGCGCGAGGACACGGTGAGCTGGACGGGCAAGACCCGCGCGCCGCTGCAGGGCGTCACGGTCTATCCGCCGCTGGGCCAGCCGATGACCACCTGGGTCGGGGTCGGCGGCAGCCCGGAATCGGTGGTGCGGGTGGCGCGCCACGATCTGCAACTGATGCTGGCGATCATCGGCGGCGATCCCCTGCGCTTCAAACCCTACGTCGAGCTCTATCACCGCGCGGTCGCGCAACTGGGCACCCCGGCCCGGCCGGTCGGCGTGCATTCGCCGGGCTTTGTCGCCGAAACCGACGAGGCGGCGCGCGAGGGGCTCTGGCCGCATTATCAGGCGATGTTCGGCCGCATCGGCCGCGAACGCGGCTGGGCGCCGACCACCAAGGACCGCTACCTGGCCGAGGTCGAGCATGGCGCGCTGTTCGTCGGCGCCCCCGAAACCGTGGCGCGCAAGATCGTGCGGGCGGTCAAGGGGCTGGGGGTGCAACGGTTCGACCTGAAATATACCACCGGCCCGGTGACGCATGCGCAGAACCTGGAATGCCTGCGGCTTTACGGCGAAAAGGTCATCCCGATGGTGCGCGACATGCTGGCGGGCGGGTGAGACGGAGAGGGGTTTCGCCCTCGTTGCCCGCTGCCGCGGGCGCCTCGGGCGACCCGCGCGCGGCGTACCGCCGCGCGAAGAAAGGGGGGCGCTCGCGCCCCCCTCTTTGCGTGCCGCAAATTCACCCCCCTGAGGATATTTGAAGCGCAAAGTTGGGGCGGCGGGACATCGGACAATTTGATTCAAATTGTCTTTTTCTGTTCCAACTTTGTGCCTGAAATATCCTCCAGGAGGGTCCGGGAGGATGGAAAATCCTCCCGGCGGGGGCGCGGGGGCTGGCCCCCGCCGCGGCGCGAGGCCCCCTCGACGGGGGCCGAGCGCCGCCGCCCCCTTGCCCCCAGGGGGCGATCACAGCGGGCCTGGGCGGCGTTCCTCGCTCAAGAGAACATTGGCGTCGACCGCCCCCACCCCGGGCAGGGTCATGATGCGCCGCCGCAGCACCCGTTCGAAATCGGCCAGATCCCGCGCCACCACGCGCAGGCGGTAATCATAGAGCCCGAGCACATGCTGCACGGTCTGCACCTCGGGGATGGCCGAAACCGCGCGTTCGAAATCTTCCAGCGAAACCCGGCCCTTGGCGGCCAGCGTCACGCCCAGGAAAACCGTCACGCCAAAGCCCAGCGCCGCCTGGTCCAGCACCAGCCGCCGCCCGGCGAAGGCGCCTGCCGCCTCGAGCCGTTGCACCCGCCGCCAGGCCGCGGGCTGGCTGAGCCCGATCTGGCGCCCCAGCGCCCCGGCGCCGAGCGTGGCGTCGGCGGCGAGGGCGCGCAGGATCGCGCGATCGGTCTCGTCGAGGTCGATCATCGGGCGGGCCGGGGCCGAGGATTGGTCCGGCAGGGTGCGGGGCGCGCCGGGTTCATAGTGGCAGCGCCTCGCCGCGTTTGATTTCGGCGACATGCATCAGCGCCTCGAGATCGGCGATATGCGGCAGGGTCAGGATCCGGGCGCGGTAGACCGCCTGATACTGCGCCATGTCGCGGGCGATGACATTGAGGCGCAGATCGACCCGGCCGAGGAAGGTCTGGATTTCCAGCACCTCGGGCACCTCGCGCGCCGCGGCGATGAATTCGTCGAAGGCGCGCGGGTTGGTCTTGTCGAGGGTGACGCGCAGCGAGACCTCGACCTCCCAGCCCAGTTTGCGCCAGTCGATCACCGCCTCGACCCCCTTGAGGATGCCCTTCGCCCGCAGCCGCGCCAGCCGCCGCGAGGCTGTCGCCTCGGTCATCGTGGCCCGGCGCGCCAGTTCGGCCACCGGCTGGGCCGGATCGGCCTGCAGATGGCGCAAGAGGCGGCGGTCGGCGTCGTCAACGGACATGAATTCCCCGGCTTTTGGCATTCTGGCGCATGATCCCCCTGCGTTTTGCGCGGATTCTGCAGGAGATTGCAACGATTTTCCCGCCGATCTGCCTATGATGCGCCGCAATATCCAATGGAAAGGACACCGCCATGCGCGTGTATTATGACCGCGACTGCGACATCAACCTGATCAAGGACAAGAAGGTCGCCATTCTGGGCTATGGCAGCCAGGGCCATGCCCATGCGCTGAACCTGCGCGATTCGGGCGCCAAGAACGTGGTCGTGGCGCTGCGCGAGGGCTCGGCCTCGGCGGCGAAATGCGCCAAGGAAGGGCTGAATGTCATGGGGATCGCCGAGGCTGCGGCCTGGGCCGACCTGATCATGTTCACCATGCCCGACGAGCTGCAGGCCGCCACCTACAAGAAATATGTCCATGACAACCTGCGCGAAGGCGCGGCGATTGCCTTTGCCCATGGTCTGAACGTGCATTTCGGCCTGATCGAGCCGAAAGCCGGTGTCGATGTCATCATGATGGCGCCCAAGGGCCCCGGCCACACGGTGCGCGGCGAATACGTCAAGGGCGGCGGCGTGCCCTGTCTGGTGGCCGTGCATCAGGACGCCACCGGCCGCGCCATGGAGCTGGGCCTGAGCTATTGCTCGGCCATCGGCGGCGGGCGTTCGGGCATCATCGAGACCAACTTCCGTCAGGAATGCGAGACCGACCTGTTCGGCGAGCAGGCGGTGCTGTGCGGCGGTCTGGTGGAGCTGATCCGCATGGGCTTTGAAACCCTGGTCGAAGCCGGTTACGAGCCGGAAATGGCCTATTTCGAATGCCTGCACGAGGTCAAGCTGATCGTCGATCTGATCTATGAAGGCGGCATCGCCAACATGAACTATTCGATCAGCAACACCGCCGAATACGGCGAATATGTCAGCGGCCCGCGCATCCTGCCCTATGACGAGACCAAGGCGCGGATGAAGGCGGTGCTGAAAGACATCCAGACCGGCAAGTTCGTGCGCGATTTCATGCAGGAAAACGCCGTCGGCCAGCCGTTCTTCAAGGCGACCCGTCGTCTGAACGACGAGCATCAGATCGAGCAGGTCGGCGAGAAGCTGCGCGCGATGATGCCGTGGATTTCCAAGGGCAAGATGGTCGACAAGTCGCGCAACTGATCCGGCGCGATCTGGCGGAAAAGAGGGCGCGCACCCGGGGGGTGCGCGCCCTTTCTCATGCGGTTCGCCGGCGGCTCAGCCCTGGCTGCGGCGCACCGGCGGCTTGTTGGAAAAGCGGCGCGGCTTGTTGGGGCGTTCGGCGGCCATGGCCTCGGCCAGCGCCGGATGGACGCGCGGCTTGCCCGATTTGGCCGGTTTGGCCGGGCCGTCGGACGGGCCGCGCGATCCGCCGGAGCTGCGCTCGCCCGCGGGTTTTCCGCCGCCCGGTTTCCCGGCGGCGGCGGGGCGGCCGCCCGGTTTGGCCCCGCCCGGCTTGCCGCCCTGCTTGGCGCCCGCCGGGCGCTGGCCGCGGGCCTGGGTGGTGGCGGCGCGGGCCTTGGTGCGCGCGGCCTCGGCCAGATGCTCGGCCCAGGGGGCGCCACCGATCACCTCGATGGCCTGGCCGGTCAGTTTCTCGATGGCGCGCAGATCGGCCATTTCGGCCGGGGCGCAGAAGGCCACCGCCCGCCCCTCGCGCCCGGCGCGCGCGGTGCGGCCGATGCGGTGGATGTAGTTTTCCGGCACGTTGGGCAGTTCGTAGTTATAGACATGCGCGACCAGCGGGATATCCAGCCCGCGTGCCGCGACATCGGTGGCGACCAGCACCTTGGTTTCGCCGACCCGGAACGCCGCCAGGGTGCGTTCGCGCTGGCCCTGGCTTTTGTTGCCGTGGATCGAGCCGACCGAAAAGCCCCAGCTTGCCAGCAGCTTGGCCAGCTTTTCCGAGCCGTGTTTGGTGCGGCCAAAGACCAGCGCCAGTTCATCGGGGTGCTTGGTCAGGTATTCGCGCAGCACATTGGCCTTGTCGCCCTGCGCGACGAAATGCACCGCCTGCTCGATCTTGTCGGCGGCCTTGCCCGGGGGCGAGACCTGCACGCGGACCGGACGGTTGAGATAGCTGTCGGCGATCTCGGCCATGTCCTTGGGCATGGTGGCCGAGAACAGCATGGTCTGGCGCTCTTCGGGCAGATAGCGGGCGATCTTGCGCAGCGCATGGATGAAGCCGAGGTCGAGCATCTGGTCGGCCTCGTCGAGGACCAGCATCTGCACCTTGGCCAGCGAGACCGAGCCGCGTTCGAGCAGGTCGATCAGCCGCCCCGGCGTCGCCACCAGCACATCGGTGCCGCGCATCAGCTTTTCGATCTGCCGGTTGATCGAGGCGCCGCCCACCACGGTGGTGATCGCCGTCGGCGTGCCATGCGCGAGCTGCGCCAGCGCCTCGGCGATCTGCTGCACCAGTTCGCGCGTCGGCGCGAGGATCAGGGCGCGGGCGGATTTGGCGACCGGTTTGCCCTGTCCGGCCAGCCGGTGCAGGATCGGCAGGCCAAAGGCCAAGGTCTTGCCGGTGCCGGTCTGGGCCAGGCCCAGGAGGTCGCGCCCCTCCATCAGGGGCGGAATGCCACGGGCCTGAATCGGCGTGGGCTGGTCCTTGCCAGTCCGCGCCAGCGCCGCCAGCAGCGCCGGGTTCAGCCCCAGCATCGAGAAGTCAGTCATTGTGGTCCTTTCGGGCGCCTGCCATCAGGGCGGCGCGTAACACGAGGCACGCGGCCCCCGAGGGGCAGCGTGTGCTGACCCGGCAGATGCGCTTTCGGCGCCGCGAAGTCAAGCGCCACGGCCGAAAAACGATGCGGCCGTGCAGCATCCGGCCCCACGACCACCCTTGATTTGTTGCCGATTCATGGCATCCTGAGCGGGTGACAACAGACTTCCTGCGTCCGCCCGCCTCTGACAGGCAGCCCGCACGATCCGAAGGCCTGGCTGCACGGCCCGTCGACACTGCCGTCGAGGGAAACCCGAAAGAGAGAGGAACGGACATGGCCACTGGCACGGTAAAATGGTTCAACTCGACCAAAGGGTATGGCTTTATCGCCCCCGATGGCGGCGGAAAGGACATCTTTGTCCATATCTCGGCGGTGGAACGCGCCGGGCTGAAAGGGCTGCAGGACAATCAGAAGATCAGCTTCGAGATGCAGTCGGGCCGCGACGGCCGCGCCTCGGCCTCGGACCTCAAGCTGCTCTGAGCCGCCCGCGCACCCGTGTCTGAAACCCGCCGGGCCCCCTGGCGGGTTTTGTCATGCCCGGGCGAGGGCGGCCCGGACAAAGGCGACGCGCCCGGCGACCGGAAGGCGCGGCACGTCGATGACCCGGTAGCCAAAGCGCGGAAAGAACGCGATCAGCCGGTGATATTCGGCGAGGGCGGCGCTGTAATCGTGGCGGCGCACGGCATCGGCGGCATAGATCGCGGGCCAGGGCGGCGCGACGAACACCCGCGGATTATAGCGGCTGGCGAGCGTCGCGGCTGCGGGCGGCAGATGCCCGGTGGCGTGTTCATGGGCGCAGGCGGCGTCGATCAGGCCGCGGTCAAAGACCACCGGGCCGGGCAGCGCCTGCGCGCGGTGCCAGTCGTCGCGGGCCAGCGCCAGCGCGCGGGTGGCAAAGCCTGCCGGGTCTTGCCAGGGCAGACCGGCGCCGTCGCCCGCCAGCGCCGCGGCGACGATGCGGCGGCCGGGTTCGGGGATTGTGGCGATCCCCGTCGCCGCCAGGGCGTCGAGCAGCGTCGATTTCCCGCCGCCCGAGCAGCCGGACAGGACAAAGAACCGCTTCAATCCGCCCCCAGCGCCGCCCGCACCGCCGGGGTCCAGCCCAGATGCCAGTCGCCGCCCGCGTGGATCACCGGGCGTTTCATCAGCGCCGGATGCGCGGCGAGCAGCGCGGCGGCGGGTTCGCTGCGCTCGGCCTCGGACAGGCCGCGCCAGGTGGTCGAGGCGCGGTTGACCAGCGCCGGGCCGAATCGGTCGATCAGCGTGGCGATCTCGTCGCCGGTGAGGGGCTCGGCGCGGATGTCGCGCAAGCGGGCGTCGGGCAGGGCCCGGGCGGCCTTGCGGCAGGTGTCGCAGGTTTTCAGGCCCCAGATCTGCGCCGCGGGCGGGGTGGCAGGCATGCATCGTCCTTTCTGGCGGTTCGAGGGAGGGAGGGGGCGCGACCCACCCCCATCGAGGGGGTGAGCCGCGCCTCGGGGGGCTTTGCGCCCCCCGCCGGGGCCTGAAGGCCCCGCCCCCCGCAGGATATTTGAAGCGCAAAGTTGCGGCAGGCCGGGCGCCGGATCAAGCCCCGCGGTGCTGCGGCGGGCGCGGTCGCCGCGGGCCGGTGGCGAGGTCGTCGAGGATCGGGCAATCGGGGCGGCCATCCCCGGCGCAGGCCCGCACCAGCCCCGCCACCGTGGCCCGCAGCGCCTGCAATTCGCCGATGCGGGCGTCGATGCGCGCCAGATGGTCGGCGGCGAGGCGTTTGACATCCTCGCTGGCGCGGCTGTCATCGGCCCAGAGGCCCAGCAGCGCGCGGCAATCCTCGATGGAAAAGCCCAGCCCCCGGGCCCGGTTGAGGAAGGCGAGGCGATGCACATCGCCCTCGCCGAAGGCGCGGTAGCCATTGGCGTCGCGGTGCGGGCGGATCAGGCCGATTTCCTCGTAATAGCGGATGGTCTTGGCGGGCAGGCCCGAGGCCGCCGCCGCGTCGCCGATGTTCATGCGGCCTCCAGAACCGGGCCCAGGGCCTTGAGCCTGAGCGCGTTGGTGAGAACGAAGATCGACGACAGCGCCATCGCCCCGGCGGCCAGCACCGGCGACAGGGTGAGGCCGAAGGCGGGATAGAGCGCCCCCGCCGCCACCGGGATCAGCGCGGCGTTATAGGCAAAGGCCCAGAACAGGTTCTGGCGGATGTTGCGCAGCACCCGGCGCGACAGATGCAGGGCATTCACCACGCCGCGCAGGTCGCCCGACATCAGCACCACCTCGGCGGCCTCGACCGCGACATCGGTGCCGGTGCCGATCGCCAGCCCGACATCCGCAGCCGCCAGCGCCGGGGCGTCGTTGATGCCGTCGCCGACAAAGGCCACCTTGCGCCCCCCGGCGCGCAGCCGCTCCAGCGCGGCGACCTTGCCATCGGGGAGAACCTCGGCCTCGACATGGTCGATGCCGAGATCGGCGGCGATGGCCTGCGCCGTGGCCCGGGCATCGCCGGTGATCATCGCCGTCTGCAGGCCCAGCGCATGCAGCGCCTGGATCGCGGGCAGCGTCGTCGGCTTGAGGCGGTCGGCGACGATCAGCAGGGCCAGCGCCTGCCCGTCGGCGGCGAGGTAGAGCGGGGTGCGGCCGCGGGCGGCCTCTTGCGCGGCAAGGGCGGGCAGATCGCCCAGCGTGATGCCTTCGCGCGCCATCAGCCGTTCGGCGCCCAGCAGCACGCGCTGGCCGCCGACCTGCGCCTGCAGCCCGAAGCCCGCCAGCGCGGTGACGCCGCTGGCTGGGGCCAGCGCCAGCCCGCGCCCGGCGGCGGCGCGCAGGATCGCCCCGGCGATCGGATGTTCGGACCCCGATTCGGCCGCCGCCGCCAGCGCCAGCGCCGCCGCCTCGTCCGCCCCCGGTGCGAGATGCAGCGCGACCAGATCGGGCCGCCCCTCGGTCAGGGTGCCGGTCTTGTCGAAGGCCACCACCTGCACGCCCTGCAAGGCCTGCAGGGCATCGCCGCGCCGGAACAGCACGCCCATTTCGGCGCCGCGCCCGGTGCCGACCATGATCGAGGTCGGCGTGGCCAGCCCCATGGCGCAGGGACAGGCAATAATCAGCACCGCCACCGCCGCCACCAAAGCCTGCGCGAGGCCCGGGCCCCAGATCATCCACAGCCCGAAGGTCAGCAGTGCGACGCCGATCACCACCGGCACGAACACCCGCGTCACCCGGTCCACCGCCGCCTGGATCGGCAGCTTGGCGCCCTGCGCCTCTTCGACCATGCGGATGATGCGGGCCAGCACGGTATCGGCACCAACCCTTTCGGCCCGGTAGGTCAGCGCCGAGGCGCCGTTGACCGTGCCCGCCGTCAGCGCCGCGCCGGGCGATTTTTCCACCGGCACCGGCTCGCCGGTAATCATGCTTTCGTCGATCCAGCCCTGCCCGGTCTCGACCGCGCCATCCACCGCCACCCGTTCGCCCGGGCGCAGATGCAGCAGATCGCCCGCCACCACCTCGGCGATGGCGAGTTCGACCACCGCGCCCGCCCGCTCGACCCGGGCGGTCTGCGGTTGCAGGCCGACCAGCCGGGCGATGGCGGCGCCGGTGCGGCCCTTGGCGCGCGCCTCGAGCCAGCGGCCCAGCAGGATCAGCGTGACGATCATCGCCGCCGCCTCGAAATAGACCACCTGCGCATCGGCGGGCAGCAGCCCCGGGGCAAAGGTGGCGAGGCTGGAATAGGCCCAGGCGGCGGTCGAGCCCAGCACCACCAGCGCGTTCATGTCGGGCGCGGCGTGCAGCAGCGCCGGCACCCCGGCGCGAAAGAAGCGCAGGCCGGGGCCGAACAGCACGGCGGTGGTCAGCAGGAATTGCGCCACCCAGACCGGGAACACCCCGAACAGCCCGTGCAGCCAATGGTGGAAGGCGGGCACCAGATGGCCGCCCATCTCCAGCACGAAAACCGGCAGGGTGAGCGCGGCGGCGAGGATCACCGCCCGCCCCAGCGCCGCCTGTTCATCGGCCTTGCGCTGCGCGACATCGGCGCGGCTGGTGGCGGTGGCGACGCGGGCGTCATAGCCGCTGGTGCGCACCGCTTCGGCCAGCCGGTCGGGCAGGCCGCCCAGGGCGTAATGGCGGATCGTCGCGCTTTCGTCGGCGAGGTTGACGCTGGCGGCGATCACCCCCGGCACGCGGCCCAGCACGGTTTCCACCCGCGACACGCAGGAGGCGCAGGTCATGCCGCTGATGGCGAGGCGCGTGGTTTCCTCGGCGGCGGGATAGCCCGCGTCGGCCAGCACCGCGGCCAGTTGCCCGGGCTCGGCGGCGCCGTCGATGGTGACGGCGCCGGTCATCAGATTGGCGCGGGCGCCGGTCACGCCGGTCTGGCGGGTCAGCACGCGCTCGACGCGGGCGGTGCAGGCGGCGCAGGTCATGCCGTCGACGCGCAGGGTCTGGGACTGGGTCATCTGGACCTCCTTGATCGGTCCTGAGGCATATGAGGCTTCCCGTAACGGGAAGGTCAAGGGCTGCCGCCCCGGTCATTTCGTCGCGTCAGATCGCTACGGCGGCGCGGGTGCGGCACCAGTCAACCAGCGCGTCCGGATCGGCGGCGAGCGGTTCGGCCAGCCCCTCGGCAAAGGCCTCGAACCCCGGCTGATTGAGGCGGTTCAGCCCCAGCAGGACCGGAATCCCCTGCTCCAGCGCCGCGCCGATCAGGGCGCGAAAGCCGCGGCCCTCCAGCTCGGCCTTGCCGAATTTGTTGAGGATCAGCAGACGCGGCCGCGCCGCCAGCCGCGCCTCGACCAGGGCGACGGCGGTGGCCAGCCCCTCGGGATCGAGGCGGCAGCCGCTGGAGCCGGACCCCAGCGACTGGCTGATCCGCACGATTTCCGCGCGCCCCAGCACCCGCAGATCCATGTCGCAATGGCGCTGGCAATCGCGGGGCGTGTTGGTCTGCACCACCCCGGCCAGCGGCCAGCCCTCGGCCTCGAGCCGCGCGGCAAGGGCGGCGAGCAGGCTGTCGCTCTCGCCGCGCGCGTCGCCGATGACATAGGCCAGTGCCGACATATGCGCCCCCTTGCCGTGGATTCACCGGCTGATACCCTGCGCGCAAAGCGGGGAAAAGGCAAACATGGTCGCAGGGATCGTGCTGGCGGGCGGGCGGGCCACCCGGATGGGCGGCGGCGACAAGGCGCTGCGGCCCCTCGGCGGCCAGCCGGTTCTGGCGCATGTCATCGCCCGGCTGGCGCCGCAGGTGCAGGCGCTGGCGCTCAGCGCGAATGGCGATCCCGCCCGGTTCGCCGCCTTCGGCCTGCCGGTGCTGGCCGATTCGCTGCCGGGCTTTCCCGGGCCGCTGGCCGGGGTGCTGGCCGGGCTGGACTGGGCGGCCGGGCGGGGCGAGAGCGCGCTGGTCAGCGTGGCGGGCGACACGCCGTTCCTGCCGCCGGATCTGGTGGCGCGGTTGCAGGCGGCGGGCCCGGTGGCACTGGCGGCCAGCCCGGCGGGCGGGCAGATGCGGCGCCATCCCACCGTGGCGCTGTGGCCGGTGGCGCTGCGCGAGGCCTTGCGCGCGGCGCTGGCGCGCGGCGAGCACAAGGTCGGCCGCTTCCTCGCCGAGCACGGCGCCCGGGCGGCCGAATTCGCCGCGCCGCCCGATCCGTTCTTCAACATCAACACGCCCGAGGATCTGGCCCGCGCGCAGAGCCTGCTCTAGCCGCTTCATCTTGCTGCAAATACTCAGGATCGACAGCCCGTGACCCCGGACCGCATCGCCATTCTCGACTGGTCCGCCGCCAACCGCCCGCGGCGCGGCGTGGATTCGATCTGGCTGGGCCTTGACGACGGCACCTGCTGGAATCCGCCGACCCGGGTGCAGGCCTATGATCTGATGGCCGGTCTGATCGGCGACACGCTGGCGCGTGGCCAGACCCTGATGATCGGCGCCGATTTCGCCTTTGGCTATCCCGCCGGTTTCGCCCGGGCGCTGACCGGGCAGCCGGGGGCGCTGGCGGTCTGGGACTGGCTGGCCCGCCATATCGAGGACGACAGCCAGAACCGGTCGAACCGCATCGCCGTCGCCGCGGCGATCAACGCCCGCCTGCCCGGGCTGGGCCCGTTCTGGTTCAACCCCACCCGCCAGTCGCACGAAACGCTGCCGCATCGCGGCAGCCTGCGCCACGGCAATCCCTTTGCCGAACACCGGCGGGCCGATGCCAGCGCCCGGGGGGCGCAATCGCCGTGGAAGCTGGGCGGCGCCGGGGCGGTCGGCTCGCAGGTGCTGACCGGGCTGCCGGTGCTGCAGCGGCTGCGCCGGGCCTTCCCCGGCCAGATCGCCGTCTGGCCCTTCGAGCCGCTGACAGCGCCGGTGATCCTGGCCGAGGTGTTCCCCTCGCTGCTGGCCGACGAGGTCAGGGCCCGCCTCGGCCCGGGCCGGATCAAGGACCAGATCCAGGTCACGCTGCTGGCCCGGGCGCTCGGATCGCTGCGGTCGCTGGCGCCGCTGCTGGACATTCCCGCCGATGCGCGGCTGGCCGATGAGGGCTGGATCCTCGGCCTCGGCCATGAGGAGGCTTTGCGCACGGCGCTGGCGTGAGGGTGGGTCCGGGAGGGTGGCAGACCCTCCCGGCGGCGGGCGGGGCCGGCCCCGCGCGGCGCGAGACCCCTCGACGGGGTCGAGCGCTGCCCCTCGCCGCCCGGACGCCGCCGCCCGCCCCCCGGCTCAGCCGCGCCGCAGCAGATGCACCAGCACCCCGTCGGCCTCGCTGAGCCCCAGATATTCATGCCCGGCCCCGGCGCAGAAATGCGGCATGTCGATGATCGAGGCCCGGTCGCTCGCCAGCACCCGCAGCACCGCCCCCGGCGCCATGGCCATCAGCCGCTTGCGCGCGCGCAGCACCGGCAGCGGGCACAGCAGGCCGCGCGCATCGATCTCGTCATCCGCCACCGTCGCAGGCGTCAAAGCTGCGGCACCATCTGCGGCAGCAAGAGCAGCAACGCCCCGTTGCGTTCGGCCCGCGCCGCGCCGACGGCGCGACCCGCGCCCGGCACCGCGCCGCGCGTCAGGATGCCCGGCAGATCCCAGCTGTAATCCCCGGCCGCCAGCGTCGCCCGCGCCCCGGCCAGCCGCCCGATCTCGGCGACCCGCGCCACCAGAACCCGCTCGCCCGGCAGCAGCTCGACCGTGCCGACCGGCGCCGCGTGGCGCCAGCGCGACCGGAACGGCGGGCGGAACACATCGCCCAGCGCGCCGTTCAGCCCGGACAGATCGACCCGGTCCTCCAGAAACAGCGGCGCACCGCCGCGCCATTCCACCTGCAGCGCCTGCTGCCCGTCCGTCACCACCAACGCATCGATCTGCCACGCCCGCCCGCGTTCGAGCAGGCGCACCAGATGCCGCTCGCCCGCGGGATCGCGCTCGCGTTCGGCCAGGACCGGGCCGCCCGTCATCAGGGCGCCCAGCGCGGCGCCCGCTCCCCAGACAAAATCCCGACGTTTCATGATCGCTCTCCGAAATCCTGCCCGTTCGCCCGGGCCCCGTGGCATGATCCTAGCACGCCCTGCGACGCCGCGCCCGTCAAACCCGCGTCACCGTTCCGGCCGCCGGGCGCCCGAAGGCGAAGGCCGCCTCAGGCCATCGCCCGCAGCTTGGCCAGCACCTCGCGCAGCCGCGCCGCCTCGTCGGATTTCTCGGCCAGTTGGCCGCGCGCCTCTTCGACCACCTCTTCGGCGGCCGAGGCGACAAAGCGCGGGTTGTTCAGCCGCCCGGCCAGCCCGGCCATGTCCTTGTCGAGCTTCTCGAGCCCCTTGGCCAGCCGGTCGGCCTCGGCGGCGAGGTCGATCACACCGTCCAGGGGCAGCGCATAGGTCGCCCCCTCGACCGCCACCGTCAGCGCCCCCTTGGGCAGCGCCGCCGCCGGGTGCAGCCCGTCGATCCGCGCCAGCCGCTCGATCAGCGCCGCGTTGCGCGCATAGGCCGCCGCCGCCGCCGCGTCCTGATCCAGCGCCAGCATCGGCAGTTTCAGCCCCACCGGCACCCGCATCTGCGTGCGCGACGAGCGCACCTGCTCGATCAGCGCGATCACCCAGGTCATCTCGCGGTCGGCCTCGGCATCGGCCAGTTCGGTGCCGTATTCGGGCCAGTCGCCATGCACCAGCCGCTTGGCGCGCGGCCCGGTCAGCGACCAGAGTTCCTCGGTGATGAAGGGCATGATCGGATGCAGCATCAGCAGGCATTGATCCAGCACCCAGCGCATGGTCGCCCGGGTTTCCCCGGCCTGTTCGCCGTCGAATTGCGGTTTGGCGAATTCGACGTACCAGTCGCAAACCTTGCCCCAGACAAAGGCATAGAGCGCATTGGCCGCGTCGTTGAACCGGTAAGCCGTCAGCGCCTCATCGACCGCGACGCGGGTGCGGGCGGTTTCGCCGATGATCCAGCGGTTGACCGTGGCACCGGCCGCGGGCGGCTGCGCCTGCGGCGGCAGGTCGAATACGCCGTTCATTTCCGCGAAACGGGTGGCGTTCCACAGCTTGGTGGTAAAGTTGCGGTAGCCGGTGATGCGCTGCTTGTCGAGTTTCAGCACCCCGCCGAGGCTGGCCATCGCGGCATTGGTGAACCTGAGCGCATCGGCGCCGAATTCGTCGATCAGTTCCAGCGGATCGACCACGTTGCCCAGCGACTTGGACATCTTCTTGCCCTTGGCGTCGCGCACGAGGCCATGCAGATAGACGGTGTGGAACGGGATTTCCCCGACCACCGCCAATTGCATCATCATCATCCGCGCGACCCAGAAGAACAGGATGTCCTGCCCGGTGACGAGCACCGAGGTGGGGAAGTATGCCGCCAGCTCCGGGGTCTGTTCCGGCCAGCCCAAGGTGCCGATGGGCCAGAGGCCCGAGGAGAACCAGGTATCGAGGACGTCGGGGTCGCGGCGGAGAATGATTTTTCGCGCGTTGGGATCCGAATTATCGATTGCCCAGCCCGTCCCGCTGCCTTCGAAAACAACTTCGAAATGTGCTGGATAGGCAACTTTCGCTTGGGCGATTGCCTCATCGGCGTTCGCGGCGCAGAAGAAATGCGATCGTTTGTACTCAGGCTTTTCCCAGTCAGTATCGAGGGCAGGCCCATACCACACCGGTATCTGATGCCCCCACCACAATTGGCGGCTGATGCACCAGGGCTCGATATTCTCCAGCCAATGGTAATAGGTCTTTTCCCCGCTCTCGGGCAGGATCTTCACCGTCCCGTCCTTGACCGCCTCCAGCGCCGGGCCGACGATCTGCGCCGTATCCACGAACCATTGATCGGTCAGGAACGGCTCGATCACCACCTTCGAGCGGTCGCCGAACGGCTGCATGATCGGCTTTTCATCGACCAGCGGCACCAGTTCCAGATGCTCGGCATGGGTCTCGGGGTCCATCGACCGCACCAGCTTCGTCACCGCCAGCGCCTCGGCGTTGATCGCCGCGACCACCGCCTTGCGCGCCTCCAGCCGGTCCAGCCCGCGCAGTTCATCGGGCACCAGATTGATCTGGCTCACATCGCCCGCAGCCCGCTCGCCGCGGGCAATCGCCCCGGCGATCTGCGCGCTTTCGGCATAAGACAACCCGTCCGCGCGCATCCGCGCCTTGGTATCCATCAGATTGTACAGCGGAATCCCGTTGCGCTGCGCCACCGCGTAATCGTTGAAATCATGCGCGCCGGTGATCTTGACTGCGCCCGAGCCGAATTTCGGATCGGGGTATTCGTCGGTGATGATCGGGATCAGGCGGCGGTGTTCCTTCGGCCCCACCGGGATCTCGCACAGCAGGCCGACGATGGGCTTGTAGCGTTCATCGTCAGGATGCACGGCGACGGCGCCGTCGCCCAGCATGGTTTCCGGGCGGGTGGTGGCGATGGCGATGTAATTGCGCGTCTCGCGCAGGGTGACAGTGCCGTCCTCGTCGCGTTCGACATATTCATAGGTGGCCCCGCCCGCCAGCGGGTATTTGAAATGCCACATATGGCCGGCGACCTCGATATTCTCGACCTCGAGGTCGGAAATCGCCGTCTCGAAATGCGGGTCCCAGTTCACCAGCCGCTGGCCGCGGTAGATGATCCCCTTGTTGTAGAGATCGACAAAGACCTTGATGACGGCGTCGTGGAAATTGCCCTCCTCACCGGCCGGGGCGCCGGGGGCGCCCGACATGGTGAAGGCGTTGCGCGACCAGTCGAGCGAGCAGCCCAGCCGCTTGAGCTGGTCGATGATCGTGCCGCCGGATTTGCGCTTTTGCTCCCAGACGAGCTGCGTGAAATCCTCGCGGCTGAAATCGGTGCGGCGGCGGTTGGTCTTGGCCAGCTCGCGCTCGACCACCATCTGGGTGGCGATCCCGGCATGGTCCTGCCCGGGCTGCCAGAGCGTGTCGAAACCGCGCATCCGGTGCCAGCGCACCAGAATGTCCTGCAGCGTGTTGTTGAAGGCATGGCCCATGTGCAGGCTGCCCGTCACATTGGGCGGCGGGATCATGATGCAGAAACTCTCGCGGCGGTGCGCATTGGCCCCGGCGCGGAACGCGCCCTCGGCCTCCCAGAAGGCGGCGATCCGCGCTTCGGCTTCGGCAGCGTTGAAGGTCTTGTCCATGCTCATCTGATCATTCCCTCGGGCTTTGGCCCGGTGTTTAGACAACCGCAGCGCAAAGGGAAAGGGGAGGGCGCGGCGCGGGCCCCATCGAGGGGCCCGCGCCGCGGCGGGTTGCCACCCGCACCCGCCCGGGAGGGGTTTTCCACCCCTCCCGGACCCACCCCGAGGAT
>JAANMY010001457.1_pt1 | contig 26714 bp, 27 predicted proteins | sample 7279691 | NCBI WGS metagenome assembly JAANMY01 (sample SAMN14094543, study PRJNA606508) | bioreactor metagenome | isolation source: A lab-scale SPAN reactor treating ammonium-rich wastewater day 388 | place: Ireland: Galway | collected 2018-02-07
GCATGCGCGTCCTCCTTATCCGTCTCAACGCCATGCTCCGCGACGGTTCGGAATGGAGAACCCTACCGGCTTGAGGAAAGACAGTTGCTCCTACGGAAGATCCAAGGCATTCAATCCGGCGGATTGCGATCCAGGAACGCCCGGATCAGCGGCACCAGCACCTCGTGCTTGTCTTCCAGCGCGTAGTGGCCGGCATCGGCATACGCATGGACTTCCGCGTTCGGCAGCGCCTTGCGGAAGCCGTCGAGGAAGTGCCTGTCGAAGACGAAATCGCGCAGACCCCAGCCGATGAACGCCGGCCGGTCGGCGTACCCGGGCAGCGCCTTTGCGCTGGCCTGCACCAGCGGCATCGCGCGGTCGCCATCGTGCAGCGGGATGTCCTGCATGAAGCGCAGGGTGGAGATCGCCTGGTTCCAGCCGTCGTACACGCCGGCATAGGCCGCGCGCACATCCCTCGGCAGCGAACGCTTGGTGCCAAACCACGCCGCGCCGCGCGCGAACAGGTTGAAACGGCGGATCAGCCAGCCACCCAGTCGAGAGTCGCGCCCCATCGCCAGCCGCGCCGGGAAGCGCTTGGCCGGTGGCAGCGGGAACGCGGCGGTGTTGGTGATGACCAGGCGCTTGACGCGCGCGGGATCGCGCAGCGCCCAGCCGAAGCCGATCATCCCGCCCCAGTCGTGCACCGCCAGCGTCACCGGGCCGTCGATGCCGAGATGCTTCAGCAGCGCGTCCACGTCGTCGATGCGCGACTGCAGGGTGTAGTCGTAGGTCGGCCGCGCCGAAGGCGCATCGTCCGGGCGGTCGCCCAGGCCCATGCCAACGTGGTCCGGCACGATGCAGCGATACCTGTCGCGCAGGCCCAGCACCAGGTGCCGCCAGTAATAGCTCCACGACGGGTTGCCGTGCAGCATCACGATCACCTCGCCGTCGCGCGGGCCTTCGTCGAGGAAGGACATGGCGATGCCGGGGCGGACTTCGAAGCGTTGCGGGGTGAATGGATAGTCGGGGAAGCGCATCCGCCCATTGTAGGCGGTGCGCCGGCCTCAGCCCTGCTTGCGCAGCAGGAAGGCCTGGCTTTCCACCTGCTCCAGCACGAAGCCGAAGCGGGTGGCCAGCCACCGCAGCGTGGCGAGCCGGTGGAAGCTGACATGGGTGCGGTCATCGCGGTAGCGCCAGCGCAGGAAGTTCGCCGGCACCTCCGGCGCCAGCTGGGTCATCACCCCCAGCCAGCCGCCCGGCCGCACCAGAGACGCCAGCTGCGTCCAAGCTGCCAGCGGGTCGCGGAAGTGCTCCACCACCTCGGTGCAGGTGACGAAGTCGTACTGCGCCGCCAGCAGCGTTGCATCGGGCGCGTAGCACGGGTCGTAATCGGCCATCGCCATGCCCGCCTCGCGCAGCATGATCGACAGCGCCGGTCCCGGCCCGCAGCCGAAGTCCAGCCCGCGCATGCCGGGGACGAGCTTGGCGACCAGCGGATTGGCCAGCCGCGACAGGAAACCGCGGTAACCGGCATCGGCGGGGTCGTTCTGGTGCAGGTCGTAGATCGCGCGTTCGTCTTCCGGCGACAGGTGCGAGGCCGGGTCGGCCAACACCAGCCCGCAGCCCGGGCATTCGAAGTAGCGCCGTGCCCGGTCCTCGCAGAAGGCGCGGGTCGCATTCACGCACAGCGGGCAGATGGCCGGGGCCGGCCCGTCCCTGTGCCCGGCAGGGTCGCACCCGGCCCGCCCGGCGCCCTGCGGCCCTGCACCCGCTGCCCCCATCAACCGCAGCTCGTCTTGAACGACGCCGACTCGCCACCGGACACGGACAGCAGGCTGATCCGGCATTCACGACCCGCCGCGCTGCGATAGGTGATGGACTCGCCGCTCTCCAGGAACTTGCGCTGGTCGCCGGCGCCCGCGGCGCTCACGGTCACCTGCGCTCCACCGCTGGAAACACCTCTGACGCCCAGCACCGATGAGGCATCCAGCGCCAGTCCGGTGTTCTCGGACAGGATGATGTCGTAGCCGCCACTCACCCCCGCCTGCTGGCCCGCTACCTGCGATAGCCGGTCGTTCTCCTGCTTGGCCAACGCCAGCTGCGCCATCAGCCCGGCGTTGGCGGACTTCATCTCGCTGACCGCGCTCCTGACCTGCGACAGCGCCTGCCGTCCGTTGCCCTCCACCGAGCTGCCCAGCGCGTCCAGGCTGCCCTGCAGCTTCTTGAACGCGGCGTCCTGGTCCTGCTTCATCTGCACCAGGTAGGCGTCGGGGTCGCGGAACTTGTCGCGCACGTAGCCATAGGCCTCGCTGCCGCCCACGCCCAGCGCCAGCAGCACCAACGCGACCAGCGTGCGCTTGACCGGCTCGCCCCGCTCGGCGCTGTCGCGCTGGCCCCAGTACCACTGCAGCGCGCGCCGCAGCATGCCCGGCCGTGCGGCTTCCGCCGGCGCCATCGCCGGGCTGTTCTCGTGGTCTGCCATTGCGTCCCCCTGGTTGCGTGATGGTGTCAGGCGGCGCACACCCCGGCCGCCACCCGAGGATAGCCAGCGGGCCGGGGATTCTCCAAGCCATCCAACTTCACCAGGCTGCGGATGGCGTCCGCCGCCCCGCCGTCGCGGCACCCACGAGAATTCCGGGCGGCTAGACCAGCCAGCCCCGCGCGCTGGCCTTGCGCGCCAGCAACAGCAGCGCGATGCCCACCAGCAGCACCACGGCCTGCATCACCACCGCCACCGGGCCGGCCAGGCTGGCGCCATCCACCAGCACGAACAGCCCGAAGTCCTGTACCACGATGCCCAACAGCGAAAGCGCCAGCACCACCACCGCCCACTTCCGGCGCAGCAGCAGGCCCAAGCAGCCCAGCACGCCGCCAAACACCGCAAGCCCGGTGGCAGCCACCGCCCACGCCGGTCGCGCGGCGTACAGCGCCTGCTGCGCCTCGGGCAGTTGCGCCAGCTCCGCGGGCGACAGGCGCAGATCCGCGAAAAACGCCACGCAGCCCAGCACGTTCCACAACAGCGCCAGCACTGCCACCACCTTGAACCAAGCGGGTACTGCGTTCATCCGGACTCCCCCAGGGCGTGATCGGTACCGGCAGTGGGCCAGATGTCGGCCGGGCGATCAACACGGTTCGCACACAACTTCCCGGGCGTCGTTCTGCAGTTCCCGCCACCGCTCTACCCCAGCCCCGCTCTGCACAAGGCCTACACGCCGACCTTCAGCCCCGGTCTGGTGACGATGCCAAGGCGTGCCGGCTGGCTTTCCTTGCGCGCCAGCGGCGGCGTCGCAAGGAAAATTTCGCATCCACTTCTTACTTGAAAGAACCCAGGCCCGGGCCTCGGGAAATCACCACTCCACTTCCGCCATCGAGCAGTTCAGCCCGGAGCCGATGCCGAGCAGGGCCACGCGGCTGCCCTTCTTCAGGCGGCCCATCTCGCGCAGCTTGCTCAGCACGATCGGCACGCTGGCCGGGCCGATGTTGCCGTGCTCGGCGAAGATGGTCATGACCTTCTTGGGGTCGATGCCCATCGCCTTGGTGAAGGCGGCGGTGTGGACCTTGCTGACCTGGTGGATTACAAACTCGTCCAGCTCGCCGGCGACCCAGCCGAGCTTGAGCTTGGCGACTTCAAAGGTCTTGGTGGCCAGCTTGATGCCCTCGATCAGCAGCATGCGGGTATCGGTGATCATGCCGTCCAGATTGCCGCGGCAGAGCTTGTTCCATTCGGTGGCCGCGCGGGTCACGCCCCCCTTGTAGCGCGGCGCGCCCGGCGCCAGTTCGCTGCGGGCCAGCACCATGGCCGCGGCGCCGGAACCCAGCGTGAGGGTGGCCATCTCGCTGCGGAAGTCCTCTTCGGTGACGTCAGCGCGGGTCATGCGCTCGAGCGTCTTCTCGTAGGCCATGTTGGCGGTTTCGCCGTCCACCACCAGCGCGTAGTCGATCTCGCCGCGCTCGATCATGCGGCTGGCGATGTCCATGCCGTTGATGAAGGCGAGGCAGGCGTTGGCGATGTCGAAGTTCTGGCAGGTATCGGGCAGGCCCAGGTTGCCGCTGACGATGGAGGCGGTGGACGGCTCCAGGTAGTCGCGGCTGACCGAAGTATTCACCAGCAGGCCGACCTTGTCGGGGTCGATGCCGGCATCGGCCAGCGCCTTGACGCCCGCCAGGGTGGCAGCATCCGAGGCCTGCACGTTGTCATCCCACAGGCGGCGGGCGTGCACACCGGCGATGTCGCCGAGCACGTCGACGCGGATGCCCAGCCGGTCCAGCGTGGGCCGCAGGCGCGCGTTGATCTCGTCCGACGACAACCGGCGCGGCGCGTCGATGTGGGCCAGACCGGCAATGGAGACGTGTTGGAACAGCATGGCGGGACACTCGCACGTGCGCCAAGGCGGCGCTGGAACCGCATAGGATAGCGCCTTGTCAAACCATGCGGTGGCGTACTGACGAAACTGCGGGCGGAATCACACCCGCGGCTTTCCCCGCATTCAGTTGCAGCGCCACATCGCCCAGCGCTGGCTGCCGTCCTCCGGCGGGCCCAGCGGGCTGATCCGGTTTGCGTTCAATCCCGGGGCCTCGTTGCGGGCCAGCAGCTCCAGTTCGTCGCGCACGCGGGTGTCGTCACGCTCGTAGAAGCCCACCCGGTGGGTGATGGAAACCGCCACGTCGCCGCGCCGCTCGCAACCGGCGGGAGCCGCCGACAGCACTTTCACCTGCTGCGCGCCGGGCGCCAGCTTCACGAAGGTGCAGGCCGGCAGTGCCAGCACCGTGCAGGACAGCAGGATCGCTCGCATCGCGGGCATCGGATCTCCTTGCATCGACCAGAAAAGAAAGCCCGCCAAGTGTGGCGGGCTTTCCATGTTGCAAGATGAACGAAGCGCTTACTTCTTCGCCACCGGCTTGCCTTCGGCGTCGACCACCGTCACCTCGCCGAGGTTCAGCGCGCGTACCGCGGCTTCGGTCTTGGACAGGTCACCCACCACCACCCAGGTCAGGCCGGCCGGATCCAGCATCTTCGCGGCGGCGTTGACCTGCTCGGGGGTCATCGCCTCGATCTCGGCCTTGCGCTGGAACACGTAGTCGTCCGGACGGTTGTACAGCACGTTGCTGGCGATGGTGCTCATCACCGACGCGGCGGTCTCGTACGCACCCGGCAGGGTCAGGGTGAGCACCTTCTCCATGCCCTCCACTTCGTCCTTGCTGGCCGGGGCCTTGCCGCTGGCATAGTCGGCGATCTCGCGCTGCATTTCCGCCATCGCTTCGCCGGTCTTGTCGATCTGCACCGGTGCCGAAGCGCTCCACAGGCGCTGACCCACCGACCCGCCGGCCCCGCTGCGGGCGCCATACGACCAGTGCTTGTCCTCGCGCAGGTTCATGTTCAGGCGGGCGGTGAAGTCGCCGCCGATGATCATGTTGGCCATGTCGTACTGCACGGTCTTGGCATCGCTGCTGGGCGGCAGGGTCTGCGCCGCGACGATGTTGGCCTGCACCGCGCCCGGCTGGTCCACCAGGAACACGCGCGCCTTCTTCTGCGCGGCCACCTGCGGGATGGCGGCGGCGGCGCCGGCCTGGCCTGCGGCCTTCCAGCCGCCGAAGTGCTTCTCCAGCACCGGCACGATCTCGCCCAGGGTGGTATCGCCCACCACCACCAGGGTGGCGTCCTGCGGACGCAGGGCGCTAGCGTGCCAGCCCTGCAGGTCGGTGCGGGTCAGCCCGCCGATGGACGCCTCGGTGCCACTGCCGGTACGCGGCGCGGCGTAGGGATGGCCTTCGCCGAACACCAGGCCGGGCAGCACGCGCTGGATGATGCCGTTCGGGTTGGCCTTCTCCTGCTTGATGCCGGCGATCCACTGCCCGCGCACGCGCTCGATGTCGGCCTGCTCGAACCGCGGCTTGCGCAGCATGTCGGCGAACAGGGCCACCGACGCTTCCAGGTTCTGCTTCAGCGCCGACAGGTAGGCGCTGCTGCTGTCGAGGCCGGCGCTGGCGCCCAGGTTGGCACCCAGCGACTGCGCGCGGTCGGCGAAGGCCAGCGCATTGAGGTCGCCGGCGCCTTCGTCCAGCAGGCTCATGGTGAAGCTGGCCATGCCCGGCTTGCCGTTCGGGTCGGCCGCCTGGCCGCCGCGGAACTCGTAGCTCATCTGCACCACCGGGATGTCATGGCGCTCGGCCAGCACCACCTTGGTGCCGTTGCTGAGGGTGGCGTGCTGCTGCTGCGGGAACTTCAGGTCGGGGAAGCTGGCCGGCATCGGCACGCCGGCCTTGCGATCGACGGAGGAAGCGACGGTCTTGTACTTCGCATCCGCCTTCGGGGTCTGGAACGGGGTCGGGGTGGCCGCGGGCTCTTCCTGCAGCGCGACGCGCTTGCCCGGGTTCACCACCAGCGTGTGGCTGCCCTTGCCGGCGCCCAGCCAGGCATTGCCGGTGGCGCGCAGCGCCTCCGGCGTGGCCTCGGCCAGGGTCTTCAGGCTTTCGCGGAAGCAGCCGGGATCACCCATGAACACGGCGCATTCGGCCAGCGCATCGGCCTTGCCGCCGAAGCCGCCGATACGCTCGACGCCGCGGATCCAGCCGGCCTCGATGGCGGTGCGGTTGCGCGTCACTTCCTCGGCAGTGGGGCCTTCGGCCAGCAGCTTCTCCAGCTCCTCGTCGATGGCCGCTTCCACCTTCGCCACGTCCACGCCCTGCTTGACCGCGGCGGTGATCATGAAGGTACTGCTGAGCTGCGAGCCGTAGGCACCGGCGCTGATGTTGTCGACCAGCTTGTCCTGGTGCACCAGCCGCTTGTCCAGGCGCGACGACTTGGCGCCGCCCAGGATCTGCGCGAACAGCTGCAGGCGGTCGAGGTCCGGCGCGCCGTACTCGGCCACGTTCCACACCCGGTAGATGCGCGACTGCGGCACCTGATCGGTCATTTCCGCGCGCGAATCGGCGCTGTGAGCGGCCACGTCCACCTTCGGCTGGGCCATCGACGGGCCGGCCGGGATGTCGCCGAAGAACTTCGTCACCTTTTCCCTGGCGGTGGCGACATCGATATCGCCGGCCAGCACCAGCACCGCGTTGTTGGGGCCGTACCAGGTCTTGAACCAGGTCTTCACGTCTTCCAGCGAAGCCGCGTTGAGATCGTTCATCGAACCAATGGTGCTGTGGTGGTACGGATGGCCCTTGGGATACATCGCCGCGCCCAGCACATCCCACACCTGGCCGTAGGGCTGGTTCTCGCCCTGCCGCTTCTCGTTCTGGACCACGCCGCGCTGCTCGTCCAGGGTCTTCTGGTCGATCGCGCCCAGCAGGTGGCCCATGCGGTCGGACTCCATCCACAGCGCGGTATCGAGCGCGGTGGTGGGCACGTTCTCGAAGTAGTTGGTGCGGTCGGAGTTGGTGGTGCCGTTCTGGTTGGTGGCGCCGATGGCCTTGAACGGGGTGAAGAACTCGCCCGGCGCGTTCTCGCTGCCGTTGAACATCAGATGCTCGAACAGGTGGGCGAAGCCGGTGCGACCCGCCGGTTCGTCCTTGCTGCCCACGTGGTACCAGACGTTGACCGCCACCACCGGCGCCTTGCGGTCGGTGTGGACCACCACGCGCAGGCCGTTGGGCAGGGTGAAGGTCTCGTAGGGAATGTCGACGGCCGGGGCGCTGGCGGCCCGTGCAGCGGGGGCGTAACCGCCGGTGGTCAAGGCAGTGGCGAGCGCAAGCGCCAGCGCGGCGGGACGAAGCACGGACATGGGCAACTCCTGTGGGTACGACGGGACGGAAACCCGTCGATCATAGACCGCACGCATCGCCGATACACTAGGCAGGAAGCCACGCCCGGGAGTTCCGCATGAACCGCACCGTCCTCGTCACCGGCGCCAACCGCGGCATCGGGCTGGCGTTCACGGGCCAGCTGCTGGCGCGCGGCGACCACGTGGTTGCCACCTGCCGCCATCCGGGCAAAGCGGCCGCGCTGAACGCCCTGGGCGGCGAGCATCCCGGCCGCCTGCACGTGCTGCCGTTGGACGTGGCCAGCGAGAAGTCGCGCGCCGAGCTGGCCCGCGAGCTGCCGTTGGTGCTGGGGGAAGACGGACACCTGGACCTGCTCATCAACAACGCCGGCGTGCTGCATTCGGGCGAACGTTTCGGTCAGCTGCGGCAGGAGACCCTGGAAGACAGCCTGCGCATTAACGCCATCGGGCCGCTGCTGCTGGCACAGGCGGTGGCGCCGTTGCTGCAGGATGGCGACAGCGCGCCCGGCAACCACCAGCGGACGGTCATCGCCAACCTCACCTCACAGCTCGGCTCCATTGCCGGCGTGACCCGGTTCGGTGCGCCCAGCTACGCCATCAGCAAGGCCGCGCAGAACATGGCCAGCGCGCAGCTGGCGCAGGCGCTGGCCGCGCGCGGCATCGTGGTGCTGTCGCTGCACCCGGGCTGGGTACAGACCGACATGGGCGGCGGGAAGGCACCCGATGCGCCGGCCGACGTGGTCGCGGGCATGCTGCGGCTGATCGACGCCGCCACGCCCGCGCAGTCCGGCCAATTCTTCGACTGGCGCGGCGAAGTACTGCCGTGGTGAACGCCGGCAGCAACGACTCCATCCCTCGCTGCGCGAAAGGAAGCGCGTAGAACCCCATGCACGTCATCCTGCATCGCCCGGAAATCCCGCCCAACACCGGCAACGTGATCCGCCTGTGCGCCAATACCGGCGCGCAGTTGCACCTGGTGCGCCCGCTCGGTTTCGAGATCGACGACCGCCAGCTGAAACGCGCCGGCCTCGACTACCACGAGTACGCGCGTATGCAGGTGCACGACGACCTCGACGCCGCACTGGCCGCGATCACCGCCCAGGCGGGCACGCCGCCACGGATGTTCGCGCTGTCCACGCGTGGGCGCGTGCGCTTCGATGCGCCGGACTATCGCGAGCACGATGCCTTCCTGTTCGGCAGCGAAACCGCGGGGCTGCCGCCGGAGGTGCTGGCCCGCGTCCCCGAAGCGCAGCGCCTGCGCCTGCCGATGCGGCCGGACAACCGCAGCCTCAACCTGTCCAACGCAGTGGCGGTGATGGTGTTCGAGGCCTGGCGGCAGGCGGGTTTCGCGGGCGGCGAATAGCGCCTGCGGCAGGCGCGCGCGAAGTACAACACCCAACCCGAATGACGGCTGTACCGTGCCTGGCGGGATTCAGTCCATGTTGTGACCGGGCGCAAAGAATGCCCGCAAGTCCCGCCGATCCGGCTGGACGGACAACAACAACATGGAGGTCCACCTCATGAAGCGTCACATCCTTGCCTTCGCCCTCGTCGCCGCCATGCCCTTCGCCGCGTCCGCGGCCGACGGCATCAAGTACAACTACGTGCAGGGCGGCTACGTCGCCACCAATACCGACGCCGGCGACGCCGACGGCTGGGGCGTGCGTGGCTCGGTGGCCGTGCATCCGAACTTCCACCTGTTCGCCGACTACGCCAACCAGAAGATCGACAACACCAGCGTCGATTTCGACCAGTGGCGCGTGGGTGGCGGCTACAACCGCAGCATCTCCGACCGCACCGACTTCGTCGGCCAGCTGGCCTACGAGAAGCTGGATGCCGGCGCCGGGATCAAGGCCGAGGGCTACAGCGCCGAAGCCGGCGTGCGCAGCATGATGACCCCGAACATCGAGGGTTACGCGATGCTGGGCTACCAGGACGGCGACGACTTCGACGGCGACGCCTATGGCCGCCTGGGTGCCGCGGTCAAGTTCAACCAGAACTGGGGCGCCACCGCCGAGGTCAAGCTGGTCAACGGCGGCGACACCCAGTGGTTCGTGGGTCCGCGCTTCACCTGGTAAGGCATCCGCCAAGCCACACGAAAACGCCCGGCACTGCCGGGCGTTTTCTTTTGCGCGCGGCGCGATCCGCGCAGCTTCAGCGGGTCAGCTGAACAGCGACTGCGGATATTCCGCCTTGCGCTCGCGCGCCATCAACCGCGCCAAGCCTTCGGCCGGCGTGACCGTGCCGTGCAGCACGTCGCGTACCCCTTCGGCGATCGGCAGTTCGATGCCGTGCGCATCGGCCAGCCGCATCACCTCGTCGGCGGTCTGCAGGGATTCGACCACCTGGCCGATCTCGCGCACCGCATCGGCGATCGTGGCGCCGCGCCCCAGCGCCAGCCCCAGCCGGCGGTTGCGCGACAGGTCGCCGGTGCAGGTCAGCACCAGGTCGCCGAGGCCGGCGAGGCCCATCAGGGTTTCCGGGCGGCCGCCAAGGGCGATGTTGAGGCGCAGCATCTCGTTGAGGCCGCGGGTGATCAGGCCGGCGCGGGCGTTCAGCCCCAGCCCCATGCCGTCAGCCACGCCGGTGGCCACCGCCAGCACGTTCTTCATCGCCCCGCCCAGCTCGGCGCCGCGCATGTCGTTGCCGGTGTAGGCGCGGAACGCCGGGCCATGCAGCGCGTCGGCGACCTGCCGGCAGAACGCGGCATCGTCGGAATGCACGGTCAGCGCGGTGGGCAGGCCCTCGGCCACCTCCTTGGCGAACGACGGGCCGGTGACCACCGCCAGCGGCACTTCGTCGCCCAGCACCTCGCCGGCGACCTCATGCAGGAAACGCCCGCTGCCCGGTTCGAAGCCCTTGGTGGCCCAGGCCACCCCGGCCTGCGGCGGGCGCAACGGCGCCAGCGCACGCAGGGTCTCGGCGAACGCATGCGAGGGCACCACCACCAGCACCAGGTCGGCATCGGCCAGCGCCTCGTGCAGCGAGGTGGTGGCGCGCAGCCCGCCCGGCAGGGCGATGCCCGGCAGGTAGCGCGGATTCTCGCCACCATCCTCGATGGCCGCCACGGTGGCGACATCCCGGCCCCACAGCACGGTGGGATGTTCGTGGCGGGCGATCAGCGCCGCCAGCGCGGTCCCCCAAGAGCCCGCGCCGAGGACGGCGACCTTCGGTTTTGCAGACGCCGTCATGCGTCGCGGATCAGGCGTTGCCGGCGGTTTCGGCGTCGGCCAGCGAGTCGCCCTGCTGCGACATCTGCGCAACGCGCTGGCGCAGGGTCTCGGCGTACAGCGCCTCGAAGTTGATCGGCTGCATCGGGAACGGCGGGAAGCCGCCCGAGGTGATCAGCTGGCCGATGATGGCCGAAGCGTAGGGGTAGAGGATGTTCGGGCACTGGATGCCCAGCATGGCGTCCAGCATCTGGTCGTCCATGCCGCCCAGGCCGAACACGCCGGCCTGCTCGACTTCGGCCAGGTAAGCGGTCTTGTCGTTCAGGGTGCAGGTCAGGGTGATGCCCAGGCTGACCTCGAACGCGGTATCGGCCAGGCGCTGCACCTTCTGGTTCAGCTTCATCTGCAGGTCGGGCTGGCCCGGTTCGTTGAACACCTGCGGCGCGTTCGGGGCCTCGAAGGAGACGTCCTTCACATACAGCTTTTCGACGGTGAAGGTCGGGCCCTGCTGGGCGTCGGCGGCCGGCGCGATGCCGTTCAGGTTTTCATCGGACATGGGAATTCTCGAGTGCAGCGAAGGAAATGGAAACGTCGATTATCGCACCGAACGCGGTGCGGCCTTTCCGACGTGGGGCAGGCGGACGCCGAACACAAGTCCGGCGCAGGGCGGATCAGCGGCCCTTGATTAGCGGCAAGTCGGCGGCTTGCCACGCCTGGATGCCGCCTTCCAGCACGCTGACGTGGGCGAAACCGGCTTTGCGCAGGCGCTTGGCGGCGCCGCTGGCGGTCTGCCCGACCCGGCATACCAGCACCACCGGCAGCGCCTTGGCGGCGGCCAGCTGCTTGTGCTCGGGGTCGAACTGGCTGGGCTGGACGTTCTTCGAGCCGGCGATATGGCCCTTTTCGAACTCGCCGGGCGCGCGCAGGTCCACCACCAGCGCGTTGTCACGGTTGATCAGGCCGGTCAGCTGGGCCGGCCCGATCCGGCGTACGCCACCCAGCAGGTTGGCGACCTCGTTGGCGACCAGGGCGATGGTGATACCGGCCAGGGCCAGCGAGAGCATGGGATGGCGGCCGGCAAAAGCGGCGAGTTCGGCGAAGGTCACGGGATCGACCGGTGATTGCGGGGCGGCAATTGTAGCCGCAGCGCCGGGCTCATTCCCCCCACAGGTCCGGCAGGCCGCTGACCAGCCACCAGCTGCGGGAAGGCTCGTCGTAACGCCAGCGCTCGCGATAGCGGACGGTACGTTCGGCCAGGGTGTTGCGGTTGATGACGCCGATCTCGATGTCGCGCACCACCTCGCCGCTGCCCAGGGTGGTGCCGCCGCTGTCGCGGTAGGAGGAGATCTGCACCTGCTTGTAGCGCGAGAAGTCGATATCGGTGAGCGGGTGTTCCTTGCGCACCTTGGGATCGACGAGGTTCCAGGCCCCTTCGAAGTCGCCCCAGCGGATCGCCGCCGAATAGCTGTACTGCGCCTCGTCCAGCGCACTGCCCTTGCTCGCGGACTTGGGGCAGCCGGCCAGCAGGGCCAGGCAGCACAGCAACAGGCAGCGCAGCAGCCATCGGGACATCGGGATTCTCCGGCGGGGGACGACGCATCCTAACCGCTTGCGGGCGGGTTGCCCGCCGCGACGCGGTCAGGCCTTGCCGATCGCCACGTAGCGGCCGGTGAAGGTCGCCGCCACGCCCCCGTCGGCAAGCAGCGTCCGGGCCTGCAGGCGGATGCCGGCGCGGCCCTGCCGACCCAGCGTGTCCACCAGCGCGGCGTGCTCCAGCGCATCGTCGAACGCGGCTTCGACCACGATGTCCTCGAACACCGGCTTGAGATAGCGCACCCGGCTGTCAGCCACGAACACGTCCGCATGCAGGCCGGCGGTTTCCAGCTCCAACGACACCAGCCCCCACGCGGCGATGGTCATCAGCGAGGACAGGCTGCCGCCGAACGCGCAGTGCTTGTCGTTGACGTTGGCGGCCAGCGGCGCGCGCACGCGCAGCACGCCATCGCGCCACTCCAGTACCTGCGGCTGCATGGCGGCCACCGGCGGCATGCCGGCGAAATGCCGGGCCAGCGCGTCCAGCGCGGAAACGGGTGTATCGATTGCATCCATGTGCGAAGCCTGACGCAATCCTCGGTGCCATGCCAAGCTGTAGCCATGCCGCGCCTTGCCGATCAAGCACTTCCGCTTCAACACTGGACCGTACTGTCGCTGCGACCGCGCGGACAGCATGCCGGTCTGCGCGCGGCGGCAACGCGATCCGGGGCGCGCTTGCTGGCGCTGTCGCCGATCACCATCGACACCCCCGACGACAGCGACGCGCGGCAATCCCTGGCCGCCGCGCTGGCTGCAGATATCGTCCTGTTCACCAGCCCGAACGCAGTGCGCGCGGCAGCGGCACTGGCCCCGCTGCAGGCACGTCGCGGCCAGCACTGGCTGGCGGTCGGCGCCGGCACCCGCCGCGCACTGGCGCGCTGCGGAGTCGACGCGCTCGCGCCGGCGCGGATGGACAGCGAAGGTTTGCTGGGCATGCCGCAACTTGTGGAAGCCCAGGGCAAGCGCATCGGCCTGGTCACCGCGCCCGGCGGTCGCGGCGTGCTGGCACCGTCACTGACCGCACGCGGTGCGACCGTGCTGCGCGCGAACGTATACGCGCGCCACGCCGCGGCCCTGTCGCCGGCCCGGCGCGCGGCGCTGGAAGCGGTGCTGCGCGACCCCGAACGCGTGCTGCTGGCACTGAGCAGCGGCGAAGCGCTGGACGCGCTGCTGGCGCAGGCGCCGCCACACGCGCTGCGGGATGTGGCGGTGGTCGCGGCCAGCGCCCGTCTGGCCGAGGCGGCGCGGGCGGCGGGCTTCACCCGCGTCACGCAGGCGAGCGACGCACGCCCGTCCGCGCTGCTGCGTGCAGCTGCCGACGCCTTCGCCCGGCCCGATTAACATCGCCGTCATGGATACCCCCGACATTCCGGCCCCGGCAACGCCCCTGCGGCGCTCCCGCGCCGGTGGCCTGCTGTTGCTGGCGCTGCTGCTGATCGCGCTGGCGACCGCCGGCGTGCTGGGCTGGCGCCAGTGGCAGGCGCGGCAGGCGCAGGAACAGGCCCGCAGCGAACAACAGCGCAACGCGCTGGAAGCACGCATCGACAGCCTGCGGCAGGCACAGCGCGCGCAGGCACAGCGGTTGCAGCAGGCCGAAGCCACCAACCGCGTGTTGCGCGACGAACTGCTGGGCCTCGGCCAACGCGCGGCGGCGATCGAGGAAAGCGTGTCGCAGCTGGCCGATCCCGCCCGCCACGGCGCGCTGGCACTGAAGTTGGACCAGGTCGAATTGCTGCTGGCGATCGGCCAGCAACGCCTGCAGCTGGACGGCGACCTCGACGGCGCGCGGCGTGCGCTGGCGTTGGCGGCCCCGCTGCTGGCCGCGGTGGATGATCCCGCCTGGCTCAATCTCAAGCAGACACTGGCGCAGGAACAGGCCGCGCTGGCAGCACTGGGCCCGGACTCTCGCACCACTGCGGAATCACTGCTCGAACGGCTGGTTGCGGATATCCCGCTGGAACAGGCCGCCATCACCGACGCCAAGCCATCGCAAGCCGCGCCGTGGTATACGCGCCTGCTGGACCGCATCGTGCGCGTGCAGCCCACCGCCAGCGCCGGACTGCGCGACCACGCCGATCGCCAAGCCGCACTGGCCGCGCTGCAGCTGGAAGCGGCGCTGGCGCGCGCGGCCATCGTCGGTCGCGACGATGCCGGGCTGCAGCAGGCGCTCGTCCGCATCGACGCGTGGCTGCGGCGCCTGCTGGCCGGGTCGCCGTCCCTGCCGCAACGCCAGCGCCTGATCGTGCAGCTGCGCACGATCACGCTGCATCCGGCCATCCCGCTGTCCGGCAGCACGCTGGCGCAGCTGCGCGCGCAACGCGACGGCTGATCCAAGGCACCGCGCCGCCGGTTGCATCCACGCGCGGCGTGGACATCCCGCTCCAACCCACTGCGTACACTGGCGCCATCCCGCCGCCTGGGGCGCGGATACCCCCTGCCCACCTGGGAGATGCCGCATGAACCTGTTCCGCAACGTACTGGTCTGGCTGCTGCTGGCGGTGCTGGGGGCTGTGCTGGTGCAGTTCCTGCTGCAGGACCCGGGCTATCTGCTGATCCGCTACCGCGGCACCGATTACAGCACCACCCTGGCGGTGGGGATTGGCCTGCTGCTGGCAGGGCTGTTCGCGCTGGCACTGCTGTGGGCTGCGCTGCGGCTGCCGTTCCGGCTGTGGAACCGGCGCCGCAAGCGGCGCGCGCGGGCGCAGCTGGTGGATGGGCTGGCCGCGTTCGAACGCGGCGACTACCTGCGCGCCGGGCAGCTGCTACGACAGGCCATGGACGAGCCCGCAGCGGAAGCCGTCGCCCGCGCGCAGGCGGCACGCGCCGCGTTCGCGCGCGGCGACGACGCCACAGGCGAAGCGTTGCTGGAGGGATTCGAACATCGCCACGCCGGCATCCGCGCGGTGGTGCAGGCCGAACGCGCGCTGGCCCGGCAGCAGCCGGAAGCCGCGCTGCATGCGCTCGACGCCGCGGCGGCGCAACCGCTGCCGCCGCGCGGCCTTTGGCTGCGCGCGCAGGCGCTGGTGGCCAGCGGACGCAGCGCCGAGGCGTACGGCCTGCTGGGTGCGCTGCGCCAGCAGCAGGCGCTGCCGGCAGCCGAAGGCGAATCGCTGCCGGCACGCTGGGCAGCGCAGGCGCTGCGCGAAGCCGATGACGGCAATGCCATCGCCGGACTGTGGGATGCGCTGCCGCCGGCACTGCGCACGCATTCCGACGTGGCGGCCGCCTACGCCGGCCGCGCCGCCGCGCTCGGCTGGCACGAGGCAGCCACGGGCGGCATCGAGCGGGCACTGGACGCCGGCTGGGACGATGCGCTGGCAGCGCTGTACGGCCAGCTCGACGTCGACCGCCTCGATGCGCGCCGCGCGCAGCTCGAGCGCTGGCTGCAGGCGCGCCCGGCCAACCCGGCCCTGCTGCTCGCCAGCGCCCGCATCGACCAGCGCCAGGGCCGCTGGCTGGCGGCTGAGGACACCCTGCATCGCGCCATCGCGGCAGGCGCAGGCGCGCCGGCATGGGAAGCGTTGGGCGATGGCGCCGCGCGGCTGGATGACCACGTTCGCGCCCAGCGCTGCTATGCCAACGCGCTGCGCAGCCAGCGCGGGGAGACCGTGCTGGAGCCGGCAGACCCGGCGCCGCAGGCGCTGCCGCTGGCCGCGCAGGTGGTAATGCGCGACCCGTACGGCACGCCGCGCCTGTCCGACTGACCCGGCCCGCACCGCGGCGCGTCATCGCCCGCGCGCGGTTCGGCGAAAATAGCGCGCGCCTTGCCCGCGTCCCGCGCCGCTGCGGATGCAGCCGCGACGCGACGCGCGGGCAGCCGCCCCCTCCTTCCCCGGATACCCCGATGCTCAATATCGTCGTCGCCGCGCTGTGCAGCGTGCTGGTTTCCGTCCTGCTCAAGCTCGCCCGGCGGTTCGATGTCGACGTCGGCCAGGCGGTGGCGTGGAACTACGTCGCCACCACCGCGCTGACTCTGGCGGTGCTGCAGCCGGCGCTGTCCCCGCTGCAGCAGGTGGACACGCCGTGGCTGACCCTCGCCGCGCTGGGCCTGCTGCTGCCGACCATCTTCCTGGCGCTGGCGGCCTCCGTGCGCCACGCAGGGATCGTGCGCAGCGATGCGGCCCAGCGGCTGTCGTTGCTGATCCCGCTGCTGGCCGCATTCACCCTGTTCGGCGAATCCCTCGCGCCGCTCAAGCTGACCGGCTGCGCGCTGGGCCTGCTGGCGCTGGCAGCGATGGTCTGGCGCGATGATCGCAATGCCGATGGCAACGGTGGCGCGCGCTGGGGCTGGCCGCTGGCGGTGTTCGCCGGCTTCGGCCTGATCGACGTCCTGTTCAAGCGCTTGGCCGCCGGCGGCATGCCGCTGGGCAGCGCGCTGCTGGCGGTGTTCGCACTGGCGCTGCTGGTGGCCTTTGCCATCCAGCTGGCGCGGCGGGTTCGCTTCACCCTGCGCAGCGCGCTGGGCGGGCTGCTGCTGGGGGCCGTCAACTTCGCCAACATCCTGTTCTACCTGCGCGCCCACCGCGCGCTGCCGGACAGCCCGTCTCTGGTGTTCGCCATCATGAACCTCGGCGTGGTGGCACTCGGCGCGGTCGCTGGCGTTGCGCTGTTCCGCGAGCGCCTCGGCCGGATCAACGCCGCCGGCCTGCTGCTGGCGCTGGCCGCGATCGCCCTGCTGGCGCTGGGCTGAGCGGCGCAGCTCCTACAATGCACGCATGAACATCCCCGACATCGACAGCGTCCGCAGCTACCTCACCGGCCTGCAGGACCGCATCTGCGCCGCCATCGAAGGCGCCGACGGCAGCGCGCGCTTCAGCGAGGACGCATGGACGAAGGATCCCGCCAGCTCGCCGATCCGCGGCTGCGGGCGCACCCGGGTGCTGCGCGAGGGCGCGGTGTTCGAGCAGGCCGGCATCGGTTTTTCCGACGTGGCCGGCGACCGCCTGCCGCCATCCGCGAGTGCCGGCCGCCCGGAACTGGCCGGTGCGTCGTGGCGCGCGGTGGGCGTCTCGCTGGTGTTCCATCCGCGCAATCCGTACCTGCCGACCACGCATGCCAACGTGCGCCATTTCCGCGCCGAGCGCGACGGCGAAACCGTGGCCTGGTGGTTCGGCGGCGGCTTCGACCTGACCCCGTTCTATCCGTTCGACGAGGATGTGCTGCACTGGCACCGCACCGCGCGCGCGCTGTGCGAACCGTTCGGCGCGCAGGCGCGCTACGACGCGCACAAGCGCTGGTGCGACGAATATTTCTTCCTCAAGCACCGCGACGAAACCCGCGGCGTGGGCGGGCTGTTCTTCGATGACCTGCACGGCGACTTCGACGACTGCTTCGGCTACATGCGCGCGGTCGGCGACGGCTTCCTCGACGCCTTCCTGCCGATCGTCGAACACCGCAAGGACACGCCTTACGGCGAGCGCGAGCGCCAGTTCCAGCTGTACCGGCGCGGGCGCTACGTGGAGTTCAACCTGGTGTTCGACCGCGGCACGCTGTTCGGCCTGCAGAGCGGCGGCCGCACCGAATCGATCCTGATGAGCCTGCCGCCACTGGTGCGCTGGGAATACGGCTACCAGCCCGAGGCCGGCAGCGCCGAGGCGCGGCTGGCCGACTACCTGCGCCCGCGCGACTGGCTGGGCGAGCTGGCCTGATCAGTCGCGCATCAGGGTGGACTTGCCGAACAGGCTTTCCACCAGGTCCACCGCCAGCTTGGCGGTGGCATTGCGACGGTCCAGCGCGGGGTTCACTTCCACCAGGTCCAGTGACCCCAGGCGGCCGCTGTCGGCGACCATCTCCATGATCAGCTGCGCCTCGCGGTAGTTCACGCCGCCGGGCACGCGGGTGCCGGTGCCGGGCGCGATCGACGGGTCCAGCATGTCGACGTCGAAGCTGACGTGCAGGTGGGTGTCGGCATCCACGCCTTCCAGTGCCTCCTCCATCGCGCGGCGCATGCCCACTTCATCGATGTAGCGCATGTCGTAGATGTCGAGGCCATGTTCCTTGACCAGCTGCTTCTCGCCCGGATCGACCGAGCGGATGCCGATCTGGCGCACCTGCGCCGGGGTGATCGCCGGCACTGTCCCGCCCAGCGTGGTCAGCGCCTCCGGGCCCATCCCGCACAGGCAGGCCACCGGCATGCCGTGGATGTTGCCGCTGGGAGTGAGCGCACTGGTGTTGAAATCGGCGTGCGCGTCCAACCACAGGATGCGCAGCTTCCGGCCGTTGTCGCGGCAGTGCGCGGCCACCGCGGCGATTGAACCGATGGCCAGGCAGTGGTCGCCACCCAGCATGATCGGCATGCGCCCGGCGCGCAGCTCGCCGAGGCTGGCGTCGAACACCGCGCGGTTCCAGGCGGTGACTTCCGCGAGGTGGCGGTAGCCGTCCACCGGCGGGCTGACCGGATTGCGCGGGCCGGCGACATCGCCGATATCGCGCGCATCCACCCCGCGGGCGGCGATGGCTTCGACCAGCCCGGCCACGCGCAGCGCTTCCGGCCCCATCGATGCGCCGCGCCGGGACGCGCCGATGTCGGTGGGTACGCCGAACACGGAAACGGGCGGATAGGCACGGGTCATGGTGGCTCCAGGCGCTGCGGATGGCGCGGATGCGCGCACGGGATGGTGCGCTTGTCAGCACCAAACAATCAACGTAAGACGTTGTTTTTATTTGGATCGACAAGCGATTTGTTAAGCAAGTGCCCCCATTTGTGCCCCCGTACCGCCCCAAAAGGCGCGTCAGGGGACATGGGAAGCTCCGGTGCAGAGTGTACCGCGAGCGAATCCGCGCCTCCGCCTCAGTAAGCAGCCGGACATCACCCTCCTGACCGAACCAGCACCTACTTGGCGTTTACCCGTAAACAAGGGAGATCATCATGTCGAAGTGGACTTGGATCGCGATTGCTGCCGTTCTGGTCATGCTGCTCGGAAATATGGCGCGTTACACAGGAAAGGGCACCGGGGCCGGGGATCTCGCGAGAACTGCGTTAACCGAGACTTACGACGAATGCACTGAGCGCTATGCCGTCCCTGCTCCAACAGAACTGACGACTCGCGCCGCTGTGACCTACTGCCACTACCGCACGGATCCTGCCGCACGCCCGATCGATAAAGCGTTGGCTGACTGCATGCTGCCAAAGTTGCCCTCAGTGCAGTCTGACATCGGTTTCCGGGTGGCGGTCGGCAACTGCGCTAGGGCGACCAGCGGTTAATCTCCCCCTGGGTGCATGCAAACGGGGCGTAGCTCAGCCTGGTAGAGCTCCGGTCTTGGGGACCGGCTGTCGCGGGTTCGAATCCTGCCGCCCCGACCATGGCTTCGGCAGTCTGCGTGTGTACTCGGCTATCCTCGTCCCCCACAAGGGGACCACATGGCGACCAACGAGGCATTCTCCCGGACACTGATTGACGCCCAGCTCGGCGACGTCGGCTGGAAGATCAGCGATGGCGTCAGTGCTCATTTCGAGTATCAATTGTCTGACGGCACCAAAGCCGACTACCTGCTGTGCGACCGCAACGGCCACGGCTTGGCCGTGGTAGAGGCCAAGCGCAGCAGCGTTCACGCGCCGACCGCTGCCGACCAGGCTCGGCACTACGCGGGGCTGGCCAATGTCCCCTTCATCTTCCTGGCCAATGGCCGTGAAATCTGGTTCTGGGATTGGCGCAACGAGGCCCACCCGCGGCTGGTGTCCAGCTTCTACTCCCAGGCAGACCTGGAACGGCGTGTCGCCACGGCCGTGCAGCGTCGGGACCTGTTATCAGTCCCCATCGACAAGCGCGTTGCCGGCCGCGATTACCAGCAAGCCTGTATCGACGCGCTATCCACCGAAATCCAGTTGGGCCGGCGCAGCCTGTTGGTCGAAATGGCCACGGGTACCGGCAAGACCCGCACCGCCGCCGCCTTCATCAAGCGCATGTTCGAGGCCAATGCCGCGACCCGCGTGCTGTTCCTGGTGGACCGGATCACCTTGGCCGGTCAGACCGAGGAAAACTTCAACGAGTACCTGCCGGAACTGCCTTGCTATGTATTGCGCGCAGGCCGTCGCTTCGACGACGCCAAGCGGATCACGATCGCCACCCTGCAGAGCATGGTGAACATCTACCGCGACTACTCGGCTGGGTATTTCGATCTGATCATCACCGACGAATGCCATCGCAGCATTTATGGGCAATGGTCGGGCGTGCTGCGGCACTTTGACGGGATCCAGTTGGGCTTGACTGCTACGCCTTGCGTCGCAGGTGAGGAACAGGCTGAGGACGACAAGGCCTTCGTGCGCGACACATTGCGCTTCTTTGGCGTGGACAAGCCCACCTTCAGTTATGGGATTGGCCAGGCCATCGATGATGGGTATCTGGTGCCGTATCAGATCTACAAGGCGAAGACTGTCAAGACGGCAGCAGAAGGTGGCTTCGAGGTCAAGAAAGAGGAGCTGGACTGGTCGGCAATGGACGAGGTCACTGCCGTCGAATTGCGCGACGCATTCGGGGACAACAAGAGCATTACCGTCGACCCCAATGCCTTGGAACGCCGTTTCACTATTCCAGAGCGCAACCGCGCCATCGTGCGCGAGTTCCGTGAAGTCATGCGCAATGGCTATCTGGACGCCAAGGGCATTCAGCGTAAGCCGGTGCCTGGCAAGACCATCGTCTTTGCCGTAACCAAGCGCCACGCCGAGACCTTGGCGCGTCTATTCGATGAAGCCTTCGCCGACGAAAAGCCACATCCTGCCGTGCGCTACGCCGACTACGTGGTCTCCGACACAGGAGGCGACGACACTCGCGATGGCATGACGAAGATCCGCGCCTTCAAGAAAGAGAAGTACCCGCAAATCCTGGTGTCGGTGAACATGCTGGATACCGGCTTCGATTTCCCGGAACTGCAGAACCTGATCTTCGCCCGCTATACCAAGTCCGCCATCCTCTACCGGCAAATGCGCGGGCGTGGCGCACGCAAGGCGCCCGGCAAAGCCTTGTTCACCATGTTCGACTTCGTCGGCGTAACAGATATGCACGAAGGTGACGATCGCCCGGTCGAGGGCGGCGCCGTCCGCGTCAGTGAACCCAAGCCCCGCCCACAGCAACCCCGGCGCCTACTGGCATTGGATATCGACGATCAGATCGATCCGACCACGCGCGCCTGGCTCACCATGGACGCCGACGGCAACCTGGTGCAGCCGGAAGCGACCGAGGCACTGGCGCAGGCCATCGGTGCGCGCTTCGAGTCCTGGCTGCTGCCGCGTGAGGCGCAGTTCAACCAGGAACAGGTCCGCTGGCTGCGCTTGATCGGCAATACGCTGCGCGCCAATGCCGGCACGCTGGACGATTTCACCGCCGATCACCTGGATTTCTTCCAGTCCTTCACGGCGCTCGGTGGCCAGGCCGCGGCGGTTCGCCTGTTCGGCGGCGCGCTGGCGCTGGAAAATATGCTGGCCAGCCTGAGTCTTGCCGTGTTCTCAACCGAAGCGACGGGTCCCGGCCATTCTGGCGACGCCGTCTCCGCTTCCCTTCACTAGGTTCTACCCATGCCGATGACTCCCGAACTCCGCCAGAAGGTGGATCGCATTCGCGACGACCTGTTTGGCGGTGGCTATCCCGACCCGGTCAGCAATGCCGAGCAACTGGCGTTCCTGTTCTTCTTCTACCTGATCGAAGGGATCGACAAGCAGAACGCGGCCCGCGCGCGGGTGATGAAGCAGCCCTACACCAGCCTGTTCGCCGGCGAATGGACGTTGCGCAATCCGCTGAACGCGCCGAACAAGGGCGACACGACGATCCCTGCCGAGCGCCTGCGTTGGTCGCTGTGGGCGCGCGGCCTGTCCGGTGAGAACCTGGTGCGTTTCGTCCGCGACGAAGTCTTCCCGTTCTTCGCTGATGTTGCCGCCGACAGTGCGGTGAACTTCATGGATGGTGCCCGTTTGGGTATCGATGATCCGGCCGTTCTATCGAAGCTGGTCACCGATGTGGACGGCCTGCGCCTGGACGAGGCTGACGCCGACACCAAGGGCGACCTGTTCGAGCATGTGCTGCGCCAGATCAAGCAGGCCGGTGAACTGGGCCAGTTCCGCACGCCACGCCACATCATCCGCGCCATCGTGGACATGGTGGACCCGCAGATCGGCGAAACCATCTACGACCCGGCTGCTGGTACGGCCGGTTTCCTGGCGGCGGCCTACAACCATATTCGCCTGGCCAATTCGTCGGAGGCGGCCATCGAAACCGTCGAGTCCGATGGCAAGCCGCAACGGCGCGGTCTGGGTGACCGACTCAACCAGGCGCAGCAAAGCCAACTGGCCAATCGCACCCTCTACGGCAACGACGTCGATCCGAAGATGGTCCGCCTGGCAACGATGAACCTGACCCTGCGTGGCCTGCCGAACGTACGGATCCTGCGCCGCAATGCGCTGACCAGCACGCTGGACGTGCAGCAACGGGCCGATCTGGGCTTGCCCGACGCTTACGACGTGGTACTGGCCAATCCACCATTCTCCGGACGTGTGGACCGCGACCGGATCGTGGAAGACGTGAGGGTAGGTAACACTGGCGCCACCGAGATCCTGTTCCTGAAATACATGCTGGACTCGTTGAAGCCGGGTGGCCGCTGCGGCGTGATCGTGCCCGAGGGCGTGCTGTTCGGTTCGACGGGCGCCCACAAGGAAATCCGGCGGTTGCTGGTGGAAAACAACACGGTAGAGGCGGTGCTGTCGTTCCCGGGCGGCGTGTTCCAGCCGTACTCGGGGGTGAAGACCTCGGCGTTGTTCTTCCGCAAGGGCGGCAGTACAGACCGGGTGTTGTTCCTGCACGCGGACAATGACGGCTACAAGCTGGACGCCAACCACGACCAGCCGATCGAGGCCGACGACCTGCCAGCACTGATTGAGGCGTTCCGTACCCGCGATGAGCGTTGGGCGGAGTGGCAGGCCGCAGGTTCAAATCCTGCCCCCGCTACCAACTTCGAGTGGGCGAAGAACTGGTGGTACGCCACGACTGAGGCCTTGCGTGGCAACGACTACAACCTGAGCGCCAGTCGATATCGGCCACTCAGTGCGGCCCAGGTGGATCACCGAGATCCGCGTGAGTTGCTGGATGAGTTGGCGGCGCTGGAAGCAGAGATTGCCAGCGAGGTCGAAGCGTTGCGTGAAGCTTTGGCGGAAGGCGCAGCATGACTACGATTTTTGTCGATGCCGGCGAGCTAATGGCACGTCGCAGCGGCTCTGTTAATCCAGCCAGATTCCCAGATGAAGAGTTCGAGTTACATAGCATTCCCGCGTTCGACGCTGGAATGCCAGAGATTTTGAGGGGTGATCAGATCGGCTCAACGAAACAGTTGGTAGCCCCGAATGATGTGATGATTTCCAAGATCGTTCCGCATATTCGCCGCTCTACCATTGTTCCTAAGTTCACGGGGAGGCGTCAGATTGCTTCCAGCGAATGGATAGTGTTCCGTGGCCCACAATTCTTTCCAGATTATTTGCGCCACTTTCTGATCTCGAATGATTTCCATGCGAGGTTCATGAAAACGGTATCCGGCGTTGGCGGGTCATTGCTTCGAGCGAGGCCGGCGGAAGTAGCGAAGATCAAGATTCCACTGCCTCCGCTTGCCGAGCAGCGCCGCCTCGCTGGCCTGCTCTCCCGCGCCGAAGGCATTGTCCGCCGGCGTCGTGAAGCCCAGCGCAAGGCCGCCGAACTGGTGCCCGCGCTGTTCCTGGAAATGTTCGGCGACCCGGCCAGCAATCCGAAGGGATGGCAGATGTATCGCATTGATGAGCTACTCGAACGATTTGAGGGAGGCAAGAACCTACAGGCTGGCGATGACGAATCAGCAACGTATCGAATCTTGAAAATTAGTGCAGTGACTTCTGGTCGCTATATCGAAAGCGAGTCCAAGCCTGCGCCGAACGATCTGATTCCAGCTCAATCGCATTTCGTCCGCACAGGCGACTTGCTGATTTCCCGTGCGAATACGGAAGCGTTGGTCGGTGCAACTGCGATCGTGGATCGCACTGACGGTAGGACATTACTTCCCGACAAGCTTTGGCGTTTCATTTGGCGCAGTGATACAGCTATCGAGCCGAAGTTCGCGCTGCATTTGTTCCAACAGCCCGCCATTCGGAACAAATTGAGCCAGCTTGCTTCCGGCACCGGTGGCTCGATGAAAAACATCTCGCAAGCCAAGTTGAAGACTCTGGAATTGCCAGTTCCTCCGATCGAACTGCAGCGCCAGTTTGCTGCCAAGGCAGACGCGGTGCGCGGTATAGCAGCTCAGCAAGCGGCCGCACTGGCAACCGCGCAGGCCACATTCGACGCCTTGCTCCACCAGTCGTTTGCCGTCTCCTAACATCCGTTCTGGCCATGAAGCGAGATCTGATCAGTCGCGTCACACGCGTGCATTTTCGGGAATGGCTGGTCGGCTCAACCCTACGTGAGATCCATGACCTGTTCAGCGGCTATGGGTTCGAGAAGACGTTCATTCCGCAGGAGCTACTGCCGCAGGGCGAACGCCGCAGCGCCGTCGAGCACTTCTACGAGTCCGTGGATTGGTCAAGCCCGGAGCATGTGGCGCGTATGCTGCGGGTCTACGAAGACATCCTGTTCAAGATCGAGGATCGGAGTCTTCCTGACGTCAAGGAAATGCTCCGCCACCTGGAACGGGACGGCTATGTTCTGGAAGGGAACACCCTTGTCGCCAAAGGCCGGGGCGTCGGTCTTACCCCGGAGGTCCTCGCGTCTCTAGGAAGCCGGCATCTCGCCGAGCATGTTCAGCGGATCGAACGGTCCCTTGCCGACGATCCAGCGCAGGCGATTGGCAGTGCCAAGGAACTCCTCGAGTCCACGCTCAAGATCATCCTGGAAGGCTCGGACATCGAGTACGGCAAGAGGGATGAGATCCCGCAGCTCCTGAAGGCAGTTCAGACGACCCTCGAACTGGCCCCGACCGACATCCACGCACAGAAGAAGGGCGCGGACGTTATCAAGAGGACCCTGAGCAATCTTGGCTCCGTCGCCATCGGCATTGCGGAACTCCGCAACCTTTACGGAACCGGCCATGGCAAGAGCAGCAACCACAAGGGCCTCACCATCCGGCACGCCAGGCTTGCCGTCTCCGCAAGCGCGGCGCTGTGCATGTTTCTCCTCGAGACATACGAGGCCAGGACGCCATAGACCGACCTGGCACTGGCCGACCTAGTCCAAACGCTTGAAATCGCCAGCGCGGGAGATGCTGTACACGAACGGGGGCTCTGTCGCAGTTGCCCGTTTACGCATCCCCGCTAGCGCACTGACCAACAACGCGGCCATTTCCTGCCCAGTCAGATCCTGGCGCGACAAGGTAAACACGCGCGCTTGCGCCAAGCGGATCATCGCCAGCTCGTGGGGATTCCGCCGCATGGCGCCGTCCTTCGTCAGCACAACCCAGCCGCGACGCGCGGTCTCCTGCAGCCATTCGACATCCGGAGCGTTCTGGTCGAACACGTCGTCATGGACCACGACCTGCGCACCGACCCCGCGCAGCGCCTCCACTACCCATTTGCCGCCGAGGCTGCGGTCGACGAAGAAGACCGGCTCACCAAGCGCGGCCTCAGGCGGCAAGGGGCTGCAGGCTCCGCAGGATGTCCTCGATCACAACAGGCTCCAGGCCGTAGTCCTGGGCCAGGGAGGCAATGGATTCACCTGCCTGAAAACGCTCCCAGATGACTTCCGTGCGGATACCGCGCCCATCCAGCACCGGGCGACCAAATCCACGCTCCGGGTCGATCACGACGGCAGCCAAGGGATCAGGAGCGCCAGGACGGCGTGGCAGGTGCAGTTTGAACGGCACACCAGAAGGATCGCGGTCTACGAGCCTCAGGTACTGCTGGATCACTTCCTTGATGGCAATCTGTCCGTCTTGGGAGATGTTCAGCAAGCTGCCGTACTTCTCGATGAACAGATCGATGCCGTTGGTTTGGAACTCGTTGTCAGCCAAAGGATGATTGCTGGGATACCGCTTCCGCAGGAAGTCCACGGCGCTTCGCACCTGCTTCAGCTCGACCCCGTGTCCCTTGCGGATAGCTGCGAGTACCAGCAACTCCACCAGGTTGACGAACGACAGGCGTCGCGCCTTCGGGTCCGCCGCGTTGATGACGGGCTGGAACCGGCGAGCCTCGTCCTTGACTTTGTACCGCTGGCCAAAGGCCCAGGCGCGCACCGTCGATGGCGGCAGGCGCAGGAACCTGGCGGCCTCGGCGGGCGAGTACAGCGGCATGTGGCGGATGTCGGCGACG
>JAANMY010001461.1_pt1 | contig 26600 bp, 22 predicted proteins | sample 7279691 | NCBI WGS metagenome assembly JAANMY01 (sample SAMN14094543, study PRJNA606508) | bioreactor metagenome | isolation source: A lab-scale SPAN reactor treating ammonium-rich wastewater day 388 | place: Ireland: Galway | collected 2018-02-07
GTCTGGCATGACGGCTGGCTCCCGGGACGGCGAAGCCGGGCCGTTGCCACCCGTTCCGTCCGGGGGCACGGACTCACGGCGAGGCGAATGGTTGTAGTTATACTCTACCCGCACGCTGGCGCAACCACAAGCAGCCGGTTACCAGTAAACGGGCACGGGGATCAAGGGGCCGTCGCGTGGGCGTACTCGGCCAGGGCGCGCACGTTCGCTGCGGACGTGTCGCGGGGCACCTCGCAGCCGGCGCCGACGATGTAGCGAGCGCCCGCCTGGCGGTGGCATGCGGCGATGGCGGCCTGCACCGTCGCCGGCGTGCCGTCGCGCAGAACCCGGACCGGATCGCTGTTGCCCAGCAGCACCTGCCCGCCACCGATCGCCTGCCGGGCCGCCGACAGCGGTGTCAGGAAGTCCAGATCGACGATCTCACACCCCAGCCCGCCCAGGCCGGCCAATAGATGGCGCGTGTCGCCGCAGATGTGCAGGCGCACCCGCGCCCCCAGCCCGTGCAGGCCGTCCACCAGTTGCTTCTCGTAAGGCCAGATGAACTCCTGATAGATCTTCGGCCCGACCAGGGAGGCGGCCGCGTCCCCCACGCCGATCAGGTCGGCGCCGGCCTCGACCTGGGCGCGCGCAAAGCGCAGCTCCATATCGACGACGAACGCGAACAGGTCGCGAACGAAGGTCGGGTCGTCGTAGAAATCGAGCATCAGCGTGTTGATGCCGCGCAGGTCCGCCGCCTGGGCGCACGGCCCCTCGACCCAGCCTTCGACCACCTTGGCGCGGCCGACCCGCTGCTTCAGCAGCTGCACCCCCAGGACGCGGTCGTGCATCCGTCCGCCGCCGAGCGGGTCGGGAGGCTTCAGCCGGGCCAGGACGGTCTTGTCGGCCAGGAGAGCATGCTCCTCGTCGATGGCGGGCGGCTGGTCCTCGAAGAACTGCACGCGGCCGCCGCAGTCGGCCGCCTCCCGGGCCGGGTCGGAGATGCAGGAGACATGATCGAAGCCGAACCGCTCGGCGGTCGTGACCTGTGCCTCGGCCAGGACGCGGTGGTCGGCGGCGTAGCGGCCGTACTTCACGCCGAGCTGATCGGCCGCGAACATCATCGTGATCGGCATCAGTGGCAGGCGGTCCACTGCTGCGCCGGCGAGCAGGCCGAGCACCCGTTCCCGCGAGGTCATCGCTTCAGGCTCCGTGCTCAGCAGTTAATCGGATAATTACCATGCGCTTTGACCGATTCAATCAGGGCGAGGTAGTTCTCGTAGGGAACGTACTCGGGGATGGAGTTCGACGAGCCGCAGCAGTAGCCGCCGCCGGGGCCGACGGTGCGGAGGCGCAGCTTCACCTCCTCCTCGACATCCTGCGGCGTGCCCAGCGTGAGCGTGGAATCGAGGTTGATGTTGCCGCACAGGCACAGCCGGCCGGCGTACTTCCGCTTGAGCAGCTCGATGTCCATCGACGCCGGCTCACACGGGTGCAGCGCGGTGAAACCGCAGGCAATCAGGTCGTCGATGACGTCGTAGGTCTGGCCGTCCGAGTGGTACACGTACGGCAGGCCGCGGCCGCGGACGAGGTCGCCGATCCGCCGGTTCCACGGGAAGACGTGCTGGCGGAGCAGCCGCGGGCTGACGATCAGGCCGCCCGAGTGGGCCAGGTCGTCCGGCATGCAGATGGCGCCCAGGCAGTCGAACTGGAGCAGGTTCTCGACGACACGCAGTTGTGTCTCGCCCACCTGGTGGATCAATCGTGGCACGAGATCGGAGCCGTCGGCCAGGGCCAGGCAGAACGCCTCCATGCCCATGAGCATCCACGAGGCGGTAAAGACGCAGCCGACATTGACGATTACCCGGGCTCCCTCGGGCAGCATCCGGCCGACGCGGCCGACGAGGTCGTAATCGAAATGATCGGGATCGGGCCAGGGGAAGTTGTCGAAGGACGCCTGGTCGTGGATGATGCCGCAGCCTTCCTCGGCCCACATGCGCGTGTTGTCGGTTTCCTGAAACGGGTTGTAGCGAGCACTGGCCGCCTTGAGGACGCTGGTCTGGGCCGGTTTGGCGCCCATCAGCCCGGCGGTCTCGCCGCGCGTCGTCTGGCGGATGCCGAGAGTTAGCGGCACGAAGTCGTAGCCGGCCCGCAGATAGAACTCGACCTCCGCCTCCGGGCTGACGACCGGCCGGCCCAGGAAGCGCGTCTTGATGTCCTGGTCGATGGACAGTTCGAAGGGCGGCACGCGCCGCGGCTCACCCTGAGATAGGAGGGTTCTTTTCAGATCGTCGAAATCAGGCATATCACCCTCCCGGCGGTCGGGGTGCGGCAGGACAGCAGCTGGCCTTACTCAGGAAACTCGCTATAATTTAGCCGGTTTTGGCGCCAGGGACAAGACGATGAGTCAACGAGGTGCAGCGATGGCCACGCACTGGCTGGAGCGGCCCCTGCGGCCGCGCGAACGGGTACTGGCAGCTCTGGCCGGCGCGCCGATCGATCGCCCCGCCGCCGTCGCGCCCACCTCCATCGCCACGGTCGCCCTGATGGATGAGGTTGGCGCCGCTTTCCCCGCGGCCCACCGCGATGCCGACCTGATGACGCGCCTGGCCGAGACCGCCTACACCCGCGCCGGCTTCGACACCATCATGCCGGTCTTCTCGGTGGTCCAGGAGTCGGCGGCGCTGGGCTGCGCGGTTGAGTGGAGCGACCAGGGGAACTGGCCCACCTGCCACGGCTACCTGGTCCGCCGCGCCGCCGACATTCGGATCCCGGCCGACCTGCTCGACCGGACCGAGACGCGCTGCGTCCTCGACTCCCTCACCGAACTAAAGCGCCGTTACGGGGACGAGGTCGCGATCATCGGCAAGGCGATGGGACCGTGGACGCTGGGCTATCACGTCTTCGGAGTTCAGGACTTCCTGCTGATGAGCGTGGACGAGCCCGACGAGGTCCGCCGGACCCTTCAGGTGCTCAAGGAAGTAACGGTGCAGTTCGCCAACGCCCAGTTCGAGGCGGGGGCCGACGCGCTGACGCTGCCCGATCACGCCACCGGGGATCTCGTTCGCGCCGGCTACTACCGCGACTTCCTGCTGGAGATCCACGCCGAACTGTGCGACCGCATCCGCGGCCCGCTGATCCTGCACATCTGCGGCGCCACCGAGGACCGGATGCCCTATCTCCGCACCGCCGGCTTCGCCGCCTTTCACTTCGACAGCAAGAACGACGTTCACCGCAGCGTGGAACTGATGCAGGGCCGCTGCCGGCTAGTGGGGAACATCAACAACCCGCGGACGCTGTTCCGCGCCGGGCCGGAGGAAGTCCGCGAAGAGGTGCGGCGGTGCCTGGACGCCGGGCTGACGATGGTCGGCCCGGAGTGCGCCCTGCCGCTGGCCTGCCCGCTGGAGAACCTGCGGGCGATCCCCGAGACGATCGTGGCGTGGCACCGGGAAGCGTCGGCGGGCCGCCACCCTCGGAACGGCGCCGGAGGCGCGCCGCCCGGGGCAGTTCCAGGGCGCTAAGCACTGGCGGAGCAAACACGACGAGCCGGAAGCGGCAGCGCCGGCTTTGTCCAGGCTGCCGGCGCTGCCGCTTCCGGCTCGTCGGTGTCATGGCGTTTGATCCGCTAGCTCTACGGTTTGGCGCCCTGATCGATCCAATCCTTGATGACGAGAATTTGCTCGATGGTGATCGGTTCCTCCGTTGTCGGCGGCATGAACGGCTTCTCGTCGCGGCAGATCAGCTTGTAGACGAGGCTCGCGGCGGACTTGCCGGCTTCCACCGGCGAGCCGCTCTGGCCGCCCTTCATGAAGGTCTTGTAGGTGGTCATGTCCAGGGCGCCCTTCGTCTTGAGCGCAGCGGTGTGGCACTGGTGACAGAGCTTGGCCAGGATCGGGTCGATGTCCTTGGCGAACGACAAGGGTTCCTTCTTCTGAGCGTTCCGGGCGGCCGCGGGTGTGCGACTCCCGGAACTGACCGGCGACGCGACGCCGCCGAGGAGGACGAGCGAGCACATCAGCAGTAGCGCCCGCGCCACGCGGCCGACGGTACTTAACCTGGTCATGATTCTCCCTCCGCGCCGCCCGCGGGGCGGCTGCTTAACTCAAATACCGACCGCTCGCTCAACGTCGAGGCGGCGGCGCCTTCTTCTCCTCGCCGGATTCGAGGAACGCCAGCAGGTCCGCGATCTCGTCGAGCCCGTAGACATCGAGCCCCCCCTCGGGCATGATGGAGACCTTTGACGGGCGGATTTCCGCCACCTCGCTCTTGCGCACCCTGGTCGTCGTGCCATCCGAGAGCAGCAACACCAGTTGATCCGGTTCCGGCGGTCCCTGCATGCCGGTGAGCACCAGTCCGCTCTGCAACTCCACGACCACGCTGCGGTACTGGTCGTTGAGGTCGCGCGAGGGATAGTAGATGGCCTTCAGGATGTCCTCGCGCTGAAAGCGCTTGCCCAGCGTGGTCAGGTCGGGGCCGAGGCCGTTGCCCTTGCCCTCGAAGCGGTGGCACTTGCTGCACTGACTCTGCTCGAAGAGCCGACGGCCACGCTCGACGTTGCCTCTGCGGCCGCGGTGGCTCTGCGTGGCGAAGGCCAGCAGTTCCTCGTACTTCCAGCGGCGCGGGTTCGCCGGCGCGGCCGTCGTCAGCGGCTGGCCGGGGAAGGTTCGCTCGAACCAGGCCTTCTGGGCCTGGTACGCCTGCGGCAACTCCGCCCGGCCGGTCGGCAGCTGCAGGTTGGCCCAGCGGTTGTGCAGGCGCACGGCCGGTCCCGCCGCCGCGCCGAGTCGCTTGCTCGCCTGGAGCAGGGCACGGTACGCGGCGCTGCCGGTGGGCCGCGTCTGCAAGCGCGTCAGCGTCCCCACGCAGGCCGAGACGGTCGGCAGGTCGGCCGAGGAAAGCCCCTCGACGAACAGCGGCCAGTCCTTCTCCTCCGGAGTGACGGCCAGCGCACGGAGAACCTGCTCGCGGTTGGCCGCAGACGCGGTGAAGGCGCGGCGCAGGCGATCCTTTGCCCGAACGTCACTGCACCGACCCAGCGCTTGCAGGATATCCCCGGCGAGGCGGGCCACGTCCTCGCGCTGCTCCGCTCGTGCCGGCGGTGCCGCCTCGTTCAGGTTGTCGTGGAGTCGGAGCAACTCGGGTATCAGGCCGGTCAATTCGGGCGGCGACAGCGAGCGGACCAGGGCCGCAGCCACGAACGGCCGGCGAGTCGCCTGATCGCGGAGCAGTTGCTTCCGCTCGGCGGCGGGGATCCGGGCCGCGACGTCGTCGAGCATGTTCTGCAGGTACATGCCGAAACTGAAGCCGCCCTCCCAGTGGTGCTTGCCCTCGAACCACTCGACATACTGCCGCCGCAGCGCCGGCGTCCAGCCGGTGCTGAGAAAGCGCAGGCAGAGGGCCAGGTGGATCTGCTCCTCGCGGCCGGCCCCCGGACGGAGCAGCTCGGCGACCAGTTTCGGCGTCGCCTCCCCGGCCTGCAGGTGGGCCAGCAGTCGGGCCATCTCCCGATCCGCGAAGGCGACGCCGGTCGGAAACCGGGTCGCCAGCACTTTCCGCAACTGCGCCGCCGCGGGCGGAACCTCCCGGGCGTCCAGCAGGAGTACCTGAGCCACGCGCAGCGCGTCGAGGAAGGTATCGTTGTCCGCCTTCGCCTGCTCGAGCAGCGCCGCGCACCTGCCCAGCCGTCGGTCGAGTTCCTTGCCCGGCGCGGCCGTCGCCAGGGCCAGCAGCCCTTCGCTGACCAGGCGCGGCTGCGATGCGTTCAGGACCGCCGTTTCCCAGGCGGCGGGGTCGAGGCGCTGCAGGAGCAGCCGCGCGGCAAAGCGTAGGTGGCGATCGCGGTGCGCCAGCAGCGGCAGCACGTCGCGGGCCGCGCACGGCGCACCGAGTTGCAGCAGTGCCTCGCAGGCCCGGCGGCGCACGGCGAGATCGGGATCGCCCAGCAGGGTCACCAGGGCCGCGGCGGCCTTCGGCGAGCGGAATTCTCCCAGAAGTGGTGCCGCACGGGCGCGGACAGCTGGCTGCACGTCGGCCGCCAGCTTCAGGGCCAGAGTCTCGGCCGGCGGCGGTCCGTGGATCTGCAGCAGATCGACGGCGCGGACACGATCGGCAGCGCTTCGCTTCGGGTCGGCGGCGACAGTGGCCACCTCGCCGGCCCACGCCGCTCCCGCCTGCTGGCGCAGCTGCTCGACCCGCGCCCGGCCCCAGGCGGACAGCGGCTGCGGCTGACGCAGCGCCTCCTCGACCGGCGAACGGGGGCGGGCGTCCCTGGCCGGCGCGGCTCCCGTCCAGGTGATGCGGTAGACGCCACCCTCGGTGCCCCAGCCGCCGGTGCAGAAGTAGACGTTGCCGTCCGGGCCGACCTCCAGGTCGGTGACATTCATCGGCTCGCCGCGAACGAATACCTCCGAGGTCGAGGTGTAGCTCGCCCCGCTGGGGCGGAGGTGTTCGACGAGGATCAGGCCGTTGGTCCAGTCGCCCAGCCAGAGGGTGTCGCGATACTTCGCCGGGTAGTGGTGGTGCCGGTAGACGGCGACGCCGGTCGGCGAGCCGCGGCCGGTGTCGCGCAGGGCTGGCAGGCTGTCGGGGTAGTAGGCCGGCCAGGTGGCGGTGCCGCTGCGCCAGCCGAACTCGCCGCCGGGAATGCAGTGCAGCACGCGGACGGGGCGATACCACGGCAGGCCGACGTTCCACTCCATGTCGGCCTCGAAGGTCAGCAGGTCGCCGGCGGCGTTGAAGGCCAGATCGTAGGGGTTGCGCAGGCCGGCGCTGATCACGTCCCAGCGCCGGCCGGCGGGGTCGAGTCGCCAGACGGTGCCCCCCGGCACGCGGATGCCGGCGGCGTGGCCGCGCGGATCCTCGTAACGCGGCAGCAGGTTGCCCTCGTACTGCCAGCGCTGCCGCACCGGCGAGTGAACGCCTTCCGCCTCGGTGATGAAGGCGTGATTGCCGACCATGTGATAGAGCCGGCCGTCCGGGCCGAGGGTGATGCCGTGCGGCCCGTGGCCTCCCATGCCGCCGCGGTAGCGCGTGAGCAGCTCGACGCGGTCGGCCCGGTCGTCGCCGTCGTCGTCGCTGAGGCGGTACAGTCCGTCGCCTTTGGGGCCGCGGCCGGCGGTGTACAGCGACCGCCCCACCCAGCAGAGACCCTGACAGTCCTTGACCTCCGGGCCGAACGGTCGGGCGCGGTCGTAGTGGCCGTCGCCATCGGTGTCTTCGAGGATGCTGACCGGGCCGCCCTCGCGGGCGACGGTCGGCCGGCCGCGGCTGTCGAAGGTCATGGCCTGCAAGCTGCCGGTCAGCGCCGGGGGAGCTACCACCTCAACGCGGAAGCCGTCCGGAACGACGAACCGCTCCGAGTAGCCCGACTCCCAGGTCAGGCCGCGCCACGGCCCGGCCTTGCCCGATGGGCCGAGCACCTTGACCAGCGGCCATTTCGCGTCGTCGAAGTCGGGCCGCTCCCAACCGGGCGCCCCCACGGTGCTGCTGCGCCAGGCTCCGTCGGAGTGAAATGTCCACTGCGTGCCGTTGGCCCAGCCAACGTAGCCGCGGACCAGCAGGCCGGCGGGGCCCTGGCGGTTGCGGACCTTCACCGCCAGGACGTTCGTCCCGGAACGGGCCTGAGCAGTCACCTCGAAGGAGCGGACGCGGTGCCAGTCGTCCCCCCGGCCGACCTCCTTGCCGTTGAGGTAGAGGACAAACTCGTCGTCGGCGGTGATGTCGATTTTGACGACCCGCAAACGGTCAAAGACGACGGCCTTGCGAAAGAAGCGCTCTCCGGCGGGGGCGGACACGGCCGGGTCGCCCTCGTCGTGCCAGACCCACTGCGGCACGGTGCGGCTCTCGGCAGGAGCCCGGCCGGGCAGTCCCAGGGCGGCGGCGCAGACGAGCAGCGCGCGGAGTGCGTCGGTCTGAGACACGGCGATACCTCCCTTCGGGTCTTCGGCGGCCGACCTGCGCCGCCCCGGGCGGGCGTGGTCCGCGCTCACTTCGCCAACTGGGCGATGTGCTGCTGCAGGCCACGCCACTCCGGGTTGTCGGGCTCCAGGCGAATCAGCTCGGCCACCCAGTGCTGGGCGCCAGGCCAACGCTTTTGCTGCGTGCAGAGCACGGCCAGGGCGTACAGGTAATCGGTCGCGGCGGGCTCCAGGCGGTGGGCGGCGAGGAGGGCCTTCTCGGCGTCGGCCGGCCGGTCGAGACGTTGCAGGGCCAGGCCGTGGTTGTACTGGATGCGGGCTCGATTCGGCGCCAGCCGGGCCGCCTCGCCCAGAGCCCGGGCGGCCTCGCCTAGCTGCGTGGGATCCTCGGCCAGCAACAGCCCCAGCGAGTAGTGGGCGTCTGCCATCGCCGGTGCATGCACGATGACCTGCCGTAGAGCCCGCTCGGCGGCGACAGGGTCGTTCCGCTCGTGGTAGAGCATCGCCAGGTTGAACCGGGCCGGCGCGAAGCGTGGGTCCAGCCGCAGCGCCGTCCGGTAGGCGGCCTCCGCCCGGCCCAGGTCGCCGCGGTTGCCGCGGACGACCCCCAGGTTGTGGTGGGCCGAGGCCTGGTCGGCGGTCGCCAGCTGGGCCTGCTCGTACTCCTCCAGGGCGCGGGCGAACGCCTTCTGCTGGGTCTGGGAAAGCAGCCGCGGCGGCACCGCCGACAGCACGCGAACCGCCTCGGTCCGCACCAGCCGCACCCGATCTTTCAGCAGCGGCGCCACGAACCGGCACAGTTCCTCGCCGGACAGGTTCTCGCACCGGCGAACGGCACCGTAACGCACCAGAGCTTCCGGATCGGCCAGCGCCTGGCGCAGGGCGTCGCGGCTGGCGGCGCCGGGGTACCGACCCAGCAACGACGCGGCGCTGGCCCGGACGAGGGGTCCGACGTCGGAGCGCCGCAGTAAATCGCGCAGCGGCTTCTCGCCCTCGGGCTTGCCGGCCCGCCCCGCGGCCAGGGCGTGCCCGTAGTGCGGCTCGCCGGCCCGCACCGGCCCAAACCAGGCCGCGATGTGGTCCCGGGACCACTCCGGCTTTTTGTCCTTGTGGCAGGCGTTGCAGGCGTTGGGGGTTCCCAGGGCGATGCTCAGGTCCGGGCGCGGCACGCGGATGCTGTGGTCCCGGCGCGGATGGACGACCATGTACGTCCGCGTCGGCATGTGACACTCCACGCACTGGGCGCCGCGCGAACCGGGCTGATGATGGTGGTGGGTCGGCTGATCGTACTTGGCGGGAACGTGGCAGCGGCCGCACAGGTTGTTGCCCTCGGCCCGCAGCTTGCCGCTGTGGGGCTCATGGCAGTCGGTGCAGCGCACGCCCTTGCGATACATGTGGCTCTGCAGGAAGGAGCCGTACTCGAAGACCTCGTCGCGGATCTGCCCGTCGGCGAAGTACAGGTCGTTGTCGAGCAATTCCGGAGAATAGTGGTCCAGGAAGTCGTCGCCGGGCTGGAAGCCGGTCGAGACGATGCCGCGACGGGCGTGGCAGCGGGCGCAGTTGTCGAGGCGCATCCGGTCGCCGGTCGCCGGGGTCAGGCCGTAGCCCTTGCTCCTGTCCCAGCGCTGATCGCGAAGGAACGACAGCGTGCCGGCCAGCGCGACGTGAACGCTGCCGGGGCCGTGGCAGGCCTCGCAGCCGACGCTGATCTCGGTGAAGGTGGTGCGGTAGGTGTCGCTCGCCAGGTCGTAGTTCTTGCGAACGCCGGTCGAATGGCACTCCGAGCACATGTAGTTCCAGTTCTGGCCGGGCCGGGTCCAGTGCAGCCAGTCATCGTGCGGAATCTTCTCGTCGGGGTAGAGGTGGAACCAGCGCTTCTGGGCGGTGTCCCAGGCGATCGACAGAGCCTGGACACGGCCGCGCGGAAACTCGACGAGGTACTGCTGCAGCGGCTTGACACCGAAGGTGTACTTGATCGGAAATGTCTCCAGTTTCCCGGTCGGCCCCTCGGTGTGGATGCAGAAGCGGTCGCCGTCGCGGAACAGCCGCGAGGTGATGCCCTGGTGCGTGAACTGCTGGTCCCGGAAGTTACCGCGCACAGTGGCGGGCGTGGCCTCGGTCATGGCCAGCTGGTGGTGCGAGCCGGTCCATTGCTCGTGCTGCTGCGTGTGACAACTGGCACACGTCTGGCTGCCCACGTAGGTGGCCGGCCCGTCATCTGCACGCGGATACCAGCGATCGACGAAGAACCAGGCCGTCGCCAGTGCCGCCGCGCCAACCAGCAGCACCACGACCCACTTTCGCGGCCACCCCCACCTCAACCCGCTTGGCATCACTGAAACTCCCTGGGTTCCCTCACCGCTCAGGGTTGGGTCCACGTCCGGTACATCGCCGCGATTCCGGCCGCCCCGGGGTCGCCGCCGTGCAGCACGACGCGATAGCGCAGGGTGATCGCCTGGCCCGCCGGCAAGCGCCAGCCGCCGGTGCCCAGCCAGTTGAACGGGCTGGGCGACATGAACCCGTAATTGCGCGTGAACCACGGGCAGGGCGACCAGGGGTTGGTGGGGTGGGTCAGCAGGGTGATGCCCTCGACCGGGCCGCCTACGGCCCCGCGGCGCCGGCCGAAGAAACTGCACCAGGCGGCGGGCCGCCCAAACGTGTCCGCCTCGCCGGTGCGCCCCTCGGAATCGACCAGGGTGCCGCCGCCGGCCGGCGTGATGTCCCCCGCGGCGCGGACCGCGAAGAGCGAGTGGTTCGTCTTCGTGACCTGCACGTCCTGGCGCGCGGTCAGGGTGATCCGGGCCTCGAGGTGCCACAGTCGCGGCGAAACGACCGTCACCGTGAAGCGGCGCTCGTCGCTCAGGAGAGGGGCTTGCTGGGGAAGGCGCCAGTCGCAGCGATCCAGGATCACGGCGGAGCTGGCATCGCTCGGCCCGAGTTGCACGCCACGCGAGACGATCTGACCGGCCGCCACCGGGCCTTGCCAGAAGTTACCGCCGTTGACGCGGTCGCAGCCAAAGAACAGCGAGCGATGGTGCGGCCAGGGCAGGCCGCTCTCGGCGGTCAGCGACAGGCCGGAGAGCGGGCCGGTCAACGGATAGAAGTAGGGATACTTCTGCGTCGGGTGGGCACGGTAGCTGGTCAGGACGGTGTCGCCCAGGCGGATCCAGGCCTGAGGGCCATCCTGGTACGCCGTGAGCTGCGGCGCGGCGGGCTGGGCCGGCGCTCCCGCCGTTGCCGGCTGCGCTGCCAGGCTGATCCCGGTGGTTGCTGTGGCTCCCCACGCGAGAAAGCGGCGACGCGACAGCGGTGTCTTCATGTGGTTCCTCCCAGGTCCAGCACGTTCACCCGCCGGACTGCCAGCCAGGCGCAGCCTTCGGCGAGCGGGGATAGCTGCCCCTCTGTTAGCCCGACGCGCCAGCGAGGGGCTGTCGTTCCCTCGCTGGCGCGTCGGGTAACAGGCCCAACCTGTTACCCGCCTTTGAACCAGGCCCGTTTCCGCACCGCCTCGCCCTGCCTCTTCGCCGCTGGCGGCCCCTCAGCGCCGCATGGCGCAGGTGTGCAGGGTACAGCGGTCGCAGGGTGAGCCCTGCTGGCGGATCGGGTCGGCCGGGCCGAGGCCGATCAGGCCGGACACCGACTTCAGGGGGGTCATCAGACAGTCCGGGGACAGGCTCACGCCGACGCGGCCGCCGTCCAGGGCGGCGAAGAGCTTGCGCTGCTCGGTGATCGACATCCCGCAGTACCCAGGACTGTAGGGGAGGGTGAGGGCCACGCCGGCGGGGTCGGCCTCGACCTGCAACTCCGCGATGACGGCAGCCTCGGCAGCCTCGGCTCGCTCCGAGCCGACGGCGTTGACGACCAGCCCGCCCAGCGCGTCCCCCTGACGCAGCAGTTCAGCGGCCAGTTGCTCGACGGCCGGGCCTGCGGTGGCGATGAAGACCGCCACGCGCGTCACCGGCCCGAGGAACTCGCCGATGGCGCCGGTGAACTCGACGGTGCCGTCCGGCGTCTCCAGGCGGAGATGCCGGCGGCCGGCGTCGGCGACGCGGAACACCCGGTAGGCGGCGCGCGGCGCGGCGCGGTCGGCCGCCGCGCCGATCCAGTGGTCCAGCGTCGCCTCGATCCGTCCCGCCGGCCTGGCCCCTTTGGGGTAGCCCAGATAGCGGCGCACCTCGTCGCGGTCGATCGGCGCCGTCACCCGCTCGACGACGCGCGGCGGGGCGTCGGCAAAGGCGGCCGGTTCGCTGCGCTGTTGCGGCATGGGTTCCTCCAGCGATCCCTCTCCCCCCGCGGGTGGGGGAGGGGTTGGGGTGGGGGCTCAGGCGAGACCGCGGGCGGCGTCGATCATGGCCCGGACGTTCTCGAGCGGGGCGTAGCTGTCGATCTCGCAACCGGGCATGACGACGGCGGTCGTGTGCGGGCGGGTGCTGTCGATGAACTCGTGGACCATGCGCCGGATCTCCTCGGGGCTGCCGTAGCAGGCCACCTGGGTAGTGGGCGCGTTCATGGCGCAGCGGCGGCCGGCGAACAGTTTGGCCACCGACTCGTAGAACTCCGGCCAGTTCAGCTTCTGGCTGTGATACGGCATGTCGTACTGGACCGCCTTCAGCCCGGGCCACTCGGCCAGCTTCACCAGCGATTGCGGCAGATTGTGGCCGCAGTGGTGCCAGAAGACGTAGGGGAAGATCTGCCGCGCCTTGTCGAGAAAGATGCGATCGACGTCGGCGAACTGCTCCAGCTGCCGCGGCCCCCAGGTGCGGGCGCCGCCGAAGATGCACAGAAACTCCGCGCCGTTGGCCCGTACCACGTCGCGGAAGAAGTCCAGCGCCGCCAGCCGCTCTTGCAGGCACAGGTCCAGGTAGTGGCGGACCTTCGCGGCCGGCTCGGTAATCGTCCAGCGCACCAGCCGCTGCACCTCGACAATGGTTTCGGCGTAGTTGATCGGCGACGCCGCCCCAACGATCACCGGCACCTGCCGGCCCATCTTCTCCTGGAACTCCAGCAGCTGCAGCAGGTGCGGCAGCCAGTGCGTCACCGCTCGCGAATCGCTGACGTACTTCTCGTAGGCTCGCTCCTCGTACAGCGCGATGGCCTCGTCGAGTGTCTCGACCAGCGGCTTGAAGATCAGGTAATCCTTCGGGCCGCGGTGGCGGAAGTGCTCGGCCCGCTTTTCCGGTGGCAGAAACGGCTCGAGCTGGTGGCCGATGTCCACGTACATCCAGATGGCGTCGGTGCGCAGGTCGGCCCACGTCTTCAGGCAGGCGTCGGTGGTTTTGTCTACATCGTTGTAGATCTCCTGGTGGCTGTAGCCGGCATGGGTGATCTGCCAGTAATCCAGCTCCGGCGCCACCGGCACCAGGTCGGTTTCGCGGAGATCGAAGGCCGCTGCCAGCCGCTCCCAGTGGCTCATCTCGCCGACGGGTCCGAGCTTGCCCCGCAGCTGGCGCACCCAGGTGTCAACGACTTCGCTCATCTCCCAACTCCTTGACCAGGACGTCCATTTTGCCGACCGCCTCCCAGGCGTTGTCGCTGGCGTCGTCGGCGCCCAGCTGCCGCGCCGTGCGGGCCTCGACGGCTGGCCCGCCGCAGATCACCTTCACCTGGCTGCGCAACCCGGCCCGCTCCAGGGCCGCGACGGTTTGGCGCGTGTGCATGAAGGTGGCGGTCATGTACGTCCCCAGGCCGACCAGGTGCGGGGCGTGCTGCCGCACCGCCTCGACGAACACCTCGTCGGGAACGTCGGTGCCCAAATCGATGACCTCGAAGCCGGCGGCGCGGAACACGGGGGCGGCCACGTCCTTGCCGACCGTGTGAATGTCGCCGTGGATGGTGCCCAGCACGATCCGGCCGCGACTGTGCAGCTCGCCGTTGGCCAGCAGCGGTTCGACGACCTTCAGGCCAGCGTAGTAGGCATCGCAGCTGACCAGCACCTCCGGCATGAACACGATCCCGTCGCGGAACTGCTCGCCGACCGTCTGCATGCCGCGGGACAGCCCGCGCAGGAGGACGTCCGCGGCGGACAGCCCGCCCGCCAGGGACTCCCGGACAAGGTCCGGAACCTGGGCGACTTCCATGTTGATGACCGCGTCGGCAAGTTGCTGCAGCCTGGCCTGGGTGTCCATCGTGCCGTTCTCCCGGTGGCGCCGCCGCGACCGGCTGCCTCCGCCCGCGCTGATGCCTGTTCCGTTCGAGGTATCCCCCCGCGCTGGTGCTCGGGGTTCGTTTGGCAACTGCTTCTAACTGATTAAACCAGATTGAATTTACAAGGTATCGCGGGGGATGGCAACCGGGGAACCGTCACGATCTTTGCCGGCCCGGCGCAGGTAGGCTCCGGCTTCCAGGCACTTCCGAGCCGCACGCCGGCCCGGAAACATTGTAAACAAGAGCGTCTTTCTATAGTATGGCCCGACCGGCAGCTGTCGCGACCTCGAAGGGCTGGCGTTCCATGCGCATCCTGCTGATCAACCCTCCCTGCGGACCGCGAACGCTCGGGCTCAACCGGCTCGCCTGCATCGAACCGCTGGGCCTGGAACTGGTCGGGGCCGGCGTCTCACGGCAGCACGAGGTGCGCCTCGTGGACATGATGGTGCGTCCGGACGATTTACACCAGACCTTGCGCACCTTTCGGCCCGACGTGGCCGGCGTCACCTCGGAAATCGTCCGCGTCCAGACCGCCCTGGATGCCCTCCGCACCGTGCGCCGGCACGTCCCGGGCTGTCTGACCGTGGTGGGGGGGCATCAAGCCACCCTCTGCCCCGAGGACTTCGCCGATCCGGTGGTGGACCTGGTCGTCCTCGGCGAGGGGGTCGAGACGTTCGCGGAGATCTGCGCGGTGCGCGCGGCCGGCGGCCAACGCTACGACCACATTCCCGGACTGCGCCTGCGCACGCGCGACGGCTGGCTAACCACGCCGCCGCGCCCCCTGCCCTTGACCCTCGACCACCAGCCCGCGCCCGATCGGTCGCTCACAGCCCGCTATCGCCGGCATTACTTCTACCTCTTCGAGCCCGCCGTCGCGGCCGTGCGGACCTCAGTCGGCTGCAGTTTTCCCTGCACCTTCTGCTCCTGCCGCGTCTACTCGCACCGTCAGTTCATCCCGCGCTCACCACAGCAGGTCTTTGCGGAGATTCGCGATCTTGAGGAAGACTTCGTGATGTTCTGCGACGACCACTCCTTTCACAACCCCGAGCGGATGCGCGTTCTGGGCGAGCTGCTGCTGGCGGCGGGGGTTCGCAAACGCTACTTCGCCTACTCGCGGGTGGATTGCGTTGTCGAAAACCGCGAGCTGTTCGCGCTGTGGGCGCGGGTTGGTCTGACCCTGGTCATGACCGGCCTGGAAGCGCTGGACGAGGAGACGCTGCGCCGCACCGGCAAGCGTACCGAGCAGGAGCAAAACGAGAAGGCGATCCGCATTCTCGAAGAGCTGGGCATCGGCGTCAGCGCCGGTTTTCTGGTCCATCCGGAGTTTCGCGAGGCGGATTTCGACGCCATCGACCGTTACCTCGAGAGCCGCCCCGCAATCTTGCTCGCGGAGTTCACTCCGCTGACGCCGTTGCCCGGCACGCCGCTGCACCGCAGCGTTCGCGAGCGTCTCCTCACGGAGGATCGCCAACTCTACGACCTGCAGCATTTCCTGCTGCCCACCACGCTGCCGCCCAGCCGGCTCTACCGCCGGATGCTGCAAAGTTACAGCCAGGTCATCCTGCGCCTGATCCGCAAGCTGCGGCTGTGGCGGCCGCAGGTGCTGCTGTCGCGGCACCTGCTGCGGGTCGGTCTCGGCCTGGTCCGCAACACCTGGGCCTACTCCCGGGCGCATCGCGATGTGCCCTGGCGGCGCAACGGCCCCAGCCCGAGTTCGGGGAGGAAGACATGATCGTTTCCGTTCCGGGGGTGGTCGAGCTGAGGTATCAGGGCTGGTCGGGGTTCGTCGTCGCCTGGCCGGAGGGGCCGTGCGTCCACTTCGACCCGCCGCGCGGCGCCGATCTGCCGCGCGACCGCGCCACCGTGCTGCTGCTCTCGCACGGCCATCCTGAGCACGTGCGGGGCGCCATCGCGTATCTGGCGGACCCGTCGCCGCGGGAGGCGACCACCGTGCTGGCCGCTCCGTCCGTCTGTCGCTACCTGCAGCGCCGCCACGCGCGGCCCGGCGACGGTTTCCTGCCATGCACGGCCGGCCAAACCTGTTCGCTGCCTGGCCTGCGGGTCGCGGTCTTCCCCTGGATTCACATGTCGCTGCTGCCTGCGGGCGTCGGGCCGGCGCTGCGGCACCTGGGATGTCTGGTCAGCCATCCGATCCTGGCCCTGCGCATCGCCTGGGAGGGGTTGTTTGGCCCTCCGTTCGCGCCGATGCTGGGCTTCGCCCTGCTGCCGCAGGACGGTCCCGGGGTGCTGCTCTATTCGGAGGGAATGAACCGCGGGCTGACGGTCGCCGAGGCCGAGCGGATCGGTCGGGAGTTTGCCTGCGAGGTGCTGCTGTTCGGGGTTGAGCCGGAAGACATGGATCGGCTGCCGGATCTGGTGGCCGCGGTCGGCTGCCCGGTGGCGGTGCCGTATCAACCGCATCGCCGCTGGCGGGAAGCCTTCGGCATGCCCCTGGCCGACCTGAACGGTCTCGCTGCGACCCTGACCGCCCGCGGGATCCGCGTTCCGCTGCTGGACGAAGGGCAGGCCACGCGGGAAGGACCGGGGCAGTCGCCGCCTCGCGGCCGCGCCGTGGACGCTTCCGTCGATCGGGTATCGCCCGGTTTGCCAGGAGTTACGTAAGGAGCCTGGATTGCAGCGAAAGAAAGAACGCGGAAAACATCAAACAAAGGTCACACTCCGGGATACTGGGCAGGGGCTTCCGATGCTGCCGAAAGCCTTTCTTTGTCCTGAACTTGCGCCCAACCTCTTCTGCCGCGATCTCGCCAAATCCTGAGAACACATCCACTTTTTGTATTCGATACCCGGTGGGGTGGGCGGTCAGTGGGGAGTTGGGGGTGGCCTGGCGCGTTTGGCGGGCTTGTCTGCCGGAGCGGGCGCAGTAGAATGGGGTACGGTGACGGTTCTTGCAGTCGTTGTCATTGCGGTTATCGGCCGATGCGGTAACGGCGGATCAGCCACTTTCCCCAACCTGCCGTGCGGCAATCGAATGTCAAGCGGAACAGCGAGTGTTACAACTCAGTGGAGGCAAACAGAGAAGCAACGGAAGTGCTTGATGCTGATGGATGGTGGGTGTAGCTCAGTTGGTTAGAGCGTCAGACTGTGGATCTGAAAGTCGGGGGTTCGAGTCCCCTCACCCACCCTCAAGCCTGGCGATGACCGGAGATACCAGGGAGTGACCAACCCCCGAGAACACCGGGGGTTGCGTCATTTCCAGGGAACCTCTTTCTCCTCCCCTTCGCTGTGCTTGATGATGCGAAGATCTATCAGGGCGATTCACCTGCAGCGGTCTCCGCCACCTGAGGGCGTGCCACCATGACAGGCAACGGGAAGGTCGCACTGGTTACCGGCGCCGGCTCGGGTATCGGCAGGGCAACGGCGCTTGCACTCCTGCGGGAAGGATATGCGGTCGTACTCGCCGGGCGGCGCCCCGAGACGCTGGAACGAACCTGCGCCGAGGCCGGACCCGACGGGGCGCGGACCCTCGCCGTTCCCACCGACGTAGCCGACCCGCAGGCGGTCGGCCAACTCTTCGACAGAACGAAGGAACGCTTCGGCCGCCTCGACGTGCTGTTCAACAACGCCGGGGCCGGTGCCCCGCCGGTCCCGCTGGAGGAACTGACGGTCGAGCAGTGGCGGCGCGTCCTTGACGTCAACCTGAGCGGGGTGTTCTACTGCACCCAGGCCGCGTTCCGCCTCATGAAGGAGCAGACGCCGCGCGGCGGGCGCATCATCAATAACGGGTCGATCTCAGCCCACGCCCCGCGGCCGAACTCCGCTCCGTACACGGCGAGCAAGCACGCCGTCACCGGGCTGACGAAGGCGACGGCCCTCGACGGGCGGAAGTACGACATCGCCTGCGGCCAGATCGATATCGGCAACGCCGGGACGGAGATGACGGCGCGGATGAAGGACGGGGTGCCGCAGGCCGGCGGCGGGGTCGCGGTCGAGCCGATCATGGACGTCCAGCACGTGGCGCGAGCGGTGGTCTACATGGCCAGTCTGCCGCTCGACGCGAACGTGCTGTTCCTGACGGTCATGGCCACGCAGATGCCCTTCGTCGGCCGCGGTTGAGACGCCCTTTGAGCTACCGGAGCAAACGCGCCGAGCCGGAAGCAGGTACAAGGCGATTCGGTTCCGCATCTCCCAACCTCTCCAGGCTGCCGGGGCGGGGTTTTTTCCCGCCCACCTATTGCGGCCGCTCCCGGCGTGGGATACCATGCGTTCGTGCGTTCCGGGTGAGGCGGCGCCGTATCTCCGGGCAGTATCATGCCTCCACAGCTGCTGGCCCTGACCGAAGGGCCGAACATCCTGCTCGACAAGCCGATCCTCCTGCTTGGCCGGCATCAGGAGTGCGATATCCAGCTGGCCTCGCGGAAGATCTCGCGCCGCCACTGCTGCATCGCCCAGGTCAACGATTACCTGGTGGTGCGCGACCTGTGCAGCACCAACGGCATCCGCATCAACGGCATCCGCGTCGTGGAAGGCGCTCTCCGCGAGGGCGATGAACTGACGATCGGGAACCACCGCTACCAGGTGTTGTGGAACGCCCACGGCAGTGAGCCGGCCGCGATAAACCGCCCGCCGGTGCCCGGCAAGGAGGCGATCCGCCGCACCCGCCATGTCCCCATGCCGGAGGACGCCCAGCTGGAATCGTGCGAGGAGCCGATCGCGCTGGCCGAACCGGGCTCGCACGTCAACGCCGTGCCCGTCCTCCCGTCCGCCCCGGTGGAACCGCCGCCCGCCCTCGAGAAGGCCAGGCCGCCGCGCCCCCCGAACTCGCTGGTGTTCCCGTCGGAGGTCAACCTCGCCCCGCTGAGCGACGTGGCCAACCCCCCACCGGCGGTCCGCGACGACGACGCCCCTCCGTGAGCAACCTTGCTCCCGGCCTGCCCGCGCATAAGAGCAGGCAGACAAAACTCCCTGCATCCGAAGTCAACTGGCTGCAATTCGTTGGCTTTAAACAGGTTACAGCAACAGGTTAGTGGGTTGTCCGCCAGTACTAACCTTCCCCTGGCGCCGTCGAGGAATGAGCGCAAACCCGCAGCCCCCGCACGAGCCTCTCGTTGGTGAGGCGCTGTGCAGGGGCTGCGCTTGCTGAGTGGTTCGAGTTTGGGGGGTGGAGATGTTTGGTTGGTCGGTCACCGCATGACCGGAACGTCAGTGTGCTTCTCGTCCTGCCACCAGGCGAGTTCCCCGCGCAGCACGCGCACATCGCCGGGCGCATCAATACCGACACGTACCCGATTGCCGACTACTTCCAGAATGGTGATGGTGATGTTGTTGCCGAGGACCAGTTTCTCGCCGGGCTTCCTGCTCAGGACCAGCATGATATTCCTCCTTGAATAGGTAGATGAGTTTGTTCGGGCAACGCAAATAATTACTGCAACTGGCATGCCAGGTGAGATCAGTCTATTCTTTTCGCTTTCAAGTATCCACAAGGGTGAGACTTCCGGCATTGGCTCCATTCGAGAGGCGCGAGCGTTTCCTCTGCGTGATGCAAAAAATGGCACCCTCGTGTACTGTTTCTGACCAACGTGAGGCACGAACTGGCAGCAGGATTCGCGGACCGGGTGACTGTTTGGGAGGTTTCGGCTATCTGGATAATCTGAAGTGAGGAGCGGCAGCAGCGGGTTATCGACGACGTGAGAAGGTGAGTATAGGGCCACCGTTTCCGAACGGCAACGGCCGACGGTTGCCGGGCGCTTCTGGGCGGATACATCAGCGGAGAGGCGAAGTCGCGAACGGATCCTCGAAGGAGACGACAATGCGGAAGCAACTGCTGGTCGGTGCGACGCTGCTCGTGGTCGCCGGCGTGGTGGGGTTGGCCCTCGGGTACGGCGAACGAACGGCGGCGGACGAGAAGAAGAACCCGTTGATCGCCCACATGGTCTACTTCTCGCTGAAGGACAACTCCCCGGCGGCGAAGGAGAAGTTCGTGACAGCGTGCCGGAAGTACCTCTCGAAGCACCCGGGGGAGGTGTTCTTCGCGGCTGGCACCCTGGCCAGGGAGTTCGACCGGCCAGTCAACGACCGCGATTTCGACGTCGCGCTGCACCTCGTTTTCCGCGACCGCGCCGCCCACGATAAGTACCAGGACGCGCCGCGCCACAAGCAGTTCATTGACGAGAACAAGGACAACTGGAAGAAGGTACGCGTGTTCGACGCCGCCGTGCAACAGTGAACCGGCTCTGCCACACCATTTCGCCACCGTGGCAGAATGCCCCTGATTCACGGTCCGGTTATTCCTGCCGGAGCCGCGCACGCAGCGCGGACCGCCTTTGCCGGACCGTGAAGCTCCACCCACCTTCACCATCCTGTTCGGGAATCCACTTTTACCTCATCCGCCACGGCCGCTGGCCCGGGGTTGCGCGATGCCCCACCTCGGGTCTGGTTGGCGTCGCTCCGGGTGCCGGGCGGATCCCCGCGCGCAAGTTTGCGCCTCTCCGCCGTCTCCCTGTGGGCGGCGGACGACAGCCGCCCACCTCAAAAGAAAAGAAGGAGTTAACCATGTTTATCGTCTCGAAGAACCACGCTCTGGCCCTGCTCGCCGCCGTCGGTTTGACCGTCATCCCTAGCAAGGCCAGCGCCCAGGCGCCTCGCCACATCGACCGCCTGGCCCGGGAACTGGAACGGCAGTCTCGGGAACTCCACCGCGAGGTCCACGCCCACTTCCGGAACACCCCGCAGTTCGCCCACCTGGAGCGGGACGTGGCCCAGATGGAGCGTCTGGCGCGCCACATGCACGAGATCGCCCACCGGCCCGGGAGCATTGGCCATCTGCGTGCCGACCTCCGCGAACTGGACCGGACGTTCCACCACATCGAGGAACTGGTCCGCGAGATGGCGCGTTTCCGTGAACTGGACCGGCGTGCTTACCGCCACCTGCGCGAGGCGCTGCGGGACATGAGCCGGACCCTGCACCACCTGCGTAACGATCTTCAGTAGTTGCCGACCCTGGCGGGGCCGGTGAGAAGTGGCCAACGGCACGGGCCGCCTCGGTGAGGCGGCCCGTGCCGTTGGGGCTTTTTGGGGCTCACGCGGGCGTCGGCAGCGGCTGGGGCACGTGCTCGGGCCGGAGCGGGAGTTGCGGCAGCATGCGGGCGTCGAGGATGTCGAGCTTGACCTCCTGGTACGTCAGCCGGCCGCAGGCGTAAGCGAAGAACGCGCCGAGCATGGCGCTGGCGACCGCCAGGTTCGCGAACAGGATTTGCGGGGTCGAGATGGCCAGCTCGGCGCAGTTCGCCTCGCTGGGGAGCTTGCCCCTGGGGTTGGCGATCTCGGGGTGGAAGCGCGTCAGCGGCACGGTCAGGTCGCAGCTGCCCTGGCGCATGTAGACCTGGACGTTGCCGTAGGTGCCGCGCTCGCGGGGCGGCTCGACCCCCTCGTTACCGCCGCTGAAGAGAGCGACCGACTCCAGCCCGGCGCAGTGGTCCGAGACGACCTTGCGCGTCGGATGGTTGTCCACGCACAGGAAGACGTGGTCGCCAGGGAGGATCAGCCGCCCGAGGTTATCCGGCGCGACGAATTCCGGCACGGCGACGACGGCGACATCGCTGGCGCCGAGCCAACCGGCGGCCTCGACTGCCTTGACCTCCGCCTTGTTGCCGACCTTCGAGAAGACCATGCGCTGCTCGTTGGCCGGCTCAAAGGCGTCGCCGTCGATGAGGACGAGGCGCGCCGGCCGGTCGAGTCCCTTGAGGAAGACGGTCAGGTATTGCAGGACGATGCAGCCGATCCCGCCCAGGCCGATCACCTTGAACCGGCTGTCGTCGGCCAGCCCGCACACGAGTTCTTGCTGGTTGGCAGTCATGCGCGTCTCCGTCCGGGAGTGAACACAAAGCCCACGGGTCGCGTCCCGTGGAGCGACTCTCCCAGCACTTCTCCCACGGGACGCGACCCGTGGGCTTTACGTCCCCCACTCCCTGCTCCCCACCCCCCACTTCTTCACCGAACCCTCCGCGACGACCTTGACCCGGTCCAGCCACTGGCGCGGGACGAAATTCCGTCGGCCGGTGTAGCCCTCGAACAACTGGTCCCAGTCCATCGTGAAGCGGTGGCCGTCGATGGCGAGTTCCAGGTGGAAGTCGGGTGGCTCGCTGTCGATCCGGCCGACGACGCCGTGAACGCCGTCGCGATACACCTCGTCCTCCCGGTCGGTGCCGGAACTGTACGCCGCCATGTTGCCGTGGCAGTGGACGTCGCCGACGAGCAGGTGCCTCGACGGCAGGTCCGTCGGGACGGTGTAGCGCACGTCGAGCGGCGAGCGTCGGCCCGACCACGACTCCCAGACCGTCGCCTCCTGCTGCGGCACCCACAGGCGGTAGCGCTGCTGGTCGAGATCCCACAACAGCAGGACGACTGACTCGCAGCGGTGCAGCGCAAAGACGCGCGCGAAGAACCCGACGATGGTTTCCAGTGTCGAGGCCCTCACCTTCGGGTAGCGCACGTCACAGCGCGTTTGGTGCGGCGCGAGCGCGCGCGGCGCCCGGCGGGCCGGCACGTCGCTCGTGAAGAACGGGTGGTTGCGGCAGAAGAACAGACCGTCGCGCGTTAGCCAGTAGAACTCGGGGTCGGCCGGGCGCGCCGCCGCCGCGTCGGTCTTCAGGTACACGGGAATGGGCATGGGTTCTCCCTGGAGTAATTCACGCGCAGCCGTCAGCGACTACCCCTGCAGGACGAAGTTCAGGAACCGGCCGATCAGGCCCGGCGCCTTCTTGCTCCGCTTCGGTTTCGCGGTCGCGCCGGCAAGCGCCTTGTGGTGCTCCTCGAACAGGCAGTCCATCACCTCCTGAACGCTCAGCGGGGCTGGCTGCCACGGCACGTTGAGGGCGAACGCCTCGCTGGCGGCGGTCGCCTTCTCCCAGCGGTCGATCGGGTGCAGGTTCGGGTGGACGCCCTGCGAGGCGCTGTACCATGACGCGCCCTCGTGGTGCTCGCTCGACAGGTTGAACCCGCCGTTCCAGGTGTGGTCCAGCAGCGCGTGCAGCTGGCCGCTCCAGTCGGCGTCCTCCGGGTGGTGCAGGTACTGGGTGCAGATCCATGCCCGCTCGCGCTTCGGCGTGTGAATGCGCGAAATGTTCAGCAGGGCCGGGTAGCCCAGCCGGTCCGCCCGGGCGCGCAGCGGCTCGTTGCGGAAGTACAGCTCGTTGGCGCCGCCCAGGACCAGCCTGGTGCCGTGCTGGTGGTAGACGGCGAAGGTGATGGCGTAGGGGATGCTCAGGCGCACCTTGCGGTACGTCGTGCCGGGGCCGTACTCCTGCGGCGAGTCGTCCGCGATCCAGCGGAGTTGGCGGACGTGCGGCGGCTGCTGGTGGACGAGGACCAGCAGCGGCGGCCGCCACTCGCAGAACTTGACGCCGTCCGGCAGGGCGCGCTCGCCGAGCGGGGCGACGAACTCGCGCCGCAGCATCTCCATGAGCTGCGCCTCGGACTTCTCCAGGCGCCGCCCCTCCTCGGTGGTGACGACCACCTTGCCGTTGTGAATGCTCAGCTGGTCGGCCATGTTCGCGCTCTCGGTTTCGGCCACAGAGGAACGCAGATAAACACAGATCAGACAGAGGAAGACAGAGGGCCTTATCTCCTGTTTTTATCTGTGTTCATCTGCGTTCCTCTGTGGCTCAATCCACTCACCCCTTCTCGCCCGCGGGCTTGACGAAGTTCAGCACTTGCCCCTCGCGCAGGACCGCGTCCTCCTCGACCTCGACGCCGTCCACGACGGCGGTCGCCTCCGGGTCGATGTTCATACGCTCCTCCAGTTCCAGCCGCGCCTCCTCAACGGTCATGCCGCCGAGTGGGAGGCTGTGGGCGTAGACGCCGTGGATCACCTCGACGCAGCCCGGGCTCGCCTGGACCGTCGCCGCGAAGCCGTCCGTCAATGCCGTCGGGCCGCCGTTGAAACCCTCGGGCCGTTCCTGTTCGTTGTGCATGGGTAGGTTCCTTTCGGTTCCGGGTTCAGGGTCGTTACTCCAGGTCGGACAGCAGCGGCGGGAGCAGCCCGTTGTGGCTGCGCAGTCGCCGCACGCCGGTCACCTGAGCGTTCTCCGGCAGATCGACATAATCCGCCGCGTTGCAGGTCGTCAGATTGTCCGCCAGCGCGTCGATGTGGCGGCGCAGGGCGTCGATCAGGACCGCGGCACTCAGCCCGATTCCGTCCGGGCCGGCCTGCTCGGCGGCAAACACCACCTGGTCGATGGCGCTCGACACCGCCTGCTCGATCAGCCCGCCGGTCAGGAAGTCGCGCCGGTACTTGACGACCTTCTTGCCGTCGCGCAGCGCCACCTCCGCCACCCCGTGCTTCTCCTCAGTCGGATCGAACAGCCACGCAACCACCTCGTCGCGGATCCCGGCGCGGGCCTTCTCCGGCTTGCCGTCGGCCGCGTAGGGGTAGTGCGGACGCAGTTTCTTGTCCAGGACCGCCGCGAGCCCCTCCCGGTCCAGCCGGGTGAAGCGCGCCTGCAGCCCGAGCCGGCGGCACATCGCCGAGTCGATCAGGTCCGGCCGGTTCGACGTCGAGATCATCACCAGCGGCACCCGCGCCAGGTCGTCGGTCGGGTCGTCGAGTCGCTGCAGCAGGGTCGCGAGGATGCGGTCGTACACCGCCGCCTCGTGCTCGCCGCGCCGCCGCGCGATGCCCTCGACCTCCTCAAGAATCAGCACCACCGGCAGTCGCAGCTTCTCCCCCTTCGCCGTCTCAACCTCCCTCGCCGCGACCGCCTGCACGTCGGCGAACAGTTCCTCGATGTTCTTGTCGGACCGACCGAGCCACTCGGAGAGCAACTCGGCGAACTTGACGCGGACGACACGGCTGCCGAGGTCCGTCCGCCCGGTGCGCTCGACCAGCAGACGGTCGAACTCGCGCAGGAAGGCGCGGATGGTGAGCGTCTTGCCGCACCCGCTCGGGCCGGTCAGCAGGACCGCGAAGCGCGGCCGCAGGTCGAAGCGGTCGAGCAGGTCCGGCCGGGACAGCAGGACGCGCGTGCGGCGCACCAGGTGCTCGAGCACCCAGTGCGGGCGACCGATGTCGCGCTCGGCCACGACGTCGGGGACGCGGCTCCGGTCGAGGAAGCGGTGCTGCTGATCCGTCTCCGGCGGGACGACGGTGAGGGCGAACAGGCGACGCGGGCAGACCAGGATGCGGTCGCCGTGCTTCAGTTGCTTCGCTGCCAGGGCGTCGAGGACCGGCTGGGCCGCGTACAGGAGCAGGCGCTCGTTCTGCAGCGCCGCCTCGATCGTGGCGGTGCCCTCGACGCGGCGCAGGAACGTGCCCTGCTGGCCGACACGCGACGGCGTCGGGCTGGTGCCGAGGACGACGGCGCCCTTGGGGTCGAGGTAGACGGTCGTGCCGGGGCGGAGCGTTTGCGGGGCGACGCGCGTGTGCAGGGTCGGGTAACGCTCCTGGCCGTCGGGCGTGGCGACGTGGGCACGCGGGCGCGGGCTGGGCAGAGCAACGTCAGCGTCGGCTATGAAGGTCGCGGGCCGGACCGGACCCTGCTCCAGTTCGGCGAGCGCCTGCTCGTACATCTCCATCAGTTTGAGGGTTTCCTCGTCGGCGGTGTTCGCGTGGGCGGCGCGGAGCAGGTCGGTGAGGACGGCCTGCTGCACGGCCCGGTCCTCGTTGCTGTACAGCACGTCGAGGAGCGTCTTCGCGCGCACCTCGGCCGTCTTCTTCGGGTCGAGCAGCAGCTGACTGAGCTTGTTCGGGCCGGCGCTGGGCTGGCCGTGCGTCTCGGTGAGCTTGGGCATAGGTTTGTCCGCGGGGAGCGACTTCGACTCTTTCCGGGTAACGCGCTTCATGAACCCTCGGCAAGAAGGGAGGGGCGCGGAACGGGCGCGGCGCCTCCCAAATTGCGCAGAGACGATTCACGCACCGAGACGGTTTCGGCGGTGCGCGGTGACTGGTCAGCCGATCCGCGCCTGCGCCGTCCCCGACGTGGTGAGTGGGCGCGGGGCAGGGGGATGATGACGTTCTCTGTTTTGTGTAGACGGCTGCGACGAGGAAAAGGTTCGCTCTGGCCAGCGCGCGCTGGCTCCGGGGTGGCGCGCCGCTTCACCCCGGGCCGAGCTTGCCCTGACCGTGCTGCCTGGTCCGGAGGAGTCGATTCGCGAGATCAGGAGCCGCGCACCGTGGCCTTGCAGGCGCAGGTGCTTCGGGCAGACGGACTGAGCGTGGGCGCGGACGTGTGCGGGGGTCAGGGTATAATGGCTGGGACGCATGGCTCCCTCCCGGGGTGGCTCGGTAGCACAAGTCATTATCGGGAGGTGCCTTGCGTTCGGCACTCCCACTCATCCCAGCAGAGACCCCGACCGGAGCCTACTGAGTCTCCTATCGGATTCGACCGTTACTGCTGTTGTTGAACGCTTGATTTCACAGAGTTCCGCCAAATCCTTACCTCATTGCGGAACGTCGCCGCGATGTTTGTGCCGTCTGGGCTGATCGCCAGTAAAAACGCCCCCGGGTCGTTGGGGAACCGGACAGAGGAAGTTTACCCACGACTACCAGCCCGTCGCGCGTCGAGGTTCCTAGAATCAGAGGAGGTTGTCCGAATGTCTTCGCAGGGGAAG
>JAANMY010001463.1_pt1 | contig 26563 bp, 19 predicted proteins | sample 7279691 | NCBI WGS metagenome assembly JAANMY01 (sample SAMN14094543, study PRJNA606508) | bioreactor metagenome | isolation source: A lab-scale SPAN reactor treating ammonium-rich wastewater day 388 | place: Ireland: Galway | collected 2018-02-07
CATCTCAAGCGCACCCTTGCGGCCATCGGGCCGTCCCAGACGCCCCGCTTGCTGACTGATCATGCAAACGGCGTGGGGTAACTGAGGCTTTTAGGATCATTTGAAGTCTCTTCGAAGAAGTAAGGACTGCGGGTTGTGGGGTAAATCACGCCCGTGGCGACGGCTTGTTCCAGCGGCAGCCGCAGGCGCTGCTGCACAGCGGCGGCACGAAGCCACCCGCCGGCGCAGACGCGGGGCGTCTGCCGGTACATGCCGGCTCCGCACAGGCGGAGCTCGGCGCTCGATTCAGTTCGGGGTTGGCGGGCGTGGGCGGCGTCGTGACGCGGCCTGCCGCCGGATCAGTGCGTCACTCTGGCCGCCGCGCGCTCCGCGAAGATCACGGGTGCCTCCTGATTCGCACCGACCTTCATCGCCGTGGCCGCCTGTGGCGGGCGGGCGAAGGCCTTGCCCGACTCGTCGAACAGGTGGCAGTGCTCGGGCGGGATGCGATAGCCGACGGTCTGGCCGACGGCCACATCGGAGCGGGTGGGGTCGCGCACCACCCAGGGCTCGCCGATGTCTCCGCTGTCAAGGTAGTGGTAGGTCTCGTTGCCCATGTGCTCGACGAACAGCACGTCGGCCAGGTTGGGCGCGGTCGACACCTCGTCCCACTCGATGTGCTCCGGGCGAACGCCGAGCCTGACCTGGCTGCCTTCGGCGCTTGCCGGGGTCGCGATCGGCAGCGCGAGTTCGGTGCCGTTCCACAGCTTGACCACGCTCTCGGCACCGCAGCGCACCAGGGTCGCAGGCATCAGGTTCATCTTCGGCGAGCCGATGAACTGGGCAACGAAGATGTTGGCCGGGTGGTCGTAGAGTTCCAGCGGGGTGCCGACCTGCTCGATGCTGCCGCGGTTGAGCACGACGATGCGCTGCGCCAGCGTCATCGCCTCGACCTGGTCGTGGGTGACGTAGATGATCGTCGAGCCCAGGCGGCGATGCAGGCTGGCGATCTCCATGCGCATCTGCACGCGCAGCCCGGCATCGAGGTTGGACAGCGGCTCGTCGAACAGGAACAGCTTGGGCTCGCGTGCGATCGCGCGGCCGATCGCCACGCGCTGGCGCTGGCCCCCCGAAAGGTCCTTGGGCTTGCGCTGCAGCAGCGGCTCGAGCTGCAGGATGCGTGCGCTCTCCATCACGCGCTTTTCGACCTCGGCCGCCGGCAGCTTGGCCAGCTTCATGCCGAAGGCGATGTTCTCGTACACGCTCATGTGCGGGTACAGGGCATACGACTGGAACACCATGCCGATGCCGCGTTCGGCCGGGGTGTCGTCATTGACATAGCGGCCGTCGATGTACATGCCGCCGCCGGTGATGTCCTCCAGGCCTGCGATCATGCGCAGCAGGGTGGATTTGCCGCAGCCCGAGGGCCCGACGAAGACGATGAATTCGCCGCTGTTGACTTCCAGGTCCAGCGACTTCACGACCACGGCGTTGTTGCCGTAGCGCTTGTTGATCTGCTTCAGTGTCAGTTGAGCCATGATGCTCGTTCCTCCTTCGGTGGCACGCCGCGCACGGTGCGCCGGAATTCGCATGCGGGACGGCGGACGCCGCCCCGTATCCTTGTCGTTCGTGCCCTCAGCCCTTCACTGCACCGGCGGTCAGGCCGCCGACGATGCGCTTCTGGAAGATCAGCACCATGACGATGATCGGCAGGGTCACCGTCACCGATGCGGCCATGATGCTTCCCCACGGCAGCTCGTACTGCGAGGCGCCCTGCAGCAGCGCGATCGCCACCGGCACGGTGCGGTTCTCGCCCGAGATCACGAAGGTGAGCGCGAACATGAACTCGTTCCAGGCGCCGATGAAGGCGAGCAGACCGGTGGTCACCAGCGCCGGGCCCATGATCGGGGCGAACACCTTGGTGATGATCACCCACAGGCTGGCGCCATCGACGATCGCGGCCTCCTCCAGCTCGACCGGGATGTTCTTCATGAAGGTCGTCAGCACCCAGATCGTGAAGGGCAGCGAGAAGGTGGTGTAGGACACCACCAGCGCGCCGAGCGAGTCGTACAGGCCGAGGAAGCGCACCAGTTCGAACATGCCCGACAGCACCGCCACCTGCGGGAACATCGACACGCACAGGATGGTGAACAGCAGCGCGCGCTGACCGCGGAAGCGGATGCGGGCGAGCGCGAAGGCGCCGGTGATCGACACCAGCAGGCAGCCGCCCACCGTCACCGTGGCCACCAGCACCGAGTTCGCCAGGCTGCGGCCGACGCCGTTCTGCACCAGCGCGGTCGCATAGTTCTCCCAGTGGAAGGAGGTGGGCAGGTAGCTGGGCAGGAACAGGTCCTGGCCGGTCTGCAGCGAGGTGATGATCGCGTTGTAGAACGGGAACACGCTGACCACCGTGACCAGGGCGGCGGCGGCGTAGATCCACGCCAGGTGCGCCGCCTGCCTTTGCTTGCGGGTGAGCTTCATGCCTGCTTCTCCTTGGGTTCGGCGATGCGGCCGATGTAGAGGAAGACTGCCGCCACGCCGGCGACCATCATGAACACCAGCACCGAGGCTGCCGAGCCGACCCCCATCTCCTGGTACACCACCATCTGCTCGCGCGCATAGCCGGAGATCGAGATCGTCGCCTCGCTGTTCGAGGTCAGCACGTAGATCAGGTCGAACACGCGCAGGGCGTCCATGGTGCGGAAGATCAAGGCCACGAGCATGGCCGGGAAGATCAGGGGCAAGGTTATGTTCTTGAATCGCTGCCAGGCGCTGGCGCCATCGACCCGGGCGGCCTCGTAGAGATCGGACGGCACCATCTGCAACGCTGCGAGCAGCATCAGGGCCATGAAGGGAATGGTCTTCCACACGTCGGCAATCACGACCGCCCACAGCGACAGCGTCGGCTCGGCGATCCACGCCAGCGGGGCGTCGATCATGCCGATGCGCATCAGCAGGTCGTTGATCGTTCCGTACTGGTCGTGGAACATCCAGCTGAACATCTTGGCGGTGACGATGGTCGGGATCGCCCACGGCACCAGGATGGCGGTCCGTACCAGGCCCTGGCCGCGGAACTTCTGGTTCATCAGCAGCGCCAGCAACAAGCCGAAGAACAGCTCCAGGCTGACCGAGACCGCCGTGAACCACAGGGTGTTGCCGATCGCCTGCCACCACAGCGGATCGGCCAGCACGCCGAAAGCCTCGCCGTCGATGAAGTCCAGATAGTTGGCGAAACCGACCAGCTCGTACTCGTCGGGGGTGTCGAGGCGGGCGTCGGTGAAGCTGTAGAGCAGCGTGCGCAACAGCGGCCAGCCGGCCACACCGGCCAGCAGCACCAGCGTCGGCGCCACCAGCAGCCAGGCGGCGCGAGCGCGCCGCGACTGCAGGTCGCGCTTGCGGCCGCGCGCCACAGTTGGCGCGGATGGACTCGCAGCGGCAGCCGCGAGCTCGGTTTTGGGGTTCATGGTGTTCCTCCTTCGGTCGTTTCAGGCGTCAGTCGCCGTTCCGGCAGCCCGGCCGGCGGGGCAGGAGCCGAAGCCCGCTGCGCCGCCGGCGCACGCCCGGCTGCTTACTTCCACTCGCGGCCCTTGAAGCGCTTGAGGCGGCCATCGAGGTCGGCCAGGGCGGCTTCCGCGCTGGCGCGGCCGCTCAGGGTGTCGTAAGCGGCGTTCCAGATCGCCTTCGAGACCTTCGGATACTCCGTGCGGGTGACGGTCGAGGGCCGCGCGACGGCACCGGCGAACGCCTCCTTGAGCAGCGTCAGGTGCGGGCCCTTGGCCTTCACTTCCGCGTCCTCGTAGACGTCGAGGCGCGCCGGCGAGACCCCCATCTGGAGGAAGTTCTGGCGCTGGCTCTCGAAGTCGGAGAGCATGCGCACCAGTGCGATCGCAGCCTCGGGCACCTGGGTATAGGCACTCACCGCCCACTGCCAGCCACCGAGCGCTGCGGCATGCTGGCCCCCCTCGCCGCCGGTGGGCAGCGGCATCATGCCGACCTTGCCCTTGACCGGGCTGGAATCGTCCTGGCTCAGCAGGTAGGCGTAGGGCCAGTTGCGCATGAACACCGCGTCGCCGTTCTGGAACACCGCGCGCGCTTCCTCTTCCTGGTAGGCCAGCACGCCCTTGGGCGAGATGGTGTCGATCCAGCTCGCCGCGGCCTTGAAGGCTGCGATCGCCTTCGGGTTGTTGGCCGAGATGCTGCCGTCGGGCTCGACGAAGCTGCCGCCGCCGAAGGAGGCGACCCATTCCAGCGCGTCACAGGTCAGGCCCTCATAGGCCTTGCCCTGGAACACGAAGCCGTGCAGGTTGCCGCTGCCGGCTGCGCGCTCGGCATCCTGGATCTTGGCCGCGATGCGAGCCATGTCCTGCCAGGTCTTGGGCGGCTGCTCGCCGTGCTTCTGGAGCAGGTCGCTGCGGTAGAACAGCACGCCGGCGTCGATGAAGTTGGGTACGCCCTTCACCCGGCCATTGACCATGTTGTTCTGCCACACCGACGGGAAGAAGGCCGGCTCCAGATCCTTGACGTGCTCGGTGAGGTCGAGCAGATGGCGGTCGAGCACACCGGGCCAGACGACGTCGATCGCCATCACATCCACCACCTTGCTGTCCTTGGTGGCGAAGATCTGCTGCAGCATCGACAGCTTCTCGTCGGAGGCGCGCGGCAGGTCGATGAACTGCAGCTTGTGCGGCGTCTCGGCTTCAAAGCGGGTCTTGACGTAGTCGCAGAAGCTCTTGACGGTGGCGCCGGCACCGCATTCCATCTTCACGGTGTCGGCCTGGGCGAGGCTGGCACCGAAGCTGAGCAGGGCGGCAGCGGCGATTTTCTTGAGTTTCATGGTTGTGTCTCCTCCATTGATGTGACTGGGATTGGGCGAGCACGGGCTGCCCACGGGGTGTTGCGGTCAGGATGTGCGGTAAACGCGCGCCTCATAGGGCGCGAGCTCGATCGTGTCGGTGTCGGCGTGGGCAGCCACCGCCCGGTTGCCGAGCAGCAGGCCGGCATGGCGCAGGCTCAGGCCCGGCTGCGTGAAACAGGCCGGACGCGCAGTCAGATTGGTGATGACGACGAGACGGCTGTCGCCTTCGCTGCGGGTGTAGGCGTAGATCTGCGTATCCGCCGGCGCCAGCAGCGCATAGCGGCCGTACACCAGGGTCGGCTCCGCCTTGCGCAACGCGATCAGGCGGCGGTAGTAGCCGAGCACGGAATCGGGGTCGTCCTGCTGCGCCGCGACGTTGATGCGCGGGTAGTTGGGATTCACCTTCAGCCACGGCGTGGCGGTACTGAAGCCGGCGTTGGCGCTCGCGTCCCACTGCATCGGCGTGCGTGAATGATCGCGCGCGGTGAGCGACACGTCGGCAAGGATGGTGGCCTCGTCGTCGCCGGCGGCGCGGCGCAGCGCGAACTGGTTCTTCGCCCACACGTCGTTGAAGTCGTCGACCGATTCGAACACCGTGTTGGTCATGCCGATCTCCTGGCCCTGGTAGATGTAGGGCGTGCCCTGCATCAGGAAGTACATGGTGGCGAGCGCGGTGGCGCTGGCATGCCAGTGGTGCACCGGATCGCCCCACTTCGACACGATGCGCGGGATGTCGTGGTTCTCGAGGAACAGCGCGTTCCAGCCCACGCCGTGCAGCGTGTCCTGCCAGTTCGACAGGATCTTCTTCAGCGCCACCACGTCGAGCCCGGCGCGCGGTGCATCGGACCACAGCTTGAGGTGCTCGAACTGGAACAGCATGTTCAGCCGCTTGTGCTCTTCGCCGACCCAGGCGATCGCCTGCACAGGCGACACACCCGGGGTCTCGCCCACCGTCATCACGTCGTAATGGTTGAAGGTGCTGCTGCACAGGTCGTCCATGTAGTCGAGCACGCCATCGATGTTCAGATGCATGTCGAAACTCGGCACGTAGTCCAGCCCGTCCGGGTTGGGCAGGTCGGGCAGCCCCGGCACCTTCTTCATGTGGCTGATCGCGTCGAGGCGGAAGCCGTCGATGCCCTTGTCGAGCCACCAGCGCACCATGTCGAACACGGCGGCGCGCACCGCGTGGTTCTCCCAGTTGAGGTCGGGCTGGCGGGTGGAGAACAGGTGCAGGAAGTACTGCTCGGTCGCTTCGTCGTACTTCCACGCCGAACCCTTGAAGATGCTCTCCCAGTTGTTCGGCTCGCGGCCGTCCTTGCCGTCGCGCCACACATACCAGTCGCGCTTGGGGTTGGCGCGCGAGGAGCGCGACTCGACGAACCAGGCGTGCTCGTCGCTGGTGTGGTTCACCACCAGGTCGAGGATCAGCTTCATGCCGCGCCGGTGCGTCTCGGCGAGCAGGCGGTCGAAGTCGGCCAGGGTGCCGAACTCGTCCATGATGTCCTGGTAGTCGCTGATGTCGTAGCCGTTGTCGTCGTTGGGCGACTTGTACATCGGGCAGATCCAGATCACGTCGATGCCGAGCCACTTCAGGTAGTCGAGGCGCTCGGTGATGCCGTTCAGGTCGCCGATGCCGTCGCCGTTCGAGTCCATGAAGCTGCGCGGGTAGATCTGGTAGGCCACCGCCTCCTTCCACCAGGCGCGGGTCGGGGTCGCTGCGATCGGGGTGTGCTTGCTCATGTCGGTTCCGTGGTTGCGGTCGGGGTTTGGGTGTCCGTCTTCTCGGGCGGCGCGTTCGTCTTTCAGGCCATGCACGCGATGGCGAAGGCTTCGTACGGGGCGAGCGCCAGCACCGGAGCAAGTCGCGTGCGCATGCCGTGGTTCGCGCTCAGGCATTCGCCTTCGAGCCCGGCGATCGCCGCCGGCAGCTCGACGCGCAGCGGCTCGGCGGTGAAGCTGGCGACGACCACGACGCGTGCGTCGCCGAGGCGGCGCTCGTAGGCGTACACCTGCGGGTGCGCAGGCAACAGGTCGCGGTAGTCGCCGTACACCATCACCGGGCGCGTCTTGCGCAGCGCGATCAGGCGGCGGTAGTGGTGGAAGATCGAGTCCTCGTCGGCGAGCGCCGCGGCGACGTTGATCTGCGCATAGTTGGGATTGACCTTCAGCCAGGGCGTGGCGGTGCTGAAGCCGGCGTTGGGCGTGGCGTCCCATTGCATCGGGGTGCGCGCATTGTCGCGGCCGTTGGCCCAGATGCCCTGCATCATCACGTCGTGTGCCACGCCCGCGGCGGTGCGCTCGCGGTACAGGTTCAGCGTCTCGATGTCCTGGTAGTCGTCGATCGCGTCGAAGCGCACGTTGGTCATGCCGATCTCCTCGCCCTGGTAGACATAGGGCGTGCCCTTCAGGAAGTGCAGCACGGTGGCGAGCATCTTGGCCGACTCGACGCGGTAGCGGCCATCGTCGCCGTACTTCGACACCGCGCGCGGCAGGTCGTGATTGCACCAGAACAGCGAGTTCCAGCCCCGGTCGGCGAGTTCGGTCTGCCACTTGCCCATCACGCGCTTGAACTCGACCAGGTCGAAGGCGCGCGGCTTCCACTTGCCCTCGACCGGGTCGAAGGTGATCGTGACGTGCTCGAACTGGAACACCATCGACAGCTCGTGGCGGGCCGGGTCCGAATACAGCTTCGCGGTCTCGGGCGTCGCGCTCCAGGTCTCACCCACGGTGAGCACGTCACGGCGGCCGAAGGTGGCGGCGTTCATCTGCTGCAGCAGGGTGTGCAGGCGCGGGCCGTTGGCCATGATCTTGCGGTCGACGTCCTTGCCGATGAGGTCGATGACGTCCATGCGAAAGCCGCCGATGCCGCGGTCCAGCCACCAGTTCATCATGCGGTGCACCTCGTCCTGCACCTTCGGGTTGTCCCAGTTGAGGTCGGGCTGGCGGCGCGAGAACTGGTGAAAGTAGTACTCGCCGGTGGCGGCATCGAACTCCCACGCCGACCCGCCGAAGTACGAGCGCTGGCTGTCGGGCTCGCCACCGCCGGCGGCGGGCTGGCGCCAGATGTAGTAGTCGCGATACGGGTTGTCCTTAGACTTGCGCGCCTCTACGAACCACGGGTGCTCGTCCGAGCTGTGGTTGACGACGAGGTCCATGACGATGCGGATGCCGCGCCTGCCCGCCTCGGCAATCAGGCGGTCCATGTCGGCCAGGGTGCCGAACTCCGGCGCGATGTCCTGGTAGTCGGAAATGTCGTAGCCGTTGTCGTCCATCGGCGAGCGGAACACCGGCGACAGCCAGATCACGGTGACGCCGAGCTGCTGCACGTAGTCCAGGCGCGCGATGATGCCGGGCAGGTCGCCCATGCCGTCGCCGTTGCCATCGGCAAAGCTGCGCGGGTAGATCTGATACACCACTGCGTCATGCCACCACCTGCGTTCCACATCCGTCTCCTGATCCTGTCCTGTAATGGCACCGCGGCCTCTGTGCGACCCCGCCTGGGCTCGGCGAAAACATTAATCCCGCTGATGACCGCATAATCTCCAAAGCGGTTTTAATCCTAATCCGAAGCGCTTTGGAAGTAAACCGGTTTTGCGCTTCTTTTTCCCCGGGCGTCTATTGCCAGCGGGATAGGGTGTTAAGATTCAAAGCACTTTGGACACCGGGCAACACCCGTCCTGCGGAGCTCCCACATGAAAGTGAATCTGAAAATGCTCTCCGAGTCGCTGGGCCTATCCCAGACCACCGTGAGTCGTGCGCTCAACGGCTACACCGACGTCGCGGAAGCGACCCGCCGGCGGGTCAAGGAAGCGGCGGCGGCGATGGGCTACCAGCCCGATCCGCTGGCGCGCCGCCTGGCAACCGGTCGCACGGACACGATCGGCATGGTCTTCCCGTTCAATGCGACGGAGTTTGGCGACCATCGTTTCGGCGAGGTCGTCGCCGGACTCACCGAGGGCCTGGCAAAGCACAACATGGACCTCAGCATCATCCCGACCCGCCCCGAGAGCGAGCTCGAGACCTATGCGCGCATGATCGACTCGAGACGGGTGGATGCCTTCATCGTCGGTTGGACCCAGGTCACCGACCCGCGCATCGCGCTGCTGCAGACGCGCGGCTTTCCCTTCCTCGCCTACGGCCGCACCGAAAGCCGCAAGGCCTATGCCTGGTTTGATTTCGACAACGAGGCCGGTGCGCGCCTCGCGGTGGAAAGACTGCTCGCACTGGGCCACCGCCGCATCGCCATCATCCACGCCCCGCTCGCCTTCAACTTCGCCGCGCAGCGCTTCGCCGGATACCTGGCCGCGCTCGAGGCCGCCGGCATCGCCCGCGACGACAGCCTGGTCGCCGATGCGCGCCTGAGCCGGCTCGCCGGCTACGAGGCGATGCACGCCCTCCTCGCCCGCCCCGCCCCGCCCACCGCGGTGCTGATCGACAACAACCTCGCCGGCGTCGGCGCCCTGCGCGCCGTGGGCGATCTCCAGCTGCGCCCGGGCAAGGACATCTCGCTCATCGTCTATGACGGCGTATCGCCCGACATCCCGCTGCCCTACCAGGTGACCTGGGTCGAGCAGGGCACCGGCGAAGGCACCGGTCGCAAGATGGCCGAACAGGTCGTTGCGGTACTCAACGGCAAACCCCTCGTCCGCCTCCACCAGCTCGCCAAGCCACGCCTGGTGGCGGGCGAGACCGATGGTCCGCCGCCTGCGCCCATGCCGCCTGCGAGCGTCGAGGCGGCGAAGAAACCGCGCCCACGCGCCCGCAAGCCAGCCGTGGATTCGCTCAGCTAGCATGGGAGATCAGCGCCTCGAAACGGGCTTGCAGGGATTCGAGCTCGCGCTGCACCGCGCTTTCCTCGACCGCCTCGCCCGCGCTGCTGATGCGACGCATCGCGACGCCGACGGCGAGCACGTCGATCAGCAGCAGGTGCAGGATGCGCGACACCATCGACAGGTAGCCCGCGCCCTCCTCGGCGTGCGCCACCTCCAGCGCCACCGTCGCCCGCCGCGCGAGCGGCGAGCCGGCGGCGGTGATCGCGATCACCGCCGCACCCGCCTGCAGGGCCGCATCGGCCGCCTGCAGGGTCTCGGCCAGGTTCCCCGACTTGGAGATCGCCACCACCACGTCGCTGGGGCCAAGCAGGCGTGCGGCCATGAGCTGGATGTGGGTGTCGATGTAGGCGTTGGTGGGAATGCTGAAGCGGAAGAACTTGTGCTGGCCATCGAGCGCGGCGACGCTGGAATTGCCCACGCCATAGAGCTCGATGCGGCGCGCCGCCGCCAGCAGATCGATGGCGCGCTCGATGGCCGCCCCATCGAGCTCGTCGCGCAGCTTCACGATCGCCGAGCTGGTGTTGTTGAAGATCTTCGCCACCAGCGCCGTACCCGGGTCACCGATCCGGACCTGGCTGTGCCGCACCGGCACCGCCGTGGTGAGACCGGAGGCGAGCTTGAGCTTGAAGTCCGACAGGCCCTGCATGCCGAGCGAGCGGCAGAAGCGGATCACCGTCGGCTGGCTGACCGCCGCCTTGAGCGCGATCTCGGCTACCGGGTCGTTGAGGACGGTGCGTGGCTGCTCGAGCACGAGGCTGGCCACCCGCCGCTCGGCCGGACTCAGGCTATCCATCCCGGCGCGGATGCGTTCGAGCAGCTGCCCGGAGTCGGCATGATCCTGCAGATGCGTGCGCAGCACCTCGGCCGCGCCGCGCAGGCTGGCCTGATCGGAGAGCACGAGGTAGGTGGGGACGCGCGCCACCCATTCCCCGTAGCGCCCCTTGTTCTCGAAGGCCGCTCGGAAGCTGGAGTGCTCGATGAAGCCCGCGAGCTCGCGCACCAGGGCGCTGCCCACGTAGATGCCGCCGCTGGCATTGAGCATCACCGCAAGGTTGGCCGCGGCCGTGCCCAGCATGGCGCAAAAGCAGTCGAGCACCCGCCGGCACAGGGTGTCACCCTGTCGAAGCCCGCGCTGCAGGATCTCGTCGGCCGAGGCGACGGACTCGCGCACACCGTGTTCCGCGGCGAGCGCTTCGTGAATCAGCACCAGGCCGGAGGCGGAGATCAGGCGCTCGGCGGACACGTGCGGCCAGCGCTTCCAGGCATGGCGCAGCACCGTGAGCTCGGTCTCGTTGGCGGGCGAGAACGCCATGTGGCCGCCTTCCGAAGCGAGCGTCGTCCACCGCTCGCCATGCGGGAGCAACGCCGAGACGCCAAGACCGCTGCTGGCGCCGATGAGTCCGATAACGCCCTCGGCGCGCGCTGCGCCGCCACCCATCTGGCGTTTCTCTGCAGGCTGAAGGTTGGGCAGTGCCATCGCCATGGCCATGAAGTCGTTCAACGCGAGCAGGGTGTGCAGTCCGAGCGCGCCGCGCACCGCCTCGATCGAGAAGCGCCAGTCGCGATTGGTCATCTGCACCAGATCACCCTCGATCGGGTTCGACAGCGCCAGCGCCGCATGCAGCGGCCGCACCCCCTCGATGCCATCGAGATAGGCGCGGCACACGGACTCGATGCCGTCATAGGCCGCACAGGGCAGATTCGCCGTCTGCTCGAAGCGGCCGGGTGCGACCTCGAGCGCGAAGCGCGCCGTGGTGGCACCGATGTTGGCGATCAGTCGCGGGCCGCCCGCATAGGCTGCCGCGCGCGCCAGTCTGGCCGAGTCGTCCTTGTATCCCATCTGCCCCTTGCTCCTCTGTCCTTGCCCGTTCGCAAGGCGCCATGATGCCCGCCGCCGTCGCCGGCGTCGCTGCTGCGCTCAGCGCACGCGCAGCTTCGATGCCTCGCGCGCGCGCCGGCCGATCTCTTCCCAGTCGCGCGCCTTGACCAGCGCATCCGGCGCCAGCCATGAACCGCCCACACACATCACGTTCGGCAGGGCAAGAAACTCGGGGGCATTTTCCAGGCTCACCCCCCCGGTCGGGCAGAAGCGCAGCTCGGGCAGCGGGCCGTGGATCGCCTTCAGCATGCCCACGCCGCCCGCCTGCTGGGCCGGAAAGAGCTTCAGTCGGGTGAAGCCGGCCTCGGCCGCACACATCGCCTCCGACGTCGTCATCACGCCGGGGAGCAGCGGCAGGCTCGACGCGCGCGCGGCCGCCGCCAGCCGCGGGGTGAGCCCGGGCGAGACCGCGAAGCGCGCACCGGCGCGCTCGACCGCGGCGAGCTGCTCGGGCGTGGTCACCGTGCCGGCCCCGACCACGGCCTCGGGCACCGCCTCCGCCAGGCAGGCGATGACCGACATCGCATTGGGGGTGCGCAGCGTCACTTCCAGCACGCGCACGCCGTTGTCGACCAAGGCTCGCGCGAGCGGCACCGCATCGACGACCTCGTCGATCACCAGCACCGGCATGACGGGCCCGAGCCCCAGAATCTGGTCCAGCAGGTGTTGCTTCGAATCCATGACAACCTCGATGGTGAAAATTCCGTTCAGTAACGGCCCCCGGCCGACCGGCGCGGGAACCTGGAGAATCAGTCCGGCAGCCCGAAGCTCATGGCACCATCCTCCGCACCCGAGACCAGGCGGCGAAAGCCGCTGAAGAGTTCGCGCCCCATGCCGTGCCGATTGGCGGCCAGGTCTGCCTGGGCGAGCGGGCGCACGGCGAGCTCGTCGGCATCGACCCGCAGCTCGAGCACGCCGCGGTCGGCATCGACGCGGACCATGTCGCCGTCGCGCACGCGCGCGATCAGCCCGCCATCGCAGGCCTCCGGGGTGACGTGGATCGCCGCCGGCACCTTGCCCGATGCCCCCGACATGCGACCGTCGGTGACCAGCGCCACGCGCTGGCCGTTGTCGAGCAGGTTGGCGAGGGTCGGCGTCAGTCCGTGCAGCTCGGGCATGCCATTCGCCCTGGGCCCCTGGAAGCGCACCACGGCGACGAAATCGCCGGTCAGTTCGCCGCGCTTGTAGGCGGCGATCAGCGCTTCCTGCGAGGCGAACACCTTCGCCGGCGCCTCGACCACGCGCAACTCGGCGGCAACGGCCGACACCTTGGTCACCGCGCGGCCGAGGTTGCCGGCCAGCAGCTTGAGGCCGCCGTCGGCCGAGAACGGGCGCGCGGCCGAGGTCAGCACGCTGCTGTCCAGGCTCTCGGCCGGGCCGTCGACCCACTGCAGGCGGCCGTCCTCGAGCATCGGCTGGCGGCGGTAGCGCGCCAGGCCGCGGCCGACCACGGTGTCGACGTCCTCGTGCAGCAGGCCGGCGTCGAGCAGCTCGCCGATCAGCAGGCCGGTGCCGCCAGCGGCGTGAAAGGCGTTCACATCGGCACTGCCGTTCGGATACACGCGGGCGAGCAGCGGCACGCAGGCGGACAGCTCGTCGAAGTCGGTCCAGTCGATGTGGATGCCGGCGGCACGCGCGATCGCCACCAAGTGCAGGGTGTGGTTGGTGGAGCCGCCGGTCGCCAGCAGCGCGACGATGGCGTTGACGATGGTGCGCTCATCGACCATGCGCCCGACGGGCGTGAACCGACCGCCCTCGCGCGTGATCGCCACCGCCTGGCGCGCGGCTTCGCGCGTCAGCGCCTCGCGCAGCGCAGTGCCCGGGGGTACGAAGGCCGCACCCGGCAGATGCAGGCCCATCACCTCCATCAGCATCTGGTTGCTGTTGGCGGTGCCGTAGAAGGTGCAGGTGCCGACCGAGTGGTAGGCACGCGCCTCGGCTTCGAGCAGCTCGGCCTTGCCGATCTCGCCGGCGGCGTAGCGCTGGCGGATCGCCGCCTTTTCCTTGTTCGACAGCCCGGAGCCCATCGGACCGGCGGGTACGAACACCGTCGGCAGGTGCCCGAAGGACAGCGCACCGATCAAGAGCCCGGGCACGATCTTGTCGCACACGCCGAGGCACAGCGTGGCGTCGAACATGTTGTGCGACAGCGCGACCGCGGTGGCCATCGCGATCACGTCGCGCGAGAACAGCGACAGCTCCATGCCCGGCTGGCCCTGGGTGACGCCATCGCACATCGCCGGCACGCCGCCGGCGAACTGCGCGGTAGCACCCGCATCGCGCGCCGCCTGCTTGATCCATGCCGGAAACGCCTCGAAGGGCTGATGCGCAGACAGCATGTCGTTGTAGGAGGACACGATGGCCAGATTGGGCCGGCGCTGCTCGCGCAGCATGATCTTGTCGCCGGCGGGCGCCGCGGCAAAACCGTGGGCGAGGTTGGTGCAGGACAGCGAGCCGCGCAGCGGACCGGCGCGCGAGGCGTCGTCCACGCGCTGCAGGTAAGCCGCGCGCGTCCGGGCACTGCGAGCCTGGATGCGGCGGGTCACGTTTTCCAGCGTGGGATGGATGGCCATCGGGGTGTTCTCCATTCAAGGTGTAGCCGAATAGTAGTTTAACTACATTTCGAATGCAAGCCCTCCGCTCACCTGTTTTCTGTCATCGCCACCCCAGCCAAGCTCCGAAGTTGCGCTTACCCATGTATACACAAGAGACCTGGGGCAAACGTCGGGCAATGCGCGGGCACCCTGTGCGCCCACAAACTTCTCGCACGGCACTTGCGTTTTGTAGTTTTACTACTTATAGTCTGATCAACGACTCAGCAAACCCCACATCAACACGCGAGATCAAGATGTCACTACACACTGGACAGGACGTCGTTCTCTTCGGCGGCACGGGCGACCTGGTGATGCGCAAGCTGCTGCCCGCGCTCTACCACCTTCACTGCTCCGACATGCTCGGCGCCGAAGTCTCGATCATCGGCGTCGCCCGCGAGACACTCGACACCGCCGCCTACCGCGCACTCGCCGCCCAGCAGTGCGAGCGCTTCCTGAAGGGCCATTTCGACGCCGCCAAATGGGAGGCCTTCGCGGCGCGCATCCACTATGTCGCGCTCGACGCGCGCGAGGCCGCCGGCTTCGGTGCCCTGCGCGAACGCCTCGGCGCAGTGGCCAGCCGCAGCCAGGTGTATTACCTGTCGACGGCGCCGGCGCTGTTTACCGCGATCTGCCGCCATCTGCACGAGACCGGGCTCGTCACCGCCGCCAGCCGCGTGGTGCTCGAGAAGCCGCTCGGTCAAGACCTTGCGTCCTCGCGCGAGATCAACGACGAGGTCGGGCGTTACTTCGGCGAACGCCAGATCTATCGAATCGACCACTATCTCGGCAAGGAATCGGTGCAGAACCTGCTGGCGCTGCGCTTCGGCAATGCGCTGTTCGAGCCGCTGTGGCGGCGCGAGTGGGTGAGCGACGTGCAGATCACGGTCGCCGAACAGATCGGCGTCGAGTCGCGTGCCGAGTTCTACGACAAGACCGGCGCGCTGCGCGACATGGTGCAGAACCACCTGCTGCAGTTGCTGTGCATCGTGGCCATGGAGCCGCCGGCCTCGATCGACGCCGATGCCGTGCGTGACGAGAAGCTGAAGATCCTGCGCGCCCTGCGCCCGATCAGCGAGGACGACGCCCCGCTGCGCACCGTGCGTGGCCAGTACCGCGCCGGCGCCAGTGGCGGCCAGCCGGTACCGGGTTACCTCGAGGAGCCGGGCGTGGCCGCCGGCAGCCGCACCGAAACCTTCGTCGCCCTGCAGGCCAACATCGACACCTGGCGCTGGGCGGGGGTGCCCTTCTACCTGCGCACCGGCAAGCGCATGCAGGAGCGCCTGGCCGAGATCGTCATCAACTTCCGCGCCGTGCCGCACTCCATCTTCGGCAAGCCGCCGGCCGCGCTGCAGAACAACCGCCTGGTGATCACCATGCAGCCCGACGAGAGCGTCAAGCTGCACCTGCAGGCCAAGCGCCCGGGCGACCAGATGCTGCTCAATCCGGTCTCGCTCGACCTCGACTTCACCGAAGGCGCGCAGAGCCGCCGCCTGGAAGCCTACGAGCGCCTGCTGATGGACGTGATGCGCGGCAACCTGACGCTGTTCGTGCGCCGCGACGAGCAGGAGGCGGCGTGGAAGTGGGTCGAGCCCATCATGTCGAGCTGGACCAAGTCGGGCGAGCCGCCCAAGCCCTACACCGCCGGCACCTGGGGGCCGGCGGCGTCGACGGCCCTGCTCGGGCGCGAGGGCTTCCACTGGCACCAGGAGATCTGAGCATGATCGAGCTGCAACGCTTCACCGATACGGCCGCGCTCGACGCCGCACTGGCCGAGACCATCGTCCAGTCGCTGCGCGAGGGCATCTACCAGCGCGGCCGGGCCAGCCTGGTGCTGTCAGGCGGCCGCACGCCACGCGGCCTGTTCGCGCGCCTGGCCGCCGCCCCGCTGGCCTGGGACTGCGTCACCATCACCCTCGCCGACGACCGCTGGGTCCCCGAGGACCATCCCGACAGCAACGCCCGCAGCGTGCGCGAGGCGCTGTTGCGCGGCAACGCGGCGCAGGCCCGCTTCGTGCCGCTCTACCGCGACACCGCCGCGCCATGGTCGGCGCTTGCCGACAGCAGCGCCGCGCTCGCGACCCTGCCGCGGCCGTTTGACGCGGTCGTGCTGGGCATGGGGGAGGACGGCCATACCGCCTCGCTGTTCCCCGCTGCCGACACCGCCCCCGCCCCGTCGGATGCCGCCACGCCGGACCTGATCGGCGTGCGCCCGCTCCGGGCGCCGCACGACCGCATCTCGCTCACCCCCAGGGCCTTGCTCGACACCCGACTGCTCGCGCTGCACTTCACCGGTGCCGGCAAGTGGTCGGTGCTGTGCGAGGCGCTCAAGCCCGGCCCGGTGGGCCAGTATCCGATCCGCAACGTCCTGCAACAGGAAGAGGTGCCCTGCCGTGTCTACTGGACTGCCTGATCGCACCACGCGCCTGGTCGCCGACATCGGCGGCACCAACGCGCGCTTCGCCCTCATCGAGGCGCCCGGCGCGGCGCCCAGCCACATCCGCGTGCTGGCCTGCGCCGACTTCGCCGGCCCGGAGGCGGCCGTGCATGCCTATCTCGCCGCCGAGGGCGTATCCACGCCGCGCGCGGCCGCTTTCGGCATCGCCAATCCAGTGACGGGTGACCGCGTGGCCATGACCAACCACCACTGGGCGTTCTCGGTGGATGCGCTGCGGACCACGCTGGGCCTCGATCGCCTGCTGCTGGTCAACGACTTCACTGCGCTCGCGCTGTCGCTGCCGCACCTGGCCGCGGTCGAACTCGAGCAGGTCGGCGACGGCGAGGCCCGCCCCGGCCAGGCGATCGCCCTGCTCGGCGCCGGCACCGGCCTGGGCATCTCCGGCCTGGTGCCGGCGGGCGACGCGCTGGTGCCGCTGCAGGGCGAAGGCGGCCACGTCAGCCTGCCCGCCAGCACGCCGCGCGAAGCGAACCTGATCGCGCTGCTCGCCGAGCGCTACGGCCACGTCTCCGCCGAGCGCGTGCTGTCGGGCCCCGGCCTGATGGCGCTGCACGACGCACTGCGCCGCCTCGACGGGCTGCCCGCACGCGAGCTCGACAGCGCAACGATCAGCGCCCGCGGCCTTGCCGGACAGTGCCCGGTGTGCACCGAGACCCTGCACCTGTTCTGCGCCCTGCTCGGCACCGTGGCCGGAGACCTCGCGCTGACGCTGGGCGCCCGCGGCGGCGTGTTCGTGGGCGGCGGCATCGTGCCACGCCTGGGCGAGTTCTTCGCGCGCTCGGCCTTCCGCGAGCGCTTTCTCGCCAAGGGCCGCTTCCGCAGCTACCTCGAGACCATTCCGACGCGGGTGATCCGCGCCCCCTACGCCGCGCTCACCGGCGCCGCGCATGCGCTCGACACCCCCTTCGCGGTGGGCTTCGACAGCCGCGCGCCGCTTTGCGCTTCCACCCCTCCGCTCGCCTGAATCCGAAGGACACGCCGACCATGAGCAAGGCCCTCCCTGCGTGGCAAGCCCTCGCCGCCCACCGCGACAAGATTGCCGATCACCCCCTGAAGGATCTCTTCGCTGCCGACCCCGGCCGCAGCAAGCGCATGCAGGCCGAGGCCTGCGGCCTGTTCCTCGACTACTCGAAGAACCGTCTCGACACCGACACGCTCACCCTGCTGCATCGGCTTGCCCGTGACGCCGGCGTCGCCGAACGCCGTGCGGCGATGTTCGCGGGGGAGCGCATCAACACCACCGAAGGGCGCGCCGTGCTGCACACCGCCCTGCGCAAGCCCGCGGGCAGCGTGGTCGAGGTCGACGGCGCCAACGTGGTGGAGGCCGTGGTCGCGGTGCGCGAGCGCATCCGTCGCTTCAGCGACGCGGTGCGCCACGGCGACTGGCTCGGCCATGATGGCCGGCGCATCACCGACGTGGTCAACATCGGCATCGGCGGCTCGGACCTCGGCCCGCTGATGGCCTGCGAGGCGCTGCGCGACTTCGCCCATCCGGCGCTGCGCCTGCACTTCGTCTCCAATGTCGATGGCGTGCAGGTCGACGAGGTGCTGCGCATGGTCGATCCGGGCACGACCCTGTTCATCGTCGCCTCCAAGACCTTCACCACCCAGGAGACCCTGACCAACGCGCATACCGCGCGGCGCTGGTTGCTCGCGCACGCGGGCGACGAGGCCGCCATCGCGCGTCACTTCGTCGCCGTGTCCACCAATGCCGAGGCGGTGTCGCGCTTCGGCATCGACATCGCCAACATGTTCGGCTTCTGGGACTGGGTGGGCGGGCGCTACTCGATGTGGAGCGCGATCGGCCTGCCGATCGTGCTGCAGATCGGCGCCGATCATTTCGACGCCCTGCTCGCCGGCGCACACGCAATGGACGAGCATTTCCGCAGCGCGCCCTTCGAGGACAACCTGCCGGTGCTCCTGGCCCTGATCGGGATCTGGAACATCGACTTCCTCGACGCGCCCAGCCAGGTCATCGCGCCCTACCACCAGGGCCTGCACCGCCTGCCCGCCTACCTGCAGCAGCTCGACATGGAGTCGAACGGCAAGTCGGTGCGGCTCGACGGCAGCCCGGTGGACTACCAGACCAGCCCGGTGATCTGGGGCGAACCCGGCATCAATGGCCAGCACGCCTACTTCCAGATGCTGCACCAGGGCACGCGCTTCGCACCGGTGGACTTCATCGGCGTGCTCGAGCATCCCGCCCGCCTGCATGAACACCACCGCATCGCCTTCGCCAACATGGTGGCGCAGGCCGAGGCGCTGATGCGCGGCAAGACCGCGGCCGAGGTCGAGGCGGAGATGCGCGCCGCCGGGCTGCCCCCGGAGCGCATCGCGATGCTGATCCCGCACCGTGTGTTCGGCGGCAACCGACCGAGCAACACCCTGCTGCTCGAGCGCCTCGACCCCTTCACGCTCGGCGCGCTGATCGCGCTCTACGAGCACCGCACCTTCGTGCAGGGCGTGGTGTGGGGCGTCAACTCCTTCGACCAGTGGGGCGTCGAGCTCGGCAAGCAGCTCGCCGCGCGCGTGCTCGAGGATCTTGCCGGCGAGCACGATGCCAGCCCCCATGACAGCAGCACCGCGGCGCTGATCGCGCGCTACCGCCGCCACGCCCGCAGCGTCGGCGACCCGGCCTGATCGCCATCCCCCCAGGAGACATCGTGAGCACTTCACGCAATACCAAGATCCTCGCCACCCTCGGCCCCGCGAGTTCCGACCTCGACACCATCCGCGCGCTGCATGCAGCGGGCGCGGACGTCTTTCGCCTGAACTTCAGCCACGGCTCGCACGAGGACCACGCCGCCCGCGCCGAACTGATCCGCCGCGTGGCCGCCGAGAGCGGCCGGCCGATCGGCATCCTCGCCGACCTGCAAGGCCCCAAGCTGCGCATCGGCACCTTCGCCGACGGCACCGTGAGCCTCAAGCGCGGCGAGCGCATCCGCTTCGACGCCGACCCCACGCCGGGCGACGCCCGCCGCGTGTGCCTGCCGCACCCGGAGATCATCGCCGCCTCCGCGGTGGGCGACCTGCTGCTGCTCGACGACGGCCGCATCCGCCTCGAGGTGTGCGTGGCGCAGCCCGACGCGCTGGAGCTGGTGGCGCTCAACGACGGCGTGCTGTCGAACCGCAAGGGCGTGAACGTGCCCTCGGCCACGCTCGACCTGTCGCCGCTGACCGCGAAGGACCTCGCCGACCTCGACTTCGCCCTCGGCCTGGGCGTCGACTGGGTGGCGCTGTCCTTCGTGCAGCGGGCCTCCGACGTCGCCGAGGCGCAGGCGCGCATCGACGGCCGCGCCGCGCTGATGGCCAAGATCGAGAAGCCTTCGGCGATCACCGACATCGAGGCCATCCTCGCCGCTGCCGACGGCATCATGGTGGCGCGTGGCGACCTCGGCGTGGAGATGCCGGCCGAGGAGGTTCCCGGCCTGCAGAAGAAGCTGGTGCGCCTGGCGCGTGCCGCCGGTAAGCCGGTGGTGGTCGCCACCCAGATGCTGGAGTCGATGGTGAGCTCCCCCGCGCCCACCCGTGCCGAGGCCTCGGACGTCGCCACCGCGGTGTTCGACGGCGCCGATGCGGTGATGCTGTCGGCCGAGTCCGCCTCCGGCCAGTACCCGCTCGAGGCGGTCGAGATGATGTCGCGCATCATCTGCCGCACCGAGGCCGATCCGCTGCACCGCCAGTATGTCGACACCGTCGCCGCCAACATGCAGGCGAGCGGCACCGACGCGATCGGCACCGCGATCCGCAGCATCACCGCGATGATGCCGGTGTGCGCCACCGTGGCCTTCACCGCCACCGGCGCCACCGCGCTGCGCATCGCGCACCAGCGCCCACAATCGCGCATCCTGTGCCTGACCCCGTCGGCGCGTGTCGCCGGCCGCCTGACGGTCGCCTGGGGCGTGCGCCCCCGGGTCTCCAATGCCACCGGCACGGTCGAGGAAATGGTCGATGCCGCGGTCGCCGCCTGCCGCAGCGACGATCTGGTGCGCCCCGGGGAGGCCGTCATCGTCACTGCCGGCGTGCCCTTCGGCACCCCCGGCACCACCAACCTGCTGCGCCTGGCGTGGCCGAGCGCGGCCGCCGCCTGAGTCGGCCGCCCCCCACATCACCGAACATCGAACAGGAATCCGAACATCATGGACATCAAGCTCAGCCCGATGCAGCAGAAGCTGCACGACCTCTTCCCCGCCGAAGGCGACATCCCCGAGGACTGCCGCGTGCTCGCGCCGCTGCACCAGCGCTCGATCCTGCTCAACGGCGAGATGCAGATCTGGAAGGGCGAGACGCGCGCGGTGTTCTCGCCGGTGCATGTGCGTGCCGCCGACGGCAGCCTGACGCCGGTCGAGCTCGGCAGCTTCCCGGTCACCGGCACCGCCGAGGCCGACGCCGCGATCGCCGCCGCCACCCAGGCCTACGACAACGGCCGCGGGCGCTGGCCGACGATGTCGGTCGCGGAGCGCATCGCCTGCGTCGAGAACTTCACCAACCAGATCGTCGCCCGCCGGCGCGAGATCGTGAACCTGATCATGTGGGAGATCGGCAAGAGCCTGGCCGACTCGGAGAAGGAGTTCGATCGCACGATCGACTACATCAAGGCCACGATCGCCGAGCTGAAGAGCCTGGACAACGCCAACTCGCGCTTCCAGATCGTCGACGGCACGATCGCCCAGATCCGCCGCTCGCCGCTCGGCATCGTGCTGTGCATGGGCCCGTACAACTACCCGATGAACGAGACCTTCACCACGCTGATCCCGGCGCTGATCATGGGCAACGTGGTGCTGTTCAAGCCGCCGCGCTTCGGCGTGCTGCTCTACTACCCGATGCTGGAGGCCTTCCGCAGCGCCTTCCCGGCCGGCGTCATCAACATCGTGTACGGCCAGGGCAGCGTCGTCGTGCCGCACATCATGGGCTCGGGCAAGGTCAATGTGCTGGCCCTGATCGGCACCAGCAAGGTCGCCGACCAGTTGAAGAAGGCCCATCCCAAGACCAACCGCCTGCGCGCGGTGCTCGGGCTGGAAGCGAAGAACGCCGCGATCATCCTGCCCGATGCCGACATCGAGCTGACGGTCAAGGAGTGCATCGCCGGCACGCTGTCCTTCAACGGCCAGCGCTGCACCGCGATCAAGATGATCCTGGTGCATCAGGCGATCGCCGACCAGTTCCTGCGCCGCTTCAACGAGGAGATCGCCAAGCTGAAGATCGGCATGCCGTGGGAGAAGGGCGTGATGCTGACCCCGCTGCCCGAGATGCAGAAGGTCGACTACATGAACGAGTGCATCGCTGACGCCGTGGCGCAAGGCGCCAAGGTGCTCAACGCCGACGGTGGCAGCTCGGTCGACACCCTGTTCTACCCGGCGGTGGTGTTCCCGGTGAAGGCCGGCATGAAGCTCTATCGCGAGGAGCAGTTCGGCCCGGTGATCCCGGTCGCACCCTTCGAGGACATCGAGACCGCGCTCGACTACGTGATCAGCTCCGACCACGGCCAGCAGGTCAGCGTGTTCGGCAGCAATCCGGACCAGATCGCCCAGCTCGTCGATCCGCTGGTGAACCAGGTCTGCCGCGTCAACATCAACTGCCAGTGCCAGCGCAGCCCCGACGTCTTCCCCTTCGCCGGACGCAAGGACTCGGCCGAGGGCACGCTGTCGGTGCATGACGCGCTGCGCTCGTTCTCGATCCGCACCATGGTTGCCGCCAAACAGACCGAAGCCAGCAAGAAGCTGCTCGACAGCATCGTGCTCGGCAACAAGTCGAACTTCGTCAACACGCGCTTCATTCTCTGATCGCGCTTCATCCCCTGATTCGCCCGTCATCCGCGTGCCGCAGCCTGCGGCACCGGGGCGAGGACTCCCCGCCTCCGCCCCGGACCGTGCTGCGCGCACGCGGACCCCAGCCATCAGCCGACAACGCGCTTTTCCGGACCACGACCATGTACGAAATCGCATCCATCGAAGGCCTCGAGATCCTCGACTCCCGCGGCAACCCCACCCTGCAGGCCACGGTGCGCCTCGCCTCCGGCCATGTCGGCCGCGCCGCCGTGCCTTCGGGCGCCTCCACTGGCAAGCGTGAAGCGCTCGAACTGCGCGACGGCGACCCCGCACGCTTCGGCGGCAAGGGCGTGCTGAAGGCGCTCGGCCACATCGAAGGGCCGATCGCCGCTGCGCTCGAGGGCCGCGACGCCACCGACCAGGCCGCCATCGACCGCCTGTTGTGCGCGCTCGACGGCAGCGCCGACAAGTCCGCCCTCGGCGCCAACGCGCTGCTCGCGGTGTCGATGGCGAGCGCCCACGCCGGTGCCGCCGCGCGCGGCCTGCCGCTCTACCGTCACCTCGGCCACGCCGAGCGCGGCTTCGTGCTGCCGGTGCCGCTGATGAACGTGATGAATGGCGGCGCGCACGCCAACAACAGCCTGGACGTGCAGGAATGCATGATCGTGCCGCATGGCTTCGCCCGCTTCGGCGACGCGCTGCGCGCCGGTGTCGGCGTCTTCCACGCCCTGCGCAAGCTGCTCGACGGTCGTGGCCTGCCCACCTCGGTGGGCGACGAGGGCGGCTTCGCGCCCAACGTCGCCGGCACCCGCGAGGCGCTCGAGCTGATCCTCGCCGCGATCGAGCTCGCCGGCTACAAGGCGGGCAGCGAGATCTCGCTCGCGCTCGACTGCGCCGCTTCCGAGTTCCACCACGACGGCCGCTACCGCCTCGACGGCGAGGGCGCCAACTACAGCCGCGCCGAGTTCGTCGGCTATCTGGCCGATCTGGTGAATGACTATCCGATCATCAGCATCGAGGACGGCATGGCCGAGGACGACTGGACGGGCTGGGGCTGCCTCACCGACCGCCTCGGCCGCCGCACCCAGCTCGTCGGCGACGACCTCTTCGTCACCAACACCACGATCCTGGCCGAGGGCATCGCCAAGGGCATCGCCAACGCCATCCTGATCAAGCCGAACCAGATCGGCACGCTCAGCGAGACCCTGGCGGCGATGGAGATGGCGCGCAAGGCGGGCTATGCGTCGATCGTGTCGCACCGCTCCGGCGAGACCGGCGACACCACGATCGCCGACCTCGCGGTGGCCACCGCCTGCGGCCAGATCAAGACCGGCTCGGCCAGCCGCTCGGACCGCGTCGAGAAGTACAACCGCCTGCTCGCGATCGAGCGCGAGCTCGGCGCCGACGCGCGCTTCGCCGGCGCGCAGGCCTTCGTCGCGCGCTGAGCGGGCGCAAGCGTTTCCTCCCTCGGTCCGGCCGCGCCTGGTCTCCCTTCCCAATCCGCGCGGCCGGACTTTTTTACACTCGACAACGGCCTGCCCAGCACGCCACTCAAGGATCCAACCCACCATGGCGCAACCGACACCCGGCCGCCCCCACCGCATCGTCATCGTCGGCGGCGGCGCCGGCGGACTCGAGCTCGCCACCCGACTTGGGCGCAAGCATGGCGGCAAAGGCGACATCGAGGTCGTGCTCGTCGATCGCACCCGCACCCACATGTGGAAGCCGCTGCTGCACGCCGTCGCCGCGGGCAGCCTGAACATCCACGAGGAGCAGATCGACTACCTCTACCAGGCGCGCTGGAACAGCTTCGAGTACTGCCGCGGGCCGATGACCGGCCTCGACCGCGCCGCACGCGAGATCGTCGTCGGCGAGGTGCGCGGCGACGACGGCGAGCTCGTGCTGCCCGAGCGTCGGCTGCCCTATGACACGCTCGTGATCGCAGTGGGTTCGCTGTGCAACGACTTCGGCACGCCCGGCGTCGCCGAGCACGCCTACCAGCTCGACGCCGCCTGGCAGGCACATCTCTTCCACCGCAAGCTGGTCAATGCCTGCTTTGCCGCCAACTACAGGCTGCCTGGCGCCGACGGCCAGCTCGACATCGCGATCGTCGGCGCCGGCGCGACCGGCGTCGAACTGGCGGCCGAACTGCACAACACCACCCGCGTGCTCGCCGGCTACGGCCTGCGCAACATCGACCCCGAGCGCCATATCCGCATCCGCCTGATCGAGGCCGGACCGCGCATCCTGCCCGGGTTGTCGGAGCCGCTGTCGGCCGCCGTCGCCGGCGTGCTGAGCGGCCTCGGGGTAAGCGTCGATACCGGGGTCAAGGTCACGGCGGTGACACCGACTGCCGTACATACCGCCGACGGTACCGAGCTGCCTGCCAGTCTCGTCGTGTGGGCGGCCGGCATCCGCGCGCCCGCCTTCCTGCACGCGCTCGACGGCCTGGAATGCGACCGCATCGACCGCCTGGTGGTCGACGACTGCCTGCGCACAACCGTAGACGAGAACATCTTCGCCTTCGGCGACTGCGCCGCCGCACCCTGGAACGGCGGCCCCACCTGCCTGCCGCCGCGCGCCCAGGTCGCCCACCAGCAGGCCAGCCACCTCGCCCGCGTGCTGCCCGCGCGCGTGCAAGGCAAGGCCCCCCTGCCCTTTCGCTATCGCGACCAGGGCTCGCTGGTATCGCTCGGCCGCCACGACACGCTGGGCAACCTGATGGGCTTCATCCGCGGCAAGGGCATCCGCATCGAGGGCATGGTGGCGAGCCTGATGTACTGGTCGCTGTATCGCAGCCACCTGATCGCCCTGCACGGATTCTGGAAGACCGCACTCGACACCCTCACCGGCTGGCTGCGACGCCAGACCGATCCCCACGTGAAACTGCACTGACCCCCTCCATCGCAGCCGTGATCGCGGCGCGCAACGAATGCCGAATGAGGCTCTCATGAACAAGAATACGCACCGGACGGACCCGGCCCGCAGGACGAGCAGCCCAGACGGCGTGGAGGATGCGACGAACGACCCCTCCCGGGTCGACCAGAGCACACTCGATGCCCTTCTGCGTGCCGAACACGGCGACCCCTTCGGCACGCTGGGCATGCACCGGGCAGGGACCACGCTGGTCTTGCGCGCGCTGCTGCCGGGAGCGCTCGCGGTCGATGTGATCGACAGCCGCGAGCGCAGGGTCGCCTGCCTCGCGGCGCAGGACGGCACGGCGCTCTTCACCACCGTGCTGCCGCGGCGGCGCAATCCCTTCGCTTACCGGCTGCGCGTGCAGTGGCGCGGCGAGGATGGCGAGCCGCTGTCGCCCGTGACCATCGACGACCCCTACCGCTTCGGCGCGTTGATCGAGGACCTGGACGTCTGGCTGCTCGCCGAGGGCAGCCACCACCGCCCCTACGAGTGGCTGGGTGCCCACCCCGGCGTGGTCGATGGCGTCGCCGGCACCCGCTTCGCGGTGTGGGCGCCGAACGCGCGCCGGGTGTCGGTGGTGGGCGGCTTCAACCACTGGGACGGCCGTCGCCACATGATGCGGCTGCGTCGCGAGTGCGGCGCGTGGGAGATCTTCGTGCCCGCGGTCGGTGATGGCGCGCTGTACAAGTACGAGATCCTCGGCGCCGATGGCGTCCTGCGCCTCAAGTCCGACCCCTTCGCCTTCCGCACCGAGCTGCGCCCGCAGACCGCATCGGTGGTGCAGCGCCTGCTGCCCGGCATGGCCACCGACCCTGCGCGCCAGCGTGCCAACGCGCTCGACGCGCCGGTCAGCATCTACGAGGTGCACCTCGGCTCCTGGCAGCGCCACGCCGACGGCGGCTGGCTCAGCTACCGCGAGCTGGCCGAGCGCCTGATTCCCTATGCGCTCGAGCACGGCTTCACCCACCTCGAGCTGATGCCGGTGCACGAGCACCCGTTCGACGGCTCCTGGGGCTACCAGCCGGTCGGGCTGTACGCGCCGACCTCGCGCTTCGGCACGCCGGAGGACTTCCGCGCCTTCACCGACGCCGCGCACGCCGCGGGGCTGGGCGTGATCCTCGACTGGGTGCCCGCCCATTTTCCCAGCGACGCCCACGGCCTGGCGCAGTTCGACGGCACCCACCTGTACGAGCACGCCGACCCGCGCGAGGGCTTTCACCAGGACTGGAACACGCTGATCTACAACTACGGCCGCAGCGAGGTGCGCAACTACCTCGGCAGC
>JAANMY010001464.1_pt1 | contig 26519 bp, 21 predicted proteins | sample 7279691 | NCBI WGS metagenome assembly JAANMY01 (sample SAMN14094543, study PRJNA606508) | bioreactor metagenome | isolation source: A lab-scale SPAN reactor treating ammonium-rich wastewater day 388 | place: Ireland: Galway | collected 2018-02-07
TCATACTGATATACTTATCCTACAAAATAATTTATGGTACTCTTTCCCTTATTCTCTTAGTATATCAGATATTTATCCGGCTTTGTGCAACAAAGCCATGTGAGATTATAGTATTACTCTGTAAAAACCTTCCTTAAATTTTTGGAATTTGGCGTCTGGCATTCATTATTTCTTATAGAGTACATCACCATGTATATTTTCCCTTTCCAACTATTCATCGCAGCCTCATTATCCTATGGAGCCTATTCTTATATTTGAAGGTATTGAGATATTCCTTCCTTAAAGCCAATAGGTTTAATACCGAAATGTTCAAAAAACGGTCTCTCATCACAAACGTTACCCTCAAGAAGCATGGTGATTTGCTCTGTTGTTATAGGGAAGGATGGTATCCAATCGAACATTTCGGCCATACAACGCATTATAAATGCGGGAATATGAATCTTGTATGGTGGTAAACAGAGCACTTCACCTATGATATCAATAAGCTTGTCGAATTCCATCTTCTCCGGTCCTCCAATCTCGAAGGTTTTACCGATAGCATTTTTTTGTCCTATCGATTTTACAAAACCTGATGAGACATTTTCAAGCGCCACGGGCTGCATTTTATACTTTCCATTACCCACAACAGGCACAAATTGTTGAGTTTTGAGCATATTGGCAAACAGATTAACAAATTTGTCACCCGGTCCGAATATAATGGAAGGGCGAAAGATTGTATAATCAAGTCCACTATCTCTCACGAATTCTTCCGCACGAAACTTGGTTTGTTGATATTGAGTTTTTCCCTGTGGCCGCGCTCCCAATGCGCTCATATGTATAAACCGTCTGATTCCTTGTGTTCTGGCTGCTGTAACAAGGTTTGCTGTACCCTCATAATGGAGTCTCTCAAAGGTAACCCCTTTCCCGGGAAACTCTCGAATAATACCGACAAGATTAATTACCGCATCACACCCCTTTAGTGTATCGTCCAAACTACGGGCATCGGTAGTATCACCATATACGATATCAATATTTTTATCTTTGTAATTCGTGATTTTGTTCTCAGATCCCTGCCTAACAAGGCATCTAACCTGATAATCATTATCGATCAAATCGTGCAGTAACTGCTTTCCAACAAAACCTGTACTGCCGGTCAAAAGTATCTTCATCGTTTTTGCCTCCTCTATCATGAATTATTCGACATTATAGTTTAACGATTCGAAGTAGGGAAGAACCTTACATTCGCCTATATGAACGGGCAAATAGTAAGATTTAAGCAAGGCTAAAGCCTTGCCCTACTTACTCGACAACTTAACCTATCCTCTGTATCTGCATGGTTAATGAAGAGACTGCGCCAGGAATTCTTTCATTTCCCGAAAAACAACCTCCCCTTTATCCTTAATGTATCTTATATCGGGAAGGGATTCGAGAAATATATGCCCATACCTCTTGGTAACCACCCGACTGTCAAAAATAACCACTACACCCTTATCATCACGGCTCCGTATAAGCCTTCCAAAGCCCTGTTTAAATTTAATTACAGCCATAGGTAAAGAATAGTTATAGAAAGCATCACCACCGGAATTCTCAATAGCTTCTGCCCGCGCCTCAATAATAGGTTCTGTAGGTACTTTAAAGGGTAATCTGGTAAGGATAACACATTCCAGGGCGTCTCCTTTAACATCAATCCCTTCCCAGAAACTATCGGTAGCAAAAAGAACGGACGTCTTGTCTTTTTTGAAAGTATCAAGGAGGCTGTGGCGGTTATCCATTCCTTGTTTTAAGCAGGTATAGCCCATATGTGTAATCCGAGGTTCTAGTTTTTGATAAAGATTATCAAGAAGGTTATAAGAGGTAAACAGGATTAATGCCCTTCCTTCAGAAATTTCTATAGTCTTAAAGATATTGTGCTCGAGCGCCAATGCATAACCAGACCCATTAGGTTCTGAAATATCTGTGGGAATGCCAACGATAACCTGCTTTTTATAATCAAATGGAGAGCGGAGCATCAATTCAGATAATCGATCCTCCGGGATTTGATCCAGGCCAATATTCTCTTTAAAAAACGTAAAATTATTGTTGACTGCTAATGTAGCTGACGTCAATAGTATTGTAGGGTAATTATCATAGAGGCAGGCCTTCAAACCATCAGAAACGGAAAGGGGCGCTGTACAAAACCGGATAATAGGATTTTCTTTGTATCTTTTAATTTCTATCCACTTGCAAAACTTTTCGTCCGTGGTGATGAAAAAAGATATATCATGTGCCACCATTTTTAAACGCATCTTACACGATACAATATCTATTAATACCGATGATAAAATATCCTGCGACTTTTTGGATAATTCTCCTATCTTATCTAATACTGTCTTTAACAACAGGGTAAATTTATGGATCTCTATACATAAGGACTTCAGCTTTACCTCTATACCAGCATGCCACAGGTCTGTGGAAGCGAAGTGTGTGGTTATACGGAGTTTCATTTCTTCATTTTTATCTTTTTGTAAACCAGCATTTACAATATACTTGCCTACGGCATGGGAGATATCTTCAAAGACTTCCAGGACTGTATTATAGAGATGCTGTCTTGCTTCAATGATTTCTGTGTTGATTTTGTCAGTAATATCTATTGCTATGGATTTGTCATGATCTGAGCTTACTTCTTTTAGTTTACCTTTGATGTGCTGTAAAAGACCTTTCCTGGCATCTTTTAGATTAATTAATCTTCCCAGTAGCTTTGTTATTCTTAACCGTGAGACTACACTGCTCAGGTTACTTGTTGCCACGGCTTCTAAATGATGCGCCTCGTCTATGATGATTTTTTTGAAGGGTGGCAAGATAGCGACACCTTCGTAGCCCTTCGATTCCTGACGCACAATCAGGTCGGCCATCAAAAGATAATGGTTTATGACAAGAATATCAGCGCTGGCTGCGTTTCTCCGTGCAATATAAAAGAAACATGCATCATAAAACTGGCACTTCAACCGTGTACATTGGTCTGCCTCTGATTGTATCGATTCCCAGGCATCCTCACGGGGTATGAAATTCAGGTCTGCCTTGCTCCCATCCCGTGTCTTTATAGCCCATTCTAATAGGGTATTCAATTGCTGTCTGTTATTGTCTTCAATCAGCGTGCCACCCTCGGAGCGTAAATTATAAACCTTTCTAAGACAAAGGTAGTTATTCCTTCCTTTTACCAGGACGCTCTTAAAATTCAATCCACAACACTTCTGCAGTATCGGTATATCTTTTTCAATCAACTGTTCCTGCAGGTTTATTGTATTGGTGGAAATTACTACCCGCTCCTGATTTTTTATGCTCCAAAACACCGCCGGAACAAGGTATGCGAGAGATTTACCAGTTCCTGTTCCTGCTTCAATGAGGGCGATCTTATGGCAATTAAAGGCGTTGATTACCGACTTTAACATCTCGATTTGCTGTTCGCGGTACTCATAGCGCGGTAGCTGTTGAGCAAAATTTCCCCCGGGCAGAAATTGCCCCAAAAGCTCTTTAAAATTGAGCTCTTCATACAGAGGTTTTTTCTTTACCTTCACCACTGGATACAGATACTTTACCTGGTTATCTGTGATATAGAATCCCACTCCTAATGTCCCCATACATGAAGCAATTTCGATGTCTGCATCGGACGGATCTAAGATACCATCCGGGTGATTGTGAATAATTACATCCCCATATTTTGCATCTTTGGTAATCGCCGGGACAGCATTCTTATTTCCCATAGCATAAACATCAACATCAATTACCAAAAGTTCTTCGTTAAGTTTGCCAATCAGGAATATCTCATTTCCGCCTGCCTTTTTAATGGCGTCTTGAATAGAAGACAGTGCTTCGGGCGCTATAAAATTTCCGGCTAACCATTTTGTCGTTTTCATAAATAAAGTATAAGATAAAATATGTGTGTTGTACAATTAAAAACAGGCTGAAAATCTTGTAAATACTGATCTGCCAGGGCATAAAGATACTAAAAAACGGGAGAACGATATAGGTATAATACGAATTTTCGGCGATCAATTTTCTATCAAAATTCTTTGATTTTTTCTCATATTTGGTATCTTTGTAATCATGGGATAACTAACGAATGGTTATAGGAAGAACCGTCGCCTCTGGTTTTATCCCTTGACTCTTTTTTCCGTTTTCATATAATAATTTTTCTTCGAATCCATTTTGGATTCAGCTTTGGTTCATTTCCTCTCTGAGGATATTTACCATCGTAATTAAGAGAGTAAAAGAATAATAAGTAGCGCAGGGGGATGTTCCCATTATTGGCTGATATCGAGGTCGGCGCTACAAGATAAGTGAAAGGATAGAGAATGAAGAAGAATTATCTGTTTACGCCAGGCCCAACCATGGTGCCACCTGAAGTGGCGCTGGCCGAAGCACAATCAATGATCCATCACAGGACGCCGCAATTCTCTCAAATATTTTACGAGGTGAGCGAGGACTTAAAATACCTGTTTCAGACGAAGGCGGGAGATGTGTTTACCCTTATGTCTTCCGGAACGGGCGCTATGGAGGCGTGCGTTGCGAATGTTTTGTCCAGAGGAAATAAGGCGCTGGTAGTTGTCAGTGGAAAATTTGGTGAACGCTGGGCAGAGCTATGTAAATGTTTTGGTATTGAGACCATTACGATTGATGTTGAAAACGGGAAGGCTGTAAATCCACAAGATATTGAGACTGCTCTCAATAAGACCCGTGGAATTAACGTAGTATTTACAACCCAATGTGAAACATCTACGGGTGTTGTCCACGATATAAAGTCTATTTCCCCTATCGTAAAAAAACACGGGGCCTTGCTCGTTGTCGATGCCATTACCGGAATCGGCGTCCATCAATTATTGATGGACGAATGGAATATCGATGTCGCTATTACCGGATCACAGAAAGGATGTATGATGCCGCCCGGCCTGGCCTTTGTTTGTGTTAACAACAGCGCCTGGAGTGTGATAGAAAAGGCCGATTTACCCAGATATTACTGGGATTTCAGGAAGATGAGAAAAGAGTTAAAAGACAAAACAACCCCTTTTACCCCTGCCGTTTCGCTGGTTATGGCTATGAAGGCAGCCCTGGATATGATCAAAAAGGAAGGGATTGAGAATGTATGGAAAAGACATGCCCGCCTTGCTCATGCCACGAGAGAAGGCGCAAAGGCGCTTGGGTTGGAACTCTTTGCCGGGGAATATGCAAGCAATGTATTGACTGCTATTAAGGCGCCAACAGGAATAGATGTTGATAAGATTATCAAAAAATTACGCGATGAAACGGGGGTAACCTTTACCGGCGGACAAGATGAATTAAAAGGGAAGATGATCCGTATCGGTCATATGGGTTATGTAAATGATTTCGATATTATTGTTGCCATTGCCGCCCTTGAAAAAGGACTTTATGAGGCAGGATATCCTGTGGAACCAGGTAAAGGATTATCGAAAGTGCAATCATTGCTGGTAAGCAAAAAATAACAATCCAGTTCGTCTCATCCACCCTGCTCCGTGGCTCTGTAATGAGTAGGGTGGACTAAGCGAAGCAAATCCGCCAAAGAGAAGCTATTCCTCTAGATTCATTAAATAATCCTTCATTGCTTCTGCTTGTTCCTGTGGTGTTCCCGGAATATAATCCTGGAACTCTCCCTCTCTGAAAAACTTTGGCATCTTTGTACCTGGCTGGATCGATTGCGGGTCAAGCAACCACCTCTTTATCCAGTCCGGTTTTAATCTTGTCCTGGCAAGCATGAGATCAGGCGCCCAGCCCGTTGGGTCACCTTCCGGCATTTTTTCTCCTTTTACGTGACATAAGGTACAGTTGACATCTTTGGATTCAAACAGCTTCTTTGCTGCTAAGAGATAGCCCGGCGATCTTGCCTCTTTCTCCTCTCTATACTCTTTCTTTGTTTCGACTATATACTCATAAGGATATTCTTCATTTTCCCTCATAGCAAAGAATCTGACAAGGCTGGCAGCCTCCTCATTTGGTAAACTAAACGACGGCATCTTTACATCCAGCCATGGTCTCAGATCTATGGGATCTTTTAAGAATTCAAATGCCCACGCAGGCTGAACCTTCTTACCTTCGCCATATAACAAGGGCGGAGCGAATACCCTTGCCTCTTCAGGCACGAGACCCTCATTATCGACATGGTATTCTATAATCGACGATGCAAAATTAACCTTCTTAACCCATTCCTTACGCACGATTCGTTCTGTATCAATGAAGACAGTCTCGCCTGCTTTTTGCTTAAGTTCACCGCTATCTTTCATAAGTTGAAAATATACCCCATCTTCCTCATCCAGCTTTACCATTCCCGTAAGTTCTATTCCTTCTTCAATATACAATCTGTCCACATCAAGCTGGTGGCATCCGGTACAATGGTACTTTCCAATGAGTCTCTTCCCCTCTGCTATGCCCCGTTCGCTCTCTGTAAGCCTGCCGATATACGCATCGGGAAGTTTTTCCTCTTTCAGCCCGGTAAGCAGCACGAGCAATGATTCTATTTCTTCACCAGTTAATACGAAATCAGGCATCTTCAATTGATCCTCAGGTTTTTTGTACTTTCCTTTATCAAATTGTCTTGGATCTTGCAATTTTGCCCGTAGCCATGCCCGCCTTGCCTCACCTGCATTCTCTGAGATATGCTTGAGCCCAACTTCGCCCAGTATTCTTTTTTCCAAAAGTCCAAAATCGAGTAATTCCACATGTTTAGACCCGATAGCCGATAACTCGACTCCAATTTTACCTAGCCCTTCCATACCCTGTATTTCATGACAGCTAAAACAACCATATTTCTTAATTAAGGCCTCTCCTGCACGCGCCCGTTCCTTATCCTCTGACCACGCCACATCTGTCAACCCGTCTCTTGTAAAACCCATAGCTGTCTTACTTATCAGGTATCCAGCAACTAAACTTGCTTTTTCCTGATTAAGCCTGAAGTTTGGCATACGGGTAAGCGGCTCTTTTCCTTTCGGGTTTATAATCCACTCTACCAGATACCCATAGTTTATCTTCTCTCCTATCCTTGCCAGATTAGGCGCAAACCCACGCTCTGTATCTTTCTCATAAGAATGGCATGCCATGCATCCAATATACTCAAAGATAAAGTCTCCGCTAGATAATTGTCCTTCATCAAATTTGGGTATCTCATCATGTATACCGCTTTCATCTGCATGCTGCCACAGATAGGCTGCTATGGATTGAGATTCCTCTTCTGAAAGTTTGAAATTGGGCATCAACGTGGTAGGGCGGAAGGATTTTGGATCTTTTATCCATTTTGTAATCCAGCCAGGTTTTACTTTATTTTTTATATTTCTCAGGCCAGGACCTATCATTCTGTGTTTATCTTTACCGAAACCCGTTGTTTCGTGGCATCCATGGCAGCCAAGCTCTTCGAATAGCCTTCTCCCTTGCCAGAGAATTTCTGCGCCTTTTACTTCTTTGCCTTCGTTATGGCACCGGATGCATGATCCCTGAGCGGATTTACCCCGGTGTATCGGTGTAAGCCAGTATTCAACCTCTCCATGCGCCTTCTTTACCCCTGATGTAGCGTTAGCCTGACCCTCGTGACAGAGCACGCAGCCAAATCTTTCCGGTGGATGATTACCTAAATATAAATCACGATTAGGATGGCTTACATACGGTTGTTCTGTAGATACATTTTCTGTCCTGGTAATACCCACATGGCACGACATACACCGGTCTACGATAGATAAGTCCTCCAGATACATCTGGTATATTTGCAGACTCGGCCGGGTCTTTTTGAAATTTTTTAATTGCGCTTCGTATTTTTTCATTCCTGCCGTATAGGAATCTAATTCCCCGGTATAGGTAGTAATGCCGCGCTTCAGTTCTGTCAATCTCGTCTCTACAGAAACTAAATTGTCTTCAGCCTCTTTTACCTTTGCAGCAAGGTCATTACCCTTCTCCTCCAGCGCTGCAATTTCATGTATGATATATTCACTCGGATCTTTTCCAAAGATATACTCCTTCTCCATGCGTCCATTCCGCGCCACAATTGCCTTAAACCGTAAGGATTCTAATGTTTTACTCAATACCGTTTGTTCTTCTGATAACTTTTTGTATTCATTTTGTATTGGTGGTTTTTTGAAGTCTTCCCACGCATGTTCCAGGTTGTTTTTTGCCTCTCCATAGTTCTTTTGGGTGTCTGGGCTTTCAAAAATTGCACGTTCCTTTTCGTATGCCTGTCTGATTTTGTCTAATTCTAGGCGATAAAATTGCTTTTGATATTTTTTCCACGGCCGTCTGTCAACAGTCTCATTTACAAGCGCCCATATGGTGACTGCTACAAGGATAAAACTCACCATGACATATATGACCAGGTAAGACTTGTCTTCCTCTCTTCTCATGGGATGCAGATTTTTGTTGTCAGACATAATTTATATCTTATATGTTAAACCACGGTGTTACCCATATATATTTTACATGAAATACAAGCCTCAGAAATACCTTTATCGGCAGTGCAACCATAGATAAGAAAAGAAACGCCACGATGGAGTATTTGATAATGCCGAGTTTTTCTAATGCTACGCTCTCTTTTGCCTTCATAAGGCGGTACGGAATTGTTATACCCATGAAGAAGTATCCTATCACAACTGCGCCGCCTATGATAAAGCCCAACAAAGATTTCGAATCAATACCTATGAAACTGGTCAGATCATAGTTGGTTTCAGCTACGATCCGGTGGGGATCCCATTCTTGCCACGGCCAGAACCAAAGCCAACCCGGCCCACGCATGAAGACGCCGATGATAATAAGCAATATCCATAAGATATGAAATCCAAAACAGAAGGTAAGTAAGGCAAATTTTCTTTCCTTAAAGGTATAATATCCGTTGCCTTTGGGATTAAAATCTACGTAGGGTATAGCCATCAAGCCTATAATTATGAGCATAGGAAAAACGACCCCGGCAATCCATGGATCAAAGTAAACAAGCATTTCCTGAAGTCCTAAAAAATACCAGGGCGCCTTTGCCGGATTTGGGGTCATAGTAGGATCTGAATGCTCTTCAAGCGGCGCATCAAGCAAAACAGACCAGACAATGAGGAGGATTGTACAGATGATTACCGTCAGAAATTCCTTTCTTACCAGATATGGCCATGTAGGCAGTTCGCTTTCGGAAATATCGGCATCCTTCTCCTTTGCAAGTGCAGGACCTTTAATAAATGTCAATGCCCTGTATCTTCCCTTCTCTTTTGTTTTTTCTTCTTTCGTATCCATATTTTCTGTTTTTTATTCTTCGGAATAGGCAAAGCGTTTCATCGTAATGGCATCTACAGGACAGCGATTAACACACAATCCGCACCGGATGCATTTTTCTTCATTGATAACCATAACGGCATCCCAATCATCAGGGACTGAATCTTTATTATCTAAAATACCGGCATCCTCAACATATTCACGTGATACCATAGATATACAATTGTGTGGGCAGACATCAATACAACCACCACATAATATGCATTTTTCATCGATAAATATATTAAAATGGCAAAGCAGACACCTCCCGGCCTCCTTAAAGGTATTTTCCTTCGAAAGCCCCGGTTCTGTCTCTGTATGGAGATCCAGCCTTTCTTCCATGGGAATGTTATCTTGTTTTTGTCTGGGTATTGCCTCATAATCAGGTATTCTTCCGGAAGGGGATTGCTCTTTATAATAAAATTTATATCCTGTCCTTTCCTGCCCTGTTAAGAATTTATGTATCGACCTTGCAGCTTTTCTGCCGTCTGCTATCACCTCAATTACATTTCTGGGGCCTGTTACACAATCACCGCCTGCAAATACACCTTCTCTTGTAGTCATAAAACTTCCCTGGTCTATGATAGGCATTCCCCAGTGATTCACCTTTATACCAAACTTTTCTGAAAGAAATCCTATATCTGGTGATTGCCCAATAGCCGCTATTATTACATTTACCGGTATCGTAAAATTGCTTCCTTCAATAGGTACCGGACGCCTTCGGCCTTTGTCGTCTGGTTCGCCGAGTCTGTTTTTTATACATTCGAGATGCGTTACCTTCGAGCCATGCCCTTCAACGATTTTTATCGGTGAAGTTAAAAAATATATCTTTATACCTTCTTCCTCTGCCATGCTTACCTCTGCTTCACCGGCCGGCATCTCCTCTAAACTTCTCCGATAAACGACAGAAACCTCCTGAGCGCCCAGCCTGAGCGAAGAGCGTGCGCAATCTATAGCGGTAAATCCCCCTCCAATCACTACAACTTTTTCGGGGATAGTTTTTATCATTCCGAGGTTTGTATTCTTCATAAAGGTAATGCCATGCATTACCCCGGAAATATCTTCGCCGGGAATATCAAGTGACTGTGATCTGTGGGCTCCCGTGGCAATGTATACAGCCTCGAATTCCTTTAATAAGGTATTAAACTTATCATAGGTATCGACAGGGCTGTTTAAGCGGATATCGACCCCAATCTCTTTTGTCCGGTTCACGGCGTCTTCTATAGTACTGCGAGGTAACCGGTAAGGCGGGATACCTACACTTAACATGCCGCCAGCAAGTGGTAAAGCCTCGTAGATAACAACATCGTGCCCTTTAAAAGCCAAATCGTTTGCTGCGGCAAGGCCTGAAGGTCCTGAACCAATTATTGCAATACGATTACCTGTTTTTTCTCTGTTTCCTGGTTTTCCAGGAAACATTTTGCCGGCGAAATCTGCTGCGCTTCTCTTGAGCGAGCATATGGCGATAGGCTTATCGATTGTGCCGCGTCGGCATGCGGTTTCACAGGGATGGGTACATACCCTGCCGAGAATATGAGGGAAAAGATTTGCTATGAAATTAAGATGTAAGGAACCATCGAAGTCCCCCTCAGCTATGCGTTCTATGTAATTCATGGCTGGCGTATTGACAGGGCATGCATACTGGCAGTTTATGTTTTCTCTGAACCAGTGGTCATCGGCCTTAACTATCTTATAATTCACGGGATATTACTCTCCTTTTTGACGCCTTTTCTGTTCCATCCGCTTATCGTTTTCGAATGCTTGCTTGAAAGTAAGCCATGTAAAGAAAAATAGCAAGAGTATGAGGCCGACAATGGGAATGTTATCAGGTTTTGTTATAATTGCCCGGATGTGTTCCATGATTATCTGTTAAAATTTACCTTATAGTTAGAGTGGTCCAGAGATGCCTCCATCCTTGCGAATTCGCCAGAAGTGCACCATCATAAATACGCTGATGATAAGCGGCAATCCTATACAATGCCATACGTATGCCCTTAATAAGGCATTTCCACCAACGATTGAACCACCTAAGAGCGCAAATCGTATATCATTATGTGCCGTCATTCCGAGTTGTTCTCCAAAAGGCCCCTCGTGGCCCAGTAAGGGCGTCGAACGGGCCATGTTTGTGCCTACCGTTACAGCCCAAAATCCTAATTGATCCCAGGTAAGCAAGTAGCCGGTAAAACTTAAAAGGAGGGTCAGTACCAGCAGAACAACGCCCACACACCAGTTAAATTCCCTTGGTGGTTTGTAAGACCCTGTTGCAAATACACGAAACATATGGAACCATACCGTTATAACCATCAGATGAGCGCTCCATCGGTGCAAATTCCTTAAAATTACACCGAAAGGTACTTGAGACTCCAGGTCTTTTATGTCCCAATATGCATCACGAACGGTAGGGTGATAATAAAACATCAAGAGTACGCCCGTAAATGTTAGTACCAGAAACAAGAAGAAACTGATGCCGCCCATACACCAGGTGAATTTTAATTGGGGCGCATGTCTTTTAACCTTTGCCGGATGCAAATGCATAAAGACATTTGAGACAATCTTTAGCATGCGGTTCTTGGGCGTATCTGCAAAGGTGTGCCTGAAAATAGATTTCCAGACCTGAGAATGAACGGTTACATCTTTCAACATGCCAGGCAATCCCTTTTCTTTCAGCATGTTTCTGTATTTTTCCAAAAAATTTTTGTTCGGTTTATGAGTCATTTTACACCTTCAAGAATGCGCCAGTCTTATTCCATTCCCCCCGTTCACCTCTGAACCTTATTCCTTCATCAACGATTATTTGGCCGTTATCATCCAATGCAACCTTAAATCTTTCCAAAGGTCTTGGAGCAGGGCCCTCAATATTCAATCCTTCCGGAGTAAACCCGCTCCCATGACAGGGGCATTTAAATTTTCCTTCTGCTGCAAGCCAGTTAGGAGTGCAACCCAGATGGGTGCATTTTGCCTCGATTACATACAATTTATCAACCTCTCTGATTATCCATATCCTGAACTGTTTTTTGAACCTTTCGCTTACCCCTGTCGTGTATTGAAAAGGGTACCCGATTGTATACCTTGTTGGTGGTTCAAGGATAGTTCTGGGGTAAAAGAACCTGACAACTGTACCCAATACGGTTGTCAAAAATACCCCTATAAACCCCCACCCGATGAAGTACAAGAATCTTCGGCGATTTACCGGGATCTCTCTCTCTTTTATTGCTATTGACATAACACCTCTGATTTACATTTTCATAAGAATGTTTACGTTTCACAGTCATTCATCGGTACTCCATTTACACTTTTACGCCAATCATATTCTTATAACAACAACAAGACAGTATGTCCATAAAATTTAATGTTAATTAGGAATTTTCACTTTATGTAAGCGGTTTTCAGGGTGGTATGGACAAATATATTTATTTCTATTTAGTAGCTAAACTATGCAAAACGTCTACAGCCCTGTTAAATTGCATGATATTATTAAGTATGAGAAACACAAGGAGTATCCCCGTGAGTGTTAAGGCAATCAGGCGTACACGCGTCTGTGTGCTTAATGCTGCGAGAATCACTAAAAGTGGCGCAAAATGTAACGAGTAAAGAAATGTTTCCGTTCCGTACATAAGATGCAAAACAAATTGTCCTAATAAGATAAGACCCAAAACAATGCGCAGTTGCCGGTTTCGTCCCGAAAAAAACAAGCTCCACAAACCTAAACCAAACAGTGGCGTCCATAGCCCAACGGCAATAACGCCCCAGACACTTCCTGAACCTGGTGAAGAGGACTGGGTAGTCATTATCGTTATTACCTTATCATTGTCTTTTACCTTCTCCTGTAACTTGAAGGCAGGCATTACTATCGAATGAAATACAAATGACCTGGCAACATGTACCCGGTCAGAGAATTTTGGAGGAAGCATATATCTTTTTTCGCCGCTAATTTTATGAAAAAGTAGTACTTTTGGGAAAAAATGAGATTGTATTGTCCACAATAAGACTACAGCACAAAATGCACTAGCCGTGATGATCAAAGCCCGTTTCCGGGAAAATTTCACAAAGGCCATGATGATTCCGGCCATCCAATTGGTTATCGTGAAGCTAAAGGTCAGGACACTGACAATGACATACCAAAACGAAGAGATCTTTCGATGTTGGGCTAGCACAATAATTCCCAGAGATAACAAGATACTTAGTGAGCCAAAAGAAAAAGTTTCCGGAACAGTAAACCAGAAAACTGAGGCTGCGCTCATTGCTCCTAATATGCTAAACAACGTTGCATCAATACGGCGGCACCCGATGAGGCGTAAGAGTATAAACAGGGCGCTAATCCAAAGCGAAGCTACTATAGTAATGATTGTTCTTACCGATTCAGCAGGTGTAAGTTGAAAAATAATACGCAATGCTTTCGTTGGCGGATACGTCATAAGTGGAAATAATGGATGTACGTTCGTGCGCCAATGGTTACCAAATCGATTTGTCATGTCGTTGGTAACGCGAAGAACATCTGTATCAAACCAAAAATCTGATTTGTGATATATGAAATCATCTATGTACTGTGAAAATTGATACGATACAAGGGTTATGAGCGCAATGAGAAACATTAAGGTTAGCAAATCATGTCTTATCTCTTGCATGACAACGATCTTTGTCGTGGTAATTTCTTGGCTTTCCATCAGAATTTAGTTCCAATAACCAAATACTGTACTTCTAAGTTCATGCTATTAGGAAATTCAAAGTTTTTCATTATGGCGTTACAAAAAAATAGGTTCTTTATATTTTATAAATTCCTTCGCATTTTATGTTCCTTTTTTGGGAAAAATGAAAGATTTCATCAGTTGTTTAACCCTTGCATCTTTCAGCAATACAATATATCACACTTTTTATCCCTGTTCTTGTGTGACATGTTACGCTTTTGTGAAGGCACATTTATGTGACATAATAAATACTGACTATTTTTATTATTCGTTCATCTCCTTACCCTCTGCCATAATTTTCAATGAAATTAAAGAATTATTCTCCTCCACAACAAATTTTTATTTATTTTTTCTTTTGTATGGTATGTTTTTTGAGGCTTATAGACTAAGCCTTCGGCGACTTTTATAACAGCAGTGGTAAGGCGCGCCTTGCCACTACGTAGTTTGTTTGAATTTCCTATACATAAATATAATTATCATTACTTCTTGAAACGAAACCTCAAAAGTACAATTCGGAAAATAACTTTCCCTTTGCTTTTCATCTTCGTTTTAGAACCATGAACAAAAATAACAACCTGGAAAATAGTATTCCCCTTTGTATCGATCCGGATGGCACGCTGATTAAAACTGATATTCTGATCGAGGCCTTCCTTATCTTACTAAGACGCAACATCCTGTTCGCCTTTATTGCTCCCCTTTGGCTCTTAAAGGGAAAGTCTTACTTCGCGCAGCAGATCGCTAATCGGGTAGATCTGGATATCCATTCATTACCTTACAATAGAAAATTCATAGGCTACTTGCAGGAACAACACGAAGAAGGGCGATGCCTGATTTTGATCACAACCTTAAACGATAAGTATGCCCGTCAAATTGCCAAATACATTGGTTTTTTTGATCATGTCTTAACGAGTAATGACCATGGAAAGCTTAAGCAGTTAAAAGACAGCTTTGGGATAAAAGGATTCGATTACGCAGGCAATTTACGTAACGATTTGGAGATTTGGCAGCACGCACGACAGGTAATTCCGATTAATCCGAGATCTCACGCCAGATCCACTATTCGTCCTCCTCCGGAAAAGACAACAAGTATCAGACAGGTATTTCACAGATGGTACCGGAATATCAAGGTTTACCTGCATGCGTTGCGCATACACCAGTGGCTTAAGAATCTCCTGGTATTCGTACCTTTGATTACTGCCCATCAACTTAATAATATCCCGCTTTTCTTACAAACCACGATTGGATTTTTCGCTTTTAGTCTGTGCGCTTCCAGCGTTTACTTACTCAATGATCTGCTTGACTTATCTGTTGACCGAAAACATCCACGAAAACGATATCGGCCTTTTGCTGCGGGTACCATTCCCATTAAGCATGGCATGCTGCTAATTCCTGCACTCCTTCTGGCATCCTTTGGCATCGCGCTCTCGCTCCCAGGAAAATTTCTCGCTATACTGGGCACTTACTATGTTCTAACCCTGGCTTACTCCTTATGGCTGAAGAAGAAAATGCTCGTAGATGTACTGGCATTGACAGCGCTTTATACCCTGAGAATCCTTGCTGGTTCATCAACAGTCTTTATCGTATCATCATTCTGGCTTCTGGCCTTCTCCTTATTTATCTTCCTCAGCCTGGCAATGACCAAACGATATTCGGAATTAATTGGGTTACGGGGCCCTTTTGAGAAATTCATAAAGGGACGCAATTATCATATATCCGATTTATCTACGCTCAAGGGACTGGGAATTTCAAGTGGACACATGGCAGTGCTTGTACTTGCCTTGTATATCAATAGCGAGGATATTCGGGTGATGTACACCCATCCCACCATGATCTGGCTGTTATGTCCTCTCGTGCTCTATTGGATAAGCCGGATCTGGCTGCTTGCCGGACGAGGCAAGTTGCATGATGACCCTATAATTTTTGCCATCAAAGACCGAATCAGCAAATTAATAGCCATTGTAACCATCGTTATTCTGTGGATGGCAATATAAGCATGCCCTTAGCACAGCGCTTTGGTTGTCCGTGCTCCCAAAGGTCAATGTAGGACGAGGCTTAGCCTTGCCAGGCGTCTTAAAGAATGCCCTGCGTAATTGTAATTGAGAAATTCCTTATAACGTTAAACAAGGTATCTATATTTTCAAAATTATACATTCATACTCAAAACAACACCCGTTTCTTCTCTTCAAAGATCGCTTCAAAATGCTTGTCCCAATTCGCGCCACACAGGGGCTCTTCTGTAATATCAGGATTTTTACAACCGCATACATACGCATAAATACCAAATGCCCCTGCCCACTCAGTAATTTGCTGGTAAGCCTGTTCTCTGTAGTGCGTATCCAGAACAAATATGCGGGATTTTTCTGCCGATAAATTCAGAGGCTTTCCTTTCTCGTAGTGCCTGAGAATCGTCTGCAAAAACGGTGTATTCCTGAGCGCCTTACAGAGGTTCTTCTTTATCTGCGGCCTCAGGAATAAATAGTTAATACCTGTCGAATTCACACCAAATCCCTGGAGAATTTTAAACAAAGCCGTTAGATTTGGCTTTGTATCGGTTACGCCTGGAATTAGCGGATCTAATTTTATTTCCGGCAAAATACCGATAGCACAGAGCCGTTCAATATTTTGTATCCTCTCGCGTGGTGTTGAGGCATAAGGCTCAATTCTCTTTTGAATATCCCGGCTTATTGTCGTAATGCCAATTTGGACATGCACTAATTTTTTGTACTGCTGAAATACCTGTAAAATTTTTATGGGAATTCTGCCCTTTGTAAGTAAATTTATACCAATACCATGCTCGAATAATACACACATCAATTCATACGTTATATTAATCACTTGCGGTACGGGCTGTAAGATATCGCAGGTGGGGCTAAAGAATACATAGGCAGGCAGCTTTCGGCGTGTCAGCAATTCTTTCTTTAATTTTTCGACCATATTCCCGTAGACATACACGTTACCATCGCCCGGATACATCGAATAACCCCTTGCATAGCAATATGCACACTGATGAATACATCCCAGGGTTGGATTAATAGCAGCTACCTGGCTGAGACATTTTAACGCGGGCCTGGTAAGAATGTGTCCTTTACGCTCGATATACCCTATGTACATAGAATATCTCTTTTGCTTAGACAGAAAAATGGCATCAAAATTTCTCTCATCATTTTACCCCTTCGGGCTTAGGTTATATCATCGCTCTTTTTCCTGTAACGATCCCTCTGTTCAATGCCGTGCCGTATACCGGTAAAAGCTGAATTTCTTTTTTCGTTTTCTCATCCCAAAGGGATTGGATGATGAGAGCAATTTTGTACAGACGATTGTGCCTCTCCTTTACCTATAGTCTCCAAAGAATGAAACCGAACATATCCTTACCTGACAAAAGACTATCTGATGTGGTTAAGAGTTCCGTACATCCCATACACCTGCATATAACAAAAGTCTTGACTCTCTCCATATCCTGTTCAGCTTCATCTCTTGGATGCTATAATCCCGTAGGGATGTCATGATTATAGCAAAAAACAGGAAAAAATCCTTTTGCATTCTTCATTTATAATACCATGAATGTCCAGCATCATTCTTAGAAGCTATCTCAAAACCTATTTCTTTACGGAAACCTCTTTCTCTTCAAATGATTCCAGGCGCGAAATTAAGGTTTTGAAATGACCTCTAAGGAACTACACAAGGGTTATACAATGTGACATGTCACACACACGCCAAGACACACTTGTGTGCCGTGGCACATAAGTTTTACCCCCGCGTCACACTTTTGCCGCTTTCACGCATTATTTGTTCCATTCTCCTTGATGCAAAATTTATTTTTATTCATCAAAATATTACAAAATCACCTTTTCCCTTACAATGGTATATTTTTTGATACTCTTAACAGTTAGAGTTAAAACTACTTTTTTCTTACTTATATTATCTCGATAGAGTCTCGTTTACTCCTGAGTAAATGCGATCGTTTTTATTTTACCGGCAAATCCGAACCAACAACTTAAAATCAAAAGGGAACTACCAAAAATGACTCCTGAGAAAAACAGATTCACAAATCGGAGAGATTTTCTTAAAGATACCTTTTCTGTTGCTGTTGGCCTTGGATTTACCAAGAATTTGAATACAATACTTCAGAGAAATCCTGTATCTTCTCCACCTGCAGAGATAGAAGGCATACCAAAACGCCGCCTGGGAAAAACGGAAGAAATGGTTTCCGTGCTTTGTATAGGCGGATACCATATTGGCCGGATGCATGATGAACACTATGCTATCCGTATGCTCCATGCTGCCATTGACGAAGGCGCCAATTTTTTTGATTCTGCCTGGTGTTACAATAATGGCGAAAGTGAGCGGAGACTTGGAAAAGCGTTGAAATCTCGTCGGGATAAGGCATTCATTATGACGAAAAATCATGGACGCGATGTTGATACAGCCTCATACCAATTACATGAAAGTCTCCATCGGCTACAAACCGATCATATCGATTTATTACAATTCCATAATTTACAAACAAGGGAGGAAGTTGAATCGGTCTTTCGGGAGGGTGGCGCCGTTGAAGTAGCTCTTCAAGCTAAAAAAGAAGGGAAGGTCCGTTACGTGGGATTTACGGGACATAGAAATCCAGAAGTACTTTTAGAAGCCATTCAAAAGTACCACAATCATATTGATACTGTACAAATGCCGGTGAATCTTGTAGACCCGCACTATTTCAGCTTTGTTCAGCAGGTCATTCCCAAAGCCGTAGAATACGATATTGGAATTCTTGCAATGAAAACAGTAGCAAACGGCATATTACTGGAAGATAATGTAGCCACGATAAAAGAGTGTTTATGTTTTGCCTGGAATCAACCTATCAGTACTTTAGTTTCGGGTATGGACAGTATTGAACAGCTTAAAGAAAATATAACCCTTGCACGGCAGTTTAAGGAACTTTCAGAAGAGCAGCAATCTCAATTACTCGTCCGGACAGAACCTTTCGGCGGAATTGAAAGAGAATTTTACAAACACCCATCCCAAAACTGGCGCGTTTATCCTGCACAACCGGTGCATTAATATAAAAGACGCAAAAACTCAAATTCGGGAATAAAAATGATTCTGCAACAATTTCGTTGGAGTTGGATTTATGTATCTGTTTTATCTATCATAGTAATATCAGGTTGTTCCACTGAAAAGCCTCCACAGGAAGCAGCCCAAAAATTTTGGGATGCTATAAAGACCCAGGACATTGAAAATGCCCGTAAGTATGCTACAGCAGAAACACGCGATTTGATAAACGCTTCCCGTGAACAATTTCGTGATACAAATGTCGCATTCGGTAAAATCCTCATTGACGGCGACACAACCACCATTGAGACAACATTGCACCTGTATAAAAATGGCACGGAAACTACGCTTCCGTTGCAAACAATCCTAAAACAGGAACATGGAGAATGGAAAGTAGATTATCAACAGACGCGACAGAGCATAAAAGAAACCGATACTCTTCCTGATATTGCGAAAGACATACAAGAACTCGGTAAAAAATTATCAGATCGTATGGACGAAGCACTTGGAGAGATAAAACAGAAAATTCCCGAATATGAGGAAAAAATAAAGGAATTAGGTGAGACAGCATCGAAAAAAATGGAAGAAGTATGGCAACGACAGGTAGCAGAGATTAAGAAAAGCATTGAAAAATTGGGGAAAATTCTGGATGAAGTACTAAAAGAAGAAGGTAAAAACGATCAACAAGATAAACCATAATTGGATAAGCGCTTAGTTACCTAGGTTAAGCGAAGCAAACCCAACAATAAAATTCTGATCGAAGGAAAAGTGTAGGGCGAGGCTTTAGCCTCGCACTTATTACTTTTCAGACAGTCTCTAAGGTAAATATCTCTGTTAAAAATTATGAGAATTTACGAGCGATATAACTTCTCAATAGATTTCTGACGAATCTATCTACTTCTGAAAATATCTTCTGTATACCAACACGGTCTTTTTCCGAGGTATGCCCTTTAATCCATACGAGCTTTGGCGAAAGCTGGTCGCAGAGTGTAAAAATGCCCTTGTAGATATCTGCATTTCCCAAAATTGTACCTTTTCTTTTACTGAGATAATGAGTACGCCCAAGCCTCTCTCTCCGTCGCAGCAGATCAACTGCGGTACGGCAGTCTGTGTAAACGGTTATCGATCCCATTTCCTCAGAGGTTTTGGTCTCAGTATCTAATCTGAGAGATTCGAGAGCCCAGAGAAGTGTCTGAAGTTCCAGCCGTGTATTTGTTGTATGCTCCACAATCCTTGTTTTCACGACATCCGGAGAATACAATTCCTCTAACGCATTCTTATTCACCAGCACTTCGTCAGGGCAATTTGGAATACACAAAAATCCCCCTACCCCAAATTTTCTGTCTGGATTGTAGCTGGAATCAATAAAAATCGTAAAATGAGATTTGTTCATTGAGATACCGGAATATTATTTTTGTTATTCAAAGAAGTTGTGAATAATGTGTAGGGTGGATTAAGCGTAAGCGAATCCACCAAAAGGAAATCTATTCTAAATTCATCTCATTGATAGACGAAGGTTCTTTTGCCCCCCAATCTGCCGGATATAACCCCTGCATTACTGCACGCTGAAATGACCCATAAGGCCAGTCTCCCGGACTTTGAACATAGCCATGTTTGACAGGGTTGTAATGAATATAATCCATATGCGTACGCCAATCTTCTTCATTTCTCAGCAGATGTTCCCAGAACCTTCTTTGCCATATTCTCTTTTCTGCTCTTTTAGTTAACGGGGCATTGATGCCAATTGAAAAATATCGCTTGATCAATCTCCATCGTGTTGAAAAATCATCATCGTCAAGAGGTAAGCGCCAAATACAGTGAATATGATCAGGGAGGATAACCACGGCATCTATATTAAAGGGAAGTTTCTTCATCACATGGCTGAGTGATTGTCTTAGCCGTATAAGATTATCAGGTTGAATGAGAATCTTTTCCCGATTGTATGTTACAACCGTAAAGAAATACCAGCCTTGTTGACGATAAAGCCTGCGGTATTCGCTCATGATTAGACCTTATTATTATATAATAGCAAAAGTAGGGTGGATTAAGGCGCTGTCTTTTGCGCCGAATCCACCACAATATTTTTATAAAAGGTGGATTCGCTTACGCTTAATCCACCCTACAAAACTGTCATGCTGAACGGAGTGACGCATCCCGACTTAAAAGGTTTAAAATTCCTTGATTTCGCATTATACTCATTTATTGAAACAACGGAATATTGCCTTTTTTAGGAGTCGCATATTATTTAAGCTAAATTATACTGATATGATGAAAGTTTGTCCCCTTTATTCCTTAAAGTCATACAGAACTTGTTTCAGTTAGGCAATAAAGGAGAAAAAATGGCTACAAGTAGACAAAAAATTAAACTTATGGTAATAGGTCTGATTTTAATATCCTGCATGTCTTGTATAACTATGGGAAGTACTTTTCGTGATGATGATTTTAATAAAATAAAACCAAGGTAAGGTGTACCCCATTGTCTAGACAATTTTTTCATAAAAATAAGATAAAGTATTTTGATAATTATCTTAAACTAATAAGGCGCATAGAAACGAAGTGGAGCGTAGCGGAACGGAGTTTCCATGCGCCTCCGCAAAATCCATCCCACTTCTTCCGTTCAATCTTTCAGTGAAAATATTTTTGTTGATTATTATCCCTCCCGTTTTCTCTGATATTATTTTCATTCTTTACCCTGAATTTTCTTCTCTTTACTTTTTTCTTTTTTGGCTTATTCTTGCTGAAAATACACCTCTTTTGGTGTCCTATACTCCAGCGATTGATGCAATCTCTCATTATTTTAAAAATTGAAATAGTCCCTTAAATTCACTATCGCTTCACGCACAGTTTTATAGTCCTTTCTATACACCTCCTCATACTTTACTGACCTCCATAACCGTTCTATAAATATGTTGTCAACACCCTCCCTCTGCCATCCATGCTGATCTTTATTCTTGCTTCTGTTAATCTACCCGTAAATGCCCTACTGGTAAACTGTGAACCCTGATCCGTGTTAAATATCTCCGGATTCCCCACCTCCTTCGCCTTATCCAATGCCTCTATGCAAAACCCTACATCTAACGTTATTGACACTGCCCAGGATACCACATACCTGCTATACCAATCCATTATCGCCACCAGGTAAACATACCCCTGACTCATCTTCACATACGTTATATCCGCACACCATACATGGTTCGGATACTCTATCTTCAAGCCCCTCAATAAATACGGATATCTCTTCTGCTCATCCCTCCCATCACTGAGCCTCGGCTTTGGATAAATCGCATACAAACCCATCTGCCTCATCAGCCGGTTTACCCGCTTACGATTTACTCCATACCCCTCTTGTCTTAACCATTCCGTCATCCGCCTTACCCCATAAAACGGACTCCTCATGTACTGCTCGTCTATACGGTTCATCAACTCAAAGTTATATCCGCTCTCTCCTATCGGTGTGTAATAAAAACTTGACCTTTCTAATCCTAACAATTCACATTGACGGACTATGCTGATCTCCTTGTTCTCCACCTCTACCAGACTCCTCTTCGCATCAACTGGTAAGTCCAGCTTTTTTTTAACCCAATCCAACTCCACCTTCAATTGTCCTATTTGCTGATACAACGATGACTTTATTTCCTCCTCCTTTCTTGCATCTCTTTCCTTCTTCGTTGAAAATATCTTCGGTATCTCGTCCATTACTTGCTTCTTCCACTGTGCTATCTGTGTCGGATGTACCCCATATTCTCCCGCTATCTCACTGGCTGCCTTCTCCCCCTTTATCGCCTCTATCGCTACCTTCGCCTTAAATTCACCACTGTATCTCTTCCTCTCCATCCCTAAAATATCCTCCCTTTTTGAATCTACACTCCTAATTCTCACCCAGGATATTTTATCTTATTTATCTGTCCAGTTTTTGGGGTACATTATAGTAAAGTCAATTTCCATGAAAGTATTTACTTTTGTATAAAAAGTAAAATCGGAAGCAGAGACACAAGATGTTGCGTCTCTACTGATATTACATGGATAAAAAACAGATAGAGAAAAATACCCAATTTTTTCATGAGAAGAGACCGTAAATGAGAGAACAATAACCAGGAGTGTTTCTCTTTAAGTTATCTCTAAATCCCTGATCCTTTCAGGATTTTGCCGGAAGAATTATTGCAATTTTTGTGAACTTTCCTTCAATACTGTTGATCACAAGTTTGCCGCCGTGATCCCTGATGATGGTATGATTAATACTCAAACCCAGCCCAGTCCCTTTGCCGGAGGGCTTTGTCGTGAAGAAAGGATTCAGTAACTTATCTCTTATGCTGTTCGGTATGCCGGTGCCATAGTCACAAAAGGTAATTTTTACATGGGGAAGATCCTCAATCTTCATTTCTTCACCTCTGACCTCAAGGATTTTGTTCTCATGCGCCTCTGTATATTTTTGGTTCAGGGCATAGCGGGCATTATTAATAAGATTGAGAAAAACTTGCTGAATGAGTTGTGGGTTTACTTGTACTTTCGGTAAACTGTCAGGAACATCTAATTTTAGTTTAATACCTTCTTTGCGGAGTTGCACCTCTGTTAATGTCAATGCATCAGGAAGTATCTCGTGGATACCGATAATGCTTTTTCCACTGCTGCCTGATCTGGCAATGGAAAGAAGACTATGAACAATTCTTGCTATACGGTCACCTTCTTTTAAAATCCGACGGGCAAGATCCCTCTCTTTGCTCTCTTCCTTACTTTTGTTAAGCAAGATCTGGGCACAGTTAATAACACCCGTTATCGGATTATTAATCTCATGACCTACGCCTGCCGCTAATTCTCCCAATGCAGCCAGGTGGTAAGTGTGTTCTGCCTCCTTTTCCAGGGCGACCTTTTCCGTAATGTCAAGGGCTGAACCCAATATGCCAACAATAGCGCCTTTTCCGTCTCTTATGGGGGTTCTAATCATTTGCACAATAAGTTCATTTCCATCTTTGATATAGCTATCTTCTTTAGATTCTCTTTGCCCTGAATTTATAATTCTCTTATCATCAGACCGATATCTATCAGCAAGTTCTTTGGGGAAGAAGTCATAATCGGTTTTTCCAAAGACTTCATCCGGTTTTATATGGAAATCACGGGCAAAATTTTCGTTGCAAGAAATATACAGGGAATTTTTATCTTTATAAAATATCCTTTGCGGGAGATTTTCAAGAAGTAGCCGATACTTATTTTCACTTTCACGGAGAATCTTTTCAGCATGCTTTCGTTCGGTAATATTACGGGCAATACCTAAGATTCCAATAACCGACCCTTCTTTAATCAGGGGGGCTACTTTAAATTCTCCTGTCAGGTAGTTGTTCGATTTATTCGATATACGTAATTCAAAGGTGGGTAGTGTTTCCCCCTGCAGAACGAGATACAAAAATTGTAGTGCAACAGCCCTGTCTTCAGGATGAAGTAAGGGATTGAAATTTTTATATAACCAATGATCCCGTGACCACCCGGTAATAGTCTCAAAGGCTTGATTTAATGAAGTAATAGTTCCGTCAGCAGCAAGGGTGAAAATAACATCCTGGGCATTTTCAACAAAGCTGCGGTATCGTTCTTCCGATTCGCACAATGATTGTTCTGCTCGTTTCCGTTCTTCATTTTCTCTCTCGAGTTCTTTATTTATCATGGTGAGTATCAATGTTCGCTCTGCTATACGATGTTCAAGGGATTCATTGAGCGTTTTCAATTCTTTCTCTATAAGTTTGCGTTCATTATATCTTTTCTCCAGTAACAGGGCGGTACACAAAACCATGGCGGCAAAAAGGACAATGCCTATAACTACATACAAAGACAATCCAAATCTTAATACAGAGACATCAAATATCCAGCCGATAATTACGAGAGCGCCAGCAATAAAGAGAGAAATGGTTAAAATTCTTGTGAATAATTTGTGGAAAGGGACTGCACGAATATCAGGTCCTCTAATCATACGCACTACCTAAAAAATTTAAATAATTTTATTTTATCCATACTCAGGGCACGGTATATTTTTACTTAATATTTGGTAAAATATCAATATCTAAGTAATTATAACCAACAGGAATTGTATAGAAATAGTATTGGTGGATTCGGCGTAAAAACCAACGCCGTAATTCACCCTTATAACTTGAAGAGGCTGGAAGGTTGGAAAGCTGAGCCTAACACAGCCTTGCCAAATACCGGATCAAGTCTGTACTCGTAATAATTCCGACAAGATTATTATCTTTGTCGACAACAGGAAGTGAATGGAATACTCCATCACTGAGGAGATGGGCAGCTTTTCGTACCGTGCTATGTATATCAATGGTAACAAGATTCCTTTGCATGACCTGTTCAATCGTAAATTGCTGATCAAGCATCGTATCAATCGACCAACTGTTTGTACCCGATACGGCAAGGTTCAACCGTAACATATCGGTAGTACTGATAAGACCGACAAGTTTGCGATCATGTACTACCGGAACGTGATGAAGCTGATTTTCAATAAATATTCTCCGGACTTCACTCAGCTTCTGATGTATCTGTACCGTCTTCAGGCTGGTAGTCATGACATGAGATATAGGGTCGAGCTGTTTCATAATCCTTACCTTTCGTTATTATGAGTCTTTATGTAAAATCACTTTCCACTTGTGCAAGAGAGCTTGCATATGTCTTCGTTGGTCAAGTATATTATCATAGCATTTCCTGTGCAGTCAAATTGGAACTTAATTCCGCACAAGACTTATTGTACAGGAATACTGTATAATAAAAAAATCTAAAAGATACCTATACGTGAAATTTGATCATGAAAAATTCATCAAAACATTTCAAGGCTGTACTCTTCGATCTTGATGGGACATTACTTGATACCCTGGAAGATCTTAGCAATGCGACAAATCATGTCCTGGCAAGAAATGGTTTTCCCACTCATACGCTGGACATTTACCGTTACTTCGTGGGTGATGGAGCAGCTATGCTTATGAGTCGTGCACTACCGGAAGATAAGCGAGATGGTGATATCATCCGTATTTGTGTGCAGGCATTTCGGGAAGAATACGGCCGAAATTGGAATAGAAAGACGAAGCCTTACGATGGCGTGGCAGAAATGCTCGATGCGCTGACAGCACATGGCCTGAAAATGGCAATTCTGTCTAACAAACCAGATGATTTTACAAAACTGTGCGTGGCAGAATTTCTGCAGAATTGGGCATTCGATATAGTTCTGGGCCAACGCAACTCATTCCCGCTCAAACCAAATCCCGCAAGCGCACGAGAGATAGCTAAATGTCTGAATGTTCACCCTTCAGAATTTATCTATCTTGGTGATACTGCTATTGATATGAAGACTGCCATAGCAGCCGGCATGTTTCCTGTAGGGGCGCTTTGGGGTTTCCGTACGGAAAAAGAGCTCCTGGAAAATGGCGCACAGATGCTGATTAAAAAGCCACAGGAAATCTTAGATCTTCTTGATTACACATAAGTTGCGCATAAACCAGACAAAAATTGTGCTAACCAGCCATAGATAAGGGAAAGATGCCAGTCATGGCTGAGAGAGCCTGAAAAATCTTGTTC
>JAANMY010001465.1_pt1 | contig 26509 bp, 23 predicted proteins | sample 7279691 | NCBI WGS metagenome assembly JAANMY01 (sample SAMN14094543, study PRJNA606508) | bioreactor metagenome | isolation source: A lab-scale SPAN reactor treating ammonium-rich wastewater day 388 | place: Ireland: Galway | collected 2018-02-07
GTTGCCACCCACACAGCCAGCCGATCGCGGTGGCCATATCGTCCAGGCCGGCTCTCATGGGCAATCCGGCGAGCATGTCGAAAAAGAAAACGTAGTACGGGTACACGCGGCACGCATCCGGGCGCCCCTCGTGATGGACGCAGAGCAGGTCCCTCCCCAGGAACCTGCAGACCCCATCACGCCGGGCCAGGAAGTACGGGCGGGCCGCCGGAAAGGCCCGGTGCGTGAGCGGCTCCCCGTCCTCGCATTCGACCAGCTCCAGCGGTTGCAGACCGCTCGCCCGCGACAGTCGCACTACCTCCCGCTCTCCCAGGGGCACAATCGTGAACACCTTGCAGCAATGCGCCGGGCACCCGGCCGCCTGGCACACGAACGACGCCGCACCGGGTAGCACCACCTCGAACTCCGGGCATCGCCAGGCAACCCTTTCCCAGAGCTCCCGGAGCCACATGTCGAGCGCTTCATTCGCCATCCCGGTGACCCTACATCCCCAATCCGCTCCCCGTATACTCGCCCCAGCAGTCACACCGGGAGGACAGCCCCACGGGTGAAAACGAAACGGCGGCCCAGCCCTTAGAAGGCTTCGAATCGGCCCACCCCGGTCAGCCGGGACCCGCTGAGAAGCCAACTCCGTGGAAGGAACACCATGTTCAGATGGCCATATCTCCCGGCCTGCCCGGCCCTGCGACCTCGCCCGCTACCCCAGCTCCACATTGTCCAGCAGGCGCGTCTGCCCAAATCGCACCACCAGCGAAAGCAGCGCTGGCCGCGTGATCACGCCCTCAATCTCATCGAGCTCGCGGTCGTCGGCGAGGCTGATGTACTCGATCTCGGCGCCAGGGGTTGGATAGATGAGGTCGCCCACCAGGCCCCGCAGCGCGTTAGCGTCCCGTTCTCCCGCGCTGTGACTCTCGCGCGCTGCGCAAAGGGCACGGTAGAGCACCGGCGCCGCCGCCCGCTGCTCGGGCGAGAGGTACACGTTCCGGCTGCTCATCGCCAGCCCATCCGGTTCGCGCACGATTTCGCAGGGCACCACCTCCACCGCCATGTCGAGGTCCCGCACCATGCGCTGCACCACGCGTAGCTGCTGGGCATCCTTCCGGCCGAAGTACGCCCGGTCTGGCTCGACCGCGTTCAGGAGCTTGAGCACGACGGTCGTCACACCCCGGAAGTGCCCTGGCCGCGCCGAACCCTCTAGCGGGCGCGTCACCCGCTGCACGTCCACCACGGTCTGGTACCCGTGCGGATACATTTCCGCTGCGGACGGCAGGTACACGGCATCGACGCCACACTCGCGCAGCAACTCCAGGTCGCGCACCTCGTCGCGCGGGTAGCGCTCGAAGTCTTCGCCGGGGCCGAACTGCGCCGGGTTCACGAAGATGCTGACCACCGTATGCAGGTTCTCCTCGCATGAGCGGCGCACCAGCGCCAGGTGGCCTTCATGCAGGTACCCCATGGTGGGCACAAAGCCCGCCGAGCCGCTGTGGCCACGGCGCCATGCCCGCATCGCTTGAGGGGTGATCAGTACCTCCACGGCGACATCATCGAGAGTCCTTCCCGTCTTGTCGATCCCACCCCGAGCAGCCACCAGGAACCGGGCGGCGCCGGCTGGCCTCTACCGCGCCTGGACCAGCTCCGCCAGCGTTGATTCGTCCATCTCGAAGCTGTGCGCTGCCGTGGGGAAGACGCCTTCCTCCACCTCTCCGATGTACTCGCGAACGGCGCTCCGGATCGTCTCTCCAAGGTTCGCGTACCGCTTCGCGTGCTTCAGTGGCCGGCAGTCGTCGTAGACGCCCAGCAAGTCGTGGAAAACCTGCACCTGGCCGTCGCAATGCGGCCCCGCGCCGATACCAATCGTTGGCACGGTGATCCGCTCGGTCACCATTCGCGCCAGCGGCGCCGGGATCGTCTCCAGCACGATTGCGAAGGCCCCCGCCTCTTCGAGCGCGCGCGCGTCGTTGATCAGCCGGGCGGCCGCGGCCGGCGTCCGCCCCTGCACCCTGTGTCCACCGAACTGGTTCACCGACTGCGGTGTCAGCCCCAGGTGGCCCATCACCGGGATGCCGCATTCCACCATGCGCCGCACCAGCGGAACCACGTGCGTTCCGCCCTCCAGCTTCACGGCCGTCGCCCCACCCTCCTGCAGCAGGCGCCCGGCGTTCCGCATCGCATCGTGGGGCGATGCCTGGTAGCTCATGAATGGCATATCGCCCACGATGATCGCCCGGCTCGTCGCCCGCGCCACCGCCCGCGTGTGGTACACCACATCGTCCATTGTCACCGGGACGGTGGACTCGTACCCGAGAACCACGCTCCCCAGCGAATCTCCAACGAGGATGACTGGCACTCCAGCCTGCTCCACCAGGCGCGCCGACGGGTAGTCGTAGGCCGTGAGCATGGCGAAGCGCCTGCCCTCCGCCTTCCATTCCTTGAGCTTATGGACGGAAATGCGAGACATGGTGGCCCTCCTCGTCTCAGGCGATCCCGGCTGCCTCGCGGGCGCGAGCGGCGAACCCGTCGCCCCGCGACGTGCGGACAATCCTGTTGTAGGCGTCGACGTATACGTGGCGGGGCGCCGCCCCTCGCGAGGCCTCTTCCGTCATCTGCTGGTAGGTGAGGATGATTACCAGGTCGCCCCGGTTCACCAGGTGCGCTGCGGCGCCGTTGATGCACGCCTCACCGCTCCCGCGGCGGCCCTGGATGGCGTACGTCTCCAGCCGCGCCCCGTTTGTGATGTCGAGCACGTGCACCTGCTCGTAGGGCAGGATCCCGGCGGCTTCCATCAGCTCCGGGTCGAGCGTGATCGACCCCTCGTAGTTGATGTTTGCCTCCGTGACGGTGGCGCGGTGAATCTTGCCTGCAAGCATCGTGCGCAAGTCGGTCCCTCGCGGCCCCGGAAACCAAAGCGCCCCGCCTGTGAGGGCGGGGCACGGAATCACTTCTGCCGGGGCCGCACGGGGCGGCGCGTGCTGTGTTCCATCCGTACCGGCCACTCAGGGTCCAGGCGGACTTTCGTTCCAGGAGCGCTATCTTCGGCTCGCCTCCCCCGGGGGGTGCGGCGGCACGCCTATCGTTCCGGATAGCGAGTAGCCCTGTCAATACCCATTTTCTGAGCTATCGATACCGCCCCCGCGCCTGCACCCCGTCCCCCTCAGCCGCGCCCCCTGAGCCACTCCGCGGCCGAGGGGACGCCGTGAAGTCCACCCGCATTCAGAACGCTGTTCACCAGCGCCCGCTCCACCGCCCGAACCGCCATCAGGCCAACGCTCGACACGTCGTGCGGCTGCACGGGGACTGTACCCGTTGCGATCGCAAACGCAACGTCGCCATCGCCAAACGTGTGCGCGGGCATCACCGCCCGGGCGAGACCATCGTGCGCCTGGATTGCGACGCGTTGCAGGTGGTGGTGGTCGAGGGCCGCGTTCGTGGCGACGCATATGAGCGTCGTGTTCTCGAGCAGCGCATCCATTTCCGCCGTGCGTTGCTCCATCGCCGCGGGCAGGTCCACAAGCTCCCCGGGCTCACCGCGGGGCCCGGCGATGAGCCTCCCGGTCCCGGGGTCGAAGACATGCCCGCTGGCGTTGTTGGCCACCAGCGCCCCCACCACCAGCCCTTTCGGTCCGGCCACACTGGCCGTTCCGATGCCGCCCTTCAGGGCCCGCTCTCCCCCCAGCAGCTTGGCGACGGTCGCTCCCGTGCCTGCTCCCACGCTCCCCTGGGCCACCCTCCCTCCACTTGCTCGCGCGGCGGCCAGCCTCCCGGCCTCGGCCCCGGGAAAAGCCTCCGCGCGTCCCACCGACAGGTCGTAGAGGACCGCGCCCGGGACAATGGGGATCTTCCGCTGGGCCGTGCCAAACCCGATGTTGCGCGCCGACAGCCACTCCATGACCCCGCTTGCAGCCGCCAGCCCAAAGGCGCTCCCGCCCGAGAACACCACGGCATGGCACTGGCGCACGAGGTTCGGGCCCGCCAGTACGTCAGTCTCCCGCGTCCCGGGCGCGCCTCCACGGGCATCGACTGCCGCCCCGGTGCTCTCCTCGCAGAGAATGACCGTACAACCTGTTCCCGCTCGCCGGTCTGTCCAGTGGCCGACGCGAATCCCCCGAACGTCGGTAATGGCATCGCGTGAGCCCGTTCGCCACTCGCCCGGTGCGCTCACTTCCGCCTCCATCCCGCTAGCCGCCTCCATCGCGATTCCTTGACGGCCAGAGCGCCGCGCGGATCGCATCCGCCAGTGCGTGCGACCCGGCCGCCTGCCGAATGCCTTGCTCTATCCGGCTGGCCGCGGTATTGAGCCGGTACGTCGCATTCTCGTCTCCCAGCGACATCACCTGGCGCCGTGGCAGAACCAGCAGCTCATGCAAGCCCCACCAGAGCGCGGCCAGGTCGGCCAGGCCTGCGGTCTCTTCTGCTGGTAGCCCCCTTGCCGAGGCGTAGCGCATTGCCAGTTCGCCGCGCCGGTCCGCCTCGATACCTGCCGTCAGGAGAAAAGCCGCCACATCGAACAATTGCAGGCCGAACCCACCCGCGCCAAACGAAACCAGCGTTGCGCCACCGGGTCTCAGCAGCACCCGGTCCGCTGTGGCTGCACCCAGCATGAACCCGGCTGTCGACGAAAGGAGAGCCTCGCGCGCTGCTGCCAGCGGTTCCCGCGCCGGCCCGCGTTCATGTGCCGCGAACCCAAGGCGATGCAGCGGGAACTCCTCCTCAGGCAGCAGGCCGGCGATGCCCACTTCCCACCGCAGCCCCTCGCGCAGGTCCAGCCTGTGGAGCGCGGCAATGACGTCCATCGCCGCTTCCAGCGACCCCTCCGGTGGCGCGAGCGAGAGGGCGCTCACGCCGGCCACCCACTCCTCGATGGCGCAGCAGCCAGCGATGCCCAGCAGCCGTGGCGCATGCGTGAACCCGGCGCGGCCCAGGGCCTCAAGCACGGCAACGTGATTCTCCGCGGCTTCTCCGGCCAGTTGCCGCACCACGACATGCTTGCACCCTGCATCGCCGGGTGTGCCCAGGATGGCAAGCTCCGGCCCATCGGCCCGGCCTGTGAGCGGCTCCCGCTCGACGTGGGCGCCGGCCGCAAGTCCGAGCATGCTCGCCAGGGACCTGTCGTCGATGGTCACGCGCGCTTCCCCCGGCTCTTGCGCTCGGGCTGGCACCTGGGACAGAAGTGCGTTCCCCTGCCCGTCACCACGATTCGCTCGATCGTTGTCCCGCACGTGTAGCACGGCTTCCCATGGCGACGAAAGACCTTCACGTACATCTGGTGCTTGCCTTCCTTACCCTGCCCGTCGACGTAGTCACTGAAGCTCGCGCCACGATTCGCGATTCCCTCCTCCAGCACCGCACGGCAGGCCTCGAACAGGCGCTTTGTTGCCGCCGGCCCCAGTTCGCCCGCCGCCTGGCCGGGCCGGATGCCTGCCCGGTGGAGCGCCTCATCCACGTAGATGTTCCCGAGCCCCGAGACGCGCCGCTGATCCAGCAGAACCGCCTTGACGGGCGCCCTGCGCCCTGCGAGCGCCGCGCGGAATCGCGCCATGGTGAAGTCAGGGCCGACCGGTTCTGGGCCAAGGTCCGCCGCTACTTCCTGCGCGTTTGTCACGAGGCGCCACGTGCCGAACTTCCGCAGGTCCGCCCAGCGCAGGTCGTTTCCACCCTCAAGCACGATTCGCCCCCTCTCGTAAGGCTCCGTTGCCGCCCCCGATTCCCGCCAGACCATTCGCCCTGTCATTCGCAGGTGGGCCACGAACGCACGCCCGCTATCGAGCCCGAACACAAGGTGCTTTCCCCGCCGTTCCAGCGAGGTGATCTCGCGGCCCACGAGCGCACTGCGCAGCTCCTCCAGCGGCACCGCTGCCAATCGCGGCAGCGTGGCCGGGTCGACCTCGACACCCGCGATCCGGCGGCCCACAACCAGCGCCTCGAGGTCACGGCGAATCGTCTCTACTTCCGGCAGCTCGGGCATACCACAAGCGTAAGGTTCCGCCGAACGTTCGCGAAAGGCTCCCTCCTTCCTTCGCGCTCCGCCCCGGGCGATACTGCGCGGCATGATCACCCATCTTCACGGGCGGTTGGCGCGCATGGATGTCTCCGGCCCATCGGTCGAAGTCGATGTCGCCGGCATCCGTTACGAAGTCCTTGTGCCCCTTTTCGCCTGGCCGGAGCTTCAGGCCCTTGCCGGCGACGCCGACCTTGCCGACGCCACACAACAGCCTGCCCTCGGTCTCCATATCCACTACTCGGCCAGCGCCAACCAGCCGGTGCCCGTTCTCGTCGGGTTCCTTCGCCGCGCCGAGCGCGACTTCTTCCGCAAGTTCACCACCGTCGAGGGCATCGGGCCGGCGAAAGGCGTCCGGGCACTGAACGTCAGCGTCAGCACCATCGCTCGCGCCGTCGAGCAGGAGGACCGCGCCACCCTCACCAGGCTCCCCGGCATCGGCCCGCGCGCCGCCGACAAGATCATCGCTTCCCTGCGGGGCAAGCTCATCGCCGAAGCCGCCCTCCAGGACGGCGCCATCGCCCAGCCCATCGATACCGCGCGCCTGGAGCAGTCCCGCTTCATTGAAGACGCCGTCGAGGCTGTCGCCGCTCTCGGCTATCCTCGCCCCCAGGCGAAACAGTGGGTCGAAGAAGCACGCGCCGCCGACACGTCGCTGGCCACCGTGGAGGACCTCACCATCGCCGTGCTCCGGCGACGCGACTCCCGGTAAAGGCCGGGCGCTCTCGCGTTCGCGGCTGCCGTGCATCCGCCCTACGATGGGAGCATGCCAGAAGACGCCGCCTCCACAGGCTCCCCGACGGGGCCTGCAGACCCCGCCACGAATCCCATCAGCGAGCCCTCCGTTCCCTATCCAGTGCCATCCACGCCAGGCCGGCGCGCGGCCGGGCAGCCGCTATGGAGCTATTTCCTCACTCCAGCCGCCGTCCTCGTGGGCTCCCTCATCATCGCCGCCGCCGTCTGGGTGGATAGTGACACTGAAGCGGAAAGCAAGATAAGCGGTGGGGCCGATGCCGCCAGCGTCGCGACCACCCCCGCTCCGGCCCCTACAACGTCTGCAGGTAACTCATCCCCAACCGATGTGCTCGTCGCCTTCCTTGGCTATGCCGGCCAGCTCAACCTCGACCAGCAGGCCTTTCGCCAGTGCCTGGGAGATGCAGAGAGCGCGGCTATCATCAATACCCACCTGCAGCGCGGCTCGCAGCTCGGCGTAAGCGGCACCCCCACCTTCTTCATCAACAACAAGAAGGTGGTCGGGGCTCAGCCTGCCGCGATCTTCGATGAGATCATCGCCGCCGAGCTCAAGGGCAGCCCAACGTCGCTTGATGGCTATTCCGCCTCTGTCAGGCAGCTCGCGGCCAGCAATCCCCCCCGCTTCGAGATCGTCCCCTCAAAGGTCGACGTCTCCGACGCCTTCATCGAAGGTGATCCCGGCGCAAAGGTGATGATCGCTGAGTTCAGCGACTTCCAGTGCCCGTTCTGCAAGCAGTGGGTCGACGCCACCCTCAAGCGAGTCCGCAGCCAGCTCGGCAAGGACGTCGCCCTCGCCTTCCTCCATTTCCCGATCGTCCAGATCCACCCCAATGCCGGGAAGGCCAGCCTCGCTGCCGTGTGCGCAGGCAAACAGGGCAAGTTTGCCCAGATGCACGATATCCTCTTCAATCGGCAGACCGAATGGGCGAAGCTGCCTTCGGACTAGCCTTGGCCTGACACGGAGGGAACCATGGAGCGCTGGGAGATTGAGGCGAAGCTCAACCGCGATCGGGCCTGGCTGCTTGAGACGTACGCTGGCCTCTCTGCCGGCGACCTCTACCGGCCCTGCACCCGCAGTGAGCACGACCCGTCCTCCATGTGGTGCGCCGCTGACCACCTCGCCCACCTCGCTGGCATCGAAAGCACCTTTACACGCATGATCCGGGACTTCATCGGAGGCGACCCCGACCCGGTCGCCTTTCGCAGGAACGCGGATGGCAGCGCCCGCACCGCCGAGCAGTCCATGGCCGCGGTCCACGAGATGACCGAGGACTGGGTCCGGCAACACCGCGGCAAGTCCTTCAGCGAAATCGTGGCGCTCGGGCAGTCGGCCCGCGCCGAGACGCTCGCCCTCCTCGCCAGCCTCTCAGATGAACAGCTCGCCATGAAGCTCCCCGAAGCGCCCTGGGCCGATGGCTCAGTCGGCGGTGTCCTGGCCGTGAACGCCGACCACGGCCGCATGCACTACCGCTGGGTCAAAGAAGGCTGGGACGAGCAAGGCCCAGGCTGAGGCCCCGCTCTTCTACGACCCGGCGGCCGAGCCCAGGCCGTCCCCCTGGCCAAGCCTCTCGACGATGTGGCGCACAATTCGCCCCGTGCGGTCCATTCCTGCGCTGCAGTGCACCAGCACCGGCTTGGGCAACTTCAGGAATGCCTCCCATGCCTCCTCGTACTGCTCAGGGCGGAAAGGCACCGTCATCTGGTCATAGGCAGGTACATGCGCCACCTCCAGCCCCGCCTCCCTGTAGTAGGTCAGGAGGCCCTGGGGCAGCTCCCCCCGATAGAGCGGCAGCTGGTCATCGTGGATGAGGCAGATGACCGAAGCAATCCCAAACTCTATCGTCTCGTGGACCCACGCGCGGACCACGTGCTGGGGGACGCGCGTCTCCGGGCCGGGGGCGTATCCCGGCCGCGGGCTGGTCGCCAGCAGCCCATCGATCACCCAGTTCGGCATTACACTCCCAGTCTAGCGGGTCCGCGATTTGCGATCGCCCGGCCAGGACTTGTGGAGCCGGTAATGCACGCTTTCCGCTGGGCACTACCCGAAAAGCGCGGGGGCCGTAGAATACGGCCTCACTACCGGCTGGGAGGCACCCTTGGGCGCCACGTGGCAAGTCACCACGCTACCTAACAGGCTTCGGATCATCACCACCCCGCTGCCCGCAACGCAGGCCGTGTCGGTGAGCCTGTTTGTGGGTGTTGGCTCGCGCTCAGAACCGCGGCGTCTCAACGGCATCACCCACTTCCTCGAGCACATGGTCTTCAAGGGCACGGAGAAGCGGCCCGATGCTGTCCTCATCGCCCAGGAGATCGAAGGCGCCGGCGGCACCCTGAACGCCTACACCAACAAGGAATTCACCTGCTACTGGAACATAGTCCCCTACGACCGCTTCGAGACCGCCCTCGACGTTGCCGCTGACATGCTCCTCAACTCGCGCCTCGAACAGGACGAAATCGACCGTGAGCGCACCGTCGTTCAGCAGGAGCTGAAACGCAACCATGACAATCCCGGCTCGTGGGCTGGCCGCCTCATCGGCACCTCCGTCTACGGCGAGCAACCCCCCGGCTGGGATGTCGGCGGGTCCGTGGAGCTTGTCCAGGAGATGCAGCGGCCCGATTTCATCGACCACATCGGCCAGTGGTACCGCCCCTCCAACATCGTCCTCTCCGTCGCGGGCAACGTGAGCCACGAACAGGTGGTCGCACAGGCTGAGCCGCTCTTCCGCGATCTCCAGGATGGCCCCCTGCCCACGGTGACGCCCTACGATGCGTCGGTCACCGGTCCGCGCGTGGTCACCGAAAGCCGGCCGATAGACCAGTGCACCATGTTCCTGGGCATCCCCATCTTCGGCCGAAACGACCCTGACCGGTTTGCTCTCCGCGTCATGAACGACGTCCTTGGCGCGGGCATGTCCTCACGCCTCTTTCGCGAGGTCCGGGAACGCCGCGGGCTCGCCTACTCTGTGAGCTCGGGCTACGGCTACCTGGCCGATGCGGGTGTATTCACCATCTCCGCCGGCGTCGATCGCGAGAAGCTCTCCGAGACCATTGGCGTCTGCCTCGACGAGGCGGCAAGGCTGACAGAGGACCTGGTCCCCCCGGAAGAGCTCCGCAAGGCAAAGGACCACAACATCGGGCGCTTCCGCCTCTCGCTCGAAACGGCGCATTCGCTCGGTCAGCGCAATGGCGAACTCCTCCTCACCCGGGACGCAGTTGAATCCATCGATAGCGTAGTCGGGCAGGTCGAGGCGATCACCGCCGAAGATGTCCGGGCGGTCGCCCGCCGCCTTCTCAGCCGCGAGCGCGTCCATTGCGCCGTGGTTGGCCCGGGCCTCGACGATGACGAAATCGCCCGCGCGCTCGGCTAACGCGCCACTCCTGGCAGCCGTCCATACGTGACCGCCAGGTCCCGGAGCCAGGCCATTCGGCCCTGGTCCAGCTGGCCGGCCCGGAAGCGCCACCCCCAGTTGCCCTCCCCTTCGCCCGGCACATTCATCCGCGCCTCACTTCCGAGGAGCAGGACGTCCTGCATGGGCACCACCGCGATTTCGGCCACCGAAGAATAAGCAACACGAATCAGGTCGCTCACGATGTCGCTTCCGTCACTCGCAACATAGCGGCGAACCCGGTCCTGCTCGCTCGCGCCAAGCGAGGCGTACCAGCCGGCTGTGGTGTCGTTGTCGTGGGTCCCCGTGTACACCACGCAGTTCGCCGGGTAGTTGTGAGGAAGATACGGGTTCCGCGCATCGTCCCCGAAGGCGAACTGGAGCACCTTCATCCCCGGGTAACCGAGCTCATCCCTCAATGCCCTGACCTTCCGTGTGATGATCCCCAGGTCCTCGACAACGATCGGCAGCCTGCCCAGTGCCTCGCCCGCCCGGTCGAAGAAGTTGCGACCGGGCCCCGCCACCCAGCTGCCGTTCATAGCCGTCTCTTCGTGTGCGGGTACCTCCCATGCTGCCTCAAACCCGCGAAAGTGGTCGATGCGCAGCAGGTCCACCATCTCCAGCGTGTGCCGCAGCCGCTCGATCCACCAGCCATACCCGTCGTCGCGCAACACATCCCAGCGGTAGTGCGGGTTTCCCCAGCGCTGTCCCGTGGCCGCGAATGCGTCGGGTGGTACCCCGGTCACAACCTCCGGCAGCCCGCCCTCCGTGAGCCGGAAGATGCGCTGGTTCGCCCATACGTCCGCGCTGTCGAGTGCCACGAAGATGGGGATGTCGCCGAAGATCCCCAGGCCAAGGCCGTTGCAGTGCGCCTTCAACGAGCGCCACTGCCACCAGAAGGCCCACTGCAGGAATTCGTGGAACGCGATCTCGTCCTTGAGCCGCTGACGCGCATCTGCCAGCGCCTGCGGGTCACGTGCTGCCAGTTCGCGTGTCCAGTCAGACCAGGCGCGCCGGTCATGGTTTCGGATCGCCATGTAGAGCGCGTAGTCTGGCAACCATCCCGCCGAGCCCTCGAAGAACTCCTCCGCCCGGGGCGCCCGGCGCCGGTCGAATCGCCCGAACGCCCGCCGGAATAGGCCCTCCTTCCACCTTGCCACCGCCTCGAAATCGACGCGCCCCTCCGGCAATCCCGTTGGTTCCCCCACGTCGCCTGCATCGGCCAGACCATCCGCAACGAGCCCGTCAGGCGATATCAGCAGCGGCGAGCCCGCGAACGACGAGCGCGCCGCGTAGGGTGAGTTCCCCGGCCCCGTGGGCCCGAGCGGCATCACCTGCCAGAGGCGCTGACCGGTCCTGCTGAGGAGCTCCGCAAACCGGTGCGCTTCGGGGCCGATGTCGCCGATGCCGAAGCGCCCGGGCAGCGATGTTGGGTGCAGCAGCACGCCCGCCGCGCGCTCCGGCCATGGCAACTCTTCTGATTCCGGCCCTTCCTCCTGGCTTGACACCCGTTGAGCATATTCGGGCCGCGGAGACCGGGCCATTCTCAAGCCGCTACCTCAGAGCAGCGCTTCGTAGGCAGCCCGCAGATCGTCGAGGCTCACGTCAATCGGCCCCAGGCGCATCCTGCCTTCGTCCACCGTCGTTCCAAGCCGCGTCACCGGTATCGAAAGGTCTGCTCCCAGCGCGACAAGCCGCATTGCCGCTCCCGGCGGCACGCTCACGACAATGCGCCCCTGGGCCTCGCCGAAGCAGGCCGCGTCCAGGCGCCCTGGCAGGTTCCCCACCCCCTGGAAGCCCGTGTTGCCCAGGATGCACGCCTCCGCCACCGCCACCGCCAGCCCCCCGTCGGCGCAGTCGTGGGCGCTGAGCAAGAGCCCCACCTCATTCGCGCGCAGGACCAGCTGGTGCAGCCGCCGTTCCGCCTCCAGGTCGATTCCCGGCATCCCCGCCACCCGGCCGTGTACCGCCTCGAGGTACTCACTCCCCGCCAGCGTCGCCGCGGCCTGCTCCACTTCGCCGCCCAGCAGCCAGACCTCCGCTCCCGGACGGTCAAAGGCCGCGCGAAGGTGCTTCGTCACATCTTCCAGGAGGCCGAGCATTCCCACCACGGGCGTTGGGTACACAGGCCGCCCCGCCGTCTCGTTGTAAAGGCTAACGTTGCCGCTCACTACCGGCGTCCCAAAGATCGAGCAAGCCTCTGCAATCCCGCGAATGCACTGCTCGAGCGTGTAGTACACGTCCGCCTTCTCCGGGTTCCCGAAGTTCAGGCAGTCAGTGATCGCTACCGGCGTCGCGCCGGTGCAAACGACGTTGCGGGCCGCCTCCGCAACGGCGGCCGCCCCGCCTGTGAACGGGTCCAGGTAGCACAGCCGCCCGTTGCAGTCGGTTTTCAGAGCAATTCCCTGGTTCGTGCTTGCGACACGAAGGACCGCCGCGTCGCCTCCCGGCTGCACCACCGTGTTTCCCAGCACCTGCTGGTCGTACTGCCGGAATACGCCCCGCTTGCTGGCGATGTTCGGCCGCGCCAGCAGCCCGAGCAGCGTCGCCGTCGCCTCCTGTGGCGCCAGGTCCGGCAGCGATGCTGGTTCGAAGCGGTTCAACTCCTCCAGCTCCGCCGGACGTAGGCCCTGGCGCCGGTACTGCGGCGGGTCGGTCGCGATCTCCACCGGCACCCGGGCCACCTCTACCCCGTGGTCCTGCACCACCACGTCGTTACCATCGGTGACCTGGCCAATCTCCTCGCAGTGAAGCTCCCAGCGCCGGAACAGGTCCGTCACCGCGGCCACATGCTCCCGCCGCGCAATGACGAGCATCCGCTCCTGGCTTTCGCTCAGCATCACTTCGTACGGGGTCATCCCCTCCTCGCGGCGCGGCACCTTCGAAAGATCGAGCTCTGCCCCCGTGTTCCCCTTGGCGCAGCATTCCACCACCGAGCTTGTCAGCCCGGCGGCCCCCAGGTCCTGCAACCCCACGATCCAATCCCGGTGCTCCGAGGCCAGCTCGAAGCACGCCTCCATCAGCAGCTTCTCCATGAACGGGTTGCCCACCTGCACCGCCGGGCGCATCTCTTCGAAGCGCGCCTCCGGGTCCGTCCGGCTCGCCAGCCCGCTTGCCCCGTGGATCCCGTCCCGGCCCGTGTCCGCCCCCACCAGCAGCAGCGCATTCCCGGCGCCGGTCGCGCGCGCGCTCGCCAGCTTCGCCGTCTCCGCTACCCCCACGCACATCGCATTCACCAGCGGGTTCCCGTTGTACGCCTCCGCGAAGGACACCTCGCCCCCCACGTTCGGAATCCCCAGGCAGTTGCCATAACCGCCCACGCCGCCTACCACGTGCTCGAACAGGTAGCGGTTCTGGGGCTCCTCCAGTGGCCCAAACCGGAGCGAATCAAGGATTGCCACCGGGTACGCCCCCATGGCGAAGATGTCCCGCACGATCCCCCCCACCCCCGTCGCCGCCCCCTCGTAGGGCTCGATCGCCGAAGGGTGATTGTGCGATTCCACCTTCATCACCACGCACAGCCCATCGCCGATGTCGATCGCCCCCGCGTTCTCGGCGCCGATCTTCGTCAGCACCCGGTCGCTCCCTGTGGGAAAGAGGCTCAGCAGCGGTTTGCTGTTCTTGTAGCCGCAGTGCTCGCTCCACAACGACCCGAACATCCCCAGCTCCACCTCGTTCGGCTCCCGCCCCAGTCGTTCGCAAAGCAGTGCATACTCATCGCGGCTGAGGGCTACGGCGTCAAGGGCTTCCTGGTCAACGGGCATGCCCCTAGCGTACAGGCGCGCCCGATCACGTACGAGCCACTCCATCGCCCCACGCCCGCCAGATACCCTAAAGTGCGTCCACACACGGAGGTGCTCCATGGAACTGCACGATGTCCTCTATGAGGCCGGCGGAGGCGTTGCCCGCGTCACCCTCAACCGCCCGAAGTACCGCAACGCCCAGAGCTATCGCCTGCTCGACGAGCTCGACATTGCCCTGGACCGCGCCATATCCGACCCGGACGTCAAAGTCGTGATCGTGACCGGCGCCGGCGACCACTTCTCCTCGGGCCATGACCTCGGCACTCCCGAGTTCCTCGAAGACCGCAAGCGGCGCGACATCCCGGATTCGGGCATCGCGTTCTACAACAACTTCCGCAAGTACAACTACGACCTCACCCTCAAGTGGCGGAACCTGCCCAAGCCAACCATCGCCATGGTGCGCGGCTACTGCATCTACGGCGGATGGATGATCGCCTCCGCCATGGACCTCGTCTTCGCCTCCCGGGATGCCCTCTTCCTGGCCGGACTCGTTGAGTACTTCTCCATCCCCTGGGATCTTGGCCCGCGCAAGACCAAGGAGCTCCTTTTCGAAAGCCGTTTCATCACCGCCCCAGAAGCGCACGAAATGGGTTTCGTCAATCGCGTCTACGCCGCCGAAGACCTGGACCGCGAGACAGTCGCCTATGCCCGCCGTGTCGCCGAAAACGGCGATATCCCCCTGCGCATGGCCAAGCTTTCAGTAAACAAGGCCATGGACATGCAGGGCTACACCAGCTTCGTGGAGGCGGCCTTCGCCGACTACCTCGTGCAGTCGACGCAGCGTGGGGTGGTCCGTGCCGAAGGCGAGCGCCGCCTCGGCGGCGTCGACCTCGCTCTCAGGCACCTTCGCGGCGAGCGTGCCGGCCAGAACAGACCGTCCTCGCAGGCCGGTTCCCCTGGCGACAGCCCTGCCCCATAATCCTCGGAATCCCGCGCTTCTGGGGCGCGACTGGAGTTGCGCATGCTTCTCTCGCCCTACCGCGTGCTCGACCTGGCGGACGAGCTTGGCATGCTCGGCGGCCAGGTCCTCGCCGACCTCGGCGCCGATGTCATCGCCGTGGAACCGCCCGGCGGCTCATCGGCCCGGCAGCGCGGCCCTTTCGAGGGCGACCGCCACGACCCCGAGCGCTCTTTCTGGTGGTGGTCCTACGCGCGGGGCAAGCGGAGCGTCGTCCTCGACCTCGAGACCGAAGGCGGCCGCGAACAGCTTCGCCGCCTGGCCGCGGGCGCCGACTTCCTCATCGAATCCGCCGCGCCCGGCCGGATGGACTCCCTGGGACTCGGCTATGACGATCTCGCGGCTCTCAACCCTTCGCTCGTCTACGTATCCGTGTCGCCCTTTGGACAGGACGGCCCGAAGGCCGCCTATGGTGCCACGGACCTCATCACCCTTGCGGCGGGCGGGCCCCTCGCCGTCACCGGCGACGACGACCGCCCCCCGCTGCGCGTGAGCGTTCCCCAGGGCTACCTGATGGCCGGTGGCGATGCTGCCGGTGGCGCGCTTGTCGCGCACTTCGAACGGCTGCGGTCAGGGCGCGGCCAGCACGTCGATATCTCCGCACAGGTCTCAACTGCCCAGGCGACCATGTCATACGTGCTCGCCCCGGCCATTGGCGAGACCGATGCCCGCCGCATGGGCGGTGGCCTCAAGGTCGGCCCCCTCAACATCCGCCTTCTCTGGCCCGCAAAGGACGGCTACGTCTCCATCTCCTTCCTCTTCGGTAGCGCCGTCGGCCCATTCACCCGCCGCTTCATGGAATGGGTCTTCGAGGAGGGCTTTTGCGACGAAGCAACCCGTGACAAGGACTGGATGAACTACACCCTGTTGCTCCTTGGCGGTAAGGAACCGATCAGTGAGTACGAGCGCATCAAGCTCGTAATAGAAGAATTCACGAAGACGAAGACCAAGGCCGAGCTCGTGGGCGAGGCAATGAAGCGCCGCCTGCTCATCGCCCCTGCAAGCGACGTTCGAGATGTCTTCGAAAGCGAACAGCTCGCCAGCAGGGACTACTGGCAAACGGTCACCCATCCGGAGACGGGCGCCGCCATCAAGGCCCCCGGCGCATGGGCGAAGTTTGGCGCCACGCCCCTGCAGACCGGGCGCCGCGCACCCCGGCTCGGCGAGCACACCGTCGAGGTCCTCTCTGAGCCGGCGCGACGTCCTGTGGCGGCTGCTGTGGCCGCCACCCCCGCCCCCGGCCCCGGGCCGCTCCATGGCGTCAGGATCGTCGACCTCATGTGGGTTGTGGCAGGCCCCATCGTGACCCGCGCTCTCGTCGACTACGGCGCGACAGTCGTGCGGATCGAGTCCACCACCCGTATCGACACCGGCCGCACCATCCAGCCCTTCCACAATGGAACCCCGGGGGCGGAGAATTCGGCACTCTACCAGAACATGAACGCCGGGAAGCTGGGCATGACCCTCGACCTGGGCAAGCCCGAAGGGCGCGAAGTGTTCCTCGACCTCGTTCGCTGGGCCGATGTCGTTTGCGAGTCCTTCACGCCCCGCGCCATGCGCGCCTGGGGCCTCCACTACGAGGCCCTGCGCGAAGTCAACCCGGGGATCATCATGTTCAGCAGCTGCCTCATGGGGCAGACTGGTCCCCTGGCCTCGTTTGCCGGCTATGGCAACCTCGCCGCCGCCTACGCCGGCTTCTTCGACGTCACCGGCTGGCCCGATCGTCCTCCGGCCGGCCCGTTCTCGGCATACACAGACTTCATCTCCCCGCGATTTGCACTCCCGGCGCTGCTGGCCGCGCTCGACCACCGCCACCGAACCGGCACGGGGCAGCACATCGATTTCGCCCAGGCCGAAGCCTCCGGGCATTTCCTCGCCCCGGCCATCCTCGATTACTCGGTCAACGGGCGCATCTTCCGTGGAATGGGCAACGACGACCTCGACATGGCCCCCCATGGCGTCTACCCGGCTGCCGGGGAAGACCGCTGGGTGGCGATCGCCACCGCCACCGATGCCCAGTGGCGCGCGCTTTGCTCCGTCATCGGCCGCGACGACCTCGCCGCCGACCCCGCCCTCGCCTCTGCCGGGGGCCGCCTCGCCCGCCGCCGCGACCTTGACGATGCCGTCTCCGCATGGACACGCTCACGCGACATGGCCGAGTGTGAGCGGCTCCTCCAGGCTCGAGGCGTGCCCGCACACGCCGTCCAGAACGGCGCCGAATGCTACGCCGACCCGCAGCTGCAGCACCGCGGGCATTACTCCTCGCTTTCCCATCCCCTGCTCGGCACAGCGACGGTCGAAGGTTCCCGCTTCAGGCTCTCGCGCACGCCGGCGCGCGTCACAAGGTCCGCCCCCACTTTCGGCGCCGACAACGAGACCGTGCTCCGCGAGATCCTCGGCTACGACGATGAGCGCATCGCCGTCCTCGCCGGGGCGGGCGCGCTCGAATAGCGGCTATCGTCCCCGGAAGGTAGCCTCGCGCTTTTCGAAGAAGGCCCGCTGCGCCTCGCGTCCGTCCTCGCTTCCCAGCGACTTCCGGATGTTCGAAATCTCCAGGCGGAGCTGCGCTTCCAGGTCGATCGCCGTGGTTGCCTTCACCAGGTCGCGCTTGGTGAGCCGTGCCGTCACCGGTGAGACCTTCGCCAGCTGGGCGCAATACTCCGCCAGGCGCTCTCCGAAGCGCTCGTCCTCCACCACCTCGCCGACCAGGCCAAGCCGCAACGCCTCGTCTGCATCGACCGAGCGGTTCTCCAGCAGGAAACGCATCGCCTGCTCGTAGCCAATCGCCTGCGGCAGCGTGAAGCTCATCCCTCCGTCTGGCGACCCACCGATGCGCGGATACCCCGCCATGATGCGCGCGCTCTTTGCCATTAGCCGGATGTCGCACGCCAGCGCCAGCGAGAGCCCTCCGCCCACAGCCACGCCGTTGATGCCGGCCACGACTGGCTTGTCGCACTTCTGGCGCAGAATGGTGAGGAATCGGCTGATCCACGCCATGTCGTCCAGGAACAGGCCCTGTTCCGAAAGAGGCGAGTGGTTGACCTTCTCTTTCACGTCCAGGACACCGCTCAGGTTCTGCTTCAGGTCCAGCCCGGCGCAGAACGCCCTCCCCGCGCCGGTGATGGCAATCACCCAGACCGAGTCATCGTTGATGGCTTCGTCCACCGCCCCCACTATTCCCCACGCCAGCTCGTCAGAAAGGGCGTTCAGGGCTTCCGGCCGGTTCATGCGGATGGTGCGAACACGCCCGGCGTCGCGAATCTCAAGCACGTCACTCACTCTGGTCTCCCCATGCGCGGTTGCGCATGCCCGAGTATAGATTTCGGGCCGCCTTATTGCTTTGTCTGGAAATCGCGAAGCGCGCAATCGTTGAGCTTTGCGTCCGAAAGGAAGCTTGAGTGCGCCCAGCCTTCCACTGGCGAGCTGATGCGATACCAGCCCGTCCCCGGCTTCGCGCCTGCTGCCGGGGCAGCCAGCACGAATTCCTCGGCCCGCACCCGGGTGAGGTCCTTTAGCAGCGTGACGATGGGCGCGTCGGCGCCGGGCGCCCTTCTCGCATTCAGCCCATCGCCGTCGGCGCACACGAGCATGTCAGCTGGCAGGTTCCACACGTGGTAGCTCTGGTTCTGCGTGGGGAACCACAGGTCCCAGGCCCCGGCGGTGTCTCGCCCGAAGATGGCAACGAATCCCCCGTTCCCGGAAGCAGCCCCCACGCCGATGGCGGCCGCTCCCCGTTCGGCCGCCACTGCTGGCGACGACAGCCAGGCACAGGGCTGCTCCTTCGGGTTGTCCCTGGCACACGGCTCCGTAGCCGGGCGGATGAGAGCGTTGTACTTCGCGGCTGCGGCCGCGAGAGCGGCATCGGCCGGCGTCGGCGCGCGCGTGGTAGCGGTGGCTGTGGGCGGAGCCGAGGGGGAAGCTGCCGCCGTCGCGGCCGGCGTGGGGCTATCGCCTTTGGGCGCCCCCGTGGGGCTCCCCGCATCATCGTCTCCGCATGCCGGGGCGAGCAGGAGCAGCGCCCCCAACAGGCCCGGCGCCACAAGGCGAAGGATGATCGGCCGTCCCAATGTGCCTCCTCCTCGCGGGGAGTATAGCCCTCCAACGTTTCACAATGAGCGCGATGTGCAGGAAGCCGCTCTGTTCCCGCGTTTGGGCCTCTCTTGGTCGCCTGCACCCCTTGGCTGGCTCGATACCGGGGTTAGTTCTCGCGGGGGCCCTTTCGCTCGCGGCGCTGCTTGCCCTGCTCGCCACCACCGAACTGAAGACTCGCGGTACCGCGGCCTTCAGCGACCCCGGTTGGGACCGCCACCTCTACATCGAGATGGCAGCGAACAATCCCCTGGACTTCCACCTGGCCCCGTTCTGCTGGCGAGTCCTCGTGCCCGCCCTCGTCAGTGTCCTCCCCGGCGACCTCCAGGCGGCCTTCTTCCTGATTACAGCAGTGTCCCTCTGGGCTTCGGGCGCCCTCCTGTTCCTGCTCCTTCGCCGGCAGGCCGGGTCAGCGATTGCCGCTTCGGGCACTCTCATCTTCTTCTCGCTCGGCTGGGGCGCGAAGTTCGCACTCGCTGACTTCTGGATCCCCGATGCCGCCGTCCTCGCCTTCGCCACGGCATCCCTGCTGATGGCGCCCGGTAAGCACAACCTCCTGCTCGCGGGCTGCCTTGCTGCGGGCGCCGCTTCCAAGGAGAGTGCCCTGTTCGCCGTCCCGCTGATTTACACCCTGCGCGCCACCCGGCCACTCGATGGCCCGGCGGCCCGGCGTGCCCTGCTCGTTGCCGCCCCTGCGCTCGCGATCGCCGCTGCCATCCGCCTCTGGATCCCCGCCTTCAACGCCGACTCCGCCTATGTGGCCACGCTTCCTTCGCACATCAGCCGGTTTCCCGAGATCTTCCCCGACTACAACTACGTCTCGCTCGCCCGCGACATCGGCTACGAACAGCGAGTCCTGGACTTCGAACCCGGGGACTTCTGGTCGTACACCACACGCCCGTTCGGAATCGCCCTACCGCTCCTTGCCCTCGTGGGAGCATGGCGAAGGCCGCTGCTTGCGCTGCGCCTCCTGCCCTTCAACGTTCTTGTGTACGCCCAGCTCCTCTTCGCCACTGATACCGAGCGGCTGCTCGTGCTCGCTGCCCCTGTGCTCCTCTGGATAGCGGCCGCGGGAGCAGTCTCGTTTGGTCCCCGCTGCGCAGTCGCAGGGGCCGCCCTGGTCCTGGGACTGGGTCTCTTCGGAGCTCGACTGGTCTCAAGCGGCAGCTATGGGCTTGCCCCCTCCCTGCAGGTTGGCGCTATCGCGTCCGCAGCTGTCGCGTACCTGGCAGTGGCGCACTTCCGCAGGCGCGCGGGTTACGTGTAGCGCCCGCCGCTGATCCTTTCGAGCTTGCGCCAGTGATGCTCGGTCTGGATGCGCCTGATCGTGCCCGTCCGTCCACGCATGACCAGCGACTCGCTTGTAGCGCCGCCCGGCACGTACTCGACCCCCTTGAGCAGGTCGCCCGTCGTAATCCCCGACGCAGCGAAGAACACGTCATCGCTCGATACCAGGTCGTCAAGCGTCAGCACCCGGTCGAGGTCCAGCCCCCTTTCGGAGGCGAGGCGGCGGTCGTCGTCATTGCGTGGCCAGAGCCGCCCCTGCATATCCCCTTCAAGCGACTTGATAGCGCAGGCCGACACCACCCCCTCCGGCGATCCCCCAATCCCCAGCAGCATGTCGACGCCCGTCCCTGCCATCGCCGCCATGATTGCCCCCGCCACGTCGCCGTCGGTGATGAAGCGGATACGGGCCTGCGTCTCGCGAATCGCGTCCACGATCTCCGTGTTCCGGTCGCGGTCGAGCACCACCACCGTGACCTCGTTCACGGCGATTCCCTTGGCGCGCGCTACCTGGTCGATGTTCCAGCCTACGGGAGCGGAGATGTCAATCATCCCGCGCGCCTCGGGTCCGACGGCGATCTTATCCATGTAGAAGATGTCGCGCGGATTGAACATCGTACCTCGCGGGGCTACCGCCACCACGCTCAGCGCGTTCGGCCGTCCCAGCGAAAGGAGCCGCGTTCCATCGATGGGGTCCACTGCCACGTCCACCTGCGGCCCCCGCCCGTTGCCCACGCGTTCCCCGTTGTAGAGCATCGGCGCCTCGTCCTTCTCCCCCTCCCCGATCACGATGAGCCCATCCATATCGACCGTGTCGAGCATCATGCGCATGGCGTCGACGGCCGCCCCATCGGCGCCGTTCTTGTCGCCACGGCCCATCCAGCGCGCTGCCGCCAGCGACGCCGCCTCCGTCGTTCGCACCAGCTCCATGGCGATGTTCCTGTCTGGTACCTGCTCGTTTCTCATGCTGTGCTCCGTTCTATCTGTGCGGCGGCCCGGCCCCCGGGCGGTTAGGGATTGATGCCAAGCTGGCTCGCCACCGGCTTCAGCGCTTCGGCCACGAACCGGATGTGCTGGTCAAGGTCCACTCCCAGGTCGGCCGCGCCTTTCACCAGGTCGTCCCGGTTCACCGCCCGCGCGAATGCCCTGTCTTTCATCTTCTTCCGCACCGAAGCCGGCTCGATGGAAGATAGCGACCGGTCGGGCTTCACCAGCGTGCAGGCAATCACAAAGCCCGAAAGCTCGTCACAGGCGTAGATCGCCCGGTCCATCTTCGATGTGTACTCCATCCCCAGGAACGGAGCATGGCACAGGATCGCGTAGCGGATCTCCTCCGGCACTCCCCGCGCGGCAAGGATCTTCGACCCCTCCTTCGGATGCAGGTCCTCTGTGGGGTGGATCTCCCAGTCGAAGTCATGCAGCAGCCCGACGATGCCCCACTTCTCCTCATCCTCGCGCAGCTCGCGGGCGTACGCCTGCATCACCGCTTCCACAGCGATGCCATGCTTGAGGGTACGCTCCTCGCGCGCGTACTCCTTCAAGATCTTCCACGCCTCGTCGCGCTGCATGACGGCCCCCCGTTTCTCGTGGCAGGGGAATCGTAGCAGGTGCTTTCTGCGCGAACGAGTGAGCCGCCATCCCTCCTCGCGCCCATCCAGCCGGCCAGTTGTCCACCGGCTGCCGCTGACGCCGAACAGCCGCTGACCCCGACCCCACAGCCGGTCCGCACTCCCGGCATTAGCCGGTGCTGATGCGTGCGCGGCCCCAGGCCTAAGGATTCAGCAAGCGATGGTCGGCTATAGTCGGACAGTGTCAGGTGCGCCCCCGGCTCCCCCGTTCCCTCCCCAGGGCCGCATCGATGCGCTTGCTTCGATGCCCCTCCCGGAACTCGTTGCGAGCCTCCATTCCGACGCCGAGCGCGGCCTCTCCTCCGAAGAGGCCGCCCGCAGGCTTGCCCACTTCGGCCCTAACGATCCCGCCCCCATCGTGCGCCCCGGGTGGTCCGCGGTCCTCCTTCGCCAGTTCATCAACAAGCTCATCCTCCTCCTCATCTTCGCTACCGCCCTTTCGCTTGTTCTCGGCGAATGGCTCAACGCCATCGCCATCGGGGTCACCGTGCTCGTTTCCGGGGGGTTCGGGTTTGTCAACGAATTCCGTTCCGAGCGCGCCATCGCCGCCCTCCAGAAGCTGACCGCCCTCCGCGCCGAGGTCGTCCGCGATGGCCTCCACGAAGAGGTGGCAGCCTCCGATGTCGTTCCCGGGGACGTCATCGCGGTTGCTGAGGGCCGCTCCATTCCCGCTGATGCCCGCCTGATCGAATGCCGAGGCCTCCTCGTCAACGAGTCCATCCTCACCGGCGAGCCCGTGGCCGTCGCCAAGACCGAGGGTGCCGACTCCAGCGCCGACAACGCCACCCCCGCTGCCGCTCTCTTCGCCGGCGCTACTGTGGTGGCGGGAAGCGGCTTCGCCCTCGTCGTCGCTACCGGGAGCGCCACCACCCTGGGCTCGATCTTCACCGCCATGCGTGACGTGCGCCGCCGCTCGACCCCGCTTGAAGACCGGCTCGAGGTCCTTGGCAACCGGCTCGTCGCCGCGTTCCTCGCGCTCTGTCTCGCTATCGTCGCCGTCGGCCTCCTGCAGGGCCGCGACTTCCGCGTCATCACCGAGATGTCCGTCGCTCTCGCCGTCGGCGCTATCCCCGAAGGCCTTCCCGCCGTGGCAACCACCACCCTCGCCGTCGCCGTCCGGCGCCTTGCCGGGCGGCGCGTGCTCGTCCGGCGTCTCGACGCCGTCGAGACCCTTGGCTCCACCACCGTTATCGCTACCGACAAGACCGGCACTCTCACCGAGAACCGGATGGTGGTCCGCCAGGTTCTCCTTGCAGATGGCAAGGGCATGCGAGTCAGCCTCACCGTCCGCGGCCGCCAGGTCGCGACCTCGTTCGCGCGTGTTGACGGCGAATCTCCCGCTGATGACGAACGCCTTGCAGCCGAGCGCCTGCTTACGGTCGCCGCCCTCTGCAGCGATGCGGTGGTGGAGCACGACGACGACCGCGGCTGGCACTCTCATGGCGACCCCTCTGAGGGAGCGATCGCCCTCGCCGCTGCGGGGCTCGGCAACACCACCGCTTCCCTCGAAGCCCGGTACCCACGCACCCACACCGAACCTTTCACATCGGCCACGCGCTACATGCGGACCCGCCACCAGGACGGTGCTGCCGGTTCTTTGGTCGCCATCAAGGGAGCATTCGAACAGGTTCGCACCCTCACCGGCCGCGACAACCTGGAACTCGCCGCCTCCGTGCGCGACCTGGCGGCGGACGGCTTTCGCGTCCTCGCCGTTGCGGAGGCGTCCGGCGATGGCCCTCCCGCGCTCCTCGGCGCAGTCGTCCTGGAGGACCCCCTTCGTTCCGACGCTGCCGCCGCTGTGGCTGCCTGCCGGGCCGCCGGCATTCGCATCATGCTGGTCACCGGCGACCACCTGCAGACGGCGAAGAACGTGGCAACGCAGGCAGGCATACTCTCTCCCGGGGGAATGGCCGGCACCGCAGCCACCCTGCCCGGCGAGAGCCTGCCCCACGCCGATGTCGTGGCCCGTGCCAGCCACGAAACAAAAGAAGCCATCGTCGCCGCCCTCCAGGACAGCGGTGAGGTCGTCGCCATGACCGGTGATGGCGTGAACGACGCTCCCGCCCTGCGCGCCGCCGATGTGGGCGTGGCCGTCGGCCCGGGCGCCACCGATGTAGCCATGGAGGCCGCCGACGTCGTGCTCGCCGATGGGCGGCTCATGTCGCTCGTTGAAGGAATCAACGAAGGCCGGCTCATTGCCCGCAACCTTCGCCAGGCGATCGTCTACCTGCTCACGGCCAGCTTTGGCACCATCTTCCTCATCACCCTGGCGATGGCTGCCGAAGACGACCTCGCCCTGGGCCCGCTCCAGATCCTCTGGCTCAACCTCGTCGTCCACATCTTCCCCGCCCTGGCACTCTCGACGGGCCGGGAGGCTCCAGTGGGCCCGTCGGCGCCCACTACGGAGCTCTTCACGCGCTCCACCTGGGCCGAGATCGCGGTGCGCGCCCTGGCTGTGGCCGGCTCCGGCCTGGTCGCTCTCCTGCTCAGCTCCCACGCCGATGAGACTCCCGGGCAGACCCAGGCAGTGGTCTTCACCACCCTCGCCCTTGGCCTCGTCGGCCAGGCATTCTTCATAGATGTGCGATCACTCGCCGCCCTCCGCGCGCGCGTTCTCCGGCCGGGCCTCTGGCTCGGCGCCCTCGTCTCCCTCCTCCTGATGTTGATGGCGCTCGGCCTGCCCGGCTTCCGCGCGGCGCTGGAGCTCGATCGTATTGATGCAGGCAATGCCGGGCTTGCGCTCGCATGTGCTGCGGCTTCGTGGTTTGGCGCACAGGCGCTCCTCGCCATGGACAGGCTCTGGCCACGCCAGGCAGGTGCCGGGCTGGCGGCGTAGCCGGATTCTGTTGGCGCTTCCTCTGGCCAGCGCCCTCCTTCCTGCCGATGTTCCAGGTGATGGGTGGAGCCCGGAAGGTGATGGCGCGCGTCCCAACGGCGGCAGCGGCGCTCCTTGGCGCGACAGCGTTGCTGGGCGTCGTGGCGCTCGGCGCCGGTCAGGCTGCCTCCGGTAGCGATGCCCCCGGTTCACCGGTCGCCGCATCACCCCCTGCCAGCAGTCTCGTCCCCGCCCCGCCGGAGCCGCCGATCTCGCTTGACCCCGTCATTGATACCGGTGACCTCGCCCTCGTGCCCGCACACATCAGGGCGATGGCCGAAGAGGGCGCCATCGAAGAGCCCCTCCCGGCCGCACTCCCGCCTGATGACCGGCGCGCCGCCGCGATCGACGGCCGCTTTGCCATGCCCCTGAAAGCCTGGACCACCTTCACCGACCGCTATGGGGCCCCGCGCGGCAAGGGCTGGATCCACGGCGGCATTGACCTCTCACTCGAAACGTACCCCCGCTCCACCGTCTACGCGGCCTGCCGGGGTGAGGTCGCGACGGCCGTCTACTCAAAGACCTACGGCAATCACGTCATCGTCGATTGCGGGGAGGGCTGGAGCACGCTCTACGGCCATCTCAGCTCCATCGCCGTTGAAGAAGGCCAGCCGGTCACGTTCGAAACCGCCCTCGGTATCTCCGGTTCTACCGGCTTCTCCACCGGAGAACACCTCCACTTCGAGATCCGCTGGCAGGGCGCCCCGGTCAATCCTGAGGACTACCTTGACTTCGGGATTCCCGAAGGTGCGCCGCTTTCGAGCGGGCCCCTCTGGTTCGGCGAGCCCGGCTCGCGCGCCCGCACCACGCCCATCGCCTCCACCGGCGGCGGCGGTGGTACCGCCGACCCACGGGCCGCGGTAGAGCCGACTGCTTCACGCCCCGCGGCAACAGCTACCCCCACCCGGCCGGCCGCCACCCCCACTCGCCCTGCTACGGCCACCCCACGGCCGGACCGCTAGAACGGCTGCCTGCTAGTCGTCCTTCAGGCCCTCGATGTGAGTTGCGTCGTTGTAGCTCAACAGGGTGAATCGGCCGCTCTCTGAGAACTGCATGCGAGTGATCGAAGTGTTGTCGCACGCGAACGACCAGGTGGCCTCGATCGGAAGGCGCAGGAATTCCGCCAGCATGGCCATGATCGCGTTTCCATGCGACACAATGAGCACCGACCCGCCGCGATGGGATTCGATCGCCCGCCGCACCGCCGCGCTCGTTCGCTCTCTCAGCTGTTGCAGCGTCTCTCCCCCGGGCGCGCTCTGCAGCCGCCCCTGGAAGAAGTCGCGCAGCTGCTCAGGGTGCTTTTCGTGGAGCTCCCGTCCCGGCAGCCCCTCCCAGTCGCCGTAGTGCATCTCCCGCAGCCCCGGGTCCGGCGCAGCCTGCAGGCCGGGCCTGTGTTCGAGCACGTGCGCTGCCGTCTTCGCCGCGCGCGAAAGGTCGCTCGAATAGGCCGCGTCGATCTCAGACCCACGCAGCCGCGCCCCGAGTGCCATCGCCTGCCTCACGCCCAGCGGCGTCAGCTCCGTCTCAGAGTGCCCGCAGAACCGCCCTTCGAGGTTCCCATAAGTCTGGCCGTGCCGGACGACGATTACGCGCGTGACCACACCCTGAGTCTAGTAGCCTGCCCCGTTACGGGCGCTCGCGCGATGTGACTCACAGGGAATGTTACCGAAGGAGAGGGTGATGCCTCATAAGGGTTGTTACCGAAAGGGACAGGAGAGAAGGCGTCATGACAGGTCCT